>Ga0208245_1000032_pt1 | contig 168255 bp, 157 predicted proteins | sample RifOxyC1_FD_184035 | JGI IMG/M metagenome (GOLD analysis project Ga0208245, IMG submission 184035) | Soil microbial communities from Rifle, Colorado - Rifle Oxygen_injection C1 (SPAdes) | ecosystem: Environmental > Terrestrial > Deep subsurface > Rock core/Sediment | place: Rifle, Colorado... | reverse complement strand
TCGCGATCTCTCTCTGAATAGGCCGGACCCCTGGGGCTCGGCTATTCCGATTTTCCCTGTTCCAAAAGTCGTTTTAGAAGCTCGCGAAAAGATTACTGAAGTTGAAATTTTGTGTCAAGGTAAGTAGATTGCTTACATGCGATCGAGTCGAATCGCCGCAATCCTCCGGTCTCTCGAAAGCGCGGGGGAGCCGATTCATGTTCAGGGTGCCACACCGGCCGCTCGCGCTTGGATAATTGCACGGCGCGTTAAGGCCGGCGGGGGCCCGGTCGTGGTCCTCTGCCGTGATGACGACAGCGCGGCGGATTTCGCGGCGGATCTCGAAACACTCGGCTTGGTTCTCGAGTGCCGCTCGATTTCAGTTTGCCAGTTCCCTACCTGGGATCAGTCTCCGTATAGCGCGAGTGCACCCTCCATCCGCACCCGCCTGGCAAGGGCGGGGTCACTCGGTTTGCTCACGTCGGACGGTCTCAGCGTTCCACGCGCCTCACCGGAAGTGCTGGTTACTTCCCTGGCCGCGCTGTGCCAGGCGACCGTTCCGAAAGACCTTTTTCTTAAGCTCTCAATCGACCTTCGCGAGCAGGAGAGCGTCGGCTCCCGCGAAGCCCTGATCGCTCGGCTACTGGAGGCCGGTTACCTTCGCGTTGACCCGGTTGAAGATCCGGGAACGTTTGCCGCGCGTGGGGAAATTCTGGACATATTCCCGCCCGATCGCGGAACCCCGATCCGGATCGAGCTGTTTGGGGACCGTGTTGAGCGAATTCGAGAATTCGATCCCGCGACTCAACGTGCCTCTGCTGAAGCCGCAGGGACTTTGCGCGGCGTTCGGATTTTTCCCGCACGAGAGTCCCTGATCAACTCGCAAACCACACCGCGCGTGCGGGAGCGGCTGAAGGCCCGCGCTGACGACCTTGGCATTTCCAGGACCGTTCGTGATCCTATACTTGCCTCGGTCCAAAGTGGAATCTATCCGGAGCACGCGGACGCATGGGTTCCTTTCGCTTTCGAAAACCCAGCCACACTGATGGACTATCTCGCCCCGAATACCCTGTTTGCGTGGAATGACGAACTCTCCTGCATGCAGGACTGGGACATTTTCATCGCTGAACAGCGACGTCTTTCCGACGAAGCCGCGAATACCGAGGTCATCGCTCCGGTTCCGGAGGAGCTGTTTCGCTGGACCGCCGAACTGGCAAAAAGGATTCAATGCGGTGCCCGGCTTTTTCTCGATCAGGTCGCGCTCGCTAGTCTCGACCAACTTCCAGCGTCCGCCCCCACGTCTGCCGACGATCACGGCGAGATTTCTTCGCATCACCAAGTGCTGACCCTGCCCAATACCGACCTGACGCCCGGCTCAAGGCACTCTCTCGGGGATCTCGAGCCGAAGTTCAAGCTTTGGATTAGGCAGGGTTTCAAAATCGTCGCGCTCGCGTCGACGCAGACCCAGCTTGAACGAATCCGTTTTCTGCTCGAGGAGCGCGGGCTTTCCTGTCGACGCCCGGAAGCGGGTGGGTCTTATCCGGAGCCCTCGGTCGTCACGCTCCGGACAGGAAGCATATCCGAAGGTTTTCGCTGGCCCGCCGAAGGCCTGGTCATCGTAAATGAAGGTGAAATTCTCGGGACAAAGCGCGCGAGCACCCCGCGAAAATCGTCGGTCGCGGAAAGCGGCTCCGCCGCCAAGGACTGGGCCGGCCTTAGCGCCCTGTCCGATCTCGCCGTCGACGATGCTATTGTTCACATTGACCATGGAATCGGGCGTTACCGCGGGATAACCCGTCTGGACCTCTCCGGAGCGCCAAGTGACTTCCTGCAGCTCGAGTACGCAAACAAAGACCGGCTGTATCTGCCCGTCTACCGACTGAATGTGATTCAAAAATACGTCGGCGCAGGCGAGAATATCGCGCTCGATCGGCTCGGCGGCCAACAGTTCGCCAAGGCAAAAGAAAAGGTGCGCGCGGCCGTAAAAAAACTCGCGATCGATCTGGTTCAGCTCTACGCGGAAAGGAAGATCCGGCCCGGCATTCGTTTTTCACCACGGGATTCCCTATTCCGGGAGTTCGAGGCAAAGTTTCCGTTCGATGAAACGCCAGACCAGCTCAAGTCGACAGAGGACATTCTTGGCGACATGGAGTCCGGGCGCGTTATGGATCGCCTGGTTTGCGGCGATGTCGGGTATGGAAAAACCGAGGTGGCCATCCGAGCCGCATTTCGAGCTGTTTCGGACGGGAGGCAGGTTGCCGTCCTCGTCCCGACAACCGTGCTCGCGTACCAGCACGAGCAATCATTCAAGGCCCGCATGAAGGATTATCCGATTCTTGTCGAATCCCTTTCGCGGTTTAAGACGAAAAAGGAGCAATCCAAAACTCTCGAGAATCTTGCCTCAGGAAAAATCGATATCATCGTGGGTACGCACCGGCTTCTTTCCCGCGACGTGAGGTTTCGCGATCTCGGACTTGTAATCGTCGACGAAGAGCACAGATTCGGAGTAGAACACAAGGAGCGGCTAAAAACGATTCGAGTGAACACGCATGTGCTCACCCTCACCGCAACGCCCATTCCACGAACCCTGCACATGGCCCTTTCCGGACTGCGCGATATCAGCCTCATAAATACGCCGCCTGTCGATCGACTTCCGATTCGGACGTACGTTTCCAAATTTGACGAGCCCCTAATCAAACGTGCCATCGAATTAGAGCTAAGCCGGGGAGGACAGGTCTTCTTCCTCCACAACCGGGTTCAATCGATTCACGAAATCGCGGCAAAAATTCGTGAGCTCGTTCATACCGCTCAAATCGGCGTGGCGCACGGCCAGATGCCCGAGGGAGAGCTTGAAAAAACGATGGTCGCATTTTACCAAAAGCGCACGAACGTCCTGGTCTGTACCTCCATTATCGAGTCGGGTTTGGATCTCCCTTCGGCCAACACGATTCTCATTAACCGTGCTGATGCCCTCGGCCTTGCACAGCTGTATCAGATTCGGGGTCGCGTCGGGCGCGGACAGCAGCGGGCCTATGCGTACCTTCTTGTTCCGGCAGAAGGCGCCGTCACTGAGGACGCCAAGAGACGCCTGGAAGTCATTCAGCGCTTCGTGGAACTCGGTAGCGGCTTCAGCATCGCCAATCATGACTTGGAAATTCGCGGCGGCGGGGACCTGCTCGGTCCACAACAATCGGGTCATATCGCCGCTGTCGGCTTCGATCTTTACACCGAACTTCTGGAGGAGGCGATCCGGGAGCTTCGGGGCAAGCCGCTTTCGCCCGAAGAATCGCGCCGAGAGCCAGAAATTAAGGTCCCCTTCCCGGCGTTTTTGAGCGAAAAATATATCCCAGACGTTCATCAGCGCCTATCATTTTATCGACGCTTTTCGGCTTCTGAGCAAGACCGAGAGCTTGAGCTTTTCGAAGAAGAGCTTGTCGACCGCTACGGTCCCCTGCCGCCCGAGGCGCTGAATCTGCTTTGGCTAATCCGCATCAAACAGCTCCTCAAGCGATCGGGCATTGATGCCCTCACCGCAGGTCCGCATCGCGTATCGCTGGTCCCTGGCCCACACAGCAAACTCGACCCGATGCGCGCCATTGCGTTGGTCTCAAGCGATCCGAAAAGCTTTCAGCTCACGCCCGATTCCAGGTTCGTAGCCGCTCTGCCGACCGAACACCTCAGGGATCTTTTCTTTGGGTTGGAGGCGCTTCTTAAACGACTTTGAGAGAAGCCGCGCTCCCGGTAACTTGGGCTGTTAAGAAATTTGCGAAGACGCAAAACCATGTTACCCTTAAACTATTATGAAAACGAAAATCTCGCTCGTGACGTTACTGGGATTGTCTGTTTGTTTTGTCGGCATCTCCGATGCCGCAACAGAGCTGGCGCGCGTGAATGGCACCTCGATTTCGCTTGAAAACTTTAACAAGAAATACGCGGACAGTCTGAAGTTCTTCCAGTTCAAAGCTCCGACCAAGAAGGGGGTTCTCGAAGACCTGATCAAGCGCGAGCTCGGGATTCAAGAGGCTCGCCGCCTTGGGCTGGACAAAGACGCCGACGTGATCGATCGAATGAACACTGTCCTGTACCATGCGCTTCTCGACAAAAAACTCAGCAAGGAGTTCGAAGGCATCCACATCTCTGATGATGAGGCTAGAGAGTATTACGCGAAATATCCGGAGATCCGAACAAGCCACATTTTCGTCGCGGTCCGTCCTGATGCGAAGCCCAATGACAACAAGAAGGCTTATGAAAAGATAAAGAAGATTCAAGACGAGAACCTGCGGGACGGAAAGGCCGGCTTTGCGGAAATCGCGCAACGCTTCTCTGAAGGGGTCGCGGCACCGATGGGCGGCGACATCGATTATCAGACGAAAGATAAACTCGACCCGGTTTATTACGAAACCGCGCTCAAGCTGAAAACTCCCGGCAACGTCAGCGGCATTGTGAGAACGCAGTTTGGATACCATATCATAAAACTCACCGCTGTCCGGTCGTGGGAAGACGCCGACCGCGCACAGGTGAAACGGCTTGTATTTGACGAGCGGCGTAGTCAAATTTTCGAGCGTTACATGAACGGACTGCGTCAACAAGCCCGGATATCCGTCCGCTCAGAGCTCCTTAAAGACTAGTTCCCCGTTTTCGCGATCGCTTGTTGCGAAAACCCCCCGGACCGTGCCAAAAAGAGGAAAAGAGGCGCGCGTGCGCCCAGATCTTGAGAAGGGCTATTCATGAAATATCGATTCACGTTCTATATGATTCTTGTTGCTCTAGCTTATGCGGAAGCCCCCGAGTCAGCGCTCGCGGCACCCGCCACAAAGGCGACACCTCCAGCCGCGGCTCCGGTCGTGATCGATCGAATTGAAGCGTCCGTGAATCTGGCACTTGTCCTGCGCTCGGATCTTGACCGCTTTCGACACACCATAAAGCTGCGCAAACAATTGGACCCGCTTTTTTCGGGAACGGCGCTTGCGACAAAGGGTGAGCGCGCCACGGACAGCGAAATTGCCCAGTTTCTGATCAACGAGCGGCTGATTGCTCAACAGTTCCCGGTGAGTGACGCCGAAGTCGAGCAAGAGATCAATTCAATTCAGGCAAACAACCATATCGACCGCGAAACTTTGAAGCGAGCTCTTTCTGAGCAGGGGTTCGCCTTTGAGGAATATTTTGAATTGATCCGAATGAGCGCCAGCAAACGCAATCTGATCGACAGGGATATCCGGACGAAAGTTGCCGTTTCCGACGATGACGTAAAAAACTATTTCTACAATCATTTTACGCGCTCATCATCGACACCGCTCTCTTACAAGCTGCAGATCATTTCCGTTGCTACTCGTAATTATAAATCGCTTGGCGCCGCTCGAGACGTTGCTCAACGTGCCGTAAGCGCGCTGAAATCAGGGGAACAGTTCGAAGAAGTCGCAAAACAAATGAGCGATCACGCAAGCGCCTCCTCGGGGGGCGACTTGGGCGTTGTCACCGAGGACGAGATGTCACCGCTCATTCGCGAGCAAGTCAAAAAGCTCAAAATCGGCCAAGTCAGCGATGTCTTCGGCGGCGCTTCGGCGGGAGCATTCAACATTATTCGCCTCGTCGACGTCAAATCAGGCGAAAATGACCGGTTCGAGAAAGCAAAAGAAGAAATCCGCAACCAGCTCGCCGCGGGAGAGTATCAGCACCAGATTTCTCTGTGGCTCGAAAGGCAGCAACAAAAAGCCTTCATTCATCAAGCAGGAGATGCTGCTACCGCTGGTCTTTCGACGCAGCCCTCTTCCACGAACACGAGATGAATCCGCTTGCCGTCACTCCGGGTGATCCGGACGGAATCGGGCCAGAGGTGGTGTGGAAGACCATTCGGGAGGTCCGCGGGCTCGGCGCACGTCTTCTTTGCGTCGGAGCGAGGAGACCCTTCGAGAAGCTTGGCGCAAAAATCATAGAAACCTCTGAAGAGGAGTTGCGACTGGCTCTCAAGTCACACCGGCTCCGCCCGCCGGCTTCTCGCGAGCCCCACGTGTGGCTGTTGCCCGCGCCGGAGGCGGTCCCCTCCGCCAGCTTGGGAACCGCTCCCGCAATTCTGGCCGGCTTTCAAGCTGGCTGGTCGATCAAAAAGGCGACGAGACTTGTTCAGCGCGGCCTTGCGACCGCTCTGGTTACCGGGCCCATCAGCAAAGAACGTTTGATCGCTGCCGGCTATTCGTTTCCCGGACACACCGAGTTTCTGGCTCATCTTTGTGGAAAAAAAACCGTTACGATGATGCTGGCAAATGACACATTACGCGTCTCTCTGGTCACGACCCATCTCGCTTTGCGAGACGTCCCCGGGGCCCTGACTCAGCAAAAGATCATCTCCGCGACCAAACAGACCTTCAACAGCCTTCAGGCGGGGTGGGGGATCGCGCGTCCGAGAGTGGCCGTCGCCGCCCTTAACCCTCATGCAGGCGAATCAGGTCTTTTTGGCCGCGAAGAGGTCGAAATCATTTGCCCGGCGATCCGCAAATTACGAAAATTGGGCTATCCCGCCGAGGGCCCCTTTCCCGCGGACACCCTCTTCGCGAAGCATGTCTCGGGACCGCTGAAAGGGCGATTCGACGCCGTCGTCTGCATGTACCACGACCAGGGTTTGATCCCGGTAAAGCTCCTTGATTTCGGCAATACCGTCAATATAACGTTGGGTCTTCCTATGATACGAACATCGGTCGACCACGGTGTCGGCTTTGATATCGCGGGTTCGGGGCAAGCCGATCATTCCAGTTTCCGGGCCGCAGTCGCCTTGGCGGAGCGCCTGGTTCGAAAACGACGATCCGACCGCTAAAAGGGAGCTTAAGATGAGTTTAGAGATTCGACCTTCCATTTTTCGCGAATACGATATCCGCGGTATAGCGGGCAAGGACCTGACCGCCGAGTTTGCCGCCGCGCTTGGCGAAGCCTACGCTCATTACATTGCCAGGCGGCTTCGCGGCAAGAACCCCGCAAGTGCTCGATCGGCGATCACCGTTTCTGTCGGCTGGGATTGCCGACTTTCGAGCGACGGCTACGCCGCCGCCCTGATTGCCGGGCTCGCACGGGGAGGGCTGGACGTGATCCGGCTTGGCGTTTGCCCGACGCCGCTGACTTACTTCAGCGTCTTTCATCTGAACCTGGATGGCGGAATCATGATCACGGGGTCACACAATCCCGCTGACTACAACGGTTTCAAGCTGTCCATCGGGAAAGAAACGCTTCACGGTTCACAAATCCAGGATCTTCGTATCATCATGGAGGAGCATCTCCGTGAAAAGCCGGTCCAGCATCGTGCCGGAAAAATTTCGGAATACGCGATCATTCCCCCATATCTTGATCACCTCGTCGCCGGCGCCCGACACCTCAAAAGGAAGAAAATCGTCATTGATGCCGGAAACGGAACCGCGTCAACGGTCGCACCGGCGCTTTTCTCTCGCCTGGGAGCCGAAGTAGTGCCCCTTTATTGTGAAATTGATGGTCGCTTTCCGAATCATCACCCCGATCCCACCGTACCTGCCAATCTCAAAGTCCTCGTTGAGACAGTCAGGAGCGAGGGCGCGGACTTCGGCGTGGCGTTTGATGGGGACTCGGATCGTATCGGCCTCGTGGATGATACCGGACGCATTGTTTTCGGTGACGAGCTGATGGTGATTTTCGCGCGCGACATCCTGAAGGAAAATCCTGGAGCCACGATTATTTCGGAGGTTAAGTGCAGTCACCGCCTCTATAACGACATCGCGAAAAACGGCGGGACAGGCATCATGTGGAAGACCGGCCACTCGCTTATCAAAGCCAAAATGCGCGAAACCGGCGCGGCGCTTGCCGGCGAAATGTCCGGACACATGTTCTTTGCCGATCGTTATTTCGGATACGACGACGCGATCTATGCCGCCCTCCGGATTTATGAGATCGCCTGTTCGTCTTCGTCATCGATTTCCTCTCTGCTGTCTGATTTGGAAAAAATGATTGCCACTCCCGAGATTCGAGTCGACTGCGAGGAAGAAAAAAAATTCCGCCTGGTCGAAGAAACAAAAAAACGCCTTGCTTCCAAAAACAAAATCACAGATATCGATGGGGTTCGCGTGGATTTTGGGGACGGCTGGGGTCTTGTTCGGGCTTCCAATACGCAGCCCGTTCTCGTGCTACGGTTCGAGGCGCCTACCGAGACCCGCATGAATGCGATCCGAGCGATCGTCGAATCCGCGCTGAAAGACGCCGCTCGGGCGATCGGGCACGGGCCGATCGAGTTTTCCGGCGGTCCCGGACATTAAGAACAAGGGAGTTCAAGGAATTTGACGACCCCCGATGAGTCGATCGTAATCCGCGGCGGGCGGGTACATAATCTTAAGAACATCGACGTGGAAATCCCGAGGGACAAGTTCGTCGTCATTACAGGCCCGTCCGGTTCCGGAAAGTCCTCGCTTGCTTTCGACATGATTTATGCCGAAGGTCAGCGCCGCTATGTCGAAAGCCTTTCGGCTTACGCGCGCCAGTTTCTTGAACAACTCAGCAAACCGGACCTGGATTCAATCGAGGGTCTCAGTCCGACGATTTCGATCGAGCAACGAACGACCTCCTATAACCCGCGCTCCACGGTCGGAACGGTGACAGAGGTTTACGATTACCTGCGACTGTTGTTCGCGAGAATCGCGAAGCCGTTTTGTTGGAATTGCGGCCAACCGATCCGCTCGCAGTCGCCACAGCAAATCGTCGATCTCATTCTTGCCTCGGGCCGCGGTGGTCCCTCGGGAGCCGAGGCCGTTAAGTTATCGATCCTCGCCCCAATCGTCAGGGGGCGAAAAGGCGAGTACCAGAAAGAACTTCACCAATTACGTCAACGCGGTTTCGTTCGCATCTGGGTGGACGGCGAGGTTCGCGACCTCTCGGATGAAATAATTCTTGATAAAAACAAAAAACACGACATTTCCGTCTATATCGACCGCCTGATCATCAAGGGTGATCCGGGCGCGTTGGCCGCGCGAGTCAGCGAGTCCGTCGAGCTTGGATTGAAGCTGGGCGAGGGCCTATTGATCCTCGAAACGTTTGACGGAGCCACTCGTCAGGAAACGCTCCTTTCCGAGCGCTTCGCCTGTCCACAATGCCAAATCAGCTATCCCTCTCCAGAGCCGCGCACCTTCTCGTTCAACAGCCCCATGGGCGCGTGCCCGGAGTGCGACGGTTTAGGGACTCAACCCGACGAGGAAGCCGAAGAGCGCGAACCCGAAGAGGACTCTCCCGAGAGCCCCATGGCTTTCGAAAGCGCGCCGTGCCCTGCCTGCGGCGGCGCCCGCCTGAAGAAGGAAAGTCTTCATTTCAGGATTGCCGAGAGAAATATCGCGGAAATCAGCTCTCTTTCAATCAGCGAACTTTCAAGCTTCTTCTCGTCCCTGCGGTTGAGCGATCGGGAACACCTGATTGCCGATCGTATCTTAAAGGAGATTCAGGACCGGTCACGGTTTCTTTCAGAGGTCGGCGTGGGCTATCTCAGCATGAGCCGCTCGGCGCAAACCCTTTCGGGCGGCGAAGCTCAACGCATTCGTCTGGCTACGCAGATCGGAAGTTCGCTTGTGGGGGTTATTTACGTTCTTGACGAACCCAGTATCGGGTTGCATCAAAAAGACAATAAGCGTCTTCTCGCCACCCTCGCTCAGCTGCGTGATCTCGGCAATACCGTGATCGTGGTCGAGCATGATCGTGAGACGATTGAAAGCGCCGACTGGGTGCTCGATCTCGGTCCGGGCGCGGGAACAGAAGGCGGTCATCTGGTCGCGGCCGGACGACCCAGTGAAATAGCGACCTCAAAGAAGAGCGTCACCGGTAAATATCTTCGTGGCGAGCTCCAAATTCCTGTACCGCCTGTTCGTCGACCCTGGTCCAAAGATCAGATTCTTCGAATTACGGGGGCTCAACAGAACAATCTGAAGAACCTCGTTGCGGAATTTCCGTTAGGCGTGTTTACCTGCGTCACAGGCACCTCCGGAAGCGGCAAAAGCACTCTCGTGATCGATACGCTTTATCGCGCACTCCTCAACCATCTTTACAAAGTGGACACTGGGAATATTAGAATCCAGTCGCTCGCGGGTCTCGAACACGTGGACAAGGTGATCGATATCGATCAAAGCCCTATCGGCAAAACGCCTCGTTCAAATCCTGCCACTTATACCGGGCTTTTTAGCCTGATCCGTGATCTCTTCGCGAGTCTTCCCGAATCACAGGTTCGCGGCTACGGTCCTGGACGATACTCGTTCAACGTAAAGGGCGGCCGCTGTGAGGCCTGCGAGGGCGACGGTGTTACGAAAATTGAAATGCATTTTTTACCAGATGTTTTCGTGCAATGCGACGTTTGCAAGGGAAAGCGATACAATCGCGAGACTCTCGAAATTCGTTATAAAGGGAAAAATATCGCGGAGGTCCTCGAGATGACCGGCGCCGAGGCGTATTCCTTTTTTGACCCGATCCCCTCGATCAAGGCGAAACTCAAGGTTCTTAATGACGTCGGCCTCGGTTATCTTCAACTGGGCCAGAATGCGACTACGCTTTCGGGCGGAGAAGCGCAAAGAATCAAGCTTTCTAAAGAGCTCTCCCGTCGAAGCACCGGCAGAACCGTATACATCCTGGATGAACCGTCAACCGGACTCCACTTCGATGACGTCAACAAGCTCGTCGGCATTCTGCAGGCCCTTGTTGACCAGGGAAACACCGTGATCGTTATTGAACATAATCTCGATATTATCAAGGTTGCCGATCATATCATCGACATGGGGCCCGAGGGCGGAGCCGGCGGAGGCCGAATCGTGGGAACGGGAACTCCCGAGGAAGTATCCGCGATCCCTGCCAGCGATACCGGGACTTTTCTGCGGAGCTATCTGCCGAGCCAGAAATAGAAGGCCCGGACCAACACTGGCCCGGGCCCATTTTTTCGCTTGTCTGAACGTTTAGCCTTAGGTCTTGATCTTGATCAGCGCGATGATGAACGCATACAGAACAAGCGACTCAATGAGGGCGAGACCGATAATCATCGGAATGAAAATCTTGTCCCGGGCGGCGGGATTGCGAGCGATGCCTTCGAGCGCCGCCACTGCGGTCTTGCCTTGACCCAGGGCTCCGCCGAACGCGGCAAGCCCGATTGCCAAAGCTGCGCCAAGCGAAGCGTACTGATCGCCTCCGGCCGCGGGGGCGCCGGTCTCGGCCATCGCAACAGAAGCACCCACGGTCAACAAAAGCGTGGTCAACAGAAACAAGGCTTTACCAAAAGTCATCTCAAATCCCATCCTTTCTCAATGGTCGTGTGATGTAGACAAGGAAATATAAACCATCGTCATAAGACAAAAGACGAAGGCCTGAACAAAAGCCACAAACGCCCCCAACCCATAAAAAATTACAGGCAGAAGGTAAGGAACCAAATCGCTGAAAACCCCCAGAACAATGTGATCGCCCATGATGTTTCCGCGCAGGCGAAATGCAAGCGAAAGCGGACGAAAAACGTGAGAAGCGAGTTCGATCACCAGCATCAATGGCGCAAGCCACAGCACCGGCCCGAGAAAATGCTTCAGATACGCAACACCATGTGCCCTCAGCCCAGCGTAGTTGTAGTAAATGAATACAAAAGTTCCAAGCGCAAGCGTGGTATTCAAATTATCGGTCGGGGGGAGCAAGCCGGGAATCAAGCCAATGATGTTCGCGGTCAGTATGAACAAGAAGAGACTTCCGATCACCGGGAAGTAAATCGGCGCATCGTGTGATCCAATGACTGACTCGGTCAGCTTATAGAGATTCTCTGCGACGATTTCGAAAAAATTCCTGAAAGTCAGCTTCGACTCCGGAACGAGGCCGCCATCGGACGAGTGCGCCGCCCGCATTAGCTGTGCTCGCGCGATGAGCGTCGTCACGACAAGCAGCAGTGCAACGATAAGCGACATTACGACGTGATTTGGAAAATGGTCCAAACCCGGAATCAGAGCTAACCAATTGAAAGCAGCGTGCGTTTCATGCATGACGCAAAATCCTCTGGCTCCATATCAATCCACCCAAAAGCGGAATCATCACTAGGCTCCCCATGCCCAAAAAAATCGCCTCGTGGGGAATCGCTCCCGTCTGCGCTCCAATGGTCTGGCCGGAACTCTGACCAGCATTCAAAAACAGAACAACAAAGAGCACTAAACAGGCTAACTTAACAATGCCCCAATAGGAAGCTCGAATTATCGCCGCGACTCGTTTTTCGCCGGACAAATCCAAAACTCGAATGGTCGTCACGAGAAGTTTAGCGATCGCGAGCAAATCTAGAACGGAGAGAAGCCAAAGGCCAAAAATCCATTTTGCGGAAACGCTCGCCGCGCAGAGGTTTCCCGTGCCGTGGACCGCGAGGACAACCAAAAGCGACAGAACGAGCCATCCGAGCGCCACGCTGCCAAAAATGGGGAGCGCGAGAGGGTCCTTCAATTCGAACCGTCCTTTTTTGAGATTTGATAAACGCGGAACATTCCAAGAGTGAACCCTGCGATTGTTGTGATCGCAAGCACCCAAAGCGGTGCCCCCCACTTTCTTGAGACGAAATACCCGATCGCAATGCCCGCTCCGGTATAGCCGAGCACATCAGTTATGATGATCGAGAACAAACCAAAGTTCTTAATGGCGGGATCAGGCTTCTTTCTAGGCATCTGACGCCTGTCCTCTAGTATAAAACGCTTTTGCTATCAACGGCTTCTCTGGGTTTTTCTCTCGCGGATCCGAGCAAGCTTAATTTCAATCACCTTGGGCGACGGGTAGGTCGACTTGAGAGCTTCATACGAGTGATAGGCGGCGTCGAGTTGATCAAGTTCTTCAAGGCAGGAGGCAATACCGAATTGCGCTTGTGGGACAAGCTCACTTTTTGGAAACTTCTTCAAGAAGCCCTGATACGAGTCAATCGCCTCCTGGTAGGCCTCCATTCCGGGGCCGCTTCCCCCCGGGTGCTGTTCGCCACGGGTAAAGTAGGTAACGCCGACCTCATAGGCTGCTTTTTCGGCCCATGGTGAACTCGGATGCGCCTTGATCAAGGCTCGATAGGATTTTATCGCCTCATCAAATTGTGCGGCGTAGAATTCGCTTTTTCCTATTCGAAAAAGAAATTCCGGGACCTCTGCCGCTTTTGGATTCTCTTTGACAAGCTGTTGGTAATGCAATGAAGCAAGATCATACTGTTCCAGCTTTGAAAAAAGCAGCTCGCCGATGAGCTGCTGAACGCTCCACGCGGTTGGCTTATCCCGGTTTTGCTCAACGTAAATCTTAAGCTTGCGAACGGCTTCGCCGTGCTGAGAAAGAAAAAAAGCCTGCGTGGTGGCCGCCCGGAAGAGGGCCTGCTGTCCAAGCGGGCCGTTCGGATCCTTGGAAAAAATCTTTTCAAATTCCGCGACCGAAGCCGCGTATTTCCCGTCATTCCAGAGCTTTTCTGCGAGAACATAGCTTTTCTTCGCGTTATTTACGCTGCAGCCGGAGCCAAAAACAGTGATTGACACCAGCACCAACAACGCGGCGACAATGACCCCGTCACGAACGCTCAAAAGAAGGGCGCGGAAGGTCCTAATTTGCGGCATTCCCTTCCCCCGACGGTTCCCCCGCCACGGGCTGGAGATCGGCGGGCACTGAGAGCCGCGCGTCTCCCGGAGAGCTCGCGACGCCAACTTCTTCGATATCGCCGTTTTCTACCGCAGTCTCGGCCATGTATTCGAAGGAAACGACCTTTTCTCCGGGCGACATCGTCATCAGGCGAACTCCCTGGGTATTGCGGCCCTGCTCCGAAATTTCTCCTACATGAATGCGAATCATTTGCCCCTTGTTCGAGACAAGCATCACGTCGTCTTTCGGAAGAACCTGCCGAGAACCCATCACGGCGCCGTTCCTGTCGTTTGTTTTCATCGTGATGATACCCTTGCCGCCGCGAGACTGCGCTCTATAGTCGGCAACGGGCGTTCGCTTTCCGTAGCCGCTCTCGGTAATGGTCAGCACTTCAAAGCCCGCCCTGGTGTCCAAAACTTCCATGGCAACGACTCGATCACCTTCATCCAGGCTGATGCCGATCACTCCGCGAGCCGTCCTGCCCATTGGGCGAACGTCTTCTTCGTTGAACCGGATACTCATGCCGTCTTTGGAACAAACAAAAACATCGTTGTTCCCCTGTGTCAGCTTCGCGCTGACGAGCTCATCGCCTTCGTCGGTTGAAATCGCCACGATCCCGGCGTTTCTCACGTTACTGAACTCGCTCAAGGCGGTTTTCTTGATTACGCCGCGGCGGGTTACCATTACGACGTATTCGTTTTCCTTGAATTCCCGAACTGGCAAAATCGCTTTGATCGCCTCTCCGGGCGCAAGCGCAATGAGATTGACGATCGCTTTTCCTTTACCGGCGCGAGCCGCCTCGGGAACTTTGTAAACCTTCAGCCAGTAAAGCCGTCCTTTGTCCGTAAAGCAGAGCAGATAACTGAGGGTATTCGTACGATAGATCGCGGTTACAAAGTCCTCGTCTCCGGTCGTCACGCCACGTATCCCGCGCCCGCCACGATGCTGGCTTCTGAATTGACTTGGATCGGTTCGTTTGACGTACCCGGAGCGGGTAATCGAGACAAGCGCGTCTTCGTCGGCGATCAGGTCCTCGACTTCGAATTCGGTTGTCGCACCGACGACGATTTCGGTTCTTCGTTCGTCGCCATATGTCTTCCGAATATCGAGCAGTTCTTTCTTGATGATGTCGTAAACAAGCGACTCACTACTCAGAATATGTTTCAATTCCTCGATCAGCGATAAGACTTGTTTGTACTCCTCGATGATTTTGTCGCGCTCGAGGCCGGTCAGCCGCTGGAGCCGCATCTCGAGAATCGCTTGGGCCTGAATTTCACTAAACTGAAATTTTGACGTCAGACCGGCTTTGGCTTCGTCCGGGTTCTTCGCCGCCTTGATCAGGGCTATCACCGCATCGATGTTTTCGACGGCGCGCTTTAATCCTTCCAAGATATGCGCTCGCGCTTCGGCCTTCTTCAAGTCGTAAATCGTCCGGCGAATCACGACATCCTTGCGATGCTCCACAAAGGCCCAAAGCATGTCCCGCAAATTGAATGTCTTGGGCTGACCTTGATGAATCGCGAGCAGGTTAATGCCGTAGCTCTCTTGAAGCTGGGTCATTTTGTAGAGCTGATTCAGAATGACGTTCGAGTTTTCGCCGCGCCGAATTTCGATCACGACCCTCATACCGCTTCGGTCAGACTCGTCCCTCAGATCAGAAATTCCTTCGATCCTTTTCTCACGCACAAGGTCAGCTATCTTCTCGATCAACTTTGCCTTGTTCACCTGATATGGAAGCTCGGTGACGATAATCCGTTCCCGGTCGCCTTTGTAAGTCTCGATTTCCGCTTTGGCTCGCAGAGTGATTGCGCCGCGACCGGTGCGGTAAGCGTCGCGAATTCCAGCGCCTCCAAAAACGTATGCCCCGGTCGGAAAATCCGGGCCTTTCACGTACTCGAGCATGGCGTTGCTGTCGAGCGATGGCTTGTCGATTAACGCGCAGGTCGCATCAACAATCTCACACAAATTGTGTGGAGGAATATTGGTGGCCATGCCTACGGCGATGCCAGTCGAGCCATTAATGAGAAGGTTCGGGATTTTTGACGGAAGGACGAGGGGCTCTTGAAGGCTCTCGTCATAGTTCGGACCGAAGTCGACGGTCTCCTTGTCAAGATCGGCCAGGAGTTCGTCTGTGATCCTGGCCATCCGGATTTCGGTATAGCGCATCGCTGCCGCGGAATCGCCGTCAATGGACCCGAAGTTTCCCTGACCGTCAACGAGGGGATAGCGGAGTGAAAAATCCTGCGCCATGCGCACGATCGTATCGTAAACCGCGCTGTCACCGTGCGGATGGTATTTACCGATGACGTCGCCGACGACGCGGGCGGATTTTTTGTACGCTTTGTTATGCGTATTGCCAAGATCGTACATCGCGTACAACGCGCGACGATGAACCGGCTTAAGACCATCGCGAACATCGGGCAACGCGCGTCCCACGATCACGCTCATTGCGTAATCGAGATAGGCCCCCCGCATTTCGTCTTCGATGGTTACAACAACCGAGCTCTTATCGATTTTTTCCGTATTTAGTTCTTCAGTCATAAGAATCTTTTCACCACCGGATTAGGGCTGACCCCCAAGTGAATCCGCTCCCAAAGGCCGCTGAGGCCACCAACATTCCGGGCTTCAGCTTGCCCGCCTTGACCGCCTCGTCGAGCCCGATCGGTATCGTTGCGGCAGTCGTATTGCCAAATCTTTCGATCGTACTGAACACCTTGTCGTCGGGCGCGCCGAGCTGCTTTGCGACCATCTCGTTAATCCTGAGATTTGCCTGATGAAAGACAAACAGGTCCACATCCGCCACCGTCAATCCATTCGCAGCCAGCGCTTCAGAAATGACTTCCGGCATGCGTTTTACGGCATTTACGAAGACCGCTTTCCCATTCATTTTCGGGAACTGCTCTCCGGCATCGAGCTTTTCATGCGTCAGCCACGCAGCCGCGTCGCCCGAGCCGGGCGCTTTTATCCAAAGTTCCTTTGCGAACCTTCCATCAGCATGGAGATGCGTGCTGATAATCCGTGGTGCCTTTTTTGATGCGTCATCGCTGCCTGTCATCACGACGGCACCGGCTCCGTCACCAAAAAGGACGGCTACATCGCGACCCGCCGTCGTTTTGTCGAGCCCCTTGGAATGGACTTCCGCACCAACCACAAGAATGTTCTTATACATTCCCGTTTTTATGAACTGGTCAGCAATTGAAAGCGAATAAATGAAACCCGTGCACTGCTGTCGAACATCGAGCGCGGCGATGCCGGGAACATCGAGCTTCGCCTGAAGAAAACACGCCGCACCGGGAAACTCATGATCGGGGCTCAACGTAGCCACGATAATCATGTCCAAATCGTCCCGGCTCAAAGAAGCCGAGGTGAGCGCCGCCCGCGCAGCCTGCAGCGCAAGATCGGAGGTCGAGGTCGTCGAATCCTGATCCACCCACCGGCGTTCCTTGATTCCGGTACGCTGTTGAATCCACTCGTCCGAAGTATCCATGATGGCCCGCAGATCATCATTCGTCCAGACACGGGGCGGAAGATAGGAGCCTGTGCCGATGATCCGAGAGTATTTCATATATCCAAATTCCTCACCCGGAGCGCGTTTTCCTCTATGAACTGCCGGCGGGGCTCAACCTGATCGCCCATCAACACCGAAAAAATCCCGTCTGCCTCGACGGCGTCGTCAACTGATACCTTCAGAAATGTCCTACGCGCCGGGTCCATGGTCGTTTCCCAAAGTTGTTCGGGATTCATTTCTCCCAACCCTTTATATCGTTGAATCGTCAGACCAGTTTTTGCCCTTTCCACAACACGAAGGGCGAGTTCTTCTCCATGCCGGATCGTTTCTTCGGATTTTCCATCCGACGAAATGATCGTAAACGGCCCGGCCCCCATGACATGCATCATTTCGAAATGCTTACTCAGCTCTTCGTATTCCGGAGAATCGAGCATCGCGACGTTAATCGGTGCAATTCGCTTGGAGCCATTAATCATGTTCTGGATCGTGGCGAACCAGGTGTTGTGTTCCGGGTCTTTGTCGAGAGAATATTCGAAGCCGATGTTCTTATCTTTAACATCGTTAGCGATCAAGCGAAGGACTTCCTCCAGCCTTTCTTTTGATTCCAGGGTGGCTGGGCCAACCTTATTCGCAACAAGTCCGCGTAAAATGTCGGGATGAATTTTTCGCGCGACCTTTTCAATGGCCCGAGTAAAGCGCGTTGCCGCTTTGAGCGCCGCTATCACCTGACTTGAAGCCAACGTGTTTCCATCGGTCTTGATCTGAATTCCTTCGAGACCGCTGGAAAGGAGATGCTCCGCGAGTTCCTGCTCATTCTTGAGGTAACGCTCTTTCTGGCCCTTCTTGATTTTATAAAGGGGCGGCTGCGCTATATACAAATATCCTTTCTCGATCACCGCGGCCATTTGACGGTAGAAGAACGTGAGCAGCAACGTGCGAATGTGCGAGCCATCGACGTCAGCATCGGTCATAATGACGATCTTGTGATAGCGAATCTTGCTGATATCAAAATCTTCCTTCCCGATGCCGGCACCGAGTGCCGTGATCAGGACTTTTATCTCCTCCGAAGAAAGCATTTTATCGAACCGGGCTTTTTCGACGTTCAGAATTTTGCCCTTGAGGGGCAAAATCGCCTGGTTCTTTCGTGCGCGTCCCTGTTTTGCGGAGCCGCCGGCGCTATCTCCCTCTACTAGGAAGAGCTCACAGAGCGAAGGATCCTTTTCTTGGCAGTCAGCCATTTTTCCAGGGAGGCCGCTCCAATCGAGCGCAGTTTTGCGCCGAGTAAGATCGCGGGCTTTTCGCGCGGCAATTCGGGCTAGCGCGGAGTCAACGACCTTCTGAATTACTTTTTTTGCGACGGCCGGATTCTGCTCAAAATAAGAAGTCAGCTTTTCGTAAAGCGTCCCATTAACAAAACCCTCGACCTCGCTATTGCCAAGCTTGGTTTTCGTTTGGCCTTCGAACTGGGGCTCCGGTACCTTGGCGCTGATTACACAGGCGAGACCTTCCCGGATATCATCACCGGTCAGCGGCTCCTTAAGGTTTTTCGTCATGCCCGAATCCTGGGCGTATTTATTCACCACGCGGGTCAATGCCGTTCGAAAACCGGAAACATGCGTTCCGCCTTCGATCGTATTGATGTTATTTACGTACGAAGAAATCGTTTCCGCATAGGAATCATTCCATTGCATCGCAATATCGACACTCAGAACATCCTTGGTTGCAGAAAAATATATTACCTTTTCATGGAGCTTCTGCTTCGATTTATTAATGTACTCAACGAACTGAACAAGCCCCCCTTCGTAATGAAAATCCTGCTTTTTTGGCGGCTCCTGGCGCTCGTCCGTCAACGAAACACAAATCCCGCTATTCAGAAATGCAAGTTCTCGAAGCCGCGTGGCCAACGTGTCTATGCTGAACTCGACTGTCTCAAAGATCTCTGGATCTGGCTTGAAGGTCGTCAGCGTTCCGCGTTTCGCCGTAATACCGACTTCCTTGAGCGGCGCCACGGGCGTTCCTCGCTTATAGCTCTGTCGAAAAACTTTTCCATTCTGTCGAACCTCGACATGAAGTGACTCCGAAAGCGCATTTACAACGGCCGCGCCGACCCCGTGCAACCCTCCTGAAACTTTGTAGGCGCTCCCTTCCTCGTTGAACTTACCGCCGGCGTGCAGCTTAGTCATGACGACTTCGACGGCTGAAACACCCGAGCTGTGAATACCCACCGGAATGCCTCGACCGTCATCCTCGACAGTAACACTATTATCAACATGGATGGTTACATTGATCGTTTTTGCGTAGCCAGCCAAGGCTTCGTCAATCGAGTTGTCGACGATTTCGTAAACGCAATGATGCAAGCCACGAACGGCGGTATCGCCGATGTACATCCCGGGGCGTTTGCGAACCGCCTCAAGACCCTCAAGGATTTTGATTTTGTCGGCCGAATATTCATTTCCGTCTTTTATCGAATCGTCTTGCATGCTCATGGTCAGCTACTTATGCTCCCGTTCGCGACTGAAAATCGCTTCCCGTCAAACGCGACTTCTTCGGTCGTCGTGACGAACACCTGAAGATCGGTTTCGGACAAGAAACGCAACAAGAATAAGCGCCTCTCTTGATCCAATTCCGATGAGAAGTCATCGAGCAGAAAAAGGGGGCGATGCCCTGTTTTGGTTCGAAACAACTCGATCTCTGATAATTTGAGACTGAGTAGCGTCGATCTGACCTCTCCTTGCGAGCCATGGCTTCTCAGTGTCTGGCCATGGTCCCCAAGAAAAAAAGTCCAATCATCCCGATGCGGCCCCACCAATGAGTGGCCGGCTTTCCATTCAGCCGCTTCAAGTTTCGACTGCCTTTTCCAAAATGCCCGTTCTAGAAGTTCTAATGAAGGCAAGGGCCCCTGTCCAGTGAAATATACGGGCTGAATATCGCTCTTAGTTATTGAAATTCCATCGATTTCCGGCACCCACGTGGAGCTATAGTACAAGCGGAGCGGGGCCCGCGGGACGGTAATTTGACGCACTATATAATTAGCTTTTTCGGCCAGGCTCTGGACGCATTCCAGTCGCTTCCGCGTCAGGATAGCGGCATATTTTGCAAGTTGCTCGGTAAATCCACGAAGGTATTCGGGCGCCGGCTTTGCGGCCGCCTTGAGAAGCGCGTTTCGCTGTTCGATGACCTGGTGATACTTTTGAAGTGTCTTCAGGTAATCGACATCAAACGCGGAAATGACTCGATCCAAATACATTCGCCGGATAGCCGGCTCTCCCCTGACAAGATCGTGGTCCGCAGGATTGAAAACCACGGTGTGAAAGCCGAGTTCATAAGAACCAAACCGCTGGCTGAGGTATTGTGTCGAGCTGCGAAAGGCTTTTCCGTTGATGAAGGCTAGTTTCCCGACCTTCTGCTTTTCAGGTTCTTTCGTGAGCGCAAAACGCGTTCGCTCGAATCTGATTTGAAGCTCCGTTTTCCATTTCTGTCCCGTGTCGTCTTGAGATGAAAGAAGGCACGCGACTTCGCCCCTGTCCGCACCCCATCGGAGCACATCTGCGGTATTGGCTCCGCGAAACGATCTTAACATCGCAAGATATCCGAGCGCCTCCAGGAAAGAGGTCTTGCCTTGTCCGTTCGCTCCGATCAAAAAATTGAGATGCTCACCCGGCGAGAACGATGACTCAATGACATTTCTGAAATTACGAAGAGTCAGTCGCTCGACTTTCACGTTTTAGAAAGCTCAGATGCGCATTGGCATGATCACGTAAGTGTGGTTGCGCTCTCCGGCGCCGGAGAGAATGCCCGGGCTGAGTCGGTCCTTCAGGTGTAATTCCAATTTTTCTGATCTAACAACGCTCAAGTACTCAAGAAGGTATTTCGAATTGAAACCGATTTCGATGGGCTCTCCGTTGTACTCGACCTCGATTTCATCGGTACCTTCGCCCATATCTGGATTGCTCGAGGATATCGTTAATACGCCGTTCTGGACCGCCAGCTTGACGCCCTTGCTTTTTTCGTTAGCCATGAGGCTGACGACCTTCAATGCCGCGCTAAACGTGTCGTGGTTGAGTTTTACGAGGCGATCGGTGGCCTTCGGGATCACAAGGCGATAATCCGGATACTCGCCGTCAATAAGCCGGATGAAAAGATAGGTATTCTGAAGTTGAGCAAAGACATAGCCGCGTTCAAAAGCTAAACCAATTGTTGCGTCCGCATCTGCCAGGAGCTTACGCAATTCTACCAGCCCCTTTTTCGGGATGATGATCCCTCGTTTGAGTTCGGGAACGGTCAGCAGGACTTCCTGATCGACAAATGAGAGGCGATGGCCGTCTGTTGCCGTCATTCGCATGATATTTTTTTCAAGATGCTCGAAGAAAACACCGTTCAGATGATAGCGGGTTGCATCAGTTGAAACCGCGAACTGGGTCCGATCGATCATATCCATCAAGGTATTTGAACGTGCCTCGATATACTTTTTTTCCTCGAACGCCGGAAGACTCGGGTAATCATCGGCAGCAAGGCTGACAATGTTAAACTTGGATTTTCCACAAAGAAGTTCAACCCAATGATTGTCTTTTCGGGTGATGAAGAGAGGCTTATTCGGAAGCTCTTTCACAATATCGACAAAATGTTTCGCGGAAAGGGTTATTTTTCCTTCCTGTTGAGTTTGAACAGGAAGCGTAATTTTAATTCCGACTTCAAGATCTGTCGCGCAAAGCGAAAGCTCCTGACCCTTGACTGAGCAAAGGATGTTACCCAGAATTTGTACGGTGTTCCTTTTTTCAACAACTGATTGGACCTTTTGAAGAGCGTCCAAAAGGGGTTCACGATCGATTGTGAATTTCATACATACCCTTTCTTGCTATGAAATGTGCTTACCACAAAAGAAAGAATATATATAAAAAGATAGCAGTAGTAGTAGGGGACGGGGAAAAGTGGATAAGTGAGACAGGCCCGGAGAATTGCTCAGCAATAGACTGTCATGAGAGTGGGGATAAAGGCGGGGATAAGAGCGAAGATTTGGGGATAACCAGGGTGAAAATGATATCCACTCGTTTTCCACAGAGTTTTTCCCCACGAAGTGTTTAATAACTTATTTAGGGAGCCGGTAAGCGTCGAAAAAACTCGAGTACTCGGCTGTAAAGGTTCTTCTTGAGAACCAGAATAAGGGTTTATTCACAAAACCCGATTACTTTGGTTTGAAAAAAATTTTTGCCGCGCGCCGGTACGTTGTGAATAAGTGTATAACTTTCTAAGCGGCGGAATAGACGGACGAAAATCCTGAGAATTCTGGCTGTTCGCCTGGAAAAGAGTTGGATAAAGGAGTGGACGAAAAAAGCTATCCCTCAGTTTTCCACAGACTTTCCCCGCACTTTTCCACCGAAACCAGATAGTTGACGAAAAAGGGAGCCGAACGTGAATGCTCAGAGACCGTCAAAGAGAGGTTTCCGTTTTTCAATAAAAGCGGCCATGCCCTCCTGTTGGTCGTGTGTTCCCGCCAGCTGGCCGAACGCTTGAGCCTCAGCATCGCTTTTGCGATGGAGACCGACGGATTCGGAGAACTCATTCAATAGACGTTTTGCCTGATTCACGGCAGTCGACGATTGAAGCGCGATCGTTTTGGCGATCTCGAGCGCTTTGGGCATGAGGTCTTCGGTCGAAAAAACGTGATTGATGAGTCCCCAGGCCAGCGCCTCGTCGGCCTTGATTTTTCTACCGGAGAAAATGAGTTCTTTGGCTCGTGGGTAGCCGATGTATTTTGCGAGCCGAATTGTGCCGCCAAACCCGGGAATGACGCCTAAGCCGACCTCGGGTTGCCCGAAAACGGCTTTTTCACTTGCGACGATAAAGTCGCAGGCAAGGGCCATTTCGGTGCCTCCACCCAACGCGAAACCCTGGACGACGGCAATCGTCGGTTTGGGCATCAGCTCAAGAAGTAGCGCAACATCATGTCCGAGCTGCGAAAACTGAACCGCTTCATGCGAGGACATTTTTTGCATTTCGGAGATATCAGCGCCTGCGATGAACGCCTTCTCGCCGTCTCCGGCAAGTAAAACAACGCGGACGGACGGGTCCCGCGAGAGCGCTGTCAGCGTGTCTTTCAGTTCAATAAGGGTTGCCGAGTTCAGCGCATTCAAGGCTTTAGGTCGAGAGACCCGCAGGATGACAATTCCCGGATCGGTTTTTTCAACAATGACGTTATTCATATTTGTAAAATCCCCGGCCAGTTTTTTTGCCGAGCCAGCCGGCGGCGACGTATTGTTTCAATAACGGGCTTGGGCGATATTTGGGGTCGCCGATTCCATCATGCAGCACGTTCATGATCGCAAGACAAGTATCAAGACCGATAAAATCAGCTAAAGTAAGCGGACCCATGGGTTGGTTCGTGCCGAGCTTCATTGCCGCATCAATGTCTTCGACCGATGCAACCCCTTCGTGAAGGGCTGTAACGGCTTCGTTAATCATCGGTATCAATATTCGGTTCACGGCGAAACCCGGCATGTCCTTGGCTTCGATAAATGTTTTACCCATTTTTTCCGCGATGCCACGAACGAGCGCGAAGGTTTGATCGGATGTTTGCAGCCCCCGGATACCTTCGACAAGCTTCATGACGGGCACCGGGTTCATGAAGTGCATCCCGACGACAAGTTCAGGCCGGTTGGTTTGTGCCGCGATCGCGGTAATGCTGATGGAAGACGTATTTGTTGCCAGAATGGTTGAAGGTGCGCAATGAGCGTCGAGTTGTTTGAACAGCTCGTATTTCAGCTCGGGCTTTTCACTCGCCGCTTCGATCACGAGCTGCGCGGGTTTTAGATCCGGGATTCCGCGGAGAGGGCGGATAAGGACAAGAAGTTTTTGTGAATCTTCCTCCGTCATTTTGCCTTTTTCGACAAACCGCTTAAGTTGCCCCGCGATCTTTGCTTTTCCTTTTTCGGCGAGCTCCAGAGAAATATCCGCCAACAGTACCTCGAGACCGACTTGTGCCGCGGTTTGAGCGATTCCGATTCCCATTTGTCCGGAACCCAGAACCCCGATTGTTTGAATAGGCATGCTCATAATATCCCCCTGAAAAGGCATTAGGTGTGTGTCGGGCGCACAGCCCGGGAGACCGAAGTCCCCATTTCCTCCCCTTTATCTGAAGATGCGTTGAAATTGTAGTTATTTGCCGATGCAAAAGGTCGAAAAAATCTCGTTCAGAATGTCGTCCGGAAGAGTGTCTCCTATCATCGGCGCCAGGGCGCGCAACGACTGATGGATGTCCGCCGCGAAAAGGTCCGCATGATCTGCGGTTTTCGCTCGGCGTAAATGTTCGATTGAGAGCGTCACCGCGCGTTCTTGATCGAGACGAGTCAGGATGACCTCGCCGGTATCGTGAGTGAACCACCGATCACAAAACAGGGTAATCTTCTCGATCGCGATGGAGACGCCTTCTCCGGTGACCGATGATACGGGAATCCAGGTGGAAATTTCGAGAGAATTACAGGTTTCGCGGGCGAGGTCCCGTTCTGCGGAACTCAACCGGTCGATTTTCGAAAGAATACCCAGGGTTTTCTCTTTGGGGCTTCCGATGGCACGCCACTGATCTTGAACTGAGTCAATACCATGGGTCAGGCAGGCCCGCCCGTCTACGATAAGAAAAATAAGGTCGGCATCCCTCGCGCTACGCAGCGTACGCTCAATGCCCATTCTTTCAACCGGGTGCTCAGAGCTTCGTAGGCCCGCGGTGTCCTCCAAACGCAGCGTGACCGTCCCGCGATGGCCGCGGAGGCACATCTGTTCGTGTACGACGTCGCGGGTGGTTCCCGCGAGCTCGGAAACAATCGAACGATCTTCACCAAGCAGGGCATTGAAAAAGCTCGATTTTCCGGCATTAGGCAAACCAATGAAGGCTGCCCGCACGCCTTCTTGAATGCGGAGCCCGCGCGCGTAACTCGATTGGAGCTTTTCAAGGGTTTCTAATACCGGGAGGACCTTTTTCTTCAATGATTCGAGGCTGAGGCCCATTAAAGAGGAACTGCAGTCCTCTTGATCAGAAAAGTCGATTGCCGTCTCGGCCAAGACGGCAACATTTCTCAAATCGTCGGCAATTATTTTAAGGAGGCGGTTTTGGGATCCAGAGAGTTTTTCTAACGCCAGCCGGACGGCACTGTCGTTTGTCGCAGAAATGAGGTCGGCCACGGATTGCGCTTGCCCCAACGTGAGCTTCCCATTCCGAACGGCCCGAAAGCTGAATTCTCCCGGGAGCGCCTGCCGGATTCCAAAATCCGCGAGAACCTCCATCACGCGAGAAGCAATGAAGGTACTCCCGTGAAGATAAAGCTCGACGATATCCTCTCCAGTAAAGCTTCGCGGGGCTTGAAACCGGACCGCAAGCGCCTCATCCAGCGGCAGGCCCTTCGAATCGCGTAAGCCCGCCCGGAAAAGCACCCGTTCCGCAACCTGTGCGGCTGTGCCCCGCGAAGTTCCAAGAAGCGAACGCAAAGCCGAAAACGCCTGCGGGCCGCTGATCCGAAGGATCGTGATGGCCCCTCCGGGAGCGGAAGCAAGCGCCGCGATAGTATCTTCAGAAAGATAACTACCGGGATTTGGCGAGAACGGTGACATGACCAGTATCAAACTTCTTATTCAGCACAATTTGCTGTGCAATGCTGGCTATAGCGTTCACCAGCATGTAGATTGTCAAACCCGACGGCAGCGTCAACATGAATGCCCCGAAAATGAGAGGCATGAATTGCATCATCTTTGCTTGCGCGGGGTCCATCCCGGTGGTCGGGGTCAGCTTTTGCTGGATGTACATCGTGATTGAGAGCAGGACCGGCGTTACATAGAGAGGGTCTTTGCTCGAAAGATCCTGGATCCAGAGCGCAAACGGTGCGTGATAAAGTTCGATTGAACCGTAAAGAACACGATAAAGGGCGAAGAAGATCGGCATCTGAACCAGAATCGGCAGACAGCCGGCCATCGGGTTATAGCCGTGGCTTCGCATCATCGTGAGCATCTCGCGATTGAGCGCCTCCTTGTCGTTCTTGTACTTCTCTCTAAGCTTCTGGAGCTGTGGCTGGATTTTGGCCATCTCCTTCATGCTCTTTACGCTTTTGTACGTCAGGGGATAGGTGACGATTTTCAGAAGAAGCGTCAGAAGGATGATCGCAATGCCGTAGTTGCCGACGTATTTATAAAACCAGCGCAGAAGTTTCAGAAGCGGGTACGCGAACGCCGTAAACCAGCCGAAGTCAACCGTGTGATCAAGAAGGGGATCAACGGACCGAAGGATCTCCAAATCTTTCGGGCCAAAGTAGACTTTCAGCGGAATCGTGATGGAGTTCCCGGTAATGGGATAGACCAGGCTGAGCTTGCCCCCGCCCTGCGCGCCTGGCTGAATCAGGCCCTTTGGTTCAAGCCCCGCCTCTGGGAGGAGAGCGAGAAGAAAGTACCTATTTGCGGCGCCAATATACTTCACCGGGGTGGAAATTTCCTTCGTTTCAATCGCGTCGCTCACCAAAAGCCGTTCGAGCGATTGATTCGAATAATAGAGAACCTGCCGGTCCTGTTCTTCGGGGTCTTCGGGGGCGCCCTGCGAGGCGATGCTCAGGAAAGCATAGGCCGGACGCTTGTCTTTAAATTCAGCACTGATTCTGGCGCTAAGATAAGGTTGATCGGGAGAGCTGGTGACCTCTCTCGTGAGCTTTACGTTCGCGTCTTCGTAGCTCCAAACCAGAGTTCCCTGGGGGCTGGTTTTGAACTCGCCTTGTACGTGGCTGAGATAAGCGTACGCGGGGTCATCAAAAGCGAGCGTCAGCTCGCCAGGCTGATGAGTCACGGACGCGAGATCGATTGTCGCTGTTGTCTGCGCAAGCCTGGTCCGATAGTTTTTCAAATTCCAATTCGAAATCAGATACGGTCCGTCCGTGACGGTGACCTCGCCGGTTGCAGAGGAAAGCTTTTTGAATTCTGGCGCGCGTTGCTCCAGGGGCGTTTGGGCGCGCGGGGCTTGGGACAAGGCTTTAGAAGAGGGTTTTGAGGTACTTGGAGCTGCGGGAGTAGTCGGCGTAGCCTGCGGGATCTCTGTCGTTTCAGTGACGTGCGGCATGCGCTGTTGGGCGGGAATGCGCGGCTCCAAATAGAATTTCTGCCAAGACACGAAAATTGCGAAACACAAGGTAATCGCGAGGAGGGTTCTACGATCCATTCTGTACCTCTAAAGTTACTGGTTCGATATCACAGGTCTTTCGCGAACGCACGGGGGCAAGAGGGCACGGGGTCGTATCCCGGCGAGGAAAGCGGATGACACCGGCTGAGCCGTCCGATGGCGAGAAGTCCGCCCCGAAACAGACCGTGCAGTCGAAGCGCCTCATGTGCGTACTCGCCGCAAGTCGGTTGAAAGCGACACCCGAAGCCCGGCCCGGCCAGAAGGTGAATCAAGGGCGACAGGAACCAACGATAGAGTGAAAAGATGCCACGAAGCAGGAGTCCGGGGATCAGGGTAATTGCTTTACCGGGCGAAGACACTCTGAATCTCCTTTCTCAAGCATGCGCCAAGTTTCCTATGGAATGGAAAGGCGAGCTTTTTTGTCCCCGGCACAACAACATTGTAGTCGAAACTCCCGAGGTGCTGCGCATGCATACGAAAGACCTCACGAATCTGTCGTTTTGCGCGGTTTCTTTCAATCGACGCGCCACGAGCTTTAAGGGTAATTCCGAGGCGGAAGTGACCGAGGTCGTTCGGAATTCTAAAAACCGTACACTCCGAAAAGCGGAAGACCGTACTTCGGTCAAAAAACCGCCGATACTCCCTTGGATAGTGGAGCCTGCGGTCGGTGTTCAGTGATTGGGTGCGAGGGGCTGTTCCCGTAATCGAAACTACTTGCCAGCAATAGTGGCGGAGAGACGTTTACGGCCCTTGGCACGACGTCTTTTCAATACTTTCTTCCCGGTCGGCGTTTTCATGCGTGCACGAAAGCCATGCCGGCGGCGGCGCTTTGTTCGGCTGGGTTGATAGGTCCTCTTCATAAATACTCCTGCTGAGTTCTTCGGAGAGTCTGGTCTTTTGGGTCCCTAGGGGTTCTTAAAGCACCCCGTTGGCCGGTCCCTTGGATACTCGCCTGGCACTGTGAGACCAATGGAGTTATCCAACACCGCATCCGTTGTCAAGGAGAAGCCCCCATGCTATGCGAAAAGGCTCGCATGAGAACCTCTTTAAACATCGACACGAGGCAATGGCCCGAGCTCTGGCAGGCGGCATACAAGCAGCTTGAACAAGAGGTTGTTCCGAGCAAACTGCAGACATGGATTCAGCCGTTGGAGCTTGTCAGCACGGAGCCCGCGGGGGGGCTTAGCGGGGGGCTGAAGATTAACCTCGCCGCACCCAATGAATTTTCAGCACAGTGGATTCGCGACAACTATAAAAAGATCCTGGAGGGCGCCTTTTCCCAAGTGACGGGCTCTTCCTGTGAGGTTCAAATTTCCGTGAAGGAGCAGGATTCGGCAGTTTCAGCGGCAGCCGATGAGCCAGGCGGGAATTCCTATGAACCGCCGGTTGAAGTCGCGGGGGGCGGGCATTCGGGAGATAGTAGCAATTTGTCCCAGGGTGGCACGCGCCCCGGAGTGGTCCACTCTTCCAGGCCGGCCCCGTCGTCGTACGAGGGGCACATTGATTCACGCTACACGTTCGAAAACTTCGTTGTCGGCGCAAGCAATCAGTTTGCCCACGCGTCGGCCGTGGCGGTTTCGGAACAGCCGGGCAAGCAATACAATCCGCTTTTTCTGTACAGCCCGCCGGGTTTGGGAAAAACGCACCTGCTTCACGCCATCGCGAACCACGTGATTGCAAAAATGCCGAACGCAAGGGTGTGCTATCTTTCGGCGGAAAATTTTGTGAACGATCTCATCGACTCGCTCCAGCACAAAAGAATGCCACAGTTCCGAAATCGATACAGGGACAGCTATGACGTGATCCTGATTGATGACATTCAATTCATCGCGGGAAAGAAGTCGAGCGAAGAAGAGTTTTTTCACACCTTTAACGCCCTTCACGCCTCAAAACGGCAAATCGTTGTCAGCAGCGATCGCCCGCCCAAAGAAATTGAGGGTTTGGAAGAGCGCGTGCGCACTCGTTTCGAGTGGGGCTTGATCGCCGATATCAGTCCGCCGGAAATCGAGACCCGAATCGCGATTCTTAAAGCCAAAGCAGAAAGGGACGACATCTACCTTCCTGATGACGTCTCAACATTTCTTGCGTCCTATATAAAATCGAATGTTCGCGAACTTGAGGGCGTTTTAATCAGCCTCCAGGCACAAGCGTCTTTGACCGGGGCAGAGATCTCGCTCGAAATGGCGAAGCATCAGCTGAAGACCGCGATTCCCGAGGAAAGCGCGGTCTTTACGGTGGAGTCCATCCAAAACGCGGTTGCCAAGCACTTTCATCTCAAGGTCCAGGATCTCAAGTCGGTAACGCGCGCGCGGACAGTTGCGCTCCCGCGACAGATCGCCATGTATCTGATGAGGAAGTACACCGGAATGGGCTATAAGGAAATCGGGCATTACTTCGGGAAAGATCACACCACGATTCTGCATGGCTGCAATAAAATCGAGAGAGAACTTGAAACGGACCAGACGATCCGAGAGGCCGTCGAAAAAATCCAGAATTTACTTTAGCCGTTATCGAGGCGCCCTTCTAAAGTCTTTTCTCGCGTTTCAGAAAATGTACAAGATGAATTAGAAAATGCGGGAAGGCCCGAATCTTGTCTGTCCAGTGGTTGCGGTACAGGTCCGCGAATTTGCGAAATGCCATGAACTGGTGGGGCGTGTAAGGAAACCACCAAAGAGATTTGAAAATGAAGAGGCGCGAACGAGGTTTGTGAATATGGCGGAGGTTCACGAATTCGAGAAGGCCACATTCGGAATGGGCGCGCCCCATCCCGCTTCGTTTCACACCGCCCCAGGGAACTTCGGGCAGGCCGGCAGTATAGACCACCTCGTTTAGCATCACGGTTCCAACGTGGAGCTGCTTCGCGATTTCTTCTCCGAGCGAAAGATTTTTCGTAATGATCGAGGCGGTAAGGCCGTAATGACCGCGGTTTGCCTGCTCGACCGCGTCTGCGGGCGATTTGAATGCTGATATGGCGAGAATGGGTCCGAACGTTTCATCGGTAAAAACCGACAGACCCGCGGTGTCCTGAGTTCGAAGCACGGTGGGTTCCAAGAAGACTCTGTCTTGAGAAAAATTACCGCCGCAGACGATGGTCGCTCCGCGATTCCGCGCCTCGTCGAGTTGTTTCGAGTAGATCGCCTTTTGGCTTTCGAGGGTGATCGGGCCGAGATCATTGTCATATTGGGAAGAGGGCGCCTGTCGAAGCGAGGAAAGTTTTTCGGCAACTCGGGCAGCAACAGCATCGATTATTTTTTCATGAACGAAGGCGCGGGATGTCGCCGCGCAGACTTGGCCGGAGTTGGTGAAGGCACCCCAGACGATTGCGCTGGTGGCATATTCTATATCGGCATCCGGCAGGACGATGATGGCGTTTTTTCCACCCAACTCAAGTGAGACCGGGGTCACCGTTTCGGCGGCCGCGCGCAGAATTTTTTTGCCGTTTTCGATATTGCCCGTAAAAAAGATTTTGTCGGGCCCGCTGGCCCCGCTGGCGCCGGCGGTAATGACAGCAGCGCCGACTGAATCGTCTCCGATCACCGTTTGGAGCAGATTTTGTGGCAGCCCGGACTCGTCACAAAGCTCCTGAATTCGCAAACCGACCAGCGGAGCGCGCTCGCTTGGCTTGAAAATGACTGAGTTTCCGGCGAGGAGCGCCAGCATGATGTCCGAAAACGGAAGCAAAAAGGGGTAATTCCAAGGGGACAGGATCGCGACTACCCCGTAGGGGAAGTGGTTCAGATAGCTTTTTCTATGCTTCATGAGCCGAAGCGGTAGCGGGGTGTCGCGAAGAATTCCGGGTCCCTTTTTCGCGAAATAGGTGAGCAGCTCCAAACTCGGCAAGAGCTCTGAGGACAGGGCTTCAAGACGCGGTTTGCCGTTCTCCTGGGTAATTAACTCAATGAGCTCGTCGGTGTGGTTGAGCAGGGTTTCGCGAATTTGTTTCAAGCGCTCGGCGCGTTTTTTCGGCGGAAGCGCGGCCCATAGAATCTGTGCTTTGCGGGAGCGCACAAAAAGTTCTGGAATGAGCTCGACCGGTGTTGGATCGAGTTCGCGTAGAATCTCGCCCGTAGCTGGATTTTTGCAGATCATTTTGGACGACATCCACACTAGAGTAATTGAGAGGTGGGGCGGGAGCAAGCGGTTGATTGTGCAGAAAGCGGGTGGTGCGAATGATTAAAATGACGCGGCCCGACCAGCGGTTTGACGCGCCCCCGAGGTTGACGGAAAATGCGCGAACGGTTCTAGAGCGGCGTTATCTATGGCGAGACGAGAAGGGCGCTCTTTCGGAAACCCCGGCAGAGCTTTTCGCGCGGGTAGCGCAAGCGGTGGCCGCACCCGAAATGCATGATCGTGCCCACTGGGCCGACCGTTTTTACTCCGTTATGGCCTCCCTGCGTTTTCTTCCCAATACGCCCACCCTGATGAACGCAGGTGGCGCCGGAGCGAGGGGTGGCCAGCTGTCCGCGTGCTTTGTTCTTCCTATAGAAGACTCCCTTGGGTCGATTTTTGATTCACTGAAGTTTGCGGCCTTGATCCATCAGTCGGGAGGGGGAACGGGGTTCTCTTTTTCGAAACTCCGCCCCAAGGGGTCTCCAGTCGGGAGAGCGCAGGGCATCGCTTCAGGGCCGGTTTCGTACATACGTGTATTCGATGCGGCGACCGAAGCAATTAAACAGGGCGGTGCCCGCCGGGGCGCCAACATGGCCGTACTGAGGGTGGATCATCCCGACATACTGGAGTTCATTGATTCTAAGCGGGACAAGAGATCTGTGGGAAATTTCAATATCTCTGTGGGGGTGACGGACGAGTTTATGAATTCGGCAACGGCGACCGGAGGAGCCCCGCAGGCGCGGTTTTTTTTGCGTGATCCGAGATCGGGCGAGAAGGTGCAGGAAGTTCGCGCGGCGGAGCTTTTTGATCGGATCGTGCGCGCCGCCTGGGACTGCGGTGACCCCGGCTTGGTTTTTTTGGATAGGATAAACGAGTTTAATCCCACGCCGAACGAGGGACCAATCGAAAGCACAAATCCGTGTGGAGAACAGCCGCTTTTACCGTATGAGTCCTGCAATCTGGGCTCATTAAATGTTCTCGAATATTTTAGCGAGGCAGGTTTTGATTGGGATCGCTATCGCGAGGATATCCGGCTGGCGGTGCGGTTTTTGGACAACGTCATTGATGTGAATTTTTATCCAGTCGAGGCGTGTCGCACGATTACGCTGAAAAACCGCAAAATAGGCCTTGGGGTAATGGGCTTTGCCGACCTTCTGCTCATGATGGGACTTCCATATGGCTCGGAAGACGCGAGGGCTTTTGGAGAGAAACTCATGCGTGTTTTGAATACTGAGGCGAAGGAATATTCCGCCGTGTTGGCTCGGGAAAGGGGGGCGTTTCCGAATTGGCATGACTCCCTCTGGCGGCGCAGAGGCCTGCCGCCGCTTCGAAACGCCACGGTGAGCACGGTCGCGCCTGCGGGCACGATCAGCATTATAGCGGGGGTTTCGAGCGGAATTGAGCCGATTTTCGCGGCGGCGTATTATCGAAACATTTTGTCGGGGGCGCGCCTTTTGGAGGTTCATCCGGCCGTTGCGCGCGCGCTGGGGACCCGTCCTGTGGCGCGTGTCGATGATCGCGGGAGGCCGCTTACGGCGAGGGCGGTTGATGAAGAGTTGGGGCGGGCGTTGGGAACCGCCTGGACGCCGGCGCGGCGAGTCAGCGTCGAAGACCACGTGAAAATGCAGGCGGCTTTTCAGCGGCATTGTGATGCTGCGGTTTCAAAAACCATCAATTTGCCAGAGTCGAGCGGACCGGAAGAAGTTCTCCGAGCTTATCGACTGGCGTATGAGCTTGGCTGCAAGGGGGTGACGGTCTACCGCGACAGAAGCAGGACGGAGCAGGTTCTTGAAAGCGCCCCTGACGATGTTGGCGTGTGTTCATCTTGTTAAATGACATGGTTTGGGCTAACGTCGAGGCTGTTGCGGGTGTAGCTCAGTTGGCTAGAGCGCGAGCTTCCCAAGCTTGAGGTCGAGGGTTCGAGCCCCTTCACCCGCTCCAAATCAATCTCATTTTTCAACGGATTTTGGCGGAGCGTTTTTTTTCGTGTTTTGGACCGGATAAATCGGCATTTCCGGGACTAGGCCGCGTCCTGTTTTAAAAAGAGCGGTAATCCAATCTTTGAAGCTGGCCCAAATAGTTTGTTGTTCAATTTGCTTTACACCGGCGAGCGCGAGACCCTGCACGATGCGGCCGATGGCTTGTTTGCTTTCCGGCGTGTGTACGAATTCCAACCCGTAACCCCGAGTGCCACGCGACCGTCTATGGACGGGGCGCGCTTCGACGAGAATGGTTTGATTAAAAACGGCGAAGCGCAAGTTTGTTTTTGCGTTTATGTCGAGCGTTTTTGCCGATTTAACAAAGGCACCGCCCAGGGATAGATTCATAAGTGTACATTTTGTTTGGCCCAGGGCGCTTTCGAGTGCCGCGGGAATTTCCATCTTGTAACGGGGTTTTGACTCCCACCAGCGAAGGCGGCGATTGAAAAACGGAGTGCGGACGGAAGGCAGCGCGAAGTAGGCAACAATCGCAACATTGATAAGGGTGAGACCAAACAATACAGGGAAACCCATCACGGCCGGGTGAGCTCGCCACGCAGTATAGTCCTGGTAAGTCGTGAGTGCGGTAATTGCGATAAAGAGAGCGTAGCTCCACGGTTTCATCAGATAGATGGCAATTCCCGCAATTGGGTAAAGGCAGAAGGTGGAGAGCGTGCTCCAGTAAGATGCGCGTGGAAGCCATAGAGAAAAGTATTTTAAAGGAGACATGTGCATCAGATATGAGGCGACAAGGATGCTGAAGACAGGTCCGAGAAGATAGAGGATCGTCAGAACGATAATGGGCCACGGTCGGGCTTTCATGATTTCTTTTCGGCGTTGCGGGCGGATTTCAACAGTTTTTGTGGATGCGGGCAGGAACAGAATGTTCTTGCCCCGTGGCGCGGCGCAATATAAGAGTCAAGGGGGTTACCTTGGGCGAGGCGAGCGATGGAATTTGATGTGGTGATTATCGGCGGCGGACATGCGGGGGCGGAGGCCGGGTGCGCCTCCGCGCGGCTTGGGTGTCGGACCGCGCTCATTACATTGGACGCGAGTCGGATTGGGGTGATGTCCTGTAATCCCGCAATCGGCGGATTAGCTAAGGGCCAATTGGTAAAGGAAATTGACGCCTTAGGTGGGCTGATGGGCATCAATACAGATCGTACGGCCATTCAGTACCGCCGCTTGAACGCGAGCAAGGGGCCAGCGGTTCGATCGTCGAGAGCGCAGTGTGATAAGCGCCTGTATGCAGAAACTCTGCAGCGCGAGCTGGCCGGGATTGAGAATTTATCAATCATTTCAGGAGAAGTGGCTGGGATTGGGCTGAGCGGTGGCAAGCCCGTTTCGGTTCGTTTGGAGCGCGGCGATGAAATTTCTTGTCGTTCCGTTGTTTTAACGACGGGGACGTTTCTTCGCGGCCTCCTTTATACTGGGTTCGTGAAGCGCGAGGGAGGAAGAATCGATGAACGAGCCGCCCAATCGCTGAGCGCGAACCTAGAGGAAATGGGTTTTCAGCTCCGGCGGCTGAAAACTGGAACACCACCGCGGCTTGATAGAAAAACCATTAATTTCAACGGCCTAGAACCACAGCCGGGAGATAGCAATCCGCGGCCGTTCTCCTTTTACGCAAAGCCAGAGCGTTTTCCGATTTTACCCCAGGTGAATTGCCACATTACCTACACGAACGCGAAAACCCATGCAATCATTGAAGAAAATTTCGCAAGGTCGCCGATGTTTGCTGGGATGATCCGTGGGGTCGGCCCGCGATATTGCCCGTCCATCGAAGATAAAGTGAAAAGATTTAGGGACCGCGAGCGGCATCAGGTTTTTCTTGAGCCAGAGGGCCTCGATTCAGACGAAATTTACGCAAACGGGATCTCAACGAGTCTCCCGCAAGACGTTCAAGAGCAGTTTGTTCGTACGATCCCGGGTTTGGAGAGGGCGGAATTTCTTCGCTATGGTTACGCGGTCGAGTATGACTGCGTCGATCCACGGCAGTTGCGCGGAACCCTTGAGTCGAAGGATATTCCGGGACTGTTTTTTGCGGGGCAGGTAAATGGGACATCTGGTTATGAGGAGGCCGCAGCGCAGGGTTTAGTCGCCGGGGTCAATGCAGCCCTAAAAGTTCGCGAACAAGAACCATTCACACTTTCTCGAGATGAAGCGTACATCGGAGTCTTGATTGATGACCTCGTGACCAAGGGAGCAGATGAACCGTATCGGATGTTTACTTCTCGGGCGGAGTTTCGGCTGTTGTTGAGAGAGGACAACGCCGACCTTCGGTTGAGTGATCGTGGCTGGAAGATTGGGCTGCTTGGTAACGAGGCATATTCTTCTTTTTGTGAACGGCGCGAGAGCATCGCGCGGCGAAAGCGCGAACTCGCTGAGTACTTTTTTGTCCCGGGAGGGCCGGCGGGAGTTTGGGCTGAGGCGCGGGGCTTCGGGGCTCTCAAGGATCGTGTTTCGGCCGAGATTTTTTTGAGGCGGCCCGAGGTGAGCTGGCGGGTGCTCTGTGAGCTTGGCTTTCCGGGTCTCGATTGCCAGGAAGAAGTTTCGGAGCAGGTCGAGATTCAAACGAAGTACGAAGGATACATCAGGCGCGAGTTGGAACTTTTAGAGGGAGTTCGAAAAAGCGAACGGGTTCGGATTCCCGCGGAGCTCCGGTACGATGACATTCCTGGACTCTCAAACGAAGTGAAGGGTCGTCTTCGGGAAGCGCGGCCGGAGACGATCGGACAGGCGTCGCGCATGCCGGGGATTACGCCCGCAGCCATAGCAAATCTGCTGATCTACTTAAAAATGGAAGGTCGAGCTCGGGCGGGGGCGGATGTGTGATGGTCATTGAGCGCGTTGATATGGATAACCAGCAGTTTAGGCGGTTACTCGAGATAGAGTGCCCGGATTGGTCGTTGGATATTCGCGAGAAGATTGTCGAGTTCAGAGAGCTGGTTCTCAAAGAGAGTCAGACACAGAACTTAACGCGACTTTTGTCTCCAGAGGAGTTTTTGGAGGGGCATGTTCGAGATGTTCGCGTGCTGTTGGCGCAGAACTTTCTCGAATGGCCGGCCCTTGATTTGGGGTCTGGCGTGGGTGTACCGGGATTGCTTGCGGCGCTTGTTCGCGAGGGCGCCTGGATTTTGTGCGAAAGCGAGAAAAAGAAGGCCGATTTTCTGAATCGGGCGGCAAAACAGTTGGGACTGGCAGACCGAGTGGGGGTTGTTCCTGATCGTGCCGAGTTTTATCTCAAAAACGCGTCCGTACGATCGATTGTTGCTCGAGCGGTGGGCCCGATCGAGAGAATTTATGGTTGGATTCGGAGTTGTTCCACGTGGAACAACCTTGTTCTGCTGAAAGGCCCGGCGTGGGAGCAGGAGTGGAAGGATTTTCAGAAGGGAAAGTTTCGGCGGGAGCTGCAGATCGTGAAGAGCTTTGCTTACGAACTTGGGCCAGATCGAAAGTCCCGCATTATTGTTCGCCTGAATCGTGTTCCACGTGGAACACACAACTCACAACGGTGATGAGAGTTGGGTAGTCGGTTAGGCGGCGAAAAATTTTTTTAAAAGAGAATCAAAAATTCGCTTGCCCGTTTGGGTAATCACGGCTAGCCTTTTTCTATAGCTGCATAGGCAAAAACTTTTTAACCAAAATTCGATTATCCACACCAACCACAACCAAAAATCGGGGGGCGCTGATGAGGGCGCCCTCCAAAATGGTTAGACAGAGGGGCGGATGGGAAAAATTATCGCGGTAGCAAATCAAAAAGGCGGCGTTGGTAAAACAACAACGACTGTAAATTTGGCGGCGTCGCTTGCAATTGCTGAACGGCGCGTTCTCCTTGTCGACTTTGACCCACAGGGAAACGCCACCTCGGCCCTCGGGGTGGATCGCGCAGCTCTTGTTGGCGAAAAAACCGTGTACCACGCGTTAATCGGGGCCGTTCGTGCATCCGAGGCCATTCGCGCGACAGAGATGGATTGTCTTTATGTCCTTCCGGCCACGACTGATCTATCGGGCGCGGAAATCGAGCTTGTCAGCGCGTTCGCACGAGAAAATAAGCTGAAGGCAGCCCTGGCGGAAATTAAGGATCAGTACGACTACATTCTGTTGGATTGCCCGCCATCGCTTGGGTTGCTTACGGTCAATGCTCTTACCGCGGCGGACAGTTTTCTGGTTCCGCTTCAAACGGAATATTTCGCGCTCGAAGGCCTTTCGCAACTGCTACACACAGTCTCTCTCGTTCGCCAGAGTCTCAATCCAGGGCTGAGCGACGAGGGAATTGTTCTCACGATGTTTGATGGACGCAACAACCTCGCCAACGAAGTCGTGAAGGAAGTCCGCGCGCATTTTCCCGAAAAAGTTTTCGAAACAGTCGTTCCGCGCAATGTGCGCTTGAGCGAGTGTTCAAGCTTCGGCAAGCCGATCCTGCTCTACGATATCGATTCGAAGGGGTGTTTGGCTTATCTCAATTTGGCGAAAGAATTATTGGCAAGGAATCAGCCAAAGATGATCACGCCTCGCGTGGCGCCGCCGGAAGTGGCCCCAGGCGTGGCTCTTCAGGGTTAATTTTCGGGGGAAGATGTGGCTCAGAAACAGGTTCTAGGTAAAGGGTTGGCTTCTTTATTTCCGGGCGTCGTCCCAATGGGCGTTCCCGCGACAATTCCTCAAGGGCCTCCGCCAGCAGGAGCAACGGTGGCTGGTCCGGCGACTACGGTGCTGTCGCAACCGGAAGTTGGATCAAGAATCCCCGGAATCAGTCTCGCATCTGTTGAAGACATACAGGTGAATCAGTATCAGCCTCGGCGCGATTTTGACGATAGAGCATTGGATGATCTCGCGCAGTCGATTCGTTCAAATGGGATTATTCAGCCGTTGGTAGTCAGGAAAACAGCGCTCGGTTCCTATGAACTGATCGCCGGAGAGCGGCGCCTTCGCGCCGCAAAGCTGGCCGGTTTGAAGCAGGTTCCGGTGGTCATTCGCCGCTCGACCGATCGTGAAGCCCTCGAAATGGCGCTGATTGAAAACATTCAAAGGCAAGACCTGAACTGCATTGACGAAGCACTCGCATATTTTCAGCTGATTCAGGATTTCTCGCTGACTCAGGAGGAGGCTGCGGCCCGCCTTGGGAAAGATCGCGCAACGGTCGCGAATCATCTGCGGCTTTTGAGGCTTCCTGAGGCCATTATTGATGATTTAAAACGCCAGATACTCACCTTTGGCCATGGCAAGGCTCTGCTGGGTCTTGAGGACAACGATGCCAGGCTTCGTGCGCGCGCGCAGGTTGTTGAATTTAAGCTGAGCGTTCGAGAGACGGAAGCGCTCGTTGAAAAGCTGAAACGAGAGGCCGAAGCTGCCGTCGCGATAGCCACTCCTGCGGTCTCCACCCCACAGTCGCCGGTTCTATCCAGGCTGCAGACGATCGCACAGGAACTGACCCGCCACTGGTCGAGAAAAGTGGAATTGAAGGGCTCGGAGCGCCGCGGCAAAATTGTATTTCACTACAGCTCGCGGGAAGACCTTGATCGACTGCTTGAGGCCATGCAGAATCATAAGGTATGAATCGCCCGCCAGAGCTGACCGTTCCTGTTGTCGAATCCGGCGTGACTGGAGTCATTGATTCCGGTTGCGAGTTTGAGGGAAAGCTCTGTTTTCGCGGCACGGTGCGAATTGCCGGCATTTTTCGTGGCGAGATCTACACACCAGACGTCTTGGTGATTGGCGAGGGAGCTCGAGTACAGGCGCAGATCGACGCAGGCACAGTCATTATCAGCGGAGAGGTTGTCGGAAGCATCCGCGCGAAACACCGGGTTGAAATACATCGGCCCGCAATTTTTCGTGGAGACATTCTCACACCCAGCTTGAGCGTGGATGAAGGCGTTATCTTCGAGGGAAACAGCAAAATGGCGCATACGCCGGCGGTACCCGCACGTTCTTTTCTGGCGTCAGGGAAATCCTAGGCTTGACCGTGTTTGCAAGGGCATGTTAGCCAAATTGGTCTAAACCGATTTTTCTAATAATTTTCGGAGTTTGACTTGGGTGAGATTTTAAAACAACTGGATCTGGACCAAACCTTTTTTGTGCAAATGGCGGTTTTTGCGGCCCTGTTTTTCGCATTAAGCCGCATTTTCTTCCAGCCGTTTCTTAAACTTTTTCAGAAGCGATATGACCGAACGGTTCACGACAAAGAAGCGGCTGCAAAACTGATGTCTCAAGCGCTCGCCAAGCTCGAGGACTACAAACAGCAACTTGCGACCGAGCGGTCCGCCGCGCGGGCAGAATACGAGACAATAATTGCGAGCGCAAAAGCAGACGAAGCTGCGCTGATGAGTCAGGCTCGCGAAGAAGCAAAAAAGATCACGCAGGCGACGGCCGAATCCATTTCAAAGCAACGTGAAGAAATCAAGGCACAGCTCGAAAAAGATACGGACGATCTGGCGCGCACGATTTCAGAAAAACTGCTTTCGAGAAAGCTATAGGGGCAATGGGCATGTCGGGGCTAATCCTACCATTCATCAACCTCGGCGTTCTTATCGGTATCCTGATTCATTATACCCGGAAGCCACTCAAGAACTTCGTGCAGAGCCGTCACAATACGATACTTTCCGAGCTGAAAGAAGCACAAGAGCAGCTCCATCGCGCACAGGAACAGTACGAGGAGTTTTCGGCGAAGCTCAAGGCGATAGGAGCTGAAATCAGCGCATTTCGCGACCAAACACGTCAGGAAGCCACGCAGGCGCGTACGCGAATTGCGGCGGATGCAAAACGTGTCTCGGTGGCTGTTGTTACCGAGGCGCGCGCGACTGCCGAGGGCCTTGTGACTGAACTCCGGGAGCAACTTCATGCCGAATTGATGGTCGGCGTGATCGCACGGGCCGAGAAGCTTATCGTCGCGAGGTTGACCCGCGAAGACCGCGTCCGAATTCATCAGGAGTTCTCGAGAGAGATCGGGGGCGCGCCATGAGCGTTGCTCGCGCTTACGCGAATGCGTTGTTCCAGGCGGCGCAGTCAGCGGCCGCGGATCTTGACGAGGCGGAAAAAGAGCTGCAGGAATTCGTGTCAGCGGTTGAGCTCCGGAAAGAAGCGAAAATCGCGCTTTATGGCCCGCTTGTTCCGGCGAAAGAGAAAGTTGAACTCGTGTCGGCCATCGTTAAGAAAGCAGAATATTCGAAACTGACCTCTGACTTTCTTATGCTGCTCGCGAGAAAAAATCGACTGGGAGTTTTAAATCGAGTCAGGGAAGAATTCTCCTCGATTCGAATCGAAGCGCAGGGCGGGGTGTCCGGGCGCCTTGTCTCGGCCGAAGCTCTTGGTGCGGCGGAGCTTGAAACACTTGTAAAAGCGTTTTCAACAAAACTCGGAAAGCCAATAACGTTCCGAACATTCGTGGATCCGGCATTGGTCGCGGGAGTGAAGGTCACCGTTAACGGTGTGACTTACGACGGGACCCTTCGCGTGCAGCTTGAGCGGCTTCGCGATGAGGTTTCGCGCAAAAATCACGACGAGCAGGCTGGCCACGCGTAACAATCAGTGAGAGATAGACAGAGGAACCTATGCAGATACGTCCGGAAGAAATCACGCAGATTTTGAAAACACAACTCGCCGGCTTTGAGAAAAAGCTCGATGTCTCTGAAACCGGGACGGTCGTCTCGGTCGGCGACAGCGTGGCAAAAGTGTACGGTCTTGAAAAGGCGATGGCCGGAGAATTGGTTGACTTCGGTAATGGAGTCTCGGGGATGGTTCTCAACCTCGAAGAAGAAACCGTCGGTATCGCCGTACTTGGAGACGATACCCTGATTAAAGAAGGTTCGACCGTGAAGCGCACAAATAAGATCGTGCAGGTTCCGGTCGGCGAAGCCATGCTTGGACGGGTGGTGAACGCGCTCGGTCTGCCGGTGGACGGAAAAGGTCCGATTCAGGCGAAGGAAACCCGAAAGGTCGAAATCAAGGCGCCCGGAATCGTCGCACGGCAATCCGTCAAAGAGCCGCTGCAGACGGGCATTAAGGCAATCGATTCCATGATTCCGATCGGCCGCGGTCAGCGCGAGTTGATCATCGGAGATCGTCAGACCGGGAAAACTGCCGTCGCAATCGATACGATTATCAATCAGAAGGGACTGGACGTTTACTGCATCTATGTCGCTATTGGGCAAAAACAATCGACGGTGGCACAGGTCGTAGACAAGCTCCGCTCCTTTGGTGCCATGGAGTACACAACCGTGGTGGCGGCAACCGCCTCCGAGCAGGCCCCGATGCAATTTCTTGCGGCCTACGCGGGCGTCACGATGGGCGAATGGTTCAGGGATAACGGCAAGCACGCGCTGATTATTTACGACGATTTGACGAAGCAGGCGCAGGCCTACCGCCAATTATCTCTCCTGTTGCGGCGTCCGCCGGGACGCGAGGCTTACCCCGGCGACGTGTTTTATCTCCACTCACGTCTTCTTGAGCGCGCGGCAAAGCTCTCTGACAAGCTGGGTGGCGGATCCCTTACGGCACTTCCGATCATCGAGACGCAGGCCGGGGACGTTTCGGCGTATATTCCCACGAATGTGATCTCCATCACTGATGGACAGATTTATCTCGAGACGGATCTCTTCTACTCGGGCGTTCGACCGGCCGTGAATGTGGGGCTTTCGGTCTCCCGCGTGGGCGGCAACGCCCAAGTCAAGGCGATGAGGCAGATTTCCGGGTCTCTCCGTCTGGATCTCGCGCAATACCGAGAGAAGGCGGCCTTCGCGCAGTTTGGAAGCGACCTCGACCCGGCGACCCAAAAGCAGCTCGCGCGCGGGCAGCGCCTAACCGAAATCCTGAAACAAGGTCAGTACGTCCCGATGCCGGTGATGAGACAGGTTTTAATCATTTTCGCCGGAACAAACGGCTATCTTGATAAACACCCGTTGGATCGGCTGCAAGCCTACGAGACGCAGATGTTCGACTTCATGGAAAAGAAGCACCCGGAGATCATTGCCGAGCTCAAGGAGAAGGGAAAAATTGAGGACAGCCTGAAAGCCAAAATGCAGGCCGCCCTCACGGAGTTCGAAGAAGTCTTCACAGGCTAAGACATGGCGACAATCAAGGATCTTAAAAAGCGAATTGCATCGACCAAAAATACGCAGCAGACCACGAAAGCCATGAAAATGGTTTCGGCGGCCAAGCTTCGGAGGGCGCAGGATGCGATTCAGAACCACCGGCCTTACGCCAAACGGATTGGCGCCCTGATCCGGCAGGTTTCCGCGCTGGTTGAGGACGGAGCCGAGTCTCCCCTGGTCAGGCGAGAGTCGACTGGCGAGGGTTCCGCGAAGAAGAAAGTGCTGCTGATCCTGGTCACGTCAGATAGGGGTCTTTGCGGTCCCTTCAATGCAAATGTCATCAAAGCCGCGACGCGGTGGATTTCGGAAAACGAACCGCGCTACGAACTCGTGGAACTCGGGTTCGTTGGACGTAAAGGCTACGATTTTTTTAGGACCAAGAATGTGAATCTCGGGCGTTACTTTCAGGAGCTCGGGGGCAAGGTCACGTTCCAAAAAGCGAAGACGCTCGCGGATGCCGCGGTGGAGGCATATCTTTCCGGACGGGTGGATGAGGTCAAATTCATTTACAACGAATTCAAGAATGTCATGAGCCAGCGGGTTGTCGTCGAGGGCTTTCTGCCGATTCAGGATGCCGGAGATCCCGGACAAGTCGGTGAAGGGGACGTCGCGAGGACAGAGGGTGTTCATGAATCCACGGCACTGTTTCTGGTTCGGCCCAGCCTTAGTGAGGTTTTGGATCAGCTGCTTGGGAAACACTTCTCCATTCAGGGCTTCAGGATACTTCTAGAATCTCAAGCGGGAGAACACGGCGCCCGAATGTCCGCCATGGAGAACGCGACAAAGAACGCGGGAGAAATGATCCGGAGACTGACGCTTCAGTTTAATAAACAGCGGCAGGCCGGAATCACGAAAGAGTTGCTTGAAATCATAGCCGGTAGCGAGTCACAGAAAAGCACAGCGTAAGGGAGAGATATGTCAGCATCAGCACAGACGGGAAAATTGGGAAGAATCAAGCAGGTGATCGGACCTATCGTTGACGTTGAGTTCGAGTCGGCCAATCTCCCCGCGATTTATAACGCAATTCGGGTCAGCAACCCCTCGATCAATAATAGCGAATGGAACCTCGTTCTCGAGGTTGCGCAGCATCTTGGTGAGAACACCGTCCGTTGCGTTTCAATGGACAGTACGGAAGGTCTAGTTCGGGGTCAGCCGGCCAAGGATACCGGAGAACAGATTCAGATGCCGGTTGGCAGGGAGACGTTGGGCCGGATCATGAATGTCATCGGCGAGCCAGTCGACGAAATGGGCCCGGTGAAGACGAAGAAAACGTATCCGATTCACCGTCCCGCGCCGACGTTCCGGGATCAGTCCGTTACGGTCCAGCCATTTTTTACCGGAATCAAAGTGGTGGACCTTCTCGCGCCCTACGCGAGAGGTGGAAAAATCGGTCTCTTCGGGGGCGCGGGGGTCGGTAAGACGGTTCTCATCATGGAGCTGATTAACAACATCGCCACCCAACACGGCGGGTTCTCGGTCTTTGGTGGCGTTGGAGAGCGCACCCGCGAGGGCAACGACCTCTGGGTCGAAATGAAAGAATCGGGAGTCATTAACAAGACGGCCCTCGTGTATGGCCAGATGAATGAGCCGCCGGGGGCCCGGGCTCGCGTCGCACTTTCCGCGCTCACCGTCGCCGAATATTTTCGCGATGAAGAGAATCAGGACGTGCTTTTGTTCATTGATAATATTTTCCGCTTCACGCAGGCGGGCTCCGAAGTTTCGGCCTTGCTCGGACGCATTCCTTCAGCGGTCGGATATCAGCCGAACCTCGCAACCGAGATGGGTGAGCTTCAGGAGCGGATCACATCCACGAGCAAGGGCTCGATCACCTCGATTCAGGCGATCTACGTTCCAGCCGACGACTACACGGATCCTGCCCCGGCCACCACATTCGCTCACCTTGATGCGACGACGAATCTTTCGCGGCAGATCTCGGAGCTTGGAATCTATCCGGCGGTGGATCCGCTCGCATCGACGTCCCGCGTTCTCGATCCGAGAATCGTGGGAGATGAACATTATGCCGTGGCGCGATCGGTCCAGCAGGTGCTCCAGCGATACAAGGATCTCCAGGACATCATCGCGATCCTGGGAATGGATGAGCTTTCTGAGGACGACAAACGAGTCGTCGCCAGGGCCAGAAAAATTCAGCGGTTTCTTTCCCAGCCGTTCTTCGTCGCCGAACAGTTCACGAACTTCAAAGGCAAATTCGTCAAAATCGAGGATACCGTGAGGGGCTTTAAGGAGATACTTGAAGGCAAGCACGACTCGCTTCCCGAACAGGCTTTTTACATGGTCGGCACCATCGAAGACGCGATCGAAAAGGCAAAAACGCTCAAATAGCCTGAGCGCAGTTTGGGGGAACCAATGAGTCTGAAGCTGACGATCCTTTCGCCCGAGCGTAACTTGCTTGAGTCTTTGCCAGTCGACGAGATCACTTTGGTCGGCAGCGAGGGCCAGATTGAAATCCTGCCGGGTCACGCGGCGATGATTGGAACGCTTGAAACCGGCGTTTTCAGCTACCGTGCCGCAGGGGGGCGGGAGGCCAAAGGAATGATTTCGAGCGGTTTCTTCGAAGTCAGGGACGATGTCGTCGTTGTCATGGCTGAAACCCTCGAGCTTCAGGGAGAGATTGATGTGGAACGGGCCAAGCGGGCACAAAAAGCCGCCGAAGAGGCGTTGGGGGATGCGGACCTCGATGAGCAGCGGTTTCGAAAATATCAGCTGAAGCTTCAGCGGGCTTTGATTCGTCAACAACTTGGCGGATAGCTCCGAAGACCTCGTGGGACGGCTTGCGGATTCCTGGATTTCTGTTTACGCTATAAGAGTACGCATCAGGATGATCGCGTTCGCACGGTAGACCTATAGGAAAACCAAAGGCGACCCGATAAAAAAAGAAGCGCTGAAAGGATTCAAAGCTTCGTGCAAGTTGGCATTGGGACGAGTACCGCATCACGAATGAGCCTATATTCAGGCGTTTTTTCGCTGTTTGCGGGAGTGTCTCTATTCCTTGCGATGACGACCGCCGCGAACTGGCTCGAACCAAGCGCAAAAATTTCAATCGATGTGAATTCCTGGAAATGGATGGGCTCTGTTCGAATCGGCCTTAACGAGGTCGAACTCCCGGCTCTTCCGCCCGCCCCATCGATTCGGATGCCTGAAAAGCGCGTTCGGGTCCTTAGAGCTTTGCCTGTCTCGAAAATTGCGCGGGTAAAGAAGGTCGCCGATCAGATTACGGTCTCCGCAGCACGAGCGGTTCCTGCCATTACGAAAGCGTCGATCACCCCCAGCCAGGCGGAGTATGAGACCTTTCGAACACTTCACAGCCTATGGCGCGTGCGATTTATTTCGGCCCTGAATGAGTACGGCAGGACGCCGACGACGATTACGAAAGCGGCACCTGCGATTTCGAAAGTGGCTCGGGCTAAGGTGATTCGCAAGCTGCCGGTTCGGCTGGGTAGTCAGAAGGATGTCGCCTTGGTTCCGGTGACTACTCACGCCGAAGTGACGGACCAAGTGACGCTAGCGAATGTGGACGTTGCTCGACCGGAGGTGAAATCGAGCCGCATTATTGGGAAACAGGATGCGAAAAAGGCGGAAATCGCAGTAAAAAACGCAAAAAACAACGGCATTAGTGATTTGCAGCCCGCAGCGGCCTCTGCACAGGTTTCGCCGAAGCTCCGCGAAGAAGCTGAGCCCTTGAAGTTAGAGGTGGCCTGGATAGCCAAAAAGAGCGAAGCCAAACCTGAGCCGCCGGTGAGGGCACCACCAGAAGCGCTTGCGGAAGTACCTACGGGGGCGGCAAGGACAATTGAGACCGCGCGCGCAGAATCTCCTGTGGTGAGTATTCAAACGACGGATGGGGCGACCAAACCATTGAATACTCACGCGGACGGGAATTTGAATACTCCTGAAAGGACACGCGTGCAGGATTCGGATGACTATCCAAGCGCTGGCTACCCAGCGGTGGTCGCCGGCCTCACGCATCAAGATAACATCCATTATACGAGAAGTTCGCCCACGCGCCCGACTGCAAGAGAGGCATCGAAGTCTCCGGCCGTTTCTGTTCCGGCCACCTCGTCGCCGGCACAGCGCGATACTGCCAAAACAGGGCCCGAAGCCGACCAGGGCACGAAAAGAAAGCGTGAGGCTGTCTCCGCCGCGTCGACGAATGTCGAGGAGAAGCCAGCGCAGGACACCAAGACCCCGTCGATCAGTTTGGCGAGTCGTCGCCCGACCGAAAACACGGTCCTTCAGTCCGCAGGTCCCGCAATTCCGGTTCACTCAGGTGCGGCCATCGAAGCGTTCGATTGGCAGACGCCCGTTCACGGAGCGACGATCGAAAGGCTTACGCGCGAATTCCTTAATCCTGGAACACCGAACGCCGGATGGCAGCTGGCGAAGGCGGCCGAACACTGGTCCACCCTGGCTTGGACGACCGGTCAAGATACCGCGCCGGTGCCCCTGATTTCGAGTGCGGCCGCGTTTCTCCTCAGCAAGATTTCGCAGGCGACGATCTTGCGTGAGACTGGAATCGTGTTTGGGAAGGTTCCGGCCGGATGGAAGGTCGAACTGTCGGGTCGCGCTGAACAGCCGGTATTTCTGAATCGCCAAAACAAGCTGCTTTCGGGCGAGGTATCATCCGAAGAACGCTATTTCGTGTTCTTGAACGTCAATCCGGGAGCTCACCTGATATTTGCCGCGCGTGACCGGATCAGCGAGACAGGGGCGCTGGGCGTTCCCGTGCTTCGGGGCGTGGCCACATACGTCGACCTTTCAGCTCCGCAGAAAAAGAAGATCTCAGGGCAAGTGTTCGACGCTTCTTCCGGAATTCCGCGAGGCGTGTTTGGCGCGCGAGTTCGGATCGTCGGACAAACCAAGGAAGCCGTCACGCGCCAGAACGGTTCTTTCGAAGTCGAGAATATCATCGTGATCGGGCAATACCCGGTTTTTGTGGAAACCGAAGTACGCACCGGATACACGCATCGCTACCGGATGATGCCGGGACATCTTGAAAAAGTGAGTCTTTTTCGCTTGAGTCCGCGGCAAGTTGATGAGTGGCTCGGGCAGCTTGAGGGCGGCATTAGCGCTGACGGGGGTTTAGTCGTCGCGGCTGTGCCACAGGTGGTGGCATCGCGTCCGCAAGACCGGCTTGTCCCCGCGCTCATGACTCTCGTGGATCGGCAAAGCCTTACCCCAGAAACATACACCGTCATGGCCTCAGGACAAATGAGAGAAGAACTACCCCTTGCGGCGACAGCGACGAGATTCATTTCGCTTCAGGTCCCAGAAGGACCGGTGGTTGCCGAAATCCGGGACAAGAACAAAAACCAGGTTTGGTCTGAGCTGATCATCGCTTCGCCTGGAGTGATCAATCTGGTCGGGCCTTACTGATCAACCCTTACGCAGCTTGTTTTGTCCGCGCCCGGCGTTCGTCAACTGCCCCAGGTCATCGGCTTCATCGGGGACCGCGACCAGAAAGCCGCGCGGGAGTCTCTTGTGGAGATTCATGATGTCTGGATTGAGACGGCGAAATCGCGCGAGTGAAATACCGCGCTCGAGCGCGAAGGAAACGGCGCTCTGGGCGCGATTCAACTTACGAAAAGCGACCGAATGCTGTGGCGGTTCCGAAAAATCGCCATACAGCAGGCTCCGATACGCTTCGGCGTGAAGAACGGCCAGAAACTCCGCATAATAATTGCGGCTTGCCCAGCCTACCGGGTGGCGACGCTTGGTGCAGGGCTTGAAAATATGGCTGATTTTCGAGAAATCGGCCGCTTTGGACGAAAAGCGCCTTAGGTTCTGCGCGCCATGATTATATGCGGTGATCGCGAGAGCCCAGCTGTTCAAAGTTCGAAAGTTCCGCTTCAGGAGTTTTCCAGCGGCGACCGTGGCTTTTAAGGGAGAGAGTCTCTCATCAACAGCCAGGTTCGAATCGATCACGAGGTATTCTTTTCCGGAGCGCGGTAAGAACTGCCAAACCCCCGAGGCGCCGGCTCTGGAAATCGCGTTCACGTTGAATGAGCTTTCAACGAGACTGAGACGAACAAGGGCCGGGGGAAGGCCAATTTTCGAAAAGATCGCCTCCATTTTCGGAAAGTACCCCTCCGCAGTAGCCAGACCCTTTACTATATTGTCACGCTGTCCGGTCTGGGTCCTCAGGCGCTGTGCCAGCTCGTGGAAGGAATGTCTGTGGGGGAGTTTGCTCGTCGCAGCCAAAATCAGGGCTTCTTCGCGAGTCGGACTTTTCGGTCGCGGGTGCTTGGCGAGACTCGCGAAGGCAAGCCGATAAGCTTTGAGTGTCGCCGCGACTCGATTTTTTACGATAACCTCGTAAACCAGCCGGCTTCGAGCGCTCTCGGCTACGTTTCGAAAATCAAGCGCCTCATAAACAATCTCGGGATGAGACTCGTCGAAGAGCACGATATGATGAGTGGTGAATTGGCTGTAAATTCTTAACCAAAAGCCGACGCTGTTTCGAATCTCATTGGGAATCTGAAAAGTGGGTGGCACGCGCCTGTCGGTATCGCTCAGGATCGCGGAAAAGGTCGCGTCCGAAAACGACGGCTCAAAGAGAGTTGCCCGCGACACGGAGGGGCCCTGTGTTGCTCTGTCGAAATCATGCGAAGCCACGCTGGCCCAGGTAGCAGGATGGTTATAGGCGGCCAGAGCGGGCGAGCCGGGCTTAACTGAAAAAAGCACGAGCGGAATGAGCAAAACCGCGAACAAACGGGCAAAACGGTGGTTGTTCTCCAGGAACCGCATCGGATCCTAACGAAGCAAGTAGCTTGCCGGGCACATAGCCACGCAATTTTTCGGAATGTAACGGAAATCAGCCGCGCTCCAGCGCGCCCGAGTGTCTAACCTTTGGACAGCTGGCGAGCGCCGGGCGCTAAAGCAATCGTGTGGTCTTGATTCGCCAAGGGTGATACATAAACAAAACCATGACCAACGAGAATCAGACCCCGGACGAAAAAACCACCTTTGAGAGCGCGCTTGAGCAGCTTCAGGCGTCCGTTAAATTACTCGAAAGCGGAGAGTTGAATCTGGAGCAGGCCTTGCGCTGCTTTGAAGACGGCGTTCGTCTCACCCGAATTTGCCAGAATCACCTTTCGGCTGCCGAACAACGCGTCGACATTCTGATGAAAGGTGCGACGGCGGAAGCCGCCGCCGGATGCGCGCCGGCACTACAACCGTTTCCTCAAAATCGAGCGAAAGAGTAGGGGCACAACTCGCATTTTATGGCCGACCAGATGTTTCCCCCGGTCCATCGCCCGAGTGACCTGCGTCAGATGTCGCTCTTGGAGCTCAAACAGCTCTCGGAAGATATTCGTCAGGAAATTCTTTCGACTTGTCTTCGAAACGGCGGACACCTGGGGGCAAGCTTAGGGGCAGTTGAATTAGCTATTTCACTCCATTACTGTTTTGAGTCTCCCGGGGAGCCGCTGATCTGGGATGTGGGACATCAGGCGTATGCACACAAGCTGCTCACGGGCCGCTGGACGCAATTTGCCGGATTGCGAATGGCGGGGGGATTGTCGGGTTTTCCTTCGCGGGAGGAAAACGAGCACGATGTCTTTGGAACCGGCCACAGCAGCACGGCCCTTTCGGCCGGTCTTGCGATGGCATGGGCCAGAAAGAACTCGGCTCAATGGACCGCGACGATCGTCGGTGATGGCGGGTTGACGGCCGGACTTTCTTTCGAGGCGCTCAACAATTTCAGGGGGCGCGAGCTTGGTCCCTTTCTCCTTCTCCTGAACGATAACCAGATGTCCATCTCGCAAAGCGTTGGCGCGATGTCTACCATCCTGAGTGGTTCCGGCGCGAAGGAGTTTTTCGAACTTTTCGGTTTTGATTATATCGGGCCCGTGGACGGGCACGATCTTCCGGCTCTCATTGCCACCTTTCAGGGCATCAAAGAGCATTATGCCGGCAGGCCCGTCGTTGTTCATGCGCGAACCCAAAAGGGGCGCGGCTACATTCCGGCTGAAGAACATCCGACGGCCTTCCACGGGGTGAATCCGATTTTTCCGAATCAGAAGCATGTCGAGCATTACAGCGATGTATTCGGGGAATGCCTTTGCGAGCTCGCGGAAGCCGATCCGAAAATCGTGGCAATTACGGCTGCGATGCCGGAAGGAACGGGGCTCGGTCAATTCGCCCGAAGGTTTCCGGACCGGTTTTTTGATGTAGGAATTGCGGAGCCGCACGCCGTCACTTTCGCGGCCGGCCTGGCCACCCAGGGGCTACGGCCGGTTGTCGCGATCTACAGCACCTTTCTCCAGCGGGCCTTGGATGGGGTCATTCATGACGTCGCACTCCAGCGACTTGGGGTCACCTTCGCGTTGGACCGTGCAGGAGTTGTGGGTGGCGACGGCGCAACGCACCACGGAGCTTTCGATCTTTCTTTTCTGGGCATGATTCCGAATCTCAGGATTTCGAGTCCGGCGTGTCCCGCCGATTTACCGCGATTGCTCGGTAAAGCGGTTGAATCGGGAGTTCCTTGGGCGATTCGGTATCCTCGCGGAATCGGACCAGCGCCGTTTCAAAAACAAGCCGAAAACGGGATTCGATGGCATCGCCAAGTCGAGGATCCAAAGGTCATTGTTGTCGCACTCGGAACCAGTGCGAGCGTCGCCGTAGCCGCGGCTGAACTCCTTAAATCAGCCGGGAGCGCGGTTGCGGTTCTTTCAACGACTGAAGCAAAGCCTATTTCGGCAGAGGTGATTGAGTATGTTCGTGCGCATCCCGCAGCTGCGCTTGTGACAACCGAGATGGGAGCAATACGGGGAGGCTTCGGACAGGCGCTGGTTACGGCCGCAGGACCGCGCGGGGCTGCCGTTTCTGTGGTCGGATTTGGCGATCACTTTATCAGTCACGGCGCTCCGGCCGCACTCGAGGCTGCCGAGGGACTTTCGGTAGAAGCCCTGGCGACGCGACTTCGACAATTCTTATGAAGAAAAGGCTCGACGTACTAATCGTGGAACGCGGTTTGGCCCCCACCCGTTCGCGGGCGCAGGCGCTCGTTCTCGCCGGAAACGTTTTGATCGACGATATCCCCGTTACAAAAGCCGGGCAGCCGGTTGCTGAGGACGCCGCGATTCGCATCAGGGGCGAGGTACATCCTTACGTTTCCCGGGGCGGCGTCAAGCTTGCCGCAGCCTTGGATTCATTTTCGGTATGTGTGGACGGCCGCACGGCCTTGGACATTGGTGCCTCGACGGGTGGTTTTACTGAAGTTCTGCTGGTGCGCGGGGCCATCCGGGTTTTCGCCGTTGACGTGGGTCACAACCAGATGGACTGGAAAATTCGACAGGACCCCCGAGTCGCAGTTCTTGAGAACGTCAACGCACGTCATCTCGAATTTCGACTGATCGGGCAAAAGGTGGGCATTATCGTCGCTGACGTCTCGTTCATCTCTCTCGATAAAATCCTTCCCGCTGCGCTCCAGTTTTCCACGACAGAGACCGACTGGATCACACTGATTAAGCCGCAGTTCGAGGTCGGAAAACAAAAGGTCGGGAAAGGCGGGATTGTAACCTCAGAGGAAGAGCGGCAAAAGGCGGTCGAGCGCCTGACGGATTTTGGCAAAACCCTTGGATTGATCCGAGTGGGGCTGATAGAATCTCCTATTACGGGTACACAGGGTAATAAGGAGTTTCTCGCCCATTGGAAACAAAGGTGAATCGGTCCACCATCTCCCGCGTCATGAGCGGGGCCGCTAGTGCAGGCCTGGCTTTTTTGCTCGCCCTCGCAGTCGGGGCGGGCTGTGCATCAGCCAGAAAAGGCGGATCGTCCGAACCGATCGTGGGGGCCGATGGCGCACCGTTGGCGGAGCCGATGGGACCGCCCGAGCCATACGGTCCGCCTTCGCCGCCAGTGCCGCCGACCTATGGACCGGAACCTGTTCCGATCAAACCAGTTGTTCTCGTACTTGGTCCGGGCTTGGCCCGCGGTTTTGCTTACGTCGGTGTCATTCGGGCTTTGGTGGAAGCGAGCATTCCGATTGGTGCGGTTTTTGGAACTGAAATGGGTGCTCTCATCGGCGGTCTTTATGCGATGGATCCAAACCTCAACCGTTTCGAATGGGCTCTGATGCGTTTCAAAAAAGACGTTTTTCTCCAAAAAAAGAGTTTTTTGGGCGTGTTTGACCGAAATCGGGAAAAGGCGAAGATCGACCTTGAACTCGAGCGGGTATTTGCGGGTAAAGACTTGAGCGATGCTCAGATTCCCGTCCGCATCGGGGTACTCCTGAAAGATTCGAATACGTCGCTCTTGGTTGATAAGGGACAGGCCTCTCACGCCGTTCGCGCAGCGCTCGCATCGCCCGGATTTCTCCACGAGGCGAGCTGGGAGGGTGTCCCTGCGCTTTCGCTTGAGGCTGGCGGACCGTTCTTGACTGCGGAAGCGACCGGGGCGAATATCGGGCCGATTATTCTTGTGGACGTCGCCGATTCGGCTGGAACAGGGTACGTGGCGCCTCCTGATCAGGTTCCGCTGGTTCTCCGGCCGAACATGAAAGGGATAGACAAGATGGATTTCAACAAGCGAACGGAAATCGCCTTTCGCGGAAGAAGCGCCGTCCTGGAGAGACTGGGTGAAATTCGGCGACTGACAGGCGTGTCAGATCGCAGGCGATCTGCGGGGGGGCCGGCTCCGTGACAAGAACAGCAGGGTGGGCATTTCGGACGCTTTTCATCTTAGCGATTTCGGGAACCTTTCTTGTAATGGGGGTGGTCGCCGGGGTCACCTGGTATTTTTCGCGTGACCTGCCCAAGATCATTACCGTGGCTGATTACAAACCGCTCGGGGTGACCAGGATTTATGGAAATTACGGGCGGGAAGACGCTCTCATGGGAGAGTTCTATAAAGAGCGTCGATACGTCATCCCCTATGAAAAGATGCCCGAGGTCGTGATCCGGGCCTTTACTTCCGCGGAGGACGACCAGTTTTTCGCTCATTCCGGAATCAACGTGGCCAGCATGCTCCGAGCCGCCATCGCCAATTTCAAGGCAGGACATGTCGCGCAGGGCGGAAGCACGATCACCCAACAGGTTGTCAAATCGCTCCTGCTCACTTCGGAACGGACGTTCATTCGCAAGATTAAAGAAGTCATTGTTGCTTCACGGCTCGAAAAAAATCTGACGAAGCAACAAATCCTGTATCTCTATCTTAACCAGATCTATCTCGGACACGGTGCCTATGGCGTGCAGGCGGCCGCGCAGACTTACTTCAGAAAAGATGTTTCCGCGCTGTCCGTGGGCGAAGCGGCACTTCTTGCTGGCTTGCCGCAGGCACCCGGGAAGTACAGCCCGCTCTTGAATTCGAAACGAGCGAAAGAACGACAGCTTTACGTGCTTCGGCGCATGTTCGAAAATAAGTACATTTCACAGGGACAGATGACCGAGGCGGCCGCGCAGCCAATAAAGATTTACCGGGATGAAGACGTCAATAAAAAATATGCCGCATACCTCGTCGAGCATCTTCGCCGATATTTGGCGGAAAAATACGGCGAAAAGGCTCTTTACGAAGAGGCACTCACCATTCATATTCCCGCGTCTCCCGAACTCGCGCTCGCGGCCAGCAAAAGCGTCAGAGAGGGCCTTGAGCTGATTGACAAGCGTATGGGGTATCGCGGGCCGATACAGCAGCTTAAATCGCCGGAGCAAATCGAGGAAAAGCTTCGGGAGATTCGTTTGAGCGTAATCGATAACCGGGTGAAATTTAAGGTTCTGCTTCCCGACGGGAGGATGGACCCGCTCGAAGCCATGACTATGGCCGGCATCAAGTCTGACCGGGAGCTCCTCACGTTAAATTCCGTTTATCAGGCCGTCGTAACGGCGGTGAACGACAAGAAAAAGTATACTTCTGTCATGATCGGAGCGGTGCCGGCGGAGCTTCCGCTTGAGAAGATGCTCTGGGCAAAGCCGGTCAAGGACGAAAAAAATCCGACGGCCGCCAGAGGAGATCCGACGCTTCCGTCGCGAGTTCTCGCCAAAGGAGACCTCATCCTCGTCAGGGTGGTCGAGATTGGCGAGAAGAACATCACCGTGGCGCTTGATCAGGAGCCGCAGGTCCAAGGGGCCCTGTTTTCGATGGAGGCGCAAACTGGATACGTGCTTGCGATGGAGGGCGGTTACGACTTCGGACAATCCGAATTCAACCGCGCGATCCAGGCGATCAGGCAGCCCGGGTCTTCGTTCAAGCCCGTCATCTATTCGGCGGCACTTGAGCGAGGGTTCACGCCGGCGTCGATCATCGTGGATTCCCCGATCGTTTACGAAGATAGCGAATCTGGAAAATGGAAACCCACGAACTTCGAGGAAAAGTTCTACGGGGACACCACCTTTCGGCAGGCGCTCATCAAGTCGCGTAACGTTCCGACGATCAAGCTCGTTCAGGCGATTCAAGTTTCAAAAATGATCGAATACGCGAGGCGTCTCGGAATGAATGCGCAATTCAACCCCGATTTGTCGATTTCTCTCGGAAGCGCCTCGATGTCACTTCTTGAGCTGACAAAGGCATACGCGCTTTTTCCGCGTCTCGGCAGGCGCGTGACTCCGATCTTCCTTACGAAGGTTCTCGACAGGGATGGCAAATTGCTCGAGGAGCAGAAGCCCGGCCTCGTTGCCGCATCACCCGTTGTCCCGGTACCTGCGGCATCCTCCTCTCCCATCATGGCGCCGGAGCCCGCGGTTTCAGCGAGCCCGGTTCCGCCTGCGCTTGCGGGGATCGATGCCTATCCCGTTCCGGGCGACCCTGACCAGGTGATGGACCCGCGGATCGCCTACGTCATGACGCATTTAATGAAAGAAGTCGTTAATTACGGAACGGGTCATGAAGCAAAGAATCTCGGCCGTGCTTCCGCGGGAAAGACCGGAACGACGAACGATTATATAGACGCCTGGTATATGGGTTTCACCCCGCAGATTGTGTCGGGAGTGTGGGTCGGATTTGACAACCAGAGGGCGGTCGGTCACAGCGAAACCGGCGCGCGCGCGGCTCTTCCGATTTGGCTCAGTTACATGAGAGAAGCCGTCAAAAACTACCCGGACACGGATTTTACCATCCCTTCGGGAGTGGTTTTTGCGAGCATTGACCCGGTTACCGGGAAGCTGGCGCCCGCCAACGCGTCGAGTGCGATTCGAGAGGCTTTCATCGAAGGCACTGAACCGAAAGAGAGAATTGACAGCGACCGGGTAAACACGGACGCAGGCGACGATTTCTTTAAAGAGGACATTGAATAAATCCGAAAAGCCATTGGGAGATGTTACAATCTCAATGGGAGTTCGGAGTTTGCGCAGTTCCATTTCTTTTTCCCTCGTTCTCCACGCAGCACTTGCGATCGCGTGTTATTGGGTATCCCAATTCTCGGTCCAGAAGTCGCCAGAGAGGCTGACCTGGATCGAGCTGGAACCGGTTCCACTCGCGACAGCGAAGAAGAACCTTGCGCGTGAAAACATCAAGCGGCGCGAAGACACCAGGCATCAAGTTGTCCAAACCGAAACGGGCCAAAGAATGGACGTTGCCGACAAAAACGCGTTCCTCGGAGAGCAAAACCAGAAAGTCGACCGACAGACAGTCAGCAAAAATAAATCCACGATCATGGGTTCGCCCAGAAAAGAACTGAAGAGACTCGCGCAAAAAGCCCTTGAGCTCGAAAAGAGCTTCGCAAGGGGTGGTCCGCTCAGCATGCTCGGTCTTCCGATTCTTCCCGAAACGCGTCCGACCTCTGAACAGCGCGAAAAAGAAGCTCGCGACGATAGCCCGCAGTGGGCCGAGATGGGGTCTGCTCCCCAGGATTATGTCAAAGGGATAGCTGAGTCGGAACGAACCGCCCTAAACACAAGAGAATACGTCTTTTACGGCTATTTTCAGCGAATTCGTGAACGGCTGGATCGTGCCTGGGTCCCCATACTGCGTTCGAAGTTGATCACCCACTACAGAACCGGGAGACGCCTCGCGAGTGAAATGGAACATTCGACAAAGGTCCTGGTGACGCTTAACCCACGGGGTGAAATCACCAGGGTGCAGGTGGTGAACGAGTCCGGGACGAAAGATCTCGATGATGCAGCGATCAGCGCCTTCAATCAGGCCGGGCCTTTTCCGAATCCACCGAAAGGTATCGTTGATAAGAACGGCGAAATACAGATCCCCTGGGAATTTATTCTAAGAACCTAGCCTAATTCTTCAAAACCGAAGAAACGCCTTCCTGGTAGAGGTAACCACACCAGATTTGATCGACTTTTCGAAAAACCTGAATCACCCGTTCTGTTGCTTCGCGCTCAGAAATACCTTGCTCCGCGGCAAGTTGGCGAGCTGCAACCAAAATTGCTTTAAAGGCGGGGCTTTCGATCAGGCTCAAAAGCTCCGAAGAGGCAGACTTTGATTCGGCGGCCCGCGTTGAAACCAGGGCTGTGTTGAAAACACGAGTCAATTCTTCAAAATTAACAAGCGACGGAGTCGTACGGTGTGAAGGGGGCATTTGGTTTCGGCAATGATTTGAGGCTATCGTACTGGCGGGCGCGTGTTTCATGTGCAGCGTCTTGTCTCTCGTTCTGTCCGGCATCAAATCCGGGTTTATGCGATCTTCGGGGCGTTTCTGTGGGCCACCCAGGCGATCCGGGTGAGCCGGGTCATCGGGGTTAAACATTTTGTGTACGTCGCGTATGTCGCTTCTCCCACATGGTTCAAAAAGGGTGACAGCGACCATAACCCTATCGGCAGAACAATCTCAAGAGGTGTAACCAAGAAAAGTGGTCAAGACTTTTTTTGAGGTGAATTGAAGAAAGGCTTGGTAATAAGAATTCATATGGAAAATTTATCGCAAGCGTTTGGGTATACGGACTCTTTCGTCGATCGTCACATCGGGCCGAGCTCGGCTGAACGGGACGAGATGCTCAAATTTCTGGGGTTTTCTTCTCTGGAGAATCTGGTCAATGCCACGGTTCCCAAACAGATACGAATGAAGAAGAAATTGGCGCTTCCTGAGGCGCGCGCCGAATTCGAAGCGTTGGCTGAGTTGAAGCGCGTTGCCGCCGAAAATCAGGTTTTTCGAAGCTATATCGGCATGGGATATTCCCCATGCATTACTCCGCCCGTTATTCAGCGGAACATTCTCGAGAATCCCGGCTGGTACACACAGTATACACCCTATCAGGCGGAAATTTCGCAGGGACGGCTTGAGGCGCTGCTGACTTTTCAGCAAATGGTGATGGACATGACGGGATTCGAGATTGCGAACGCCTCGCTCCTGGACGAGGGCACCGCAGCCGCCGAAGCGATGATTCTTTGTTTCAACGTGAAGGGACGAGACACGGGGCGGTCGTTTTTTATTTCTAGGAACACTTTCCCGCAAACCATCGAGGTCGTCAAAACGCGCGCGAAGGCACTCGGGATCAATGTGGTCGTGGGTGACCCGGCGACGTTCGATTTTAAACAGCCGGTTTTTGGCGTCCTGATTCAGTACCCCGCCGCGGATGGATCGGTACCGAATTACCGGGCATTCATTGAGCGGGCCCACCAAGCGGATGCCCTTGCGGTCATGGCCGCGGACATTCTTTCGCTCGCGATCCTCGCTCCCCCGGCCGAGCTTGGCGCGGATGTGGCGGTTGGGAGCACACAACGTTTTGGCCTTCCGGTTGGATTCGGCGGCCCCCACGCGGGCTATTTCGCGACCAAAGATGAATTTAAACGTCAGATGGCCGGCCGCATCGTCGGTGTTTCGAAAGACAGCGATGGAAAACCGGCAATTCGCCTTGCCCTCCAAACGCGCGAACAACACATCCGGCGCGACAAGGCGAGCAGCAACATCTGTACGGCCCAAGTACTCCTGGCCATCATGTCGAGCATGTACGCGGTTTATCACGGGCCGAAAGGAATTCGTCGAATCGCCGAGCGAGTTCATCGGATCGCCGCCGCGCTGAAACGAGGACTCGAACAGCTCGGTTATCAAGTTCCGACCCAAAGCTTCTTTGACACGATTTCCGTCCGCTCCGAGAGCGCAACGGTGATTCAGGCTGCGATGGGATATGCCCATCAGGAAAAAATGAATCTCAGGAAGATCGATGCGCAGACCCTGGGCATTTCGGTTGACGAGACGACCTCGCTTCGTGATTTAGAAGACCTTTTCAAGGTCTTTTCCCGAGCATCCGGAAAGTCGATTGGATTTAAAGCCGAAGAGCTTGCCACCAAGCCGGCGCCGATTGATCCAGCAGTGGAAAGAAAATCGTCTTATCTCACGCATTCGGTCTTCAACCGCTATCATTGCGAAACCGAAATGCTTCGTTACCTCTTTCAGCTTCAAGCAAAAGATCTTTCGTTGACGGGATCGATGATTCCGCTTGGATCCTGTACAATGAAGCTCAATGCCGCCGCTGAAATGTTCCCTATCAGCTGGCCGGAGTTCTCTCAGATTCATCCCTTCGCGCCCGCGGAACAGACCAAGGGCTATCAGAAAATGATTCAGCAGCTTGAGGGCATGCTTGCCGAGACCACGGGCTTCTCGAAAGTGACCGTTCAGCCGAACGCGGGTTCGCAAGGCGAGTACACCGGACTTCTTGTCATCAAAAAGTTTCATGAAACCCGGGGAGAGTCGCAGCGGAACATTTGTCTGATCCCGCACTCAGCGCACGGCACGAATCCGGCGAGCGCCGCGCTCGCGGGCCTGCGGGTCGTCGAAGTCGAATGCGATTCGATGGGGAACATAGACGTCGCTGATTTGCGCGCCAAAGCCAAAGAGCACGCGAAAAATCTGGCCGCGCTCATGGTGACTTATCCCTCGACGCATGGAGTTTTCGAAGAGGCGATCATTGAGATCTGCAAAATCGTTCATGATAACGGCGGTCAGGTTTACATGGACGGAGCAAACATGAACGCTCAGATCGGGCTCTGCCAACCCGCGGAGATCGGTGCGGACGTTTGCCATCTCAACTTGCATAAGACCTTCGCGATTCCGCATGGCGGCGGGGGGCCAGGCGTCGGTCCGATCGGCGTAAAGCAGCACCTTGTTCCGTTTTTGCCGACGCATCCGGTGGTGCCCACTTCCGGACCGCAGGCAATAGGCCCGGTTTCTTCGGGCCCCTGGGGTAGCGCGAGCATTCTTCCGATTTCCTGGATGTATATCTCGATGATGGGCCCCGAAGGACTGACGCGGGCGACGCAAGTGGCGATTCTTAACGCGAATTATGTCGCGAAAAGGCTCGCATCTCACTACCCGGTTCTTTACAAAGGAAAGGAAGGCATGGTCGCGCACGAATGTATCTTTGACCTTCGCCCCATCAAGGATGCGACCGGAATCGAAGCTGAGGACGTTTCGAAACGTCTCATGGACTACGGATTTCACGCGCCTACGATGTCATTTCCGGTTCCGGGGACACTCATGGTGGAGCCAACCGAAAGCGAGTCGAAATACGAGCTGGATCGGTTTTGTGAGGCGATGATCGCGATTCGCGAGGAAATTGCCGAAATCGAGAGCGGCAAGGCGGACCGTCAAAACAACGTTCTGAAAAACGCACCGCACACGGCCGAACAGATCGCGAAGACGGAATGGACGCGGCCCTACTCACGCGAGAAGGCCGCCTATCCAGTTCCTTCGGTCCGAAATCATAAGTTCTGGCCGGCGGTTTCGAGGATCAATAACGTCCTTGGCGATCGCCAGCTCATTTGTGGCTGTCAATAAGCGCATGCGAAGAAGTGTGATTTGGCTTGTTCTGGTGGCGTTCTTTACATCCTCCCTTGCCGTGGGGGGAGGGCAACGCGCGAGGCGTCCTTCTGAAGACGGACAGATCCTCGAGCATGTTTTTGCGCGCTACCAGCGCACGAAAACTTTTAAAAATTGGTTAGCTGAGCTTTCTGAGCAGGATCGGGAGTTCTTTTCGACGGAGCTCGGCACGGGAGTCACTGCCCCCCTGCCTGATTGCGAACTCAAGAATCGGGTTTTTGTTTTGAAAACTGCCCAAGGCAGACAGAAGATTGTCCCGATTGATGTTCAGGCTGGGACGTTCAGGATTTTCGGGAAGGCATATCAACATAAGGCCGGCACGCCCCTTAAGGTTGTCTATGAAGAGCTTCGACGGGTTCTGGGACCCGCGGAACCCGGTTTTTCCGGGCTTTTCATTCCCGAGGCGCAAGCCTTTGCTCATATTCAAGTTATCGCGATCTGCTCCACGATTTTTATTATTTCCTCGATCGTGAAGGCGGTAACCATGCGAGGATTGGAGCGCCTTGAAAAAGACCTGAACACCTGTATTAAGCGGAAGGAAAGCTTGGAATTGGGACTCAGTTCTGAAAAGTCGGAGCAGGTTGCCAGTCAGGTTGTCGCGGAACTTTCAGAACAGACGACAAAAATATTTTCAGAGTGCTTCGATCAGGCCCCTCCCCAGAGTTCGCGGGTTCCTACGCTGAAGGAGCGCGAGTGCGCCCTTAGAAAAGCACTTCTCTCGTGTGCGAAAGACCTGAAAGCGCTTCTGCGAAATAACGCCGCTGTCACGGACCAGAAAGGCTCGGAAAAGGACGAGACGACGCACAAGGGTGACCCTGACACTCATGCGGAAAAAACCGCAAGTCCGGCCGGCGATGGGTCTTAAGCAGCAGCGACTTGATTCAGTTAATGCAACGAAGCGACGTATTTCGTGTACGCCGCGGAGTCCATCAAGTGGCCGAGGGAAGACGGATCTGTTAATTCCACCTTCATCATCCAGGCTTTGCCGTAAGGATCTTTGTTGACCATTCCGGGTTCGTTGACGAGAGCATTGTTGATTTCCGTGACCCTGCCCGTGACAGGCGAATAAAGATCCGACACTGCCTTAATGCTCTCAACGACACCAAAGGTGTCACCGTGCTTCAGCTCTCGGCCAACCTTAGGAAGCTCGGCATAAACGATGTCGCCCAAGGAGCCCTGGGCATGGTCAGTCACGCCGACGGTGACGATATTTCCCTCGATGAGGGCCCACTCGTGATCCTTGGTGTATTTTAGATTCGACGGAAAGTTGTTCATGATTTCTCCTTAGTAAGGGCGTTTGTAAAATGGAGTCGGGATCACTTCGGCGGCGGTTTTCGTGCCGCGAATGTCCACGGTCAGCTTCGTTCCGATTTTCGCATGGTCTTTGTCAACATAGGCAAGACCGATCGCTGCCTTCAGAGAAGGCGATTGGGTGCCGCTTGTGATCTGGCCAAGGTTCTTTTTGCCGTCGGCGCTGTAGACCTCATATCCCTGACGTGGAACTCCACGCTCCAGGAGTTTAAGCCCGACGAGTTGTTTAGGAAGACCCTTCTCTTTCGCGGCAACGATCGGAGCGCGTCCGACAAAGTCGCCCTTGTCGAGCTTAACGACCCAGCCGACGCCTGCGGCAAACGGGTTTGTTTCGTCCGAAAGTTCGTGCCCGTAAAGAGGGAATTTCATTTCGAGGCGAAGGGTGTCGCGTGCGCCGAGCCCGACAGGGGTGATCCCGTAAGGCTTTCCGGCTTCCAGGCACGCGCGCCAGACTTCGGGACCCCTGTCCCAGGGGACGTAAAGCTCGAAACCGTCTTCGCCAGTGTAGCCTGTTCGCGCGATTACGGCGGGAATGCCGTTCAAGACGGTTCCTTCGTCGAACCAGTAGTATTTGATCGCGGAAAGGTTCGTCTTCGTCATGGTCTGGACGATTTTCTCGGCATGGCGGCCCTGAACGGCGATCTGGGTGTACTTCGAGCTTTCGTTAGTGATCCGAAGGTCGGTGGCACCCGGGTTCTTCTGCTTGAATTCCTTCTCGATCTTCTGAATGTGCGCAAAGTCTTTGTCGGTATTGCTCGCGTTCACGACAACGAGAAACCGATCGGTGGAGCGGCGATAGACTAGGAGGTCGTCGACAATTCCGCCCGTGTGGTTGCACATTTCGCTATAGAGCGCTTGTTTGACCGCGAGCTTCGCGACGTTATTGGAAATGAGATAATTCAGGAATGCCTCGGAAGCGGCACCTTCGACATGAATCTCGCCCATGTGGCTGACATCGAAGAGTCCTACTGCATTTCGGCAACCGAGGTGCTCGTCCATGACCCCCTGATATTGAACCGGAAGTTCCCAGCCGCCAAAATCAATCAAACGGCCGCCCAATTTCTTATGCTCCTCGTACAACGCGGTTCTTTTAAGCATAAAAGGTTTTTACACCCGGCTCTGGTGAGTGTCTAGATTTGCTTTCTTTAAAAAAGGCGACCGAAAACGTAGGTTTCAGGGGCCTGGAAGAACGCCAAAGCCTGCGCGGCGAACGTTTTTCAGGTCCGCGCCCATCGATTCCGCGACGGCCTGCGCTATTCCGGATTCCCAGAGAAATTCTTGGACGATGTTGAGGGGGCTCGGGATTTTTGCATCAAGCTTCTTAATGGCCTTCACCTGTGCCGCGAGTATTTTCTGCTGAAATGGCGGATTATCAAAAAAAAGCGTGTCATGGGACCAGTCGTGAAGGAGCATTTTGAGCTCTTTGTTTTTGTCGAGGCGGGTAACCCGTTGGACGCCCTTTGTGATCATCTGCTTATTCAGATAAGCTTTGGCGTTATCGGTCAGCGCAGCGAGAACGGATTTCGGGGCTTTTGCGATGAGAGTGTCCGTGTGCCGATTATAACTGAGTTCCGAGACCCGGGACTTCACGTCGCCCCAGGGAAGGTGTCCTCGCCACTTTCGGATTTGATCCGCGGAAATCCCGAACTCATTGTTGTTCATCTGCCACTGGATTCCATTGAGCACTTGTTTCACGACGCCTTCGTCGTCCAAGGCGTTGATCATCCGGTATTCTTGTCCCCAGAGGCCCGGTTTGTCGTACTTGTCACTTCCGCGCATGCCGACGAAGGCCATTTTAAGATCATCATCGAGTGCGGGAGTGCGCCCGAGTCCGCGCTCGAGAAAATACTGGGTTGCTTGGTACAGATGATGATCCGAGAGAATGTCGAATTCATTTAGAATCCCAAGGCCCACGGCATCAAAATCCGCGCCGGAAAAGATGCCGAGAATTTCCGAAAGAAGATTTGAGCGGCGATGATAATCAGCGAGCATGGCGGCGTAGAGCTCCGGATTTTCGCGCATTAACTCGAGTGGCAGCCGGGCGGTGATATGAACGTGCTGATGTGTTCTCTCCGTCCCGATACCGGCCTGAAAACGCCAGGCTTGTTCGCTCAGATCGCCCGAAGGCAGTTTTGCACGAAAATGGAGCTCCACTGCCGAAAAATTTCGCACATCCCAGGCGCTACGGTATTGAACAACCGGCAAAAGGAACCCGGAGGTCTCGATATCATGAATTCCGGCCGCATAATCTTTGCCCATAAAGCTGGTGGGTTCAGAAAAATTCATCTGAATGTTGCGGCGAGTGACGAGACCGTGAAACGTCCGGTCCTTAAAAAAATCCTGCCTGCGTTGGGCGCTCACGTCCTTCAAGAGCCTGTGTTTTTGCTCATAACCTTCAAGATCATCCCAGTTGAGTTTGCGGACATCTTTTATCTTAGGATGCTTATTGGCCGCCCACTCGGTCAGCCAGGCAGGCGGCGACTGGTCCCCCAAAAGGCTGCCAAGCTTGCCGTCCTTTGTCGTCAGAAGCGCCATGACCCCGCGATCCACGTTCATTTCCAGTTCGACAGCGGATTCGACGTTCAGGTTTGTCAGGAGCATCCGAAGGCTGGTGCATATCCGGACGGTGCGGGCGTGGGCAGAGGGAACGATTGCTGCCAGATAAAAGAGCCCCGCAAACGCCAAAGCGCCAGCGCGAGTAATCCGTCCGGCTTTGAAATTTGAGAGGACCCGCATACACATCTATTTCGGATCATTTTCGAAAAATACTTAACAAAATCCTGCTATTTACCCCTGACCTCGGCTGACAACATCGTGTTTTGCAAAAGAACGGCAATCGTCATTGGCCCGACTCCACCCGGGACCGGGGTGATGGCTGAGGTCTTCGGAGCGACTTGTTCAAAAAGCACATCGCCGACGACTTTGCCCGCGCTGTTGCGGTGAATGCCGACGTCCACGACGACCGCGCCTTCCTGAACGTATGAGGCGTCGATCAGCCCTGGTTTTCCTGCGGCGACGACGAGAATGTCCGCCTGTGAGGCGATCCTTCGGAGATCGGGGGTCTTGCTGTGGCAGTGCAATACCGTGGCGTTTGCCTGGAGCAGAAGCGTGGCCATGGGCTTCCCGACAATTGAGCTCCTCCCGATTACGCAGGCGAGCTTTCCTGACGGATTTATCTGGTAGTGCTTAAGGATTTCCATGACCCCTGCGGGCGTGCACGGCGCGAAACAGGGGAGTCCAAGCGAAAGCTTTCCGGTATTCAGCGGGTGAAAGGCATCGACATCCTTATCGGGAGCGACCCAGAACAGGACCTCTTCTTCTTTGAAATTTTTCGGCAGCGGGCGCTGAATCAAAATTCCGTCGACCCGGGGATCGGCGTTCAGTTTTTCTATTGCCGATTCAACTTCTTTGGGATCGGCACTGGAGGGAAACGCGAGCGTCTCGCTTTCCATTCCGACCGCGATCGCGGTTTCGCGTTTTTTTGTCGTGTAGATCACGCTTGCGGGATCCTGGCCGACGATGATCACGACGAGCTTCGGTTTTCGTCCGTGCACACGATGGAAATTTTCAGCGCGTTCGCGCACGGAGTTTTTGATGGACTCGGTGACGGGTTTGGCCGCAAGCGTAATCATGAATAATGCCCCCCTATACGCAGTCATAGCTTCTTCTGCCGGCAAAACTCAACCAAACACTCCCGGTAAGATTTACCCCTTTTCCTAGGTCATTTTTGCCGGAGCGGAAGAATTTGCTGGGCGGCTTTTCTTCGGTTTTGTGACTGAGGGTTCTGCCCGGTGCGGCAAAAAATTTTATGAGTTGTGATTACGGTTAAATTTCGCCAGGATAATGGGCTGCGCCGGCTTCTTGATTTAAATTTCAAAATTTGACTCAAGGTTCTAACCCGGCATGCCGATTGCTCTTATTTGCCCTGTAGGGGCAGACTACCCCGGCCATGATGGCCAGGACCTGTTCCTCGGGGGAGAGTACTTGGCCACTGGGATGTGGACATCAGTCTCGGGCGCTTCTGCTCAGATGCAGAACGTGGATGCGGTTGCCAACAACCTGGCAAATGCCGACACCCTTGGCTTCAAAAAGGATATTCCGACATTCAAAGAGTATCTCGCGAGCGTTGAGCGAGAGCATGGGCCCGAAGATATTCCGCGCGGCCCCATCAAGGACAAGGATCTCCATCACATTGACGGCCGCGACCAGGCGTTCGTCGTCGTCGACGGGACTTATACCGACTTCAGGCAAGGCACTCTTCGGGTCACCCAGGCGCCGCTCGATATTGCGCTTGATGGACCCGGTTTTCTCGAGGTCAGCACGCCGCAAGGAGTTCGTTACACCAGACAAGGAAGTCTCAAGATGGCCATGGATGGCCGCTTAGTAACGAGTGAAGGGCATCCCGTGCTGTCAGCACAAGCCGCGGGATTGGCAGGTGCGCAGCCGGTCGATGGTGTCCAGCCGGGCCAGGGAGGGCCCGCGACTCAGGGAGGAGTCGCGGCTGGACAGAATTCGGCGAGAGAAGCGGCGCGATTTATCAATCTGCGGGACAGGGGCACGAATATCTCCATAGCGGCCAATGGTGAGATCTATGCGGGTGAAGATCTCGTGGCGAAACTCAATGTTGTTGAATTTCAGGATTTGAAACAGCTTCGCAAAACCGGCTCGGGTCTGTTCGATAACCGTAACCCGGGGAACATTCTCGGCGGCCAGGGGCGCACGGTTCTGCGGCAAGGCGTTCTTGAAACCTCGAATGTGAATCCGATCGAAGAGATGACGAATTTAATCAAAGCCAACCGGCTTTTTGAACATGATTTGAAAGTGATGAAAACTTACGGTGAGCTTTTGGGCCGTGAGGCCAACGATATCGGGAAATTGTAGCGTTAAGGGGCGATACAGGAAATGATCAGAGCGTTAACCACATCAGCGACCGGACTTGAGGCGCAGCAGGCGAACATCGAGCGAATCTCGAACGATTTGGCCAACGTGAACACGGACGGCTATAAGCGCAGCCGTACGGAATTTCACGACCTCATGTATGAAACAACGAAGGAGCCGGGCGGCTCTCTGGGCGCGGGAACGCAATCACCCGTCGGAATTCAGAACGGCCTTGGCGTAAAGGTCGGAACCAGTCACAAAATCTTCGAGCAGGGCCCGGCGAAGATGACCTATCATCCTTACGATCTCATGATTGAGGGTCGCGGTTTCTTTCCCGTGCAGCTCCCGAATGGCGAAATCGCGTATACCCGAAACGGAGCATTCCACATTGACGCGCAAGGACGGCTTCAAACCGCGCAAGGTGCGCAACTGATCCCGCAAACCGTCCTTCCGTCGAACGCATTGAACGTGACCGTGGGAGGAAACGGTGAAGTCAAGGCGGCGCTTCCAAATCAAGGCGAGGTGATCATCGCGCAAATCCAGCTCATCACGTTTCCGAATGAACAGGGGCTCATGGCTCAAGGCGACGGCCTTTATAAGGCGACCTTGGCAAGCGGCGCCCCGGTTCAGGGAATTCCTGGCGAAAACGGATTGGGTTCGATTCAGCAGGGCGCGGTTGAAGGATCGAATGTGAACGTGGCCAATAGCATGGTTGATATGATCGCGACGCAACGTGCTTATGAAATGGGAACGAAAGTGATGGGCGTGGCCGATCAGATGTGGGGGGCAACGGCCAACATTAAGTAACCCGCTCACCGCGATGGGGGTCGTGGTGACGGGGTGAGGTAATCGGGGCGCATGAGGTGCTCCGCAAAAGTGTTCCGACAGCGAGGCCGACAAGCCGAGCGTTGTTAGAACAGGTGGGGGTTTCTAACAGCGAGGCCGGCGGGCCGAGCGTTTGTTAGAAACAGGTGGGGGTTTCTAACAGCGAGGCCGGCGGGCCGAGCGTTTGTTAGAAACAGGTGGGGGTTTCTAACAGCGAGGCCGGCGGGCCGAGCGTTGTTAGAAACAGTCAAGGAGGGCGACCCGGTGTTTCGTATGATTGTTCTGCCGATCTTGAATCTTTCGATTCTACTGAACATCGGCATGTTGCAGGCAAATGAACCAGGCAAGGGAGCGACGACCGAAGACACGCTTCCGCGGATGATCGAGCTCGTAAAACAGGAAGTTTCCAAAAAATATTTGGGCGCCAAAATCGATCTGACTGGCTCGATTCGATGGATACGGGGTTCCGTTCCGACCGAGCTTGGCGCCGTGAAGGTTCTGGATGAGACGCCGCGAGGCGAAGTTCGCTTTTTCGTGACCGATGCCGACACCGGGCTTTCGTCCGAGGCCTGGACGGGGGTTGCCGCTTGGGTTCCGGCACTCGTTGCGACGCGAAGAATTCATCCGGGAGAAAAGCTGAGCCGGGATCTTTTCACGATTCAGCCGGTGAACGTTGCTGCCGGCCAGGCCAGGGAATTTCGGGGCCTGATTCTTTCTCCCGAAAGCGATGTTTCAACGCTCGAAGCGCGGCAGACGATTCTCGAGGGCCAGTTTCTCATGACCACCGCGGCTCAGCGGTCCCCGGATGTGAGGCGCGGTGACGCCGTGACAATTCAGCTCATCGGCGACGGCATGACCCTTTCGACGGCGGGAATGGCCGAAGAGCCGGGATACCTGAAGGGGCAGGTTCGCGTCATGACGACGAAGACCAAGCGACAGCTTGTTGGTCAGCTGACATCGCAAGGAGTCGTGGAGGTGAAACTGTGAGAACCATTTTCACTTTGATGATTTCCGTACAGCTTGCGATCCTGATCTCGGGCTGCGCGAAGCTCATGGGAAACATGCGGCGGGACCTCGATGACGGAGAGCAGGAATATTCCGCTCCGGTCATCGGAGGACGATGGGCCGAGCGCGGTTTTCTTGCTGAAAGCATGCCCGAAGCGGGCTCGAACGATGAGTATTATGCCGCCGTCGGGCATTCCGAGCGTGGGCCCGCGAGCACCGGGTACGGCGACGGGATCAGCGGCCGATCGTGGGTTGCCGAACGGTACGACGAAAGCCGGCGCGATCTTTACCGCGAAAACGGCCATCAGGAAGACGGAATGGTTTCTTCGTCGAACACGCCCAATCTTGATCCGCCGGTCAAGCGGATTTACAAAAACGGATCGCGCGCAACCCGCTCTGATTTTATCGACGAATCACAAAACGAGGGTTCGCTTTGGGCTCCCGACGGACAAACGAACTACTTTTTTACCAAGAATAAAGTTCGCGGAATGGGCGATATCGTCACGATCACCATCGAGGCCGACCTGATCCGGGACATTGGACTGGAGGTCAGGCGTACCCTGACTCCTCGCGAAAAAGAGAACGAACTCATGATCGCGCAGGAGAAAATTCGAGCAAAGATATTGGGCAAGGACTCAGAGAAGAAGGATGGGAACGATTCGCTCGCGACGTCTTCCTCAGCGCCGTCGCGCGAGCCCGCCGCGGATAAGAAGAAGGGCAATACGGGGCCGAATACATCTTTCGAAGATGAACCGGCCATTCCCACCGCCACCCTGGTGGATGTCGACATAGCGAAAGCGCTCGAACTCAAGCCGAATGACACGATGATGGCGGAAATCATCGAGCGCTATCCCAATGGCAACTATAAAGTTCGTGGCACAAAAAAGGTGCTCTACAAAAACGGCTACCCTCGGCTGGTCACATTGGTCGGAGTAGCGAGAGGGCAGGACATCAGTGAAGAAGATCTCGTCACTTCGGGGAAACTTTATGAATACCGGCTTGAAGCAATTCGTTGAACGGCGAACACAGCGTATTAGGGCTCTGCGAAGAGCCGGCCCGGCGGCGTTGTTCACCGGCGCGCTCCTGCTTCTGGTCCTCACGCCGAGCTTGAGCATGGCTTCGGCGCGGCTCAAGGACATCGCCATGGTGAAGGGGGTTCGCGAGAATATCCTGATCGGCTACGGAATCGTGGTCGGACTCAAGGGCACGGGGGATTCGGGCGGGGACGTCACCGGACAATCGTTGGCGCGCCTCTTCGGGAAGCTCGGTCTTGATGTTCAGGGCAACTCGGTGAAGTCCTCAAAAAACGCGGCCGCGGTCATCGTAACGGCCAAGCTCCCGCCGTTCGCGCGCGTGGGCAATCAGATCGATGTCACGGTGAGTTCGATCGGTGACTCCTCGAGTTTGGAGGGGGGGGTTCTGCTTGTGACTCCTTTGCGGGCAGGAGACCAGAATGTCTACGCCGTCGCCCAGGGACCACTCAGCATCGGTAGTATCGCTGATGGCTCGACCAAGAATTTTCCGACCGTGGGGCGGGTGGTTTCCGGTGCGACGATCGAAAAAGATGTCGACATGAACTTCGCGGCCAAGAAAAATTTCAGGTTGTCGCTTCACAATCCGGATTTCACGACCGCGGCGCGGGTTTCGACCCTGATCAACGGCGAACTCGGCGGCAAGTTCGCCAGCGCCAGGGACAGCGGCACAGTCGATGTTGTCGTGCCTTTCAACTATGACGGCAATTCAGTTGAACTCCTTGCCAGGTTGGAAAATATTCCTGTCAACGTCGATAGCAAGGCCAAAGTCGTCTTGAATGAGCGCACCGGGACCGTTGTGATGGGAGAACGCGTGAACCTCAGCCCCGTCGCGATCGCGCACGGCGAGCTCGCCATCGAAATCAAGGGCGGGACAAAAGGGGCCAAGGAAAGGGTCGCGGAACTCAAGGGTGCCAATGTTTCGGATCTCGTCAAGGCGCTCAATACGCTGGGCGTTCAGCCCAAGGATCTGACGGCAATTTTTCAAACTTTGAAACAGGTTGGGGCATTACAGGCAGATTTGGAGATCATGTGATTCTTTGGAAAGATTTTGTTCTCGACGGTGCAGTAGGACCTCTTCTCACATTTCCGGAGGAGCTTCTGGAATTGTGTGACACAGAATGCCGCGAAAAGCGGCTCGGTAGCCCGAGCGTCATGGAAGATGCGATCGGCACAAACGAAATGCCAGAAGGCATTTCAATCCAGGAAACGAGACAGGAACAACGGCCTGCTAGGATGGTGGGTCTCTCTAGTCTTGATTTCGCCCAAGCTGGCAAGGAAGCCAGTCGGAGCAACCGAGCTCAATCTTCGCGGCGGAGGGGGGGCGCGTGACGTTGCCGATCGCCCCGGCACGACCGCTCCCCCCCTCTCCCCCCGGGAGAATGGATTGGGGCGCCAATGCTTTGGCGGCCCCAACCACTCCGGGCAGGCGGATGCCCGTCGTCGATAAATCCAAGGTGGATCCAAAAATGCTCCAGGCGGCCGAAGGCATGGAGGCTATGTTTCTGGATTTCATGATGAAAGTGATGCGTCAGACGGTTCCGACGAATGATATGGCTTTGGACTCTCCCGCGACGAAAATATACCAGAGTATGCTTGATTCGGAGTACAGTCAGAAAGCCGCGCACGCTGGCGGGATCGGTCTTGCTGACCAGATTATTGCTTATCTGGATTCGCAACGGTACACTTTACCAAGAGGGCGTGTAGCGCCCGGAGCGGGCCAGGGAGTGGTTCCGCGCAGTGACCCGACGGGCGATGCCCGTCTTACAGGAGGTACCCATGAGGGTCAGCCCGACAATCAATAATTCGAATACCGAAATTGCCGCGACAAAAGATTCAAAGGCGGCCGCGGCGGCCCGAGAAGCCAAGAAGAAAGAAAAAACAGGCGCGGCGGCGAATTCTGCCGTCAACACGGAAGGCAGCGTGAACGCAAATATTTCGGCCAAGGGTAAAGAATTCGCTCGCGCCAAAGAGATCGCCTCGAATGCGCCTGATGTTCGCGAGGAAAAGATCGCCGAGTTGAAACGAAGAATCGCCGCGGGAAAATACAACGTTGACCCAAGAGCGGTCGCGGATCGAATGGTGGATGAGCATCTCAAAACCGCTGGTTCGGGGTGAGATGGAGTCATCGAAGGGAAGCGGCTGATTCCAGGAGGGAATGAGGCCGGGCTTCCCGATGAATAACGGCTCGAAGCAATCAGGAGGATTGCCAGGGTGGAAAAAACGCTAACTCAGGTTTATCAAACGCTCGAGAAACTCGTCGGACTTCACCGGCAGCTCCTCGATACCGTTCGTATGGAGCGCGATGCGCTCGTGCAAGCCGACAAAAAGGGCGTCGAAGAGGCGGTTCGCGCGAAACAGGCCATTATCGAGGCCGTGCGCATGTGTGAATCGGAACGCCTCAAGAAAGTGGGAGAACTCGCGCTTCTCTGGAAGAAGCCGCTTCGCGACTTGACGCTCCCGCTTATCATCATCGCGATCCAGGGGGAGGACCCGAGAGCCGCCGAGCAGCTCCGCGGGGCCTATAACGCCCTCACAATCCTGATCCAGCGAATTACGGATCAAAACAACGACAATCGGGCGTTCGTAGAGAAATCGCTCGAACATGTCCACGCCATGAAGCGGAACGTACTGGGCGAAAGCGTTCCGAAGTCCAACACGTACACTCAACAAGGACAGAAATCGAATCCGGTCAATGGCGCACGCCTGATTTCAAAGGAGGCCTGAGCGGGCAATGGGTCTACCCAACGTATTCAACACTGGCCGGACGGGAATGATAGCTTCCAAGGCGGCCATCGCGACGACCGGTCATAATATCGCGAACACGAACACCGAAGGGTTTTCGCGGCAACGGGTGCTCACGTCCGCCGAAACGCCGCGCAACTCCGCCGGCATGCAATCGCTCATCGGTAACGGCACCGCGATTTCGCGGGTCGAGCGCATCAATGATGAATACGTCGAAAAGCAGGTTCGAAACGGCGCGCGCGATCTCTCGCACATGGAAGAAAAGGACCTCGTTCTCAGACAGACCGAAGATGTTTTCAACGAAATGAACGGCGACGGACTGAACCGGCTGATATCGCGATTTTTTAACGAATTTCGGAAGCTTTCGAATGAGCCGGACAACGAAGCGGTCCGCCAGTCTGTGCGTGAATCCAGCCAGGCCATGGTGAATGACTTTCATCGGATACGAAGGGAAGTTGAGGCGGTTCGCGAGCACATCGACGCGCGGCTCGAGGGTTATTCCAAAGAGATCAATTCGCTTGCCGAGCAGGTCAAGGATCTCAATATGCAGATCAAGACGGCCGAGCTAGCGGGCGGTTCGCCAAATGATCTCCTCGACAAGCGCGATCAGGCCATGAAGAAACTGGGCTCCTACATGGAAATGAGCGTACACAAGGATGGAGGCGGCAGCTTCGTCGTCGACGTGAAGGGTGTGGGCCCGCTCGTTGTCGGACCGATGGCGGAGAAGTTCTCCGTCTTCAGGTCCAAGGCCGACGATCAAGGCAAGCCCGAAGCCGCCTTCGATGTTCAATCAACTTCACACGCCAACTCCCTCGTTACGCATCAGATTAAAGGCGGAAAGCTTGGCGCGCTTCTCGAGGTTCGCGACAAGACACTTTCGACCATCCTCGATCGTTTGGATGAGCTTGCCTATAACATTTCGGACTCGGTCAACAGCATTCATCAGCAGGGGTTCACGCGCCACGGTGTCCAAGGTGTCGAGTTCTTCGGGCACATGGGCGGAAAGGAACGAGCCTCTGAATTCATTCAACTGTCGGACGCGGTTCGCGACAGCGTTAACAACATCGCTGCTGCCGCCCAGCCGGATTCTCCCGGCGACAATCGAATTGCGATCGCGATTTCGGGTTTGCAGAGTGAGAAGTTCATGAACGAAGGGAAAGCGACGATGGACGATTTCTATAATTCCATCGTGAGCGATGTCGGCGTTGCTGCCTCCAAGAATCGCTCTGGCATGAACCAGCAAAAAGACATCATGACGCAGCTGAATAAAATCCGCGACCAGATCTCGGGTGTGTCCATCGACGAGGAAACTGCGAATTTGATGCAGTTTCAGCACATGTTCGATGCTTCGGCAAAGGTGATCCAGGTCGCCGATGAGATGCTCAAAACGGTTTTGGATATGAGACGGTGAATTGATTTATGAGGGTGACGCAACATACGAATTTTGACACGATTCGCGACAGCATCCACCGGAGCAAATCCCGGATGGAGGGGCTGCAGCAGCAATCGGCCACCCTGAGAAAACTCAACACGCCTTCGGACGATCCGATCGGGGCGGCCAAAGTGCTCGAGATCAGGACAGACAAAGTGAACAACGACCAATTTCAAATGAATACCCGGATGGCCGAGACTTTTTTGGAAAACACGGACCATATCATCGGCGAGCTGGCCGATATCGTGGTTCGAGCGAAGGAAATCGCGCTGGGCCAGGCTAGTGGCGCCAGTTCAAATGAGGGAACTCGCCTCGGGGTCGCCGAAGAGGTGACACAGCTCTTTCAACAAGCCGTCGCTACTGCGAATCGCAGGATAGGCGATCGATATCTCCTGGGGGGCTTCAAAACGCAGCGCCCGCCCGTTGATCCTGAAGGTCGATATACGGGAGATGATGGCCAGACGATGGTTGAGATTGCGAAAGATGTATTTATTTCGAGCAACGTGCCCGGGGTAGAAGTGTTCAACACACATCCGAAGAGTTCGAATGATGGTCGATCGGTGTATAGTCCAAACACCCTCGGTCGTGGCCCGGCAAGCGAGGGGGCGATGGACGGTGAACTCGCCTATGAAAACGTAAATGTGTTCGACGAAATTCAGAATCTAAGAATTGCGTTACTTACGGGCGATCTAGACGGAGTTCGCAACACTTTGGATCGATTTGATCAGGTACATAGCAAGCTAGTCGCCTGCCGTGCAAAGGTGGGGTCGCGCTTGCAAGGACTCCAAAGCACAAGCCAAGCCTTGGAGAGACACAATGTAACCAATGCTCAGCTCGGATCAGTGTTGGAAGATGCTGATATGGCGCAGGTGGTCAGCGATTTAACTAAAGAGGAAACGGTATTTAAGAGCGCGTTAGCAAGTTCCCAGCGATTAATTCAACCGACTTTGTTGGACTTTTTGAAATGATGTTTAAACAATTTCAAGACCGCATGGGACAAAAACATTGCAAGTGGCGGAGCGTTAGAATAAATGTTCCTCCGGTAAAGGATTACAGGCTTTCCGCTTACGCGGGGCCAGACGCGGACATGGAGATCTTATGTTAGTATTGACCCGGAAGTTGGGGGAAAGCATTGCCATAGATGACCACATAAAAATAGTGGTTGTTCAGATCAAGGGCAAGCAGGTGCGCCTGGGGATTCAGGCGCCCAAAGAAACGAAGATCCATCGCGAAGAAGTTTATGCAGCCATTCAAGAACAAAACAAGGAGGCGGCAAAAGCTCCGATAGCGATGGCTCAGGTTTCGAAAGTTTTAAAAGGTTAGATGGTAGTTCATATCTTTAAGAGGGGTTGGGCGTGATCGTAAAAACAGGACGTTTTGGACAGCTCACCGTCGGCGACGACGAAACGATTTCTATCCCGCTCGGGATTTTGGGATTTCCACAGTACACGAAATATTGCCTGGTCGATCCGGGTGATGACACCCTGATTCTGTGGCTCCAGTCCTTGGAAAATCCTGAAATAGCTTTTGCGATTCTCGAACCGAAGATTTTTCGCCCTGATTATGCCGCCAGGCTCTCGGCCGCCGAGCTTCGCGAATTGAAACTTGAGAATGTGAACCAGTCCGCGGTTTTCAGTATTCTCACGATCCCCGAGGACGTGACCCAGATGACCGCTAACGTGAAGGCGCCACTCGTCATCAATTTGAAAGAAAAGATCGCGAAACAGGTCGTGCTTCAGGAAAACGAGTACTCAATCAAGCACCTCATGTTCAAGGAACTGCGAGCGCACCTTCTGACAATCCATGCGCAGAGGCGTGTTGCTCAGCGTGCGGGCGAGGCGGTTGTTACGCCGGTTTCGATTCACACGATTCCGCCGTCGCTTACCGTGAAGAGCCTGCAGGCCTGATTTCGAGTCCATGCCCGTCGTCCGTTATTGCTGATTCAGTTACTTCCCAGTTACTTTAATGAGGCGCTTGAATCTCGATATACGCTCGCCCTCGATGATGTAATCGATCTTCGCGGGTTCGTTTTCGATGACTTTCAGAACGGCACCGAACGTAAACTGGTTTGCCAGGAGCGCACTTCCGAATTTCGCGTATGCCCTGACGAAATTGCGAGCCGACCCGCTTTGTAATGACATTTCCTGGAGGAGCTTGACCATCTTATCGGTGGCGGCCAGAGTTTTTGACCGCAATCGCTCGATGCAGAGTGGAATGTCCTTGCGAGTTTCGAACGGAGGCGGCGGGATTTCGTCTGAAACGGGAGGGTTCGCGAGGACCGGCTGTTTCGGGCACAGGTCGTCTGGGTCATCGCCGTTTTCAAAATAATTGGTGAGCAGCGCCAGCGAGAAAGCTCGAAAAGCGTCCGCGTCCTCCAACGAAACCCGCATCAGCCGATCCGTGGCGGCCTGCGAAATCAGCATTTTGAATCGCGCCCGCAAATAGCCGGATTTCGAGTGAGGGACTTCGACCTCAAGAGCTTTTCGCAAACCTGTTTGGGCCATCAGCGAACTCAGGGCCTGCCTGAGATTCTTCGTGCTCGCTCTTTCCTGCTCGAAAGACCAAAGATACTGAGCGGCATACCCGGAGAGTGGGCCGCGGGTGAAGTGTGTCGCGTAAAAATCGGCCTTCGTGGTCTTACTGTGATTGCGAAGAAAAATGCCACCCTTTGCCTTTTCGTCCAGACGAGCTGCAAGCTCCAGGCGAACGGGCTCCCGCCCCTCGCGACCGATCACATCCATCGAGGCGTGAACGAAACCCTTTGTTCGGAAGCCGAAAACCAATTCCGGTATGCCCAAAAACCAGTTCGTAAATTTGCCGCCGAGGTGGTTGTGGCGGCGGGAAAGAGCCTTCACCCCGGATTGCGGATCTTCGACAAGAAGCTGAGTCGCGGTCATACGGCCTCTTATGAGCCCTTCGTAGGCCTCAACCGCGCGGCTATCGTTGAAATCAAAAATGAACGAGAATTCGTCTCCCACCGACTGAATGCCCGAAAGCTCGACGAAAGCAAACGCGGCCCCCGGTGAAAACGCGAGCGAATGAAGTCTTGTGCGAATGGCTTGAACATAGGCCTGCTTCGGGCCGAGCTTCTTGATCCCAACCTGCCAGTCGGCCATGACCAAATACCGCGCGCCCACCCCGGCTGCGCCCTGGTAGCCAGTTCCAGCCGATAATACCATTCCTCCCGAAGCCTTGAATTGAACCTCGAATCCGGGAGCCCAGGCCTCCAGGTCTGACCCGTGCGCCGGAAGTCTGAGATGATCTATTTTCTTCGATTCATCGAGAGTTCGGACGTATTGCCGCGAAACGGCTTTTGAACCAAAAACCGGAAGAAGTCCGAGGCTCGGATTGATCAGGCTCAATGCGGGACTGCCGGTCGCGATTCCGTTCGGGCCAAAGCCGAGATCAACCGTGCGGGATTGGGTGACTTCGATCCCGTCTCGGAAGTCGTCGCTCACGAGAGAGGGCCCGCGCTCGGTCGGGTGGGGGGTCAGGTTGATGATTTCTTTCTCGAGACGAACACCAATAAAGCACAGAACATCGAACCGAACCGGGCCGATCGCGCTTGCCCCGAAGTCCAATTCGAAAAAATTTCCGGCAACTCCGCCGAAGCTCGGGTTGGCCCTGATGTCATCAATTTCAGTATTGCCCCACGCGAGTGTCTGCCCGCCTGGAGAGGCAAGGCTGAGAGCGGAAAGAACTGCGAAGGCGCGCAAAATTCTCATTGCTTTTTGAACTGACCTGGTTGCCGTGCTTGCTTTGCCATTTCCAGGTACGCGATGGCTTCGCGGTTCATGGGCTCAATGTCGGCGATGCCTTCCCACTCGAGCTCCGCGTCGAGAAGATTACCTTGGCTGTAGTGAAGAAGCCCGAGCTGAATTCGGGCGGGGATATACTTGGGAAGCTCGTTCTTAAGGGTCTGCAATTCCTGCATGGCGCGGGATAGAAACCCTTTTTTTGCGTATGCCTTGGCTAAACGGATTCGAATTTCAGGTGTCGTCGGATCCAGCACTGCCGCCTTTCCATATTCCTCAATCGACTCGTCATAACGACGATAGCGGAAGTAGAGATCGGCAAGCTCGAGGTGTTTGATCGCGAACTTTTGATCGATGCCGAGGTCTTTGCCGGACTGCTTGTGAACCACGGATTGATTTGCCTGCTCAAAGATGTGCTTGGCTTCATCGTATTTGCCTACGTCATTGTAAAGCACGGAAAGGCAGATTGCCGCGTCCGTGTGATGCGGATCAAGCGCGAGAGAACGGCGCAGGTTCTGAACGGTCTCTCCGAGGCTGCCCTGAAGATAGTGCCAGACGCCCAAAAAATAGTGCGCGTCCGCCGAGTCGGGAGCTTCTCGAAGCTTCTCTTTGATGAGTTCCTCGGAGCCGGCGAAATCGCGCTTCGCCAGAAGATCCTGAATCTGGCGATCTCTATTTAGAGTTGGGCTGGACACTCGGGGGCGGCTCCATTTCTTGTTTTTCGGCAAGATGTTCGGACTCAATGCGCGTCAGCTTCTTCCTTGCTTCATTCGCGGCTTCAGTTTCGGGATAAAGCTCGATCACCTTTTTGTACCTTTCTTCAGACGATCGGTAATAACCCCGCTTGAAGTAGAAATCAGCGATATAGAGTTCTTTCTCGCCCATGATTCTGCGAATTTCGACGACGTCCTTGCGCGCCTCCGCTGCTTCGGGAGCATTCGGGTACTTATTCAGGAAGTCCGTGTAGGCCGCGAGGGCACGGTGAGCCGGAGTGAGATCGCGCGAAATCGGGCTCGGAATGTCGTTGTAATAGGATTTTCCGATTCGAAACATGGCGTATGCTGTCTTTTCGTGCTTTGGATGAAGATCACGAAACGATTCGTACGCTGTTGCCGCCTCGGCAAAAGAGTCTTCCATGAAGTAAACGTCAGCTATCCGAAGCTGGGCGTCCACGGAATATTTTGAATAAGGAAACTTGTTCTTAACCACGCGAAATTTATCGATCGCGATCTGGTAATGATCACTCTTCAACTCTTCTTCGGCATCGTTATAGAGCGCGGCGGGATCGCTTTCGTCGATCTGCTTGCCCGAACACCCGGACAAGACCGCGAGTTGCCCCGCGAGCAGGAATCCCGCAATCCCCGTCGTGCTGATCACTCCCAGGACCCTTCGGAGCTTGAAAGACAATTTCCAATCTGTTTTCAATGAAAAGAACCGCATAGCTTGGGTTTAGACCATGCCGCCTATAAGAGCAATAAGCTCGATGCGCGAATCCACCCGATTCCATCGGGCGAGTAGCGTACCTGGACCCATAGAACGGGTTGGCTCACCGGCTTGGGTGATTCTGCGGATGCTCCTGGCGAAGCCACGGCTGTTGGGCTCGCCTGCGCCAATGTTGCGGCTGGAGCAACGCCTGCTGCGTCAGAACCACCAGCCGCCTCGGACGATGGCCCGAGCAGACGCAATTTCATACCCGGTTCCACCTGCGCCAGCTCAATGAAGTGACTGCCAGGGCCGCTTCGAATCGACTCGCCTTCCAGGCAAACCGAAGGAGGATGAATTTCGGCGAGCCGTTGCGCGCCATAAAGCGAACCAGTGATTGCCACGCCGAGCAATCCGAACAAGGCGGCGGGTTGCAGTAGGGTTTTTCTGAGTTCTCGGATTTTGAGATACGAACGTAACCAGATCAGGGCTAAAATGAAGCACAATAATCCGAAGGTGCCACGCACTTCGTCGAGCGGTACGCGATCGGCCAGCGACTCAAGGCTGTTTGAGGCGCGATCGAGCTTTTCATCACCGATGGCTTTACCCAAAGTCGAGCGGGCGAGCTGCAGGTTGTGTTGGATGCTGGGATCGTGCGGTCTCAGCCTGTTCGCCTTTTCAAAATAAGCGAGAGCAGCGCCGATTCGACCCAGCCTGAAAGAGAGTGTCCCCAGATTGTAATAATAACTCGCATTTTCGGGGTCCGGATGGTTTAAAAAAGCCCGAAGGGCCTCTTCTGGCTTTCCGGAATCATAGAGGGCGCGAGCCTCCGCCCAATTGCCCCAGTCCATCTTTTGGCCGGACTCCGCCATGGCAGCTTGAGCGCTGAAGAAAATAAGGGTCGTCATCAATAAAGTTACCGACGAGGAGCGACGCATAACTTAAAATAGCCATCGCGCCCGCATCCTTGCAACAAAAATAAGCTCATGATATCTAATGGAAATATTTTATTAATTAGACCGGCCGGGTGAGCACATGAAGCGACTCTTAGAAGAAGCGCGCAGGATGATCAGAATCAACTCCGTGACCACGCATGGAAACGAGGAACTCGCCAATTACGCGGCCACCTTGCTTCAGGACCGTGGATTCAGGGTTCAACTGCAACCGGTGACCCATTCGCTCGAGGGCGTTTCCAAGCGCCAATTCAACGTAATTGGGATTTTAGGCGATTCGCTGGTCGATCGAAAAATCCGAAAAGGTTTACTACTCAATTCTCATCTCGACACCGTCAGCCCCGGGCTCCCCGAGAACTGGACCCAGACCGGCGGTGACCCGTTTTGCACGACCGTCAAAGATGGAAAGGTATATGGCCTTGGGGCTGTCGACGCGAAGCTCGATTTCCTTTGTAAGCTGCACGCGGCCGGACGCTTTCGAGAAAAAAAGCTTCGCAATCCCATTTACCTGGTTGGGAGTTGCGGTGAAGAGCTTGGAATGTTCGGCGCAAAGTATCTGATCAAGGCGTTGACCCTTAACCCGAAGTACGTCGTCATTGCCGAGCCGTCAAATTTGAAAATTGTCTATGCTCATAAAAGTCAGAATATTTTTAAAATTTCGGTCGGTTACCAGCAGATTGAAAGGGACGCCCGCGGCTTCAATCGCAAGGTTCATCTGAGCGCCTTCGGAAAATCGGCGCATGCGGCGTATCCTCACCTCGGCGTAAACGCGATCAAAGCGATGTTTGATTTTCTCCAACGCGCGGCCGATAGCGGCTTCGAACTTCGGTTTACTGAGTTTCAGGGCGGCGACATGGTGAACAAAGTTCCCGATGCCGCGAATTCGACTTTCTACGTGACGTCTCACCAGCTCGAGGATTTCAAGCGATTTTTTCGCGAAATGGTTCGTGTTGAGGGTGGTGAAAAGGCTTATCGAGTTGAGCTGGGCGGACTGGGAGACGCCGGGGTGCGATTCCTGCCGGATCTTTTGTTTCCGTGCTTGTCGGAAATCGTCGGATTATTCGAGAAGATTTCTTCCGACTTTTCCAAGCTGAAGGACGAAACCTATGATCCGCCGTCTTCAACCGTGAATTTTGGCACCATGGCCCAGTCATTTGGGGGGGTTGATCTTTCGTTTGACCTGCGGCTGCTTCCGGACCTGCCCACGCAATCCATCGAAGAACACGTCGAGGAGGGGGTCAAAAAGATCGCGAAAGGCTATCCGAGTCTCAACATCTCCGTGAGCCGCGAGCGGATGAATCCGAGCCTGAACATGACGCCTGGGCACGAAATCGTGAAAATTTGTCACGACGCCATGGTCGCAGCGAACATGGAGCCATTGTTCGAGAAGAAGGCGACCGCCACCGAGGCGGCGCTCTTTCAACAGGCAGGATACGAGGCAGTGGTTTTCGGCCCGGGGTTGTCTCACGGTAGCAGTCATAGTCCCAATGAACACAACCTCCTTGAGCACCTCGAGAGAGCGTCCCATTTTTATGAGAAGCTGATAGAGAAGGTCTGCTTATGATCAAATATCGCGGTTTGCGGGTTCTCGGAAATTTCATCAACGGAGAGTTTAAAATCCCGTCGGACGCTAGCGGCGAATGGGTGAGCCGAAGCCCAGCTGATTTAAGTGACGAGTTCGGGCGATTTCAATATTCCTATCGATCCGTCGAAGACGCGGTCAAATGTGCCCGCGACGCGTTTTCAGCTTGGAAGAAAACACCGGTTTCGACCCGGGCCGAGGTCCTGAGGCAGTTTCAGGCGGCCTTGACCCGGCGTAAGGAAGAGATCGCCGAAGTCATCGCTCGAGAAGTCGGGAAGCCGCACTGGGAGGCGACTGCCGAAGTAGCCGCGATGATAGAAAACACCGGAGTCGTGCTCGAAAACTCCCTTCGGCTCGTTGGTGATTACGACATTCCGAATGGTGCGTGTCGCCATCGGCCACTTGGCGTCGCGGCGGTCGTGGGGTCCTTCAATGACCCCGGGCATTTGCCGAACGGGCATATTCTACCCGCGCTTTTGACCGGCAATACAGTCGTGTTCAAGCCGTCTGAAAAGTCGCCGATGGTCGGCCAACTCTTTGCTGAATGTTTCAGTGAAACAGGGTTGCCCAAGGGGGTTTTCAATCTTGTCCAAGGCGAGAAGGAGCTGAGTCGGCGACTTTGCGTTCACGACGGGGTGGATGCGGTGCTGTTTACCGGATCGTATGAAGTCGGCACGCGCATCAAACAGGATACTCTTCAGCAGCACTGGAAGCTTCTTGTTCTTGAAATGGGAGGCAAGAACCCGGCAATCGTGTGGCATGACGCCGATCTGGATCTCGCCCTTCAGCAATGTCTGATAGCGGGATTTGTATCGGCGGGTCAGCGTTGCAGCGCCACCTCCCGGATCATTGTTCATAACAAGATTCTCGATTCCTTCATTTCGCGGTTTCACGAACACGCGAAGACCTTCAAAATTGGGCATCCGCTCGAGAATCCGTTCATGGGCCCCCTCATCGATCAGAGTTCGGTCGATCGGTATATGAAATTTCAAGGAATCGCCGCGCGCGAAGGCTGCGAAGTCGTGATGCGTGGAAAGTCACTTGAACTCGCCGTAAACGGCAATTACGTCGCCCCCTCGATCTGCTGGGTTCAAAAAAGCTCGGTCGAAGCCGCCCGGAAGAGCGTTTATCAACAGAGCGAGCTCTTCGCCCCTAACGTAGCGATCCTCGGGGTCGACGAACTCGACGAGGCAATTGCGCAAGCAAACGTCACGCAATACGGCCTCGTCGCCAGCGTTTATACTCGGGATCGCGCCGTATACCAGAAGTGTTGGGACGGGTTGCAGATGGGTCTTATCAATTGGAATCAGCCAACGATCGCCGCCTCGCCGCTGCTTCCGTTCGGTGGGCTTAAGAAAAGTGGGAATCATTTTCCGTCGGGTGCGACCGCGACTCGGTATTGTACCTATCCGGTTTCATCGCTTGAGTCGGCTGAACCGGCTTCGATTGTCGCCGATTTTCTCGGGCTGGATTGGACAAAGTAGCTTAAGGAGGCAGGATCGCGCCCCCGGTAGATATAAAGAGGAAATAAAAAAGGCGATGCGCTGAGGCGCACCGCCTTTTTTAAAACCTATTCAACGTGGAAGGTTATTGAATGGGCTTCGAAACGTTCGAAGCTTGCGGGCCTTTCGGGCCGTCTATGAGTTCGAATTCTACCTTCTGACCCTCTGCGAGAGTTTTGAAGCCGTCGCCCTGGATCGCCGTATAATGGACGAAAACATCGCGATCCGTGCCATCGGCCTGAATGAATCCGTAACCCTTGCTGTCGTTGAACCACTTCACCGAACCTGTTGCCATTCGAATACCCCCTGTAAAGATAAAAAAAGCAACTTTCTCACCCAAGTAAACGCGGATTCGTGAAATCGTCAAACAAAAAAAGAAAAGACCCCGCAAGAGAGCTATTCATGCGAGGTCTTTTCTTTTGGTCAAACTGAGCTGTTTTTCTAACTGCGTTCCGGATATCGAAGCGCTTGATCGGGTGCGTCACCCTCCCATCATGCTGTCACTTCAGAATGGTCGCGTTCCCTGAAATCCGGGCAATCCATTTGACGTTCCAGGCATTCCAAATGTTCCACCACCCCAGTAAAGCGGCTGCGATTGCTGGAATCCTTGTTGCGGGGGCATGGCCGGGTTCGGAGAACTATTCGCCTGGCTCGGGTTCCTGCTGGCCATCAGCATCTGCTGCATTCGTTGTTGGCGCTGAGACCGTTCTTCCGCCATGTTTTTAGCAACCCACGGAATGTCGTAATTGACGGTATTGAATGCCTTGCTTGCACTCGCACAGGAGTCCGGATTCGGTCTGCGACCGCCGCAGGCTTTCTGATAATCCTTTGCCACGCTTTGATACATCCTCTGATATTCGAGCGCGTAACTGAACTGATCATCTCCGATTGCAAGTAACTCAAGTTGCGCGATTGAGAGGTCGCGCTGATCCGTCCGGAACTCGCGCTTTTTCGAATCGCTGAGCCCATCGAGGTCGGCGGCTTCCTTCATGATCTCCGCGGCCGTACGATACTGGGCCAGGTCGGCGTTGTCGTCGCTGGTATATCTTTGCGCGACCTGCTTCAGGACCGAGGCGATCTTATCCGCGTGCTCCGAATCCGAGCTATTCAGAGAGATCAGTTCTTCGCGAATCGCATCGAGTTCATCCATTTTCACGGATTTGGCGATCTTCGCGTAAATATTCACAACATCACCGAGTGAGTCCGGGTGATCGGACGCGAAGGCGAGGAGATCGCTTCGCAGGGCTGAATCGGCCGGGGTCTTGGCTGCTTTTGTCCCGAGAAGCTTGATTTGAGCGCGATCAAGCTCTTGCCGGGTTGCTGCAAGGTCCTCGAGCTCGCCTCTGGCGAAGAGTTCCTTCGCGGCTTTATAGGCTATCGGAAGATGATCGAGCGAGCCACGGCAGCCGCTCAACTGGTTTTTGAACAGTTCGACCTCGGCTTCGTATTTGGCGCGCCTCCTGGCTTCGGCTTCGGCATTGAGCGTTGCCTGGTCTTTATGAACGAGCGAACCTTCGAAGGCTTCGGCCGTCAGGCGCTCGTACTGGTCTTCGTGAAGCAGGCCGAGGGTCGTTGTTCCTTTCAAATTTTTCAACGGGAACTCGGCTTGTCCCGCGACCCTGTTCAGGGGAATACATTTATAAACTTTTCCACAACCCGGAATCAGTCTCTTGTTCTTTTGTTCAGCTTTTATTTTGGCAACACAGCTTCTTCCAAGACCGTCGACATCCCGGATCTGGAATCCGGCGGTCTTTCCGGTTTGAGCGGTACCGATCTCGAAATGCCGGGCACAGCTTTCGAAAACATAGCCTTCGATAAAAGCGGTGCTGTTCGGGTCGGATCCCCTTACGCCTGGTTTGAATTCGTAGAAGGTTTGGCCGAGCTCCTCGAGCATGAGATCGTCGAGCCCATTAAAGGCGGGTTCTTCGACTGGCTCCGCGCTTGCTTGATCGCTCAGATTTGACTTCAGTTCCGGCATCGGGAGCGAGGCACTTTTCGGTTTTCCCATCGCTGCGGCGGGCATGATCAGATTCAGCGCGATAAAGGCGACCCAGAAATATCTCATTTTTCGGCTCATATCTCTCTCCACTCCACGTCAATACAACTGTCACAACGGCCTCTTTCGCTTTTTGAGGCCCTCTCTCAAATGGACTTAAAAGCAAGGGGTGGGCCAATAAAGACCCACCCGCATAAGTCTTTGTTTTCGAGAGCTTGTCAGGATTTTATCGAAATTAAAACGATCCGGGCTGTCGCAAGCCTGACAGTGCTGCCCAAAGTTTCAACAGATTTGGGGGAGAGATTCTTGCCTCTCGAACCGATTCCCGTTAGAGAAATAGTATGAACACCAAAACGAAGTTCAGGCCGGCAGATCCACTGGGAATTCAACGAGTTGTAAAGCCAAAGGGCGTCCTTCCGCAACAGGCGGATGTGATCGATGCCTCCCTTCCGATTGCGGAAGATGAGCTTCTCATTGAAGTCGAAAGTCTCAATATCGATTCAGCCAGTTTTCATCAGATCTCGGAAGCCTGCGAAAAAGACGTGACGAAGATCGAGAGACATATTCTTAATCTTGTCTCCGAGCGTGGCAAGCACCACAACCGTGTTACCGGATCGGGCGGAATGTTGATCGGGAAGGTGGTTGAGATCGGTCCCGCTTTTCCGATTCAGGAAAAACCAGTTCGCGTTGGAGACCGGATCGCGACTCTTGTTTCGCTTTCGCTCACGCCGCTTCAGATCCGCAGGATCAAGAAGATCAACCCGCAGATTGATCGCGTGGACATCGAAGGCACGGCGATTCTTTTTGCCTCGGGAATTTTCGCGAAGCTTCCTGAAGATCTCCCCGAAACGGTCGCGCTCGCCGTTTTGGACGTCGCGGGCGCTCCGGCTCAGACGCGCAAACTTGTTCAGGATGGAAACACGGTGGTCGTTGTGGGCGGCGGCGGGAAATCAGGAATTTTGTGTCTCTATGAAGCGAAGAAGAAGGAAGGCGTAAAGACGGTTGCCGTTGATTACTCACAGGCCGCAGTCGAGCGGCTCTCGTCCTTGCCGTTCGTTGATGAGGTCATTCAAGCGGATGCCAGAAACGCGAACGACGTCATGCAGAAGGTCTGGAGCGCCACGAAAGGCCGCATGGCCGACGTCGTGATCAACGTCGCGAACATTCCGGAAACTGAAATGTCGTGCATCCTGTGCTGCCGACCGAAGGGCATTGTCTACTTCTTCAGCATGGCCACCAGCTTTACCCGGGCCGCCTTAGGGGCAGAGGGCGTTGGCGCCGACGTGGACCTCAGGATTGGGAATGGTTATACTGAAGGGCACGCGGAACTGTCGCTCGACCTATTGCGGGAAAGCCCGGAACTCCGCAAAATATTTACTGAACAATACACATAGATCACTGCAATCGGGGACACCATGGCTCATCTCACTCTGGATCAAGGCAAAATCGATCGCTGCCGGCGGATGGCCGAGAGAATTGCCGTCTCGACTGAGCGGATGATCGACAGTCATACGACTGTCGCGATCGAGAGATCGGTTCTCCGCCTGCTCGGCATTGAGGGCGCGGTTCAACAAAAGGGCGGGCAGTGGTTTCCCGAAGTGAATGTCCTTGTCGAGAGCCTTCGCCAAAAGGATCGGGAGAAGAAGGCCTTGTCCCGTGGTGTTCTCTATTGGTTCGCGAACGGAATGATTCAGAAGAAGATGCCCGCGCGCGAACTCGCGACCGCCGTCGCAAGCGGGAAAATCGACCTCCTCGCGTTGCCGCGCGCCTCGGATCAGGAAATCGCGGTCAAGGCGCGTGCCTTGTGCCAGGTGGCCGTCCAGAATCTCGAGAACCAGAGGGAGAGCCGGGACCGGCTCCGGGCCGAAGTGGGCGATCAATTCGATTCCGAGGGCAAAAACGGCCCCTTGATCTACGTAATCGTCGCGACTGGCAATATTCATCACGACGTTATTCAGGCAAAGGCGGCTGCCCAGGCGGGAGCGGATGCCATCGCCGTGATCAGGAGCACGGCCCAGTCCTTGTTGGATTACGTCCCGCATGGCGCGACGACAGAGGGCTTCGGCGGTACCTACGCGACGCAGGAAAATTTCAGAATCATGCGCCGGGCGCTCGACGAGGAAAGTCGGTCCCTTGGACGTTACATCCGGCTCACGAATTACTGTTCCGGACTGTGCATGCCGGAAATCGCGGCGCTTGGGGCCGTGGAGCGGCTGGATTTTCTTCTGAACGACGCGATGTACGGGATTCTGTTTCGTGACATCAATATGAAGCGCACGCTGGTTGATCAGCATTTTTCGAGAAGGATTATCGCGCTGTCGAGAATCGTGATTCACACCGGCGAGGACAATTATCTCACCACGGCTGACGCGATCGAGAACGGCCATCAGGTTCTTGCCTCACAATTCATCAATGAGCGGTTCGCCCTGAATGCCGGAATGACACAGGATCTGCTCGGGCTTGGTCATGCACAGGAAATGGACCCCGAGCACCCGAACGTATTTTTATATGAAATCGCGCGGGCCCAGATGACCCGCGATATTTTTGAGCGCTCGCCGATCAAGTTCATGCCGCCCACGCGGTTCAAGTGCGGAGACATTTTCTACAGTCATCTCATGGACGCGATGTTCAACTTCGTCGGAGTTCTTACGGGGCAGACGATTCAACTTCTCGGAATGCCGACCGAGGCGATGCACACCCCGCTTCTTCAGGATCGTTGGATGAGCATCAAGAACGCCCGATATGTTTTCAACGGCGCCAAGGATCTCGGCCGGGAGATCAGCTACAAACCGGGCGGAGTCGTCGAGAAATGGGCCGAGAAGGTCCTGGACGATACGATGAAGCATCTCGAGTTGATCGAAAGCAAGGGCCTGATGAAGGCGATCGAGGAACGGGCTTTCGCCGAGGTCAGCCGGACGGAAACAGGCGGTAAGGGTTTCGATGGTCTTGTCGAAAAGGGACCCGATTACCTGAATCCGTTTTTTGACCTCTTGCCTTCGGGGAAGCGAGTATGAGCAACATGAACGGCGTTAACCTTAAAAAACTCAGGCCCTACGGCGACATCATGGATGACGGGACCGTGCAGCTCGCCTTCACGCTTCCCGTGGAGCCGTCGGAGGAGGCGCGCGAGGCGGCGCAACAGCTCGTCCAAAAAATGGGCTTCGATCAAATCAAGATCGCCACGCTCGAGAAAGCGGCGAACGGGTTCTCGTTCTTCGTAATATATGCGAACGTGAAGCACTCCGTCGACTTTTCCAAAATCAAGGTGATCAAGGTTCAGGCCGAGAAGCGTTCGCGCGACGAAATTGATCAGCTGATCCAGACCCGGGTCGGCCGCAAGCTCAAGGTTTTCGGAGCATGCACGGGTTTCGACGCGCATACCGTCGGGATTGACGCCATCATCAACATGAAGGGATTCGCCGGTGATTACGGCCTCGAACGGTACCAGTGGATTGACGCAAAAAACCTCGGAGCCCAGGTTCAGAACGAGGAGCTTTTGAGGCTTGCCGCGACTGAAAAGGCCGACGCGGTTCTTGTTTCGAAAGTTGTCACTCAGCACAACATCCATTTGCGGGATATGAAGGACCTGATTCAGCGGGCAGAAAAGCTCGGCCTGCGGGACAAGATGATTTTTGTGTCCGGCGGCCCGCGCATCACCCACCCCATGGCGCTGGAGTGTGGTTTTGACGCCGGCTTTGGCGCTGGGACCAAGCCCTCGCAGGTCGCGAGCTATCTCGTTGACGAATTTCTCAGGCGAGGTGAAGCCGAAGACAAGGGGCATCCCGTGAGAAAAACCAAAAGTGTGACGAAACGGCCTGCCGGAGATAAGAAGCGAAAGCGGTCATGAAGCCAAAGTCGAATTCCTCAAAGAAAACTCGCGGCAATCCGTTTTTCGTGATCGGCCGAGAAGCTGAAGCCGACAAGATGCGGAGTTGTCTGAGCGCCCGAAAGAACCTTCTCCTTGAGGGTCCCGTCGGCGTCGGCAAAACTCATCTTGCGAGCTGGGTTTGCCGGTCTATCGGATTGACGGCGACAGCCGCTATACCGAACAGAAAATGTCCGGCTGGTTTGACCCGCCGATGGTTATTCGAAAGGGTTTCGTGAAGGAGGCCTTCATTCCGGGGCCACTGGTGGAAGCGATGCAAAGGGGCGGTGTTCTTTTCATCAATGAATTGAACCGGCTTCCCGAGGGCGTGCAGAATGTGCTGTTGCCCGCGATTGACGAACGAATCCTTTCGATCCCCCGCCTCGGAACCGTTCGCGCGGCGCAAAAATTTCTTGTGATCGCCACTCAAAATCCGAAAGAATTCGTGGCCACATCTCACTTGAGCGAGGCCATTCTGGACCGTTTTGAACTCGTCAAGCTTGACTATCAAAAAGAGCAGGAGGAGTTCGCAATTGTTTCGCGCTTGCTTGGCGAGAGCGGGCCCGCCGAGGGCCGCCGGCTGGCCCTCGCGGCCGTTCGCATGGCAAGAATCACTCGCGAGCATCCCAGGGTCAGGCGGGGTGCCTCGATTCGCGCGGCAATCAGCACTGCCGAGATCACGACCGCACTTCTTCGCCGAGGAACTCCTTTCGAGGAGGCCTTTTTGACCGCGGTTCTGATGGCCTTTCCGACCCGGATTGAAATTGAACGTGAAGCTGATTCTGAGCTTCCGCTCGATCTTGAGTTGGAAGAGCTACTGAAAGAATGGGTCGCCGCCGTTCTCGAATCGCTCAAGTCGGAGCCGGGTCCGAACGGGTTAAAAAAAAAGCGCTGAATAACGCGAAGCAGATCCCACTCGAGGGCGAAGACGTCTCGCGTGAAGCTCTCACGGGTGGGCGCGGGCAGGACCAGAAGCTCTTCTACCCTCCGGAAACAGACTCCGACGATCTTTCCGGCGAGATGTTTCAGTTCGCGGGATGGGATCTTGCGATCCGGTATCACGAGCTTAAGGCCAGACCGTCGATGAAGGCCCTCGTGCCACGGCTCAGAAGGCTCTCGGCGGACTCCATCATCGAGCGGGCCAGAAATGTCCTTGGATCTGTTGTTCTGCCGGTGGACCAGCGTTCCTGTTCTTTGAGTGAGTTGCCACCCTCGGCCGAGCAGCCTGATCTGGATGTCGAAGAAACGCTTGAAAACTCACCGCTCGTGAGTTGTCGAAATGAAAGTCCGTTACCGCAGGACATTTGGATGAGTTACCGCGCTCATCGAAAGCAGCCGATCATCCTCAGCCTCGACACGAGTCTTTCGATGACCGGCGAGAAACTCGCCCTGACCGCGGTTGCGCTTGCGGTCGTACTTCTGCAGTTTCCGGATGATTCAATCGGGATCATCGCTTTCGAAAATGAAGCGAAAGTGATCAAGCACCCCGAGGAGCGCGTTTCCGTGCTCGAGCTGATCGAACGTTTTCTCGACATTCCCGCGCAGGGCTATACCCATCTCGAGGACGGGATGGCGGCCGCGCTGAAGCTATTGAAGGAAACCCGAATCAGTGGTCAGACGAGGCCCGCCTCGACGGTTCTTCTCACGGACGGAAAGTATACCGCCGGCCGCGATCCCGCATATCTTGCACCGCGGTTTCCACATTTGATCGTTCTTAAGATGGGACAGGAACGGGCAAGCCTGGAGCTTTGCCGTGAGCTGGCTCGCAAGGGTAATGGCCTGCTTCGGGAGGTTGGCGAACTCGAAGCGCTCCCCGTGGTCATGTACGGAGTAGTAAAAGATCTGCTGCGAGGACGCTCATTGGGTTAGGCAGTTCGGACGCCGTTATGGCTTCGCCGCGGCGCTGTCCTCGGCGTTTACGGAAAGCTCGGCGCTCCCGGCGTCTACGGAGCTAAAAGACAGCGTGATGTTGACGAGTCCTTCCAGAACCTTTTGCGCCAGCTCGGCCGGAGTCGAGGATGAAACCGACAAGACCCAAACGCCGGCAGGGGAAAGCTCAAGAGTTGTTTCAAACTGGTCGAGACCTTTCCGGTCCAGGCCTGCTTCTTCTGAAATCTTGAAATACCCGATTCCTATCTGGCGGCCCTCGCCTGAAAGAAGTTCCCCGATGGGTATCTCTACGCTGCCCCAGTCCTTGAACTCCTTGAGGAGGTCCGGGGAAAGCGTGATCGAATGATTCCCGAAAAATCGGAGTGTCTTGGCGATACCGGTATTTTCCAGAACTGAATATGTTTTATATTTCATTTCCATGACGGGGGCTTCCGCGTGGCCGGACGAATCAGGCTTCGGGAGGCTGTCCCGAAGGGCGACTTTCGGCACGCTCGGGGAAATCGGACTGCATCGCCCGAGAGAAAGCGTGATCATCATGGACCCGATAACACCGATTATTAGTAGCTCCGAACGACGGTAATTTCGCAACATATAACCTCAGCGCGCATGGAAAGCGCCGACCGCCGTAGTCCAAGGAATGTGCCACGAAGTTTTCCGGGTCGAGCCAAACTGGCCCCAAGCGATCATGGAACTTGCGAGTTTCGTTTCGTTTGTGAGCGGCCCTGCATGTCGATGTTTTTGACAGGCGTAAGTTTTCGGAACAGCAAGGCAGAAAAAACCGCTAGCCAGGAGAATCGCGCCGGGGAATGAGTTGAAATCGCGGGAGTGAATTGAAATCGCGCATGCGGCGAATAAGCCGAAATCACGCGCCTGATATTCTCGCTCAATCTCTTAGATATCGATTCATCAGCGAACTCCCGTACGTTTGAATCGCGGCATGCAGGTTATGATTTCGGCACCTCAGGGTGAGGTTGTTGAGCGTATGCTTGCCTCCCAAGGAAAAGTCTTTCAGATGATGAACTTGTAAAAGATGTTTGGAATCGCAGCGCACCCCTGTTTCCTTATTGATGAAAGTGCATTGTCCCTGGTCTCGCTTCCATACGGCGCTTCTCAGCTTTTGAGGAATATGCCGGGTCTGTTTCGCTTTTGATTTCTCCGCCGGCGGAGTGGCGGCGCATTTCCGCAGGGCTCTCTACGGGCCTCGGCTCGCCGTTTTGTTCGGGCGCCAGGAACGCATCGGCTGGAGCAGCCGCCTTCTGTTCGGGATCCAAGCGCTTCAACGCCATATCCGCGAGCATCTCAATCAGTTCGGCGTAGGAAGGGTTCGGGTTGCGATGAGAAAGGAGAGCTTTCAGTTTCTCAATTTTAACGAGGAGTGTCTCTTCAGCCGTGAAGCGAATTTCGGTTTGGGTGGCCGAAATCGGCCGGGCCTGTTCTGGTCTGGGTGTTTCGGGCGCAAGTTCGGCCAGAAGGCGATCGCAGTCTCGGCGTGATTTGCCGGTGACCTTCGCCACGAGTTCTTTCTTTGCGACATAGGAATAGTTTTTCCCACGATCTTTCTTCTCACCTTTGAAGAAGTGCTGAAGCGCGCTTGCATTCGATAAGCTGAGTTCTCCGGTTTCAATGCAGGCTCGATTTCCGGCAAGTCCTTCAGCAAACGCATCGCCGAAATCCTTCTATCTGCGCTGCCCTCGCAATAGCCAAGCCCCCTCCTGACATAGTCAAAAAGGGAGCTGTACCCTTGTCCTGCATAAAGACGCCTCGCCTCTACTTCACGGAGATGCCACAAAAGTTCAGTCGTCACCTCTCTTTCGCGCGCGACCAACAACTGGGTTTGACTGAGCAGATCTGAATCAGAAAGAGACTTGAGGTGTTTCATCGGAAAGATGTTTAACACGGGAAATTCGGGTCTCTAAAACGCACGACGTTGCCCTGAGAGCGAGAAATATCGAGGGCGGTGAAACTACGGACGAGGAGCTGTAAACATTTCAATTGAAAGAAACAGCGCTCATTTCAGGGCCCTTATAGAGGAAATCCGATAATAACCCGGTTGAAGATCCGAAATGCCGTCAAGAAAAATATTCGCAAAAAATATCATTCGACTTGATTCGCACTTATTTTCCGACTCCGCCGGCGGAGTGGTAGCGAACTCCGCAGCGTTCTGGACCGTTTGGACCTTCGGGGCTCGCCCCGCTCTTTTCAAAATTCTCCTTCTCGCGAATTGCGCGCCTCAAGACGTACGCCAGCACTCCAACCGCACGCTCTCTCCTCGCCAGCAGTTCTCTTGTGCCATGCCCGACCAACGAATTTCACCACGACACGCCGGTTTCATCACCAACCCGCGACGAGATCATCACCATTCCTACCGTTCGAAGTGTGATTCTGGGCTGAACAAGCAATTCCCACTCGGCAGAATTGATAAAACTTTTCTAAGGAAGAATCGGGCTTTTCACGCGTGCCCTGATTTGAGCAGGATTTTCTTGGATCTGGTACCACCAGCGCAGGAGTTGCCGGAGCGAAGTTTCTGTTTCGGCGATTTCCTGATTAAGAGGTTCATCGTAAGCGCTCTTCATGAGTTCCTGGATTTCTTCCCCAAGACTGTTTAGTGTGGCTTGATGTTCAGACAAGCAGGGATCGATTTCTCGGTGCTGAGGGATGCCGTACCCGGATTTCGCGGCTGACCAAGGCTGAAGCTTCGCTTGCAGCCGACGGTAGTTTTCCGCAAGTCTGGCTAGATTCTTTGAACTGGGATGCTCCTTCGATTCCAGGAGTCTAAAAAACTCCTTGCGTAACTTCTCGTCTAAAACCAGGCTTGCTTGACTTTCGAGAATAATGAAATCAGCGATGATATCATCTCTCGTCCAGAGCAGGGCAGGCAGGGCACGATACACCTTTGCTCTTGCTGCCGCAGGCGCTTTCAAAAAATCCTTCACGTTCCTGTATTCTTTGGGGATGTGCGCCCGGAGTGACTCGAACGATTGATTGAGAGCCAACTCCTCATATGATGGAATGATGTATCCTTGATTGATGGCCTTTTCACGATTCTTCAAGACCGATAAGTCGGTCAGCTTGGCCTTTTCAAGATCCTCCAATACCCCCCCAGGCGTGAGGGCCCTTGAACGAATAAAGGGATGGGAGTCATCCACGACTGAAGCGATAGAGTCCCTTGTTTCCGTGGCGCAGTTATTCGTCAGGAAATAGTAGCTCCCCGAATATACCCAGAACTGCTCGATCTGGTCTTCAACTAACAGGTCTTTCTGATTCTCCGTGAGTTTGAGTGGAATACTGGTGAGACCTCGAAGCTCGGTTTGTGAATACTCTTTAATGATGTCTTTCAGCTTAAAGACAAACGGCTGAGAGGGGTACTTGCCGGTTAAGCCCTTCCAGGTGCTGATCTTAAAATCGGAAACATTTGCGCGATAACTCACGACCAAATGATGATCGACATCTTTCAGGCAGTCGGGACCGACTGTTTGGCGTTCGGGCGCACAAATCACGAAACGCAGCATCGAGTGGCCCCATCCGCTCGACGAATCATCACCCGGCTCTGCCATAAGATAATGAACCTGATAAACCCGTTTTGGGTCGATCTTCGTCGTTTTTGCGGAACTCGAATGCATCACCGCCAGATTGGGTTCGCAGGAGGCCGCCGAAAATGGCTCAAAGTCAAATTCCTTCGAAAAGATACGCTGAAACGCCGGGCGGCGGCAGCGATACTCCGGGTCGAGCAAAAACGATTCGAAATTGACCGCGCTATGTTCCTGCGGGCTCGTGAGTTCGTACGGATGAGCGAGCCGCGCCGGTTGCTGATTCTTTTGAGTTGCTCCGATGAGGAGTCTGGGACGCCAGCCGGCAATCCTTTGATACTGTTCGCGAGCCGAGAGGGGACGCGAGCCCGGGTGTTTGGTGGAATCATAAACATGAAGAAGTTCGTGCGCCAAAGTGGCTTGTGCGAGGCGATAGAAATTCTTGTGTCCGCAAGCGAATTTCCGGCTGCCGTCCGGCCCAGCCGAAAGCTCGCGAAGCAAGCCTGAATGAAGCAGGATTGTATCAGGATCGGATTGGGTGACCTTCCCTGCGACAAACCCTTCCTTTTCTACAGTTCCACAAGTTACTTCGAGGTTGCGCGTTGAGTCGAGCCGGGAAAACCGCACTTGAATGGGTCTTCCGATAACCGATTTCATTTTAGGCGGCAGCTTGGATTCTAAAGTTCGTATGAAATCCGCTGCCGCCCTTTCCTCTTCCTTTGTGAGATTTGCCGAATCCAACTGAAGCGAGAAAGTGGTCGCGTGCGCTGCGGGAACGAGCCAGAGAGTGGCCTGAAGAGCAGTAATGACGAATTGGGCGACTCTGGTATAAAGCATCGCGTTCAGTTTGGCCCCTTAAGGATTACTCACTGCGCGGCGCTTGAAAAAGCGTCTTTGAGCAGTTCTTTTGCGACAGTCAAGTCAGAGGTGACGCTCGGCATGTTGCCCTTTTGTCTGTAGTTCGAAATCGCTCGGGCGGCGAGTCGGTATTTCTCGCCGCATTCGGCTTCGCGCCCACCGACGAAAGCCACCAATTCCTTGACTGCCGGATCGTTGGCAAAACGGCGAAGCTGCTTACCCATAAGAGCCTCTGAAGTTCCACTGGCCGTTGCGGCGATTCCGGTAACGACCGTGAGGGGAGCAAGAATGGAACCTAAAAGGACTTTTCCTGCAGCGTCCTTTTCTCCGTTCACATTCCTATCAAATATCGCGCTCGCTTCATTCGTCCCATAGCTTGGGGCTTTAGAAATATTCGCGAGAATTCCAACCGCACTCGCAGACTGGATTGAAAGCATTGTGGCCAACACAAAAATCGAAGTAACTGATCTCGTACTCATAAAACTCTCCATTTGTGGTCTAATAAAGCAAAAGGCAGTCCATGTGGTCAGTATCTAAGAGCTCGAATTCATTGACGTGTGTCGCTTTTGACTCACGTTTGGACTGTTATCGGATTCGAGGAGTGCCAATGTTTTGATCGAAAAAATAGCACTCGTCGAGCATTCGGCTCTATAGGCGCATCGATGCGCCGGGCCACTCCGAATATATTCCAGTTCCCTCAGCTCTCATCTATTTGAGCCAATCCTCATCTATTTGGGGGAGATTCCAGCAAGGTCTCAAGGCGTCGACTGATCAACGAGTGCCGCGAGCCATCACGTAAGGATTACTCACTGCGCGGCGCTTGAAAAAGCGCCTTTGAGCAGTTCTTTTGCGACAGTCATGTCAGAGGTGACGCTCGGTATGCTGGCCTTTTGTCTGTAGTCCGAAATCGCTCGGGCGGCGAGTCGGTATTTCTCGCCGCATTCGGCTTGGCGTCCGCCGACGAAAGCCACCAATTCCTTGACTGCCGGATCATTCGCGAATTTTCGAAGCTGCTCGCCATCCAGCGCTTTTGCCGTGCCTACGGTCGTTCCTCCGGTTGCTATGGTGGGTGCCATCCAAGAAGATCCCAGGAGGCCGAGGGGGCCGTTATCCAGATAAAGATCGGCTGAAAACATTGCCCCCTGTACCAGGCCATAGCTCGGAGCACCTGTCGTCACATTCAGCGACATGGATCTGTAAGCCCAAGCTTGCGGGGCTGAAAAGAGCGTGAGCGTAAAAAATGACAAAGTAACCAATCTGTTCATAACCCTGTTCATAGTCGGTGTCCTCTCCTCAGTTTAGATTCGGTTTGATCTTGTGTTTGTTACGTATTCGCAGCAAACGCCGAGCCAAATTGACTGATTCAACTAAGTTGTTGAAAAGGGACCTCAAACACCGCCTCAGCGCAAGAATCCTGTATAACCTCTGTAAAGAAGGTAGCCAGTTGAAAAGAGTTTTGCGTGTTTTTTCGTTGAACAGTGTCGGGAGAGACACAAAGCAGCTTCTACAGAGCTGGTCTCGTTTAACCATGAAAAGCTCACGTCAGCGATGCCTTCAAACATCCTCGACTCGCAATTATCGGCGCATGGATGCGCCGAGCCACCCCGAATCTATTCCAGTTCCCGCATCAGCTCTCATAGATGGAGCTAATCCGCACTTATTTGTGGGAGAGTCCGGTAAGCTTCAAGGCGTCGACTGATCCACGAGTTCCGCGAGATCCATCACGCGAACCTTGTCGGACATCTCTTTCGTCGTGAGGCCGTCCTTGATCATCGTTATACAGAAGGGGCATGAGGACGCGATGATCTCGGCGTTGGTGCCCAGAGCCTGCTCGGTTCGAGTGACATTGATGCGTTTGCCGAGCTTTTCTTCCATCCACATCCGCCCGCCGCCCGCGCCACAGCACATGCTTTCGGCGCGGTTCTGACTCATTTCAACCATTCTGGCCGAAGGGAGCGCCTCGAGAACGCTCCTGGGTTCGTCATAAATGTTGTTCCAGCGGCCGAGATAGCAGCTGTCGTGAAAGGTGACGGACGCGTCCAGGGCCTTGGTGGGCTTGATTTTTCCTTCCTGAATCAACTGGGCAATGAACTCGGAATGATGAATGACTTCGTAATTGCCGCCGAAATCCTTGTATTCGTTCTTTAACGTATTGAAGCAATGCGGACAGGCGGTGACGATCTTCTTTACCTGGTAACGATTGAGGGTCTCGATATTCGCCTTCGCGAGGGTTTGGAACAGGTACTCGTTGCCGATCCTTCGGGCGGCATCGCCCGTGCAACGTTCTTCGCTGCCGAGAATCGCGAACCTGATCTCCGCCTTTTTCAGCAAACTCGCGAATGCGCGGATCACTTTTCTGTTTCGATCGTCGAAAGCGCCCGCACAGCCGACCCAAAACAGAATGTCGATCTTGGGATCTTCGGACATCGTCTTGATCGACAGGCCTTCGGTCCACTTCAACCGGTCTTCCGGACTGAACGCCCAGGGCGATCCGTTGGTTTCGAGATTTTTGAATACCGTCTGGACCTCGCCGGGGAAGCGGGATTCCATCATGACGAGGTTGCGCCGGATGTCATAAATCTTATTTGTGTGTTCCACGAAAACCGGACAGGCGATCTCGCATGCGCGGCAGGACGTGCAAGACCAGATGACGTCGTCCGTGATGTTTTCGTCGATCACGGGTGATACTTCCTCGAGCTTGCCGTTCATCAGCTGATTACGGTTCCGATAGAGATTTTCGCGGAGATCAACGATCAGCATTTTCGGGGTGAGCGGCTTTTGTGTGTTGTAGGCCGGACACATGTCCTGACAGCGGCCGCATTCGGTGCAGGAGTAGTAATCGAGGGCATCCTTCCAGCTCAGGTCGTTTATCTTCGCGGCGCCGTATTGCTGGACCGATTCATCCTCGAAATTGATCGGAGTCATGCTTTTGGAATGAGAGAGCGATTTGAAGAAGGTGTTCGCCACCGAGAAAAGGATGTGCCGGTGTTTCGAGTGCGGAATGTAGCAGGCGAAGACCAGAACAATGAGCATGTGGACCCATTTGAACAGGGTCGCAAGTGAGGCATTTATCTCGGGGGAAAAATGAAGGACCGACAGGCCGGCCGCAACCAGTTCGGAAACGGGCATGGCGCTCGCGTACCAGGGGTGCTGGCCCAGCAGGAGAAAGCCGTTCATGAGGAAAAGAGCGATCTTCAGCGTTCCGGTGAAGGTGAGCACGAGCGTGCCGTCGAGAGAGCGGCCCAGACCCTCGGGACGGACGATGAACCGGCGATATGAAAAATAGGCAACCGCGACCAGAACCCCTAAGGTCGCGATGTCCTGAACCAGCATGAGAAACCAGTAGGGCTCCCTGCCGATAAATTCGAAATTGGCCGGCGGGTAGATCGTGGTTGCGAACTGCTCGACAGTGCCAACCGTAATGAGGAGAAAAGCCCAGAGGAGCGTTGTGTGCATGATTCCGGGTGTTTTCTTCCTGAGGACGGCCTTTTGGCCTAGGACATTGATAATGGATGTCTTGAAACGGGAGCCCAGCTGGTCAGTCCTTCCGGATCTGGCTCGATGGGAAAGCATGAGCTTGAAAAGGATGTAGAAACGGTATCCCGAGTATCCGAATGCCGCCATGGCGATCGGAATGAAAAGAAAAGTTTGCCAGGTCATGTCAGATTGCTCCGGAGTTCAGGGTTCCTTGATCTTCTTCAGCTCTTCTTGGAGGTTCGGAATGACCTGAAAGAGATCGCCAACGACACCATAATCAGCCACTTGAAAAATGGGAGCTTCGGCGTCGGTGTTGATCGCGACGATGACTTTGGAAGTTCTCATTCCCGCGAGATGTTGAATGGCCCCGCTGATCCCGCACGCGATGTAGAGGGTGGGCGAAACGATTTTTCCGGTTTGCCCCACCTGGTCCCGATGCGGACGAAAGCCGGCATCAACTGCGGCACGCGATGCTCCGACCGCTGCACCGAGAACATCCGCGAGATCCTCCAGCTTCTTGAAGTTTTCGGCGCTTTTGAGACCGCGGCCCCCGGAAATAACGATGGGCACCTCGGTTACGTCGGGACGGGAACTCGAGCTTTTGACCACCTCGAGGACCTTCGATTTCAGTGTCCCCAAGTTTGCCGCGGCGTTCACGATTTCCGCGGTCTTTGCCGGATCTGGAGCAGGCACCCCGACCGTGTTGGGCCGGATTGTGGCCATTCTTGGACCCGGACCCATGAACTCCACCTCGGCGGTCGCTTTTCCGGCATAAACGGGCCTGCGAAGCTTCAGCTCCGTTCCGTTAAACCCGATCTGCGTGCAGTCGCTCGCAAGGCCAACGCCGAGTCTCGCAGCAAGCCGTGGCATAAAGTCTCTGCCCGTCGGCGTGTGACTTGCGAGGATGATGTCCGGTCCTGCCGGTTTCAGCAGCGCGGAAAGAGCTTTTGAATAAGCTTCAGCGGAATAAAGCTTCAGCGCCGGGTCCTGAATGAGGTGCACCGTCTTCGCTCCGTAGGGCCCGAGTTCTTTGGCGAGTTCTCCGATTCCGTCGCCAAGAAGAACGACATGCGTCTCGTTTCCCGCTCCCGCAGCGGCGCCAACCAGTTCGAAGGTGGATGTTTTCAGTCGACCAGCGCGATGTTCAGCAATAACGAATACCTTGGCCATGGTCACACCACCTTCGCTTCCTGATGGAGCAGGCGAACCAGCTCTTTTGCCTGATCTGCCGGATCTCCGGTGATCCTTTTTCCAGCCTGTTTAGGGAGTGGAAGCTGGAAGTTCTTGTGCCGGATTTTTTGGTCGGCTTCTGAGATGCCTAGATCAGCCATTTTGAGAGTCTTGATCTCTTTCTTTTTCGCTTTCATGATGTTCGGAAGACTGGCGTAGCGTGGTTCGTTCATTCCTTTTTGTCCGGCAATGACGGCCGGAAGGGAAGCCTCGACCATTTCAAATGACCCGCCCTCGATCTCTCGTTTGCATTTCACGCTGGTCGGGCTGTAATCGGCGCTCACGACCACAGTAATGCTCGGAATATCTAGGTACTCGGCCAGGAGCTGGCTCACCTGACCGGCTCCGTCATCCGCGGCTTCTTTGCCCGTAAAGACGATGTCGAACTTCGGTTCCCGCCTGATCGTTGCCGCGAGCGCCTTCGCGACGAGGTTGTTGTCCGCGGTCTCGGGAAGCTCGATTTGAATCCCGGTATCCGCCCCCATCGCGAGCGCCGTACGAATGGCTTCCGTGATGCGAGCTGGGCCGGCCGAGAGGACTGTAACCGTACTGCCCGGGTTTTTTTCCTTCAGACGAATGGCTTCTTCAACGGCGATTTCGTCAAAGGGGCTTAACACCCATTTAATACCCGTGGTGTCGATCCAGCTGTTGTTCGGGTTGAGTTTGATTTTTGTCTCAGTGTCGGGAATCTGTTTGATCGAAACGAAGATATTCATAGCTCGAAAATATTACCGGTTCTGAAGGAGCATCCGCAACCTGTATTCGCTGCATTTGGATTGGCGCCGCGCCGCGCCAGGTGCTTTGTCCGGGTATCGGAACAAGCTGCGACTAAACCCGTTCGCCCCGGAGAAGATCTTCGTATTTTTCACGATCCCGAATGACACGAAACCGGCCGTTTTCGATCAAAACTTCGGGAGGCCGGGGCCGGCTGTTGTAATTGCTGGCCATCGAAAAGCCGTAGGCGCCCGCCGAGAGAATGGCGATGAGGTCACCGGGCTGAATCCGCGTCGGAAGAGATCTCGCTTGAGCAAAGCAGTCACTTGTTTCGCAGACCGGGCCGACGATGTCGTATTTTGTTCTGGGGCCCGAAACTTTTTTCAGCGGAAGGAGTTCATGATGGCTTCCATAAAGTGCCGGCCTGATAAGGTCATTCATCCCGGAATCGACTATCAGGAATTCCTTCTTGGCTCGTCGCTTTCGATACAGGAGCTCCGTTACGAGAACGCCGGAGTTGCCGGCGAGAACGCGTCCGGGTTCAATGAGAATGCGAAAGGGGCTGTTACGCCTGGAGAAAGCCGTTCCGGGACCGAAGTGTTTCAGAACGAGACTGCAGTAGCTCCGGATCGACGGGGCCTTCTTGTTCCCATACTGAATCCCCAGGCCGCCGCCGAGGTCAATAAATGAGAGCGGGTTCCCGAGGATCTGATTCACTTCTTCGCAGAGGTTCGTCACGCGTCCGAATGCGTCGCCCAAGGGCCCAAGGGAGACGAGCTGGCTGCCGATGTGAATGCTGATCCCCTTCAGAGCGATGCGGTCGAACTCGTTTAGGCGGCGGGCGATTTCGAGGATCTCGCTTCGGTGAACCCCAAACTTGTTCTTCTTCAGTCCGGTCGAAACATAGGGGTGCGTCTTTGCGTCCACGTCGGGATTGAAGCGAAGAGCGATGGCTGCCTTTCTTCCAAGTTCCCGAGCAACAGAGTTAATCGTCTCAAGTTCGGCAGCCGATTCCACATTGAATGAGAAAATGCCCGAATCGGCGTAGGTGAGTGCTTGGGCGATTTCGTCCTTTGTTTTTCCCACTCCAGAAAACACAATGGCGGGACCGGCAACCCCCGCCTGACGTGCGCGATAGAGTTCTCCGCCCGACACCAAATCCAGGCCGGCTCCGGCTTTGCCCAGAAGTTTGAGAATCGCGATGTTTGAATTTGATTTCACGGCAAAACAGATAAGGTGATCGACAGCCGCCAAGGCATCCTGAAACTCGCGAAGAGAGTTCAACAGAGCGTCACCTGAGTAGATGTAAACGGGTGTGCCTGTGTGTCGCGCGATTTCGACGAGTTTCACGCCAGAAAACGTCAGCTCTGAGCCGGTGTATTCAACGTGCTGGAGATAGCCCGGAGAGCGTGGCATTAATCACCCGCTTGGGTTCCAGGAGCGCCCCTGTCCTGTGGACCGCCGCCGAATGGAATGCCCGAAGGACGCGGCGAAGGGCGACGCGAGTCCCTCATCTCGGATTGCTGCGGTGTTACCGCGATCGGCGGAAGCGGCGGCGCCTTTACTCCACAAGACACGGACGCCATTCCGCCGAACAGAATACCGATAAAAAAAATAAATCGCATGCCCTAGAACCCTAGCACAATCCCGGTACCTATAAAATCGATTCCAAAGTCGAAGCGCAGATCCCAGTTCGGACCGACCCGGAACAGAAGGCCTGTGCCTCCGGCCGGTAAAATACTCGCGAGAGACATTCCGATTTTAGAATCCGCACCCGCGGCGGCAAAAACATTGTTCTGAACGAGACCGCCGTAAAAGAACAACGAAAAGCTCTCTCCCGCATGGATGTTGTATCGCAGGGTTCCGATGAAGCTGACGATATTGTAGCCGTTTGCAGGCGGGAAAAGAGTCTTGTAGAAAAAACCACCGCCCTCCAGGCTCACGGAGTCCTGGAGGAGGGGGCGTCTCAAAAAAGCCATTCGCAGTATCGTTAAGTTATATCGGGCTCCTCCGGCCGCGAAAAAACTCGTTGCACCCTGTTCGTCAAAGTTGCGAATGTAACCGAAAGACCCGGTCACGGCGTGTGGGTTCGGTTCGATCGGAACAAGATCGTCGAAAGCGATATCATCGATTTCAAGCGATTCTTGTTCGGGGGGTAACTTGGCTGTGTCGCTATCAATAGCCCCGACTGGAGGCGGGGATGTCTCAACATCCAGCTCGGGATCGTAATCTCCGGCCGGCGCAACCGTTCTTCCGCTCGTTTTGACTACCGAGCCGGTGGACTCCGCTCCTTCGAATCCGGGTTCGTCCGTCGGCGGACCTGGCTCGGGGGTGGTCCCGGGGGGGCCCTCCTCCGAGGGAGGTGAAACCGGAGGGGCCTCGGAATCGGATTCCAGTTCGGGTTCCTCCAGCTCCTTGAGTGCCTCCGTATCCTGCGCGGTTGGGGCCGGAGCGGGGCCGACATCCGTGAGTTTCTCGATCGCCTCAAATGAGGCCGACTCATCCAATGTGAATCGATTGTGATAGAACCGGACACGCTTTGCCGCGAATTGTTTTTTTTGCGGATAGTGCTTCAGAACGCGCAGGGCCATCGCCGGCTCTCCGTTCTCTTTGAGCAAGAGAATCTTTCCGACTGCGGGAATCGCGGCGGATGGGTCATCGAAGAGGTAAACGGAGCGGGAGGCGCTGCGTTTCAGAATGGTAACCGGAAAAGACCTCACGTCAATGATCGGTAGCTTGTTGTCGTCCATATCGGTCGGTATCTCGATCGGCTGAGGAGACGCCGTAGGGGCCGCTTCTTTGTCCAGAGCACCCCATTTGTCATTATTGGACAGATCGGCTCCGCCCAAAAGAACGGCAAAGCCCAGTATCATTAAGAATAGCCCCGGTTTGACAACTGGGCGGGGGTCGGATTTAATACGGACCGGTGGGTCACATTGCTTCATATATGCGTTGCTTAAGTTTATCTTGGCCTGGCAGCTGTGTCGAGCGACCATCATCGTCCCGCGCTCTGGGAATGCTTTTTTGTCTCTGCGGGTTTCTTTCGATCGGAAATGCAGCAGGTGCTCCGGATGGGGCTAAAATCGAGCTAAGGCCGGCCGCAGAGGCGTTTGGGTCGCGCCATTACGTCGAAGCCGAAGCCTTGCTCGCGCAACGCAAGTGGGCGGATGCAGCCATTGCCTTTCGAACGGTGCTGAGGAAAAATCCGGATTTCACAGCTGCGGCGATGGGTCTTGCCCGGGCTTTGGCCTTTTCTGGTCGCAGAGAGGAGGCATTGAGCCTGCTCTGGCGATTTGTGGATCGCGAAAAAGGCTCTCGTCGCGACGCGCTGGTCAGGAGAGCGCGTGTGATATCGCGACTCTTTCTTACAAGCGCGACTTTTCAGACCTTTCAAGAGGGCATGAACCTTCTGATGGCGAGGAAATTCCGGCCGGCACGGGATCGCTTTGAAAAGGCGCTGGAGCAAGAGCCGGACAATATCGAGATCCTGACCCGGGTCGGACAGTGCCTCGTACTTGATAAGGACTTTGATAGCGCCGCCGAACGGCTTCGGTTTGCTAAGCGGCTTAACCCTTATGAACCCGAACTCAGGGTCTGGCTGGGGCGGAGCATGCACCAGCGTGGCGAAATCCGGGAGGCGATTGAGGAACTCCGGTTGGCGCATCTGGAACTTCGGGGTTCTGAACTCGCGCCGGTGTGGCTGGCGGAGGCGCAATTTTCATTCGGCCAGAAGCCACTTGCGATTCAAACTCTCGAAGAGGATATCAAGGAACAGCCCTATCACATCGAGAGTCTTCTTGCCGTGGCGCGGTTGAGGATTCAGACCGCAACCCGCGAAACTCAGACGCTTTGGAACGCGCGGAAAGACCTGCAGCTTGCTTTAAGCCGTTTGGAAAGCTACAAAACTTTTGATTCGCGCGGTTATCCCGGCAACGAGCTTACGCTCGATCTGCGTCGAACTCCTGATGAAATCAAGTCCGAGGCCGATAAGCTCCTTCAGCAAATTGAAAACCGCATCGAGCAGTCCGCAATTCAATAAACCGGGGAAACGGTCAGGCGACCTTTCTTGCTTTTTCCATAGCCCAGTGCTCGAGCATTTCCGTCGTGACTGATTTCGGGCGTTCAAGGGCATAACCGAGCCCGCGATCCCAGATCAGATTGGCCATGACTCCGAGCGATCGGCCAATGCCGAAAATGACGGTATAAAAGTCGAAGTCCCTGATCCCGTAGTGCCATTGAATGACGCCGCTTCCCGCATCAACGTTGGGCCAGGGATTCTTGGTTTTCCCGTGTTCTCTAAGAACGTCCGGCGCGACTTCAAACAAACGGTTGATGAACTGAAAAAGAGGGTCGTCGGGCATGTGTTTCTTGCAGAACTCGTTTTGGGCCGTGTAGCGCGGGTCGGTCCGCCTGAGTACGGCATGGCCATAGCCCGGAATCACCTGCCCGGAGTTTAGGGTTTGCCAGACCAAATGCTCCATTTCATCACGGGTGGGCACTCTTCCCCCCGTTTTCTCTAGAGCACTTTGTATCCAGCGGAGAACCTCCTGATTGGCCAGTCCGTGCAGTGGCCCTGCCAGGCCGTCCAACCCAGCGGAAAACGCATAAAACGCATCTGAAAGGGCAGACCCCACGAGGTGAGTGGCATGGGCCGAAACATTGCCGGATTCGTGATCCGAATGAATAATGAAATTCATTCTGGCGACGTCATCGTAGGGCTTTGGAATGCCCATCATATGCGCGAAGCCACCGGCGAAGTCGAGTTCAGGCTGGGGCGTGATCGGGGTATCGTTCCGATATTTCATCCTGAAGATATAGGCTCCGATTTCAGGCAAACGGGCGACCAGATTTGAGGCGTCCTCGTACATCGATTCCCAATACTCTTCTTTTCGCATGCCGGTGCGGTAACTTTTGGCGAAAAGCGAGTCGCGCTGCATGGCTAACACGGCAATGGAGAACATGACCATCGGGTGTGTGTCACGAGGAATGGTCCTGAGAATGTCGAAGACGTATTTTGGAACGGATGCCCGCTTTTTCCAGTCGCTTACGATCGCAAGGGTCTGATCAGATGATGGAGCCTCGCCCGTCAGGAGGAAATACCAGAAGCTCTCGACATAGGGGTATTCGCAACCCGGAAACTTGGGGAGGGCTGCGAATGTCTCTGGAATCGTCTTTCCGCGAAAACGAATCCCCTCCTGTGGGTCCAGGTAGGAGATGTCCGTAACGAGACACTTGATGTCCCGTGCACCACCGACACACTGTTCGATCGTAACCTCGTCAATGACGGTGCTTCCATATTCTTTCGTCAGCTTTTGCACTCGGGAGCGCTGAACGTGAATTTTATCTTTCAGTTTTTCTTTTAGGATATCCATGTCCTTGTTTTCCTTTCGAATTGTCTGACGAGGTCTGTCTTTCATTAAACTTGCGAAATCGACTGCAAGAAGCAGCCCGGCTGTTTGGAACAATGCGCCGAAAGATTTTTAGCCGGGTGACCTTGACTTCAATGACGCGATCAACCTATGACTTTTAGAAAAGCAGAGTGAGGGGATTGCGTGGCGACGGAAAAGATTTTCATTGCTGTGGCCGGGAACATCGGGACGGGGAAGACGACCCTGACCAACCTCCTTTCCAAGCGGTTTAGCTGGACGGCGCATTTCGAGGCGGTGATCGACAACCCCTATCTGGCGGATTTTTACCGCGATATGAGCCGCTGGTCCTTTCCCCTTCAGATCTATTTTTTGAATAATCGGTTCAAGGCGCATCAGAACATCACGAACGGGACGAACAGCGCGATTCAGGACCGCAGCATTTATGAAGACGCGAACATCTTTGCCCGGAATCTCTACGAACAGGGCCAGATGGAAGAGCGCGATTACAATAATTACCTCGATCTTTATCGGGCAATGTGCCAGTTTTTGACACCGCCCGATCTTGTGCTCTATCTCAGAAAGTCATTGCCCAAGCTGAAGGAGCGGATTGCTCTTCGCGGCAGAGAGTATGAGAAAAACATTCCCGACGAATACCTCTCAAACCTGAATCGGTATTACGATGACTGGATGGAAAATTATGATCTCGGGAAGAAGCTGATCATCGACAGCACGGATATCGACTTTTTGAACAATCCCAAAGATTTCGACACGGTCGCCCAAAAAATTCTGAACGCCCTCGATCAGCGCGATCTCTTCCTCGAGTCCAGGAACGTGGATTCAAGAATGCATGTCTCGGTTGCGCATGCGTAACTGATTCAGGAAGCTAGGACACGAACTCAAAAAACACCGCTTCCAAGGTCTTCATGGCCGAGCGCATCTCGGCCGACAGGTCAGCGCATATTTCGAGGGACTTAGGCTGGACTCCCAGAACCAGGGTTTCGCAGCCGGTGTTCTTTTCGAGGTAGTCGATAATGATTTTGAGTGGGAGCGTGTGCGTTGAAAACGACGCGCCGGCGATCGCATCTCGTTCGATCAGCGAAATGGTGCCGGGCGGTTCGTCGCAATCGGCGGCATCCAAAACAATCAAGTGAGTTGGACGAAATTGGATGATCTCGCCCGTGCAGTTCTCGGGAGCGGCATGCCCGCTGACCGCCTTGAAGCGTGCCACCGAAGCCAGGCGCTCCCGCAGGGCGTCCGCCAGACGCACGCCGAAGGCGTCGTCGCCCCGGATCTCGGCTCCCACGCCAAGAACACAGACACGGTTGCGCGCATCAGCCAGACGCGGCTGGAGGAGTTCCTTGAGAATCGGGGTCTGGAGTCTTTGGTGTTTCTTTGACATGAAAGGTGACCTTCAGCAGCTTACGATCGAGCTGCGCGAGTTCGAAAACCTTGGTCGTTGATAGGGCATCCCGATTACAGGAGTCCACGCACTGCGCGCAATAAATGCAGTGATCGAGATCGAACGTTGCCTCGAACTTCTTGTCCCCGACTTTCGTGATCGTGATCGCGTTGGCCGGGCAATCCTTCATGCAAAGTTTGCAGCCGTTGCACTTTTCCGGCGAATAGGAAATCTCGCCTCGAAAATCCTTCGGCATCTCGACTTTGACGAACGGGTACTGAATCGTCGCCGGCTTTTTGAAGAGATGACGCAAAACCTCGGTCAGCATCGCACCTGGTTTTTTCATGGATTCACCCAGCCTCTCACGAGAACGCTGATCAGGAGTTGGAGGAAAGCGGCGGGAGCGACGTACTTCCAGCAGAAAACGACCATCTGCTCAATCCTGAAGCGAGCCAGGACGGTTCTCATCAGCGCGAGAAGGAAAAGTACGAACGCGACCTTCGCCACATAAAGGACGAAGCCCGCTACCGGCCCGAGATTCAGGCCGAAGGGCAGGAATACCGCAGCAACGATCGAGCAGCAGACCACGAGTTCGATGTCGATCGACATTCTGAACAACGCAAGCAGCCGTCCGCTATATTCCGTAAACGTGCCACCCACGATCTCCGTTTCGGCTTCGGGAATGTCGAAGGGGGTTCGCTCGAGCTTTCCCTGGATCGAGATCAGGGCGACCGCGAGTCCGAGAAGATTCGTAAGAATCAAGAGCGGATGTTCAGCGTAAAACACGCTGATCCCGCTCAGACTCCACGTTCCCGCGACCACGGCGGGCGCGAGAAGAGCCAAAAAGAGAGGCACCTCATAAGCAAAGAGCTGAGTCAGTGTTCGGAGCGCGCCAATCATCGAATAGAGGGAGGTCGAGAACCAGCCGCCCAGGAAGAAGCTCAGGGTCGGAATGGTTAAAAGATAAATGACAACGATCATGTCTCCGGAAAAGGAGAAAAGTGCCTGGGAACTCCAGATCGGGATGTATACGATCGGCACCGTAGCCGCCGTAACCGCCAGCATCGGGACGAGCTTGAACATGAAATGATTGGCCTTGGCGGGAACAATGTCTTCCTTGCTCGCGAGCTTGACGAAATCGGCGACCGGCTGGAACCAGGGCGGGCCCTGCCGGTTTTGAAGGCGGGCATAGAGCTTGCGATCCGCGAATTCCGCCAAAACGCCCGCGGCGCCGAGAAACAAAAATCCCGGGAAAACGATCAGTGTAAAGAGTGCTTCTACCATGGCAGTTTTTTCACCTCTCGAAAGTCGATTCCGCGTTGGGCCTTGTACCAGTCAATGCCGTACGCACGCAGGCGTTCCCAGGTGAAGACGGCGTCATCGACCTGAATCATGCGATCCGTGCAGGAGAAACAGGGATCGATCGCGGCAATCGTGATCGGAACATCGGCAAGATTGTTGTTCTCGAGCGATTTCGCCACGGACTGTAAATTCGCCAGTGTCGGGGCGCGGACCTTTACCCGTTCAGGCTTATCGGTTCCGTTCCCTTTGACGTAATGGAGGTCCTCGCCGCGAGGCGCTTCATACCGGCTGATCGCCTCGCCAACCGGAATGCGCCGCGGAGCTTTGGCGGCGACAGGCCCATCCGGCATTTGCTTCACGAGCTGGCGGATAATGCTGTATGATTCCATGAGTTCTCCGACCCGAACGAGGGTGCGGCCATAGACGTCGCAATGCTCATTGACCATCACTTTGAACTGAACATCTGAATAGGCGGCGTAAGGATCATCACGACGTATGTCGTAGTTCACGCCGCTTGCGCGTCCGGTTGGCCCGACTGCGCCCAGGCGCATGGCGTCTTCTTTCGAAAGAAAGCCGACTCCCGAGAGGCGTTGGATCAGCGTGGGTTCAACGCTTGCGATCTCGATGTAATACTTCGTGCGGTCTTCGAGAACGTCCATGGTTCGCAGAATCTCCTGCAGCTGCTCGGGCGTGAAGTCCCGGCGGGTGCCGCCGATCGTATTCATGCCGTAATTGACCCGGTTGCCGCTCAGCGCGGCAAGGAGGTCCATGACGACCTCGCGATCGCGCCAGGTGTACATGAGAAGGGTGTCAAACCCGATCTCGTGCCCGGCGACTCCGAGCCAAAGCAAATGACTGTGAATGCGCTCGAGTTCGGCGACGATCGTCCGGATGTAAAGGCCGCGTTTCGGGACCTGGATTCCGGCGATTTCTTCAACCGCTTGTACGAAATTCGTGGTGTGGGAGTGCGAGCAAATGCCGCAGATTCGCTCGATCAGGTAAATGTCCTGAATATAGCTGCGTTGCTCACAGGCTTTTTCGATTCCACGATGGTTATAGCCAAGTCGGACGTCGACCTCGAAGATCTTCTCGCCGTTGAGCATCACTTTGAAGCTCTCGGGCTCCTTGAGCGCCGGGTGCTGAGGTCCGATCGGCACCATCACCTTCATATCTGTGCTCATTTTTCCTCCATTATCGAACCAGCCCCTTCGGGCAGCATTTCGGGCTTCCAGTCTTTTCGAAGAGGATGCTGATCTTTAGGGAACGAGTCGGGAAGCGGATAGCGGAATCCGTCCGGCAACCCTTCCACCTTCGCCCCGAACATGTCGACGAGTTCGCGCTCGTAGAGAGCCGAGCCTGGGAACCAGCCGGTTACCGTTTTCAAAACGGGATTGGTTTTTGAGACGGATGTCTTGATGTTGAGCAGGGTCCCGTCGAGCCGCGAGAGGTGATAGAGAAATGAAAGGTTCTCTCCCTCGTCCAGCCCGGTGACCGTCGAAAAGATTCTGAAATCCATCTTGTCCACCGCATAGCCGAAAACTTCGAGAAATCGGTCGTAAGCAGTTTCGCAGAATATCCGACGTTCCCGCTTGATGACGAACTTTTCAGCCAAAAACGGAAACTTCTGGACCAACTCAGTCTGAATCTGTTGTTCATTAGCCATGGACGGCTCCTTCGGGGGTTTCGGTTTCAGCCAGCTTGGGAGCGGCTTTTTCGGGCTGATCCAGGCTGGCAAGGAGTTTCGCAACCGCGTCGATGATCGCCTCGGGACGCGCGGCACAGCCAGGAACATAGGCGTTCACGGGAATGACTGAATCAATACCGCCTTTGACGTTGTAACAGCCGTTGAAAACCCCGCCCGAGCAGGCGCAGGTTCCGACGGCGATGACGAATTTGGGATGGGCCATCTGCTCATAAATTCGGACGAGGCGGTCTTGAATCTGGCGTGTGACCGGGCCAGAGCAAACCAGAACATCGGCGTGGCGAGGAGTCCCCTTGAGTTGAATACCGAATCGCTCAATATCGAAGCGAGGCGTCAACGCGGCCACGATCTCGATGTCACAGGCATTACAGGCTCCCGTATTGAAATGAATGATCCACGGAGATTTGATTCTGGACCATTTGACGAGTTTTTGAATGAGTCCCATGGTCTTACCTCCTGAACAAAACGAATAGAGCGATAACGGCGCTCAATAAGTACCCGGCCGCGAGAATCGCGTTAGCCATCCCGCCCGGCATTGTCGCGACGACCAGCGCAACAACGTGCATGATGGTGAAAAAGAAAGCGAACGGAAAGAACTCGGAATAATCCGGCCTTACTTTGTGGTTCTGGACGTCCTCGCCGCAGGCGTACGCCTCATATTTGCCCTTTTGCTCGGGCCAGGTTTCTCCTGCGGACAGGACTTTCATCCCGCGGTATTGAATCCATACGAAAACGCCTACGACGATAAAGGCGATGGGGGGGGTTAGGAGCAGAAGTGTCATTGTCATATTCTCCCTCATCCTTTCAGTTCATTCAGCCGGGTTGCGTCCAGGCTTTCAGAATGTCGGTAGTATGCGATGATAATCCCGGCGCCAATGGCCGTGACCAGCACCTCGATCAGAATGAGCGTGACGATCAGGCTTTGCACGAGAGCCACTCGACCGGAGAAATATCCGGCGCCGGCGATCAAAAGCGTGACAGCCTTGAACAGCAACTCAATTGAGATCAGGATCCGGATCAGGTTCTTCCCGACAATCAGGTAGTAAACAGCCGGAATGGCCAGCAGCAGTGCGAAAACCGCGAAAACACCGAACGAAGGGGTCATGGGAGCTGCTCCTTTGCTTCACAGCCGCAGCGGCATTCTTTTCGACTCTTGAACAGAACGACAATGCCGAAAACGCCTGAGAGAACGATCAAAATTTGTCCAACGAGGTCGAGCCGCCGAATAGTCCAGATGACCTCGCGAACCTCCCCGGCTGCGCTTGCCGCGAGTTCTGGAAGAACGGGTTGTTCGGCGCCGAGAAACCAGAACGCGGCGCCAACTGCGGCCATCAGAACCGGAAGCAGAAAAAACCGTTTGCGGCGACTCGAGTCACGCTCGGCCATCTCATGATCCGTATAGCGGGAGGTCAGGCTGATTGCGCTGACGAAAACGACCGTGATTAATCCCGCACATACCGAAAGCTCAAAAACCCCGGCGAGAGGACTCTCTATGGTGAAAAGAACCAACGTCAGCGTGGCGCTTGTCGCGGCCAGCCCGATCGCCGCATTGAGAAGCGAGGAGGCCAGAATGGTCCAGAGTCCGAGCAAGGGGAGCAGGATCAACAAAGCAATCGTCATAAGATACTCCGAATGGGAATTATAAAGGTCTCAAACAGCCAAGGTGCGGCGACGCCGAGGCCGAACGTGAGAGCCGCCAGTAAAATCGCCGGAATCGTGATCCAGGCGCCGGCTTCCTTTAAGTCTTCGAAACCGATCATGAGCTTTCCAAAAAACATCTTTCGTTGCATCGCCAGGAAGTAGGCCAGGGTGAGCAAGCTTGCGGCGATGCCGAGTATGGCGTAACCCGGGAAGCCGGCTTTCCAAACTCCGACGATGATCAGAAGTTTGCTCCAGAATCCTGAAAATGGCGGAATCCCCGCGGTCGACAGGAAAGCGATTGTCGACGTTGTTCCGGTAACCGGCATTCGGTTCGAGAGACCACCGAGGCGGTTCATGTCCCTTGTTTTCGTCTGCTGCTCGACGGCGCTCGCATTGACAAAAAGAAGAGTCTTGAATACCGCGTGATTAAAAAGATGAAGAACAGCTCCGGCAATCGCGATCTCGGTCCCGCCGCCAAGGCCGAGAATAATGTAACCGACCTGACTGATGCTGGAGTAGGCGAGCATTCGCTTGAAATCGTTCTGGGTGAGTGCGGCGATCGCTCCCACAACGATTGAAATCGCTCCAAAAGCGAGGAGCAGACCCTGCGTTGTCGGATGGGGGCCGAAAACCGTGATGACAAGACGGACCAGAGTGTAAACGCCGGTCGTCTTCGTGATGATTCCGGCCAGTAAAACAGAAACCGGTGACGGTGCCTCCGAGTACGCGCCCGGGAGCCAGCCGTGAAACGGGACGAGTCCGCTCTTGATGAACAGACCGGCTACGAACAGCGCCAGTGAAAGCTGCGCGTAAAGATGGTTCGGTTGTGATTTCAGAGCATCCGAAATCAACGCAAACGAGGTCCCTCCCGCGATGCTAATCATAAGGCCAATCGCGGTCAACAGCATGGCGGTCGCGACCGAGGACAGGAGCAGGTATTTAAAGGCGCCCTCAAGCGCATCGCGCCCGCGGCCGAACGAAATGAGGATGTACGAGGCCACGGCTGTGACCTCAAGAAACACATAGATCGTGAACAGGTCATTCGCGAGCACAATGCCGTTCATGCCCGCCATGGCCAGAATGGTGAGATTCGCGAACAGGAAGAACCGATCGGCGCCGCCGATCACCTGCCGACCCACCATCAAAGCGGTTGCCGTGACCAGGGGAATGGCCAGAAACATTACCTTGGCCAGCGAGTCCACGCCCGCATCCCAGCCGAAGATTTCGGTGAGAAAACCCGCGTCCGCCGTCCAGAAACCCGGAAACGCGAGAACCAGCGCCATCTGAGCGATCGCAATCGCGCAAGCAAGCGTGAACGCGAGTCCGTTCATGGCTTTTTTGCCAAACAGATTCAGGATCAAAACACCAAGTAGAGGACCAACGACTAGCGTGATAGGCATTTCTGTTTCGCTCCCTCAAAAGTTCATAAAAGCCACTACGATGAACGTCAGCCCGAGCAGCGCCCAGCCCAGATAGAGTGAGTGGCTGCCAGTGTGAACGGCTCGAATCCAGCGGCTGGCCAGATCGGCAACCCTGACCGTCAGGGTGTTGTAAATCCAGTCAATCCCCCTGTCGGTTTGGAACGAGAATGTCCCGAAGCCGTTGATCAACTTCATCCCGAGCTCATACGGGTCGAACCAGCGCTTTTCGGCCTTGTCATACAAGCCGTGAAGCATCGGGGCATGGTGAATGTGGTCCGAGGCGCCGAGGCCCGAACCCGATTTCCTGGTTCCCCAAAGGTGATTGAGCACCGCGAACACGATCACGACGATCGTCGCAATGACCAGAGGCGCGCTAGCCGGAAAACCCGAAAAATGCTGACCAGCTGTTTGCTCGGGCGTCAGATTCAGAATCGGGAGAATCAACCCCTCGATGGGAATCGGATTCAGCAGTCCGAAAAATACACAAAATCCCGCAAGAACGAGAAGCGGGACGAGCATGGTCCAAGGCGCTTCCTTGATCGCGCTGACTGCGGCGGCGCGGGACTTGTCCAGAAATGCGGCGTGGCCGAGTTTAAGGAACGACGCGGCGGTCAAAAATGAGCCGAGCAGGGCGGCCGCGTAAAAGATCCAGCCGCGCTCGAGCGCGCCGTCATAGACAAGTTCCTTCGAGAAAAAGCCGTTAAAGGGCGGAACACCAGAGATCGAAGCAGCCGCCACCACGAAACAGAAAAAAGTAACCGGCATCGTCGTGGCCAAGCCACCGAGTTTGCGAAGATCCGTGGTTCCTGTTTGTTTTTCGACAGCGCCGCCGGTCAAGAACAGGCAGCTTTTGTAAATGGCGTGATTGATCATGTGGAACAAGCCGCCGACGATACCGACGGGGACGGCCGTTCCGATGCCCAGGATCATGTAACCGACCTGGCTGATCGCATGAAACGAGAGCAGTCGTTTGAAATCCTTTTGGACGAGCGCCATCATCACGGCCAGCAGAATGGTAACCGCGCCGACCACCAGCATGAGCGAGCTTACCCAGGCATCCGCGCTGAACTGAAACAGATCCAGAGTAATTCGGGCGAGCAGATAAATCCCGAGCAGCTTCTCGAGAGCGGCGGGCACGAGCGCCATGAAAGGCAGCGGCGAGTCGACCGCGGCGTCCGGAATCCAGCTGTGAAACGGCATCGAGCCCGCTTTCGAGATCGCGCCGATCATGACCAGGACGAACGCAATGCTTCCCGTCAGGTCGAGCGGGAGGTGAATTGCGGACATCTCAGCGGTTTTCGCGAGGTGAATCGTGATCGCGATTCCGAGCATCATGCATAGGTCCGTCGCGCCGGCGATCACGAACGCTTTGGTCGCGGTTCTGAAGGCTTCACGATGGCCGACCGCGATCATGCCGAACAAGGTGACGAGGAGGCCCTCCCAGAAAAATAGAAGGGCAATGAGGTTGTTCGCGAGCACCGCCCCGTTCACGAAAGCGAGTGTCAGGAGAAAGTAGGAAAAGAACTGTTTTACGTGCTCGCGGCCTCGCATGAAGACGAGGGAATAAAGCGAGATGAGGGAGCCGAACCCGGCCGAGGCCAGGATGATAAACCCTGAAAAGTGATACAGCCTGAGAGAAAGATCGATTCCGAACGGCGCGACGGGGATCAAAAACGACGCGTTCAGGTCGCGTTCAGAAAAAAGATAGATCGCCAGAATGAGATTGAACGCGGAAGTCACCAAAGTGATCCAGCCGGGCAGCCACTTCGACCGTGCCGGGATGATCAGCAGAAGAACGCCGATGGCGAAAGGAAGGAATATGGATACCAAAAGGTGTTGAACTGTCATCGGACGACTCCCAACATCTGCTGAACAGCAGTTTGAACAAAAGCGCCTGGATATGAAATGAGCAACCCGCCCAGAATCGACATCACGGCGAGCGCGGCGACACTGAAAACCATCGTGGACGATCCTTCAACCGGGAGGGTCTGCCCGTCTGTCGCCGGCACCGGCTTCAGGAAAACAAGCAGGAAAACCCGAAACAAATAAATCACCGTCATTACGGCGCCGAGCACGAACGCGGCGGCGATCCAGAATTGGCCCGAATTGACGGCACCGGCGATCACCAGATACTTGCTGAAGAAGCCGCCGAACGGAGGCACGCCCATAACGGAGAGGGCACAGATAAAAAACGAAACGGCGGTGATCGGCATGGTGGTGATCAGGCCACCCAGACGCGTGATGTCTTTACAATGTGTTTTCTGCTCGACGATTCCCGCGCAAAGGAATAACCCCCCCTTCGCGAGACTGTGCATGAGAATATAAAGGAGACCGCCGGCCAGGGCGACCTCGCCCCCAACGGCCAGTCCGAGAAAAATAAACCCGAGCTGGCTGATCGTGGAGTAGGCGATGATACGCTTCAGATCGGTTTCGATCAGCGCCGCACCGGCTGAAACAAGGGCGCTTACTCCGGCTATGACGGGAACAACGGTGCTCCAGATCGGATCGACGGTGAAGCTGGTGATGAACAACCGCGCGAAAACATAGACGCCGATCTTGACCAGCACGGCCGCATGCAGGAGCGCGGTTACGGGCGAGGGGGCCACGCCAGCGTCGGGCAGCCAGGTATGGAGAGGGAGTGTCGCGGACTTCGAAAAAATTCCGAACAGAATCAGAATGACGGCGATATTGGAAATCGGTTGCGCCGAGGAGGCGTTCCTGATCGCGAGGAGATCGAAGGAACCGGTTTGCAAATAAACCATGATGAATCCGATCAGCATCATGAGGGCGCCGAACACGGTTACCAGAAAGGCCTTGTCGGCGCGGACCACGTAGGATTTTTCACGGAAAAATCCAATGAGCCGCCAGCAGGCGAGAGCGGTGATCTCCCAAAACAAGTAGATGAAAATCAGGTTTCTCGAGAATACGATTCCCATCATTGAGCCGAGGAACAGAACGACCATGAAGTAGTATTCATTGCGATGCTCATAATGATGGATGTATCCGAAGGAATAAAACACGATCAAAGCACCGACCAAAAGCGAAACGCCGGCCATGAATACGGCAAGTTGATCCGCGAGGAATAAATCAATGCCGCCGAGAGAGAAGTGGATGATCTGCCCGGACTCGACTTGGGGCAGGAGCAGGCCGGCCGCCAACAAGGGAATGCCGATCATCCCCAGGGCGCTCCAATTTCTCAATTTTTCCGACATCATTCCTGCAAGAGGGAGAAAGAACGCCCCGAACAAGGGCACGCAGATCACAACCAACAACAAGGCGAGGTTGTCCATTTTGGCTCCGTTGAGCTCTATCAGCTCAGAAAGTTTTTGTGGCCCGAAAGTATCACAGTCAGACTAAGAGACAAGGCAAAAGCCTGGATTACGCAGCGATTTTCTTCGCTTTTAGTCGTGCGCTGAATTGAAGATCCCTGACCGACGAGTGACCCTGGCAGTCTGTATTCCAGTAAAATTCCTTAAGTTTCTTTTGATCCATGCCGACGAGCTATTAGGAATTGGTTCGTTTTCTTTTGCTGGTTCCTGCTTAGGAAGCTGGAGGAGATCAAAAATGGCAAACTCTCGGTATTTGGTTCTGATTCTTGGGTTGGTGGTGGCTTTGGCCGCCCTGCCGGCCTGCTCGCTCCTGAAAACGGATTCCGAGGAGATTTCGTCGGATGAAGTTCCGGCGGTGGACGCAGCGACTGACGCTGTTCCCGAGGCCAGCGCGGAAGTACCGCCTCCGACGGATGCGTTAGCTGACACTGCGACGCCAACTGAGCCGCCGCCTATCGCTGAAAACGTTCCGACTGATCCGGCACTGGGCGCTCCAGCCCCTGTTGACCCACTTGCCGCAGCGCCAGTCGAGCCGGCCGCGGCCGAGCCGCCGACAGCGCCGGAGGCAACGTCGACGACGACGATGGCAAGCGGCGCCACGGAAGATTACAGCGTCCAGCAAGGCGATACGCTCATGAAGATTGCTTTTGAGACCTACGGTGATCTTTATCGATGGAAAGATATTTACGAGCTGAACAGAGATCGTATTCAGGACTCGAACGATGTTCCGGTCGGTACAGTTCTCAAGGTCGAGATACCGGCCCAGAGGGTCGTCATCGAGCGGAATGGTGAAAAGTACCTGATCAAGAAAGGTGACACGCTCGGCGGAATTTCAAGCGAAGTTTATGGGACGAAAGAGAAGTGGAGAAAGCTGTGGGATAATAACAGACAGCTGATTCGTGACCCGAACAAGATCTTCGCGGGCTTCTACCTCTACTACGTACCCGAAGCGGGCGAGCCACAGCAAGTTACTCCCGCGCCACTCGCCGGTAATCCGGGCGGCGCGGAAATCCCAAGTGTTCCTGAGCAGAGACAACCCGCGGCGGATGCTCTAGCGGGGTCAGCGACTACACCGCCAGCAGTGCAGTGAGAATCGATCGTAGTTCGACATAAAAAAAGGCGGACCAGGAAGCTGGTCCGCCTTTCTTCAATTGAGCCGTTCTTGTTAGAATTACTGACCGCGTTTAAAGCTGGTCAACTCCATTGTGAGCGGGAAAAGGCTCGTCTCGGCGATCTGCTTGAGCGTGCCATCCATGACCGTGTCGCGAGGATTCGCCCAGACTTCAAGTTTGGAAATCTGCTTCGTCTTCGCAATGATGTGAATCGCCTGGAACGTGCCGGCGGGAACCGTGATTTCGCCGTAATCCTGCGAGATCACTTCGACCTTGTCGTCCGGAATCGACTGTTCTTTTCCATCGACGATAATCTTCAGAATTTTGCCGTCGGCCTTATTGATGAGCGCATCAGCAACTTGCTTTTGAATGGAAAGATTGAGGTCCTGACGTAACCACAGGGCCGTACCTTCGTCTTTGGTTACCGATTTAATCATTTTGCCTTGGATGCCAAAGCTGCCGAGGGCAACATTGTACTCCGCCGTGTCTCCGACTTTCCAGTTGATAAGTTCCATCGGGGTGATGGACGAAAACGAGGACTGGATAAGCGGATTGATATGATCGGAAGCAATAGCTGGTTGAGCCCCCATCAGTGCCAAACCAATCAAAACCAAAACTTTCTTCATGATAATCTCCTTCTTTTTTGACCAAAGCCTTCTTGGGAAGAGTAAACTTTCACCAGAGACAGCCCGGACCACCTTTATCTGGGACTTGACTGTCAGAGGGCAAAAGCTGGACGATAGACTATCTAAGGGTAATGAAAATGCAAACGACTTATTTTGCAAACCGACGCCGCCGTGGCGCTCTGCGTAAGAGGATCATGGGTCTGCTTCTTGTGTTTTGTGCTGGCTGCGCGCAACCTGCAGTCCAGGAAGAAAGTCCGGCGGAACGTGCGAAAAAAGACCTCGCCGTTGGAATTGAGTTGGCGCGCGGACTTGATGCTCAGCTCAGTTTCAAACAAGACGCAGAAATCTCAGTCTACTTGCGTCATATCGCCAAAACTCTCGCCGATGCCACACCGAGTCTTCGCGGGGGTACGGTCGGGACTTTGATTATTCGGGATAGAGAGGGTAAGTGGCAAAACTTCGCTCTCCCGGGAAACCGAATTTATCTGTCGGCGGGGTTATTAAAGGCCGTCGAATTCGAAAATGAACTTGCCGCCGCGATTGCCGTTGAGCTTGGACATGTTCTGAGACGCCATGCGCTCGAAAAATTACAACAGAATCTTGAAAAAATCGCTCAGGACGAGGAGAGTTCGCCTGAGTTCTCTTCAACGGAGGGGCTGCCGCTACTCGGGAATCAACCGAAAAAGGTCGACTATTTCGGCACGAGGGGGATCTTCAGCTTTTCCAAGGAGGACCACGCTGCTGCGGCGCAGGAGGCGGTCGGGATCCTCTATCGTGCGGGATTCGATCCGCGCGGGCTTGCGGCTCTTTGGGCACGATTTTCGAAAAACCCCGAGCGCAGTCCCTACGATCTCAAGACTGTCGAAAAACTTGCTGAGACCACCCGACACGCGATCGCGCGGAACGCGCCTTTGAGAAATCCGGTTGTCCGTTCCCAGGCCTTTCTCTCGATTCAGCAGAGGATCAGAAAATTGTGACTGCCCCGAACCTGCAAGTGATGGAGGATGTACAAAGAATGTTTGATCAACTGATCGTTAAGGATGACGAGGTTTCAACGCTGGTTAAAGGATCAAAAGTGGTCCACTCCATCACCAAGCTTCCGGGTGATGCGAGTAGCAGGCGTTATTATCGCGTGAAAACGGCGGCCGGGAGCCACGTCGTCATGCGCATGGATCCGTTTCCCCAGAACGGGGAAAACCTGCCCTTCATTGTCATGCAGCGGCATCTTCTTGCCGCCGGGATGGATGTCCCGGCCATTGTCGACATTGATCCCCCGCGCGGTCTCATCCTGCTCGAGGATCTGGGTGACGTCACGATGCTTCGAAGACTTCAGGAAGTTTCAAACGCCGATGTCGAGCGGCATATATATGAGCGAGTGATCAATTCTCTCATTGAGCTTCAGGTCAAGGCCTCCCCTAAAAACCGTCCGGCCGATATCGAGGCGTTTAAGCTCAGGTTCGACGAAGAGAAGCTGATGTGGGAAGTGAATTTCACGATAGAGCATTTTTACGAGCTTCACCTCAAACGCAAGCTCAGCGACACCGATCGCAAAACAATGCAGGACGGGTTCGGTGAAATTTGCTCGTTTCTCGCTGACCAGCCGACAGTCCTCACGCACCGCGACTTTCATAGCCGGAACGTCATGGTCAGTCCTCCTCATGGTTCCGCCGGCCTGGAGGAACGGTTAGTGATGATCGACTTTCAGGACGCCCGGCTTGGGCCCGCGGTTTACGATCTCGCTTCCTTGCTCAAGGACAGTTATTACCAGCTCGAGGAAAACCAGATTTCCCGACTGCTGGATTATTATTTGGCGCGCTGGGAGGCGCTCACGGGAGAGGTGCTGAATCGCGCTGATTTCAGGTTCGTGTTCGACATGATGTCGATCCAGCGCAATTTCAAGGCGATCGGCAGTTTTGCCTCGTTCCTGAACCGACGCGGAGATGCGACCTATTTGAAATACATCGGCAATACTTTTGAAAATATCCGGCGGACGTTACTGAAGTATCCGAATTACTCGAATCTCAGAGAAGTCCTGTTTCACTATTACTATTTCTAGGCGCACGAGATGAAGCCAAGAACTCAGCCCGCAAAGCTGACCTCGGCGTTCACGATCACGCGGGCCATGCTGATGGCCGCCGGTCTCGGCACCCGATTGCGTCCGTTCACCGACCAAATGCCCAAGGCGCTGTTGCCGCTCCTCGGGGTGCCAATGGCACAATTCGCGGTCGATGCGCTGAGTGCGGCGGGGGTGAAGAAGATCGTCGCGAATGTTCACCACCACGCCGATCGGGCGCGCGCGGGATTGGAGTCGCTCGAGCTTGCCGCTGCGGAACTCGTTATCAGCGATGAGAGTGATTGTTTGTTGGGAAGCGCCGGCGGTTTGAAAAAGGCACTGGTTCATTTTGGCGATGAACCGTTCTTCCTGCTGAACGCGGATGTTATTTTCGACGTGGATCTTGGCGCGCTCGCCAAAAGGCACGCGGAGCTTCGCTCCGAACGGGGAGTGGTGCTGACACTCGCCGTGTTCATGCGGGGTCCCGCCGGCGCAAAGTATCGCGAAATCCATTTAGACCAGAAGAGCGGGCTGATTAACGGTTTCGGTGAGCTCGTTGCGGAGCGCCCGTATTTCGTGGGTGCGGCCGTCATCGAGCGCGAGGCGCTGGCGGAGGTTCCCGAGGAATTGACGGCGGAATTCGTCCCGCAGGTGCTTGCGCCCGCGATCCAGGCCGGCAAGGCTGGCGCGTTTGTCACGTCCGGTTTGTGGCACGATGTCGGAACCCCTGAGCTTTGGCTTGATGCGCATTTGGCGATGATTGAAAGGCTGGAGAGCGGGAATCTGATGACCGGGTTTCGTTCGCGAATCGAAGAGCATAGTCAGCGTGTCGGGCCCGGGATTTGGATTGCGAAGAATTCTTCGCGTGGAATCGGTGCAGTCCGGTGGACGGGGCCCTGCTATTGGGACGGACTCGGGGCTTCGTCCGCGCCTCCGCGCTCTTTCGGTCCGCGCGCTGTTTTGTATGGCTCGTCCAAGGCAGTAAGCGACCCCAGCACGCTTTCGGGTGGGATCGGTTACTGCGGGCTTTGGGTAAGCCAGAAGAGTGGGTGAGCTTCCTTCGTCCGACTCAGAATCTTGAGCTTTACCAGTCCATCACGTACGCGAAAATCAGGGGCGCTACGATGGTCGCATCGGATTCGATGATGTACTTGGGCGTGTCGATGCCGAGTTTACCCCAAGTGATCTTTTCGTTCGGAACGGCGCCGGAATAGGAACCGTAGCTCGTCGTTGAATCGCTGATCTGGCAAAAATAGCCCCATAGGCGCGCATCCAGCTCGAGATCCTGGTGGAGCATCGGGACGACGCAGATCGGGAAGTCGCCCGCAATCCCGCCGCCGATCTGGAACATTCCGAGCGAAACATCCTTTGTGGCTTCCTGGTAGAACTTGGACAGGAGCAACATGTACTCAATTCCGGTGCGGACGGTGTGGACGTTCTTCACGTCCTCACGGATGCAAGCTGCCGCATACATGTTGCCAAGAGTCGAGTCTTCCCAGCCGGGAACGATGATCGTCAGGTTCTTTTCGGCCGCGGCGAGAAGCCAGCTGTTCTTCGGGTCGATCTGATAATGCTGCTTCAGGCTGCCGTTCAACAGGATCTTGTAAAAAAACTCATGCGGGAAAAGACACTTTCCAGCTTTGTCGGCCGTCGTCCATTCGGCAAGGATCGTCTTCTCGATCCGGCGCATGGCTTCCATTTCCGGAATACAGGTGTCCGTAACGCGGTTCATGTGGCGGTCAAGAAGCCCCTGCTCCTCTTGCGGACTCAACTGGCGGTAATGTGGGACGCGCTCATAGTGGTTGTGCGCGACCAGATTGAAAACATCTTCTTCGAGATTCGCGCCCGTGCAGCAGATCAGGTGTACTTTGTCCTGTCGGATCATCTCGGCCAGCGAAAGGCCGAGTTCGGCCGTGCTCATGGCGCCGGCTAGCGTGATCATCATCTTGTTGCCCTCGTCGAGGTGTTTCTTGTATCCCTCGGCGGCGTCCACTAGGGCGGCGGAATTAAAATGGCGATAATGATGTTTGATGAAAGAGCTAACCGGATTTTTTCTTGTCATATGCGCCGTGTTTAACGAAACCGGCACAGGGCGTCAACTGTAAATGGGCCGGACTGCGAAACGACTCGGCAGCTTTGAGCACTTACGGCGGATCAACTGGTGGTGAAGCTGCTCAGCTTTTCAACCACGGTCGTCCAATTCATTCCAGGAACGATGTGCCCGGGGGGTCCGAATCCTTTTGCGCCGGTCCACGGGCCGCCGATGGGCTGTCCCATCAAAGTGATGAACCCGAAAAATGCGAAGGCCTGGGCTTCGACGAGCTGTCCATCGATTCCGGCATCCGAAAGTGTCGAAATAGTCACCTTTGGAAGCCGTTCCTGAAGGGCGCCGATCAGAGCCGGGTTCTTCGCTCCTCCTCCACAGAGGTAAACGGCGGCAAGCGGACGTTTACCGGCGATCACGCAACTTTCATAAGCCCTGGCTATTGACTCGATTGTTACCGCCGTCGCGGTCGCGACGAGATCAACGCCTTTTGACTGCGTTTGGGAGAGAAGAAGCTCAAAGGAAAATTCGTCGCGTCCCGTGGACTTCGGGGCGGGCTTTCTGAAATAAGGATGTCTTAAGACTCGTTCGACCGCGTGCCAATCGACGAGCCCGCGGCACGCGAGCTTCCCGTTCAAATCCATCTTTAGTCTGCCGCCGGTCGCGAGTTCGGCCGCGGCATCGATCCAGATATTTCCCGGGCCCGTGTCGAAGGCCAGGATTTCGCGGTTTTTACCGATGTAAGTGAGATTACTGATTCCGCCGATATTGTGGATCGAGATGCCTCTTTCAGGTTTTCCGAGATGATGAGCAAGCAGCCTGTGAAAGAGCGGTGCGAGCGGAGCACCCTGGCCCCCCGCAGCCATATCGCCTTCTCTGAAATTTGAGAGCACCGTCAGCCCGGTTGCGTGAACGATTCGCGTCGGATCTCCCAGCTGAAGCGTGATTCCGTTCCGGTTCGGTGCCGGAAAATGGGCGATCGTCTGACCGTGGTTCGCGATCACGTCGGGCTTTTTTCTTTGAGAGGCAATAACCCTGGAAAGCGCCCGGCCATACCACTCCCCAAGAGAGCGGTGGAGCTCGAGCCACGTTTGCGGGCTGTTTCGTGTTCGCGGGCGCTGATACTCAAGAACTTTGCGCCTCAGATCTTTCGGATAGGCTACGGAAGCTGACCAGAGTGGCATCCAGCCGTTCGGATTAATATCGATGCAGGCGGCATCAAGACCGTCACAGGAGGTGCCGGTCATCACGCCCAAGACACGAAGGGACCCGGAAGTCCGCATGATTAGAGTTCCTCTTCTTCCTCTTCGAGTCGCGCCTTATGTCCGAGCGCGCGTCCAGGTTGGCTTTGTATCGCTTCGACGGGGCAAACATTTACGCAGGCGCCATGATCCGCGCAGGTATCGGAATCGATATAATATTGATTCTTGCCCTCGATGATCGAACCCGTCGGGCATTCGGGAAGACAGGCTGCACACTTGGTGCACGTTTTTGTGATCACATGGGCCATGTATTTCAGCATACGATCATTCAACCTTTGTTGACAAGCGCTTGATTCCCCTTGATTCCCCCTTATTCAGATGACATTTTGAAAAGATGAAGCTGGTTTCGGTGCCCAAAGGCCTGCGGCTCGCTACGGCGCTGGTGTTCATGATTGTGCCTCTTGCGGCACTTGAAGTCGCGATCGTCGCGCGCGCGCCTTGGTGGAACCTTCCGCTGAGGAATATGGCCTACGCGTCCGGGATCGCGTCGGTTATTTGCGTGGCCTTTTCCGTGGCGCTTCTGTCCGGGAGAAAGTGGGCGCTTTATGTCATGGCCTGTTTTGCTGGCGTTTGGGTTCTTGCGAATGGAGTGATCGCGATCCGGATGCGTTATCCCGGCCAGGGATTTTTTACCGTTTTACTTCTCTTTTTCGTGACGGTTCTCGTGTCTTGGCTCTGGAAAGAATCCAGTCGTTCATTTTTTGATCCCCGCTTGAAATGGTATCAGGGGTTACCAAAGGCGATTCCGGGCCTTAGATGCACCTTGATTACCGGCGATAAGAGCATCGACTGCAAAGTTTGCCGGCTCGATTCCGAGGGTGCATTCATTTATCATGCGGCTGCGGATTCGGGAGCGGCGCTTCCGATCGAGGCGCTTGGACGTCGTAATCGGTCCGATCTTGTTTTTTGCTTCAGAGATCGGCAGTTCCGGTGCTGTGGTGTACCGATGCGCAGTCTTCACGGTCGTTTCGGTGCAGGGTTTCAATTTCAGGATGTCTCGTCCGATACTAGAAAGGAGCTGGGCGATTTCGTCGAGCTCCTTTGGGGAGAAGGTTATGTACAATAAACATGGAACTGTTATCGTTTTGGTTGCGATACTTGCGCTGAGCGCCTGCACCCGGGACTCGGGAAATTCAAATGACCCGAAACGTCGTCTTACGGATTACATTTCGAAGAGCTTTGCGGTGAATGGCATGCAGGATCGCGACGAGTTGATGCGTTACATGACGGGCGAAGCCAAAACCCGTTTAGCCGCCTGGAGCGACGAGCAGTTCAAAGAAGCTTTCATTGATTCGAAGCGCAAGTTTCTCAAGCTCGTGTTCACCGAAACCAAGCAGCCGAGTCCGGGCGAATTTCATATCACCTACGAATTGACCTACCTCGATCAAGGCAAGGGTCACGATGCCAAGGTGAGCAACAAGAAACTTTGTCAGATGGTCCTCGAAAAGGGGAGCTGGGTAATCAAAGACGTGCGCAGTATCAAGGAACTCGTCGAATATCAGAACGAGATGTCGCTGCCCTAAGGCGCGATGACCTGGCTTGCGACGAGATTTGCCGTCGCGTAATCGAGGTTGGCGGGCGAGGAATGGATAATCACCTTGTTCCAGGTCGGCAACACCGAGCCGCCATAGGATACGCTGTAATTCATGTTGCCCGAGGGGGCTCGCAACGCGAGGCTAAGGACGGGTGATCCGTTGGCCACGACGATGACCTGAAGCCCGCTTTCGGCGGGCGCTTGGAATTCGCTGAGACGGATGACGTATTCTCCTGTCGGGATACCGAAGGAATCTGAAAGCCGGTAAACAGTTGCCGAGCCAGTCACCGTTTTGCCCTGCGCGGAGGCATCAAATGAGCCTTGCGCGACGATCTGGCCGCCCGTTGGAGCGGGATCATTCGGCGGTCGCGCGGTGCCGCCCTTCCCGCAGCCGGTCAGGAGGGCGGAGGCCCAGACGAGCATGAGTACCGAGAGTAACGGGCGCTGCATCTTCACTCAGTATGACTCTCCTTCCTTGAGCTCCTCAAGGCGGATCTTCTTCCCGAACAATACATGAACCCAGCTCTGATAAGCGATTACAATCGGTATGACCACCAGCGTGATGCCGAGCATGATCTTTAGCGTGAGCGCGCTCGATGCCGAGTTGAACGCCGTGAGACTGAATTGGGGGTTCAGGCTCGAGAGCAGCATGTTCGGGTAAAGCCCCGTAAATCCGAACATCCCGGTGCCCAGAATCACAATCGCCGAGGAGGCAAATGCTTGAACGGGTTTTCTCATTCCGATGAACGTGCGCGTCGCGATCAGGGCCACGACCGAAAGGACCGGGAATAAAAAGAGGACGGGGCGATTAATCGCATTTTGGTAAAGGTCGGTGGTCAACGCGCTCGAGACCAGAAAAGTCACAAGCACGGAAACGAGAGCGGGCCAGGCACCCCGTGCCGCGCTCAAACTGCGCTCATGCATCTCCTCGTCGGTCATGACAGCGAGCCAAAGGGCACCGTGGACCACGAAAAGAAACACGAAAAGGACCCCGCTGAGAAGCGCATACGGACTAAGGAGCGTGAAAAAATCTCCGCGCAAAATCCCGGATTCGTCGATGGGGATGCCTTGAAAAAGGTTACCGAAGGTGACTCCAAACAGGAACCCGGGGACTATGCTTCCGAGGGTCAGACACCCGTCCCACAGGCGCCGCCAGCGGCGGTCATCGATTTTGCCTCTGAATTCGAACGAGATCCCCCTCAGAATGAGCGCGAAGAGCAGGATCATCAGCGGGGTATAGAGCGTGCTGAAGAGAACGGCGTATGTTTTTGGGAAGGCGGCGAAGGTGACTCCGCCCGCCGTTACCAGCCATACTTCATTTCCGTCCCAAAACGGGCCCATCGCGTTGATCATCACGCGCCGTTCGTTTTCGTTTTTCGAAAAAAAAGGCAGCAGGCTGCCGATTCCGAGGTCGTAACCATCCAGCATAAAATAGATGGTCCAGAGCAAAGCCCAAAGGAAGAACCAGATCGTTTCCATTATTTCTGAGGCCCCTTTCTGGCGAACTTGAAGAGCAGCATGAAATCAGCAAAGCCGAGCAGCCCATAAAGGACAATGAAACCGATGAGCGACGTGAATACCTGGGCAGTGCTTACGAAGGATACGGCGTCTTTTGTCTTCATCACACCGTAGACGATCCAGGGTTGTCGGCCGAGTTCGGCGAGAATCCAGCCCGCCTCATTCGTGAGGTATGGCAGGGGAATCGCGAAGACCAGTGTCTTCAAAAACCATGGATAGGCGAGTAGATTATTCCTCACATAAAAGCCGAAAATACTGAGCCCCGCGAACAGGAAACCCATTCCGACCATGAACCTGAAGGACAGAAAGCATGGCAGAACAGGGGGACGAAGTTCGGCGGGCCATTCCTTTAGCCCCTTGATGACGGACTGAGTGGAATAGGTCGCGAGGAGGCTGAGCATTCCCGGGACGGGAAGAGCTTCGATAGCGTTCATTTCGCCGTCCAATCTGGGCCAGAGCAGCAGGTAAAGCGGCGCCCGGGGCCGTGTCTCCCAGTGTGCTTCCATCGCCGCGAGTTTCGTGGGCTGGGTTTCTTGCAGAATTTCGGCGTTCATGTGGCCCTGGGCGATTTCGAAAATGGAGAAAATAAGAGTGAACGCGATGGCGATTTTAAAGGAGCGGGTGAAGAATTCCACGTTTTGGAGTTTCAGGAGATGCCAAGAAGATATTCCAAGCACAAAAAACCCCGCGAGAATATAAGCCCCTCCGATCGTGTGAATGAATTCAAGAATGGCGAATTTTTGACTGATCACGGCCCAGAAGTCGGTCAGCTCCGCCCGGCCGTTACGGATAACGTAACCCACGGGGTGTTGCATCCAGGCATTCGCGACGAGAATCCAAAAAGCCGAAAGATTGGCAGCGATCGCGATCAGCCACATCGAAACACAATGGAGCTTGGGGGAGATCCGGTTCCAGCCGAAAAACCAGACGGCTACGAAGGTCGACTCGAGAAAGAAGGTCACTGCCGCCTCTATGGCCAGCAGCGAGCCGAAGACGTCGCCGACGTACATCGAATATCTGGACCAGTTCGTGCCGAATTGAAATTCCAGGGTGAGTCCCGTCACCACCCCAAGAGCGAAATTGATGAGAAACAGTTTGCCCCAGAATTTCGCCATCCGGCGATAGGTCTCGTCACCCGTTCGCACCCATTTCGTCTCCATGATCGCGACGAGCACCGAAAGACCAAGCGTGAGCGGGACAAATAAAAAGTGAAACAGGGTTGCCACCGCGAACTGCAAACGTGAAAGCGTCAGGACGTCCATAAGTTCTCCGGCCATCAGCATATATGAGAGCTGTCGGAATTGGGAGAATTTGCCGTTTGCTTAATACGAGATAGTAATCATGAACGTCCCGGAGTAGCTGCCTCGCGCCTGGTTGACGGACAAGGCGGCCCGAGTCGCGCCCACATAGACAGTCTGGGTCCCCCCGGGCCCCAGCGCGCCGTTAGCTCCCTCGGGGGGGAAGGATTGGAAATTACTTACTGTTATAGTCTCATTTGCCCCGCCCGCGCCGGTGGTGAGCGTAATGGGATTGGCCGGAAGAACGATCGAGTAAGCCGTGTTCGGTTCCCCGGTAATTTGAAAGCTGCCATTTGTGGAAGTTTCAGTGTTTCCGGCTGGAATGACCACCGGACCGTCCCCCTGCGGGGCAGTCCCGAAACTCAGGGCCGATATCTGGCTGATTGCGAGCGGTTCCACTGCAAATGATGAAGTCGGTTCAAACAGAATCGCCAGCGCGAGGATCAGCATGGGGCCATTATACAGCATCAGCGCTCCAGGACGAAATTAACGCCCGATTCGATGCTGCCGTCTCTTTCGATCTTGATGCGCCTTTTTGGCGGATTGGCCTGCAGCTGGAGCTCGTGCAATTGGGTGAAAGAGGGGGTAATGTCATAAGTTCCTGGCGGGATTTCATTCAGAAAATAGACTCCGTCCTGGTCCGTTTTCGTGATTTTAACGACGGTCCCCTTTAGGTCAACCAACTCAATCTCGACTCCGCTTCTTGCCAAAGGATTGCCGCCGCCTTTCACTTCGACTGCGCCGTCGGCCTCGCCGACGATCACCACGGGAATGAGCACTTCCGTGACCTTCCCGGGTCGCGGATAAAACCGGACTCCTCGTTGAGCCGGACGAAGCATCGGATCTTCAATGGAACCTAACCCCACGGTCAGATCTACTGGAGAATAAGCGGGCAGCCGGGTTACGAATGCGCCGCCGTATTTATCCGTGACGATTTTCGTGCTGCGTTGGTTGAGCAGGATGTCCATGCCTTCGATCGGCTTTTCATCCCGATCCATCCAGCCGTTTCGGTTGCGATCCAAAAACGCCAGAATCGAGGCCGCGCCTTGCGAGGCCTGTGATTCGGCTTCGGCGCGCCAGGAGGCCGAGTAGGGATCGCGGGCCAGGCTGAACGTCAGCATGCCGATCAAGGAATACATGCCGGTAGTATCGGCCATGATTGAGGCCCCGACGTTGAGTCCCGAAAAAAGCCGTGAGAAATTGATCGAGGCCATCGTAAGCGGCGCCGTCAGATAGTGTCGGAGCGTGCTCGTGGCGGTATATCCCGAGAACTTGTTTTGCGACTCCAGCTCCAGAAGATAAGCGGACGAGGCGTTGTAACCGAGGCCCATTCTCAACCGGTTGGCCGAAAAGACATAGCTCGCGTCCAGCTTTCCCTCCAGGGTCTTCGAATCCGAATAGCTGTATCGGGCCAACGAGAGTTCATTGTTCCAATAAACCGGGCCAATGTTGGTCGAAATACGATTCGAGAGAGCTGTTTGAAAATAGTCCCCCACAAAGCTCTTACGATTGATTCTCCATGTTGTGGCGACACTCGGAGTGGTTGGGAGAACGAAGGTGGCGTCCGCCTGTGCCTCGTCCTTTTGGACTTCGCCCAATTGAGCATTGAAAATCTCGCTTCTAAAATCCAAAAGCCGCGTGAACTCGGCTCCGAGGGTCAGCCGGTGAAACGGTAACTGCGTTCTGAGCTGAGCAGCCTTCCCACCGGTCTGGGCGATTGCAGCCGCCGCCGAGACCAGCAGACTGTCGGAATAAGCGTTTACCCCCACGGAGGTGAAGCGTTTGGGAGCAGCCTCGTTCGGAAGCGTAAGCTGCGAATAGCCGACGGACGCCGTGAAGTTATGAAGAAAATTCTGTTCGAGCTGAAGGGAATATCGGGGTTGAGGATCCTTCGCACTTAGGGCGAGTCTGTAATTTCGGCTCCCGGCCCGAATCGTCGAGGAGTCGATCTTGAAAGTTTTATACTCTTCTCTTCGCTGACCTTGAGGACCGTAAAACACCAACTTGAATTGGTTTGCGCCGTAATAAAGCGGGACTTTGTTGAATCTGTATCGTCCGGCGTCATCGGCTACCTGCCGGTCGAGAAGAACGCTATTTTGATAAATTTCAACTTCCCATCCCGGGAGAATGTCTCCCTGAAAATCCTGAAATCCGAATTCAGTCGAAACGTTGAGGGGATGGTTCGAGATGTAAATTCCGCGACCCTGCCCGTAGCGGCCGATCAGCGGGGTGGACGGGAATTTGGTATCGAAGACCTCCACCTCCGTCGCACCGGCTATGCCAAAAATATTTCCATCCGGGTCTCGCCGAGCCAGCGTGGCGCGCCAGCGGTTCATGCCCTTGTGCGTGGCCGAGAGATATGCCTGCCCCTCGAGTCCGAGCACCTCGCCTGCAAATAGGCTGTCGCTTTGGAAAGTCTGGGATCCCGCTGACCCTTTGTTGCCGATTCGGGAGGTCGAAAACTGTTGATCGAGAAAGGGACCCTCGAGAATTGCCCTTTGCCCTGAAAGGACCGGATAGCCCGGATTGAAAAGTTCCCGCGCGGCCTTGACTCTCGCGGCCTCCCGCTCCCGATCCCTTTTTAGCTGTACCGGGAGTTTTTCCCTGGGCGCGATCAGAACCTGGGATTTGAAAGGATCGACCGTTATGGCGATCGGAAACCAGGCGACGAGCAGCCTTCCGTCCACATAAATTTCTTCGCCGAGCGGAACCGCACCCAGACATTGGCCGTCGACTTTGAATTCGGATATTTTGCGGTCGCGTTCGACGACACAGGCGTTCAGGTCCAGGCGAAACGGCCTGGATTCATCGATGATGAATCCTTCGGCTTTGCCGAGGGCGGCTGAAACCTGAATCGCAAAACCGAGACCGGTTGCGAGTTCACCCAGTGGCAGGACCCAACTTCCCGGAACTTCGTACGCGACGATACTCTCGGCCACGATAGTTCCGTCATTAAGTTGCACCTGGACGATGCGCTCGTTATCCGCATTCAGTTCCTGGAAAGCCGCATGCGCCTTGGTCGGACCGCTTGGCAGGAACGAGCAGAACAGAACCAAAATCAGCGGCAGGAGATCGTAAGGGACTTTCCGTCGAAAGCGTCCCATCCACATTCCCCGTTAAGGGATGCTAACTTCCGTCGTGGCGAGGATTTGCCCGCCTTCGTCCGGGGCCTCCTTGCAATCGACTCTCAGTGTGCCCCTTTTAAGTGAAAGCCCCTCCGGAATCGCAAGGACATACGTAGCGGATCGTTTTGGAATATACGAAGAGAAGCCGTTTACAAGTCCCACGAGCTGGGATGCCCCGCCTTGCGGTGTGAAGTGGGCCTGAAGATCGCCGAATAGGAAACGTCTGCCTTCCTGATTGACCGTGATCGAAAAGGCAGGCTTGTTGTCACCGACTCGTGTGAGCTTCAGATCTGAAAGGGAAACGGAGATCTTCGGTTTTCCCTTTCGGTAAATGACGGGCACCGCGATCGCGAGTTTTGCCGTGAGCTGGGTTTTCACTTTTCCGCCGGAATTCGTATCCGGGGTCGGAGCCTCTTTCGTCGGCTCAAACAGCAGATGTGCCCGGTATTCGCCTTCTTCGACCGGTTTTGGACTGTGGAACATGACTCGAAGCACCTGTTCCATTCGTGGCGCGAGCATGACCTCGCGTGGAGAGAATCTCAGCAGCTTGACGGCTGACTCGGGTTCGCTGGCGTCCTTAACGAGCTGCATCCCGCCATCGGGGCTCATCCGGTAGAAAACGGCCGTGATCCGGTATTTTTCCGGCGTGTCGCCCATGTGACGAAGCGAAAGGTGAGTGGCCTTTTTTTGATCGTTCAATATGACTCGGGTCGGGAACACCTGTAGGTTTGCGAAGGCGGGGGATGTGACCAGCACAGATCCCAAAGCCACGGCGAATGCGGTTCCTAAAAAGCTGCGGTTCATAAACCCTCCCTCCCTGGTGAGCAGCATTAATTATAGGACCGTATGGTGAAGAAAGCAAAAGGCCGGCATCGCGGGTGCGAGCCGGCCCTTCGTTATGATCTCAGGAAAATCGGGAGTAACTTAGTAAACCACGGTGACCGTGTAGGTCGTCGTGTATGAGCCGGTCACCTGGTTGGCCAGGAGGGCGGCCCGAGTGGCGCCAACGAACACGTCTTGGGCTCCGCTCCCGTCGAGTAAGCCATTGGCGCCGGCTGCCGGGTTCGACACGAATGAGTCGACCGCGATTTCCTTGTTCGCGACTCCACCGCCAGCCGTCGCCATAACAACCGCGCCGTCGGCCGGCAACGTGATGGTGTAAGCCCTATTGGGTTCACCGGTGATGGCAAAGCTGCCGTTTGAAGCGTTTTCAGCCGCTCCGGGGGCCACGACCTTGGCGACATCGCCCTGAATTCCTTCACCGAAGTCCAAGGCCGAACTGTTGGTGATTGCCAAGGCGGCGATCACGGTCGCATTTACGTCGCCCGTTGTGCCGATGGCATAAACTTTTGTCGTAACCACGATCACGCTGAGCGCGAGCAGGCTTACCACGGTCAGTTTCATATTTCGCGTCATATCGATTTCTCCCTTTGAATAGATCCAGTATTTCCTGAGATCTCTAGTGTCCTATCGGTCGCGCAATAAAAACCTTAAGCGAATTTCTTAATGAACGTAACCGCTCAAAGCCTTGACGTTTTTCTCGTTTCAACTGTTAAGGGGGCCGGTTTCAGTGGGTATTCATGCGAGACGCATAGTTGAGGCGTCCTTCGAAGTAACTCTCGATGGCCCGTCGGGCGAGATATGATGATTTGACCCTCCAGAACTTCTCATGGATCGTGAGCGCCGCGATCGCGATCTTCTGTGAGCCGCTGTCCGCGTACCCGACGAACCAGTCATATTTTCCGGGCGGGTCCATTCCCGTCAGGGACCCGGTCTTGCCGCCCACATTCAGGGATGAGAATTCGTGCGTGAAAAAACGTCTGAAAGCAGTATGCGAAGTTCCGCTCGTGACCGTCTGTCGCATGAGATTGCGGATCTCGGCGGCGGTCTTCGCGTCAACCGTGAGAGTTCCGATTCGCGGTTCAGCGGCGTAGATCTGCGCGCCTTCGGTCGTGTAAACCGATTGCACGACGAAAGGCTCCATCATGACCCCGTCGTTCACGATCGCGGCGGCGATCAGCGCTCCTTGCAGAGGGCTCATTGTGTTTTCCCGCGTGTAGCCCGAAGCGGTTTCGGCGAGGCCCCAGAAATCCCTGGGGTCTTGTGGAATGATTGCCCGGCCTTCCTGGATGGGAATGTCCGCGGCGATTCTGCGATTGAAGCCGAACCGGCCGGCATATTGCCGCAGTTCTTCCGGTCCGACGGAGTAAGCGCCGATCTTGCCGAAGACCGTGTTTACTGATTTGGCGAACGCGTCTTTCAGGGTGATGTAGCGCGTCCATCGCGTGTAGTTTGTTTTGAGAATGTTATTTCGATAAAGGGTGTGATTGCTGCCGTTGAACGGGATCACCGTGTTAGCGGAATATTTGCGCGCCTCGATCGCCGCCGCGGCGGTTACCACCTTGAAAACGGAAGCCGACGGGAAAGTCGCCCTGAGGGTGAGATTTTCGGATACCTTCTTGTTATCGGAATAGCTCACCATCGAAAGAACTCTTCCGGTCGTCGCGTCCACGGCAACGAAGGCGCCGTAGTCGGGATGATAGGTTCGGAAAAGATTTTCCATCTCGTCCTGCAACTTCGGATCAAAAGAATACTGGACGACTGCCTGAATCGGCTTTTTGTGATCAGGAATTTCGATTTCGCCCGGAAAACGATAGAACGAAGTCGAATCCGCAAGCACTTGGGCGAGCTGGTCCTTGGTGAGTGGGTTATCCCGCAACCCGAGAGATTTTGGAATCGCCGCAAATCCCGCTAATCCCGGCCAATAGAAGATCTCGATCCCGAGAATCGCGCAAAAAATCGCGGAGAACAAGAGAAAGCGATTCGGATGAGCCCTGAAGAGGGCCCGAAGGGATCCCATGCTTCGATTTTCTCCAAGACACCGGGGCGGGTCAAGCAATGTTACTGGTGTTCTCGTTCTGAATCATAAGAAAGTGGCGATTCGAAAGAAAGTGGCCGCGAGCCTTCGATCAGTCGCTCCTCCTCGGAGATATAACCGGCCTGCACCATCTTATCGAGAATCGAATCGATGGTTTCGCGAGCATAGTCCGTCAGATGTCTCGCGCGGAACGACTGACTGTAGCGCCTTGGACTTGGCAGAAGCATCGCGAGGAACGCGCCTTCTTTCGCGGTCAGTTCGCCGGGGTTCTTGCCAAAATAATGACGGGCAGCGGGAGCTATCCCGTAAAGGCCCGTGCCCCATTCGGCAATGTTCAGATAGACCTCGAGAATTCTCGATTTGCGTGTTTTTCTTTCCAGCGAGATGGCGAGATAGAGTTCTTTGACTTTTCGAAACAGATTCTTGTCCCGGTCGAGATAGACGTTCCGGACGACCTGCTGAGTGATCGTGCTCGCGCCGCGCGCGAACCGGCGCTCTTCGAGGTCTTCCTTGATCGCTTCCTTGATCTGATTGGAGTCGAAGCCCTTGTGCTGGTAAAACGCCCAGTCCTCGCTCACGATGACGGCGCCAATGGCGGCCCGTGAAATTTGCTGCAGCGAAACCCAGTTCGGAGGGCGCTTTCGTTGCAATTTGACGGCGGGCGGCTCGTCCGCCCCTCGGTAGCGGACTAGCGGAAACTGCGAGTGCAGGTGGCCCACATCCGGAATGCCGGACCAAAAATAGTGAATGAAGAATCCGGTCAGAATCAGTCCAAGCAGGATGAGTGGTTTTCTCAGTTTCGATCTGCGGCGACGTCGCATGGGTAAACTTTATAACACACCGGGTAAAAATAGGTGTGACTTGTTTCAGCTCTTGTTTCGGTGAAATCCAAAATGTAAGCTTGAGGTCTGTGCAACACAAGAAAACTTCACGGAAAACCGTAACGGGCTTGCAGTACAAGTCTAATCGGATCCATGAAAACAAACGCAAGCTCCGGATCGCCAAAGACATGCTCGAACGCTACACAGGGAGCCCCGTCGAGCGGTTCAAGAATCAGATTATTCTAACGAACTTCGAATACTATCTGGAGCGGTTTCACAATCTCGGCGATGCCGAGCGGACGCACGGCTCCGCCATGACCGTCGTTCACAGTGATGAAGCGAACGTCTCGATGATCAATTTTTCAATCGGCTCGCCGACAGCTGCGCTGATCATCGAACTCGTTTCAACGATCAATCCCAAGGCTGTTTTGTTTTTGGGGATGTGCGGGGCTTTGCACCGGTCCTTGAAAGTCGGGGATTTTATCCTTCCGACCGCCGCGATTCGCGACGAGGGATCTTCCGTGCACTTCATGCCGACGCAGGTCCCGGCGCTTCCGACGTTTAAGATCCAGAAATTCGTTTCCCAGATCCTCGTCGAAAGGAATCTCGATTACCGCACGGGAGTCGTACATACGACCGATTACCGCTTTTGGGAATTCGACGAGCGATTCAAAACCCAACTTTACGAAGAACGCGCTTTGGCGATCGAAATGGAATCCGCCACTCTTTTCGTGGCCGGATTCGCCTGCAAAGTGCCGATCGGGGCATTGCTACTCGTTTCCGACCTTCCCCTGAAGAGAGGGGGGATAAAAACCGGGAAATCGGCCAAGGCGGTTTTCCGTCAGTTCACGGACTTACATCTTGAGATTGGCTTGAAGGCGATGAGCGAAATCGCTGAACGTGGTGAACACATCCGGCATTACAAATGGTGAGAACGCATGCTTAAGAAGATTCTGGATTTTTTTTCGAATGACCTGGCGATCGATCTTGGAACCGCGAATACCCTCGTTTATGCAAAGGATCGCGGGATCATCATCAACGAGCCCTCGGTCGTGGCGATTCATCGAAATGCGCGAGGACAGACCCGGGTTCTGGCGGTCGGCAAGGAAGCCAAGGACATGTTGGGACGAACACCTGGATCGATTCAGGCAATTCGCCCGCTCAAAGACGGAGTGATCGCGGATTTCGAGGTCACGCAGTCGATGTTGAAGTATTTCATCCAGAAGTCGAGCGAGCGCCGCACCTTCATCCGTCCGCGAATCATCATTTGCATCCCTTTCGGGATCACCCAGGTCGAAAAGCGCGCGGTTAAGGAATCAGCCCAGTCGGCCGGGGCACGTGAAGTTTACCTCATCGAGGAGCCCATGGCGGCCGCTCTGGGCGCGGGCCTGCCGATTCGGGAGCCGAGCGGGAACATGATCGTCGATATCGGCGGCGGCACGACCGAGGTGGCCGTGATTTCGTTGGGCGGCATCGTTTACTCCAAATCCGTCCGCGTGGCGGGGGACAAATTCGACGATGCCATCGTGAGCTATATCAAACGCAAGTACTCGCTGCTGATCGGGGAGCGCTCGGCGGAGCAGATCAAGCTCTCGATCGGTTGTGCATATCCCTTTGAAGAGGAAAAAACCTACGAAGTGAAAGGTCGCGACCTGATCAGCGGCGCGCCGAAAACGATCGAGGTGAATTCCGAAGAAATTCGCGACGCCTTGGCCGAACCGGTCTCGGCGGTCGTTGACACCATCAAGACCGCACTCGAACGCACTCCTCCCGAACTGGCCGCGGACATTGTCGATAATGGAATTATTCTGGCCGGCGGCGGAGCGCTGCTTGCGAATCTCGATATTCTCATCAAGGAAAAGACCGGGCTACCGGTCGCTCTCGCGGAAGATCCATTGACTTGCGTCGTGCGCGGGTCCGGAAAGGCGCTGCAGGACATGGATCTTTTGAGAAAGGTTGCGATTGTCTGAGGACAAAGCCCCCAAAGATTTCCAGTTGATTCAGGATCAGGCCGAGGCGGATCACCTGCTGAGCGAGGGGGCCAAATCCTTCGCGTCGACCCTGATCTGGACGAAGGATCAGCAGAACGTGATTCGCACGCATTTGACCCTCTTCAGCCGCAAGGATTCGCTGATTTGGGCGTGGACTCCGAAGAATTTCGATCTCAAGAAATTCATGAGGGAGCTCGAAGGACCGGGCGGGGTGCATGACTGTTATTTCAGCGTATCCCTCGCGTGGGCGAATATCTTCTTCAGGACCGCGTTTTCGGGACCCGATTCAGCCGGGCTTTGTTTCCACGCCCCCGAGCGCGTTTATAAAGTTCAGAGGAGAAAGGACCTGCGCTATCGGATTCCCGAGGGACATGTCCTGAAACTCGAATTCGACGATCCTCTTTTTCCTGATCAGAAACAGACGAAGAAGGTGTTTGATCTCAGCGCGAGCGGTGTTTCGTTTCTTACCGACCCGAGCGACAAAGAGGTTTTCGTTGACGGGGCCGTCTTGAAAAATGTCACGTTCACGATCGATCTCCGCAAGATCGTCGCTCATGTGGAAATCAGGCATTCCAAGGAAGTCATGGTTCAGAGAAAACCCTGCTTAAAGGTCGGTCTGATTTTCAAAGGCATGAGACCGGGCGATTCGCAAAAGATCGCTTCGTATGTTTTCGAGGAAAGCCGCAAGTACTTTCTCCGTTTCATTTGAGCGCTACCTCGTGAGGACGTATGGCCTATAACCAGAAAGATTACTATTTTCATAAAGCCAAAACCGAAAAATACGCGGCACGCTCCGTATTCAAGCTGCAGGAAATAGACGAACGGTTCAAGATTTTCAAAACTGGTTATAAAGTGCTCGACCTCGGGGCCGCTCCCGGATCCTGGTCTCAATACGCTTCGCAAAAGGTCGGTCCGCAGGGCAGGGTTCTTGGTGTCGATTTACAGCCCGTCAAGCTGACCCTCCCCAACGCCGTATTTATCACGGCTGATTTCAGGGACCTTGATTTTCAAGAGGTCATGAAAGCGCACGGAATTATTCCGCCGTTCGACATGGTGCTGTCCGACATGGCTCCGAAAACCACGGGGATCCGCATCACCGATCAGACGCGGTCGCTTGAACTCTGCCAAATGGCCCTCGCAGTTTGCGACAAATTTTTACGCCCCCGCGGCAGCTTTGTCTGCAAGATGTTCCACGGAGAGAAATTCGAGTCCTTTCGCGATGATCTCAGGGCGAGGTTCGGTCGCGTCGAGGTTCTTCGTCCGAAGAGCACCCGCAAAGAGAGCAAGGAGATTTTCTTTATCGCCCTGCAGTTCAATCCGAGGTAGCCGAGCCCACGGTTTGTTCGATGATTTCCTTCATGCTGGAAAGATCGCCGGTCGAGAGAGCCGCGAAGAGTTGAATCAGAACCGATATTTGACGTTATTATGTGGCTGAATCGGGCTTGGGCCGACGGTTGCCTGGGTCATGTGTTCCCAGAGCTTAAACAGTAACTTACGAAATCCGACGGCCATTATGCTTACGAGCATAACGGCAAGCGAGAGCATCAGGATATACTCCACCAATGCCTGGCCGTTTTCATCTCTCAGCAATTGACTCATTACGGATATTGTAATGTATGATGTAAATCAATGACAACACCAGGCTCAACTTGGCGAAATCTGACCAAAGTCCTTGCGCCCGCGGCTGCGATTCTCGTGCTCGTGGTGGGCGGCCTCTACCTGGTTAAAATATCCTTGGGCCGCGCGCCGCAGGCGCCCGGATCGTTCGAACTGAATATCGGGAATACCGTTCCGGAATTCACCTTGTCTAGTCTCGCTGGCGGGGAATTAAAGCTTTCCGATCTCAAGGCAAAGGTGCTTTTAGTGAACTTTTGGGCAACTTGGTGCGAGGCCTGTCTGATTGAGATGCCCTCGATCGTGTCCCTGAGAGCGCGTTATCTTGCTAAAGGTTTTGACGTGATTTCGATCAATGTCGACGAAAATCCGGAATCAATTCTTGGCTCCAGTCTCAAACGGCTTGGAATCGACTTTCCGGTTTACCTGGATAAAGACGGCAAGACTTCGGAGCTTTTCGGGGTGCATGGGATCCCGCTTACCGTGGTAATGGATCAGCAGCGGCGAATCCTTTTTGTCGAAACGGGTGAAAGGGATTGGAACGGGGAAGAGATTCGGGAACAAATTGAACGGTGGTTGGCTGAATGAGTATGACAATCAGGGCTCCGGCCCTTCAGGATTTCCGGCTTCCGCTTTTCCTGACGAAGGAAAACAAGTGGAGTGTGGGTTGGCTGATGGCGACGATGGCAACCGTACTCTATCTTACGTCCAATCATTTCCATTTTTTTCCGCCGCAGTATCTTCCGATGTCGTGGGTGGACCAGGTTGTTCCGTTCGTGCCGCTGACGATCTGGATTTATCTCAGTGAGTACCTCTTTTTCGTGACCATATATTTCTTATGTAAGGATATGGCGAACGCAAACAAGTACCTTTACTCGTTTTTCGCCTGTCAGACCGTCAGTGTCCTGATTTTCTGGATTTGGCCGACGACCTATCCGCGCGAGCTTTTCCCGCTCATTCGGGAACAGCTCGATCCTCTGACGTATTTCGCTTTCAACGCTCTTCGTTCGGCCGATACGCCCGCGAATTGCTGTCCGAGTCTGCACGTCAGCAGCGTCTATCTTTCTTCCTTTATCTATCTTGATGACCAGCCCAAAAAATTCCCGCTCTTTTTCATCTGGGCGAGCCTGATCGCGCTTTCGACGCTCACGACGAAGCAGCATTACCTCATCGATGTGGTCGCGGGCCTTTTTATGGCGATGACGTTCTACTGGATCTTCCACCGCTACATTCCTTACCGGCGGGTGAAGTGAAATTCGCGGTGCCAACCAAGCATACTAGCAGGCAGGCAACCAGGAATTCTCATTCCGATGGCCTGCGGTCAGTGTCAACCACGACACGCTTGTAAGATAGCGAAGCGTCCGCCATGTCCTCGATAGTTACACTGATTCAATAAAAATTCCGATTTGGACGAAATAGAGAATGAGAAGGTATGGTCTCGAAAACAGCTCTTTTCGGTTTCACGTGCTTCTTTTTTGCTCCGTTCTTGTCCTACGGGCAAGAGACCCCGTCCTGTCTTGATGTCATCCAGCGACTCGCTCGGCCCGCACTCGTCGAGATCCCGATCGGCAGCTACCTGCCGAGCCCCAAGAACAACGCGGACTCCTGGATTGGACATGAGGTTTCACTCTCTTACAAGGACTCCAAAGGCGGGCTCAGGCATACCGAAGGCTTTGTGGTCGACAGCGCGCGCGATGGTCGGCTGTGGATCGAGCATCCCGATCAAACGGTCACCGAGGTAACGAATGTCGTTTCAATGCGTGCGAGTATTGAGTCGGCGGGCGCTTGGCAACAGGACTGGTTGGGCCGGGTAACTACGGTTGAGAGCTTCATGGATCAAATTCGACAATACCTGAGCTATGGAATCGACCAAAAAGTCCCCATGTTCGGTCTGGTACAAATCCGGGAAAAAGGACTGAGAGTTCACGGGAAATTGGGAACCGAAACTCTTCCGGGTGGCTATAATCTTGTGACTGTCACGGACACCGCTGGAAGAGTGCATCGTTTCGATCCGGTCGCCTTCTTGGACGAGCGTCTCGCGCTCTCCATTTCGAAGGAGGACGCGAACGCCTTCCGTTCGGCACACATGCCGGGCTCGGCTGTGACGTTCCTTGATCGTTCGAGCCTCGAGGCCCATCACCTCGCCAGGCTCGCCTTGGACAAAAAAACTCTTTTTGATCTTCCGGAATTTTACCAATTCGTCTCGAGAGAACCGAACCGGGCCTTGAATCTGCTCAAGACCTGGTATGGAGACGTCCCCGAAGTCGCGCGTATTCAAAACAGGCTTGGCAAAGAATATCTACCGCTCGCCCTTGACCCAGGAATCATTTCCAGAGCTGACGAATTTATCGAATGGGCGCAATCCTACATTCCCAGCCATTCCAGGGCGTCGCTTTATGAAATCCGAGAAGCCTTCGCGAAGAAGCTCGGGTCCGAGGTGGTTTGGCGCGGCATGCTCTTCCAATCCGCCGATCAGGCGGATTCGATGAAAGCCCATGGAATCGATTCGACCCTTCTAAAAGAGAGCCACTCGGCGGCGGACGAGACCCGGATAAGAAATCGCCTATTCCACGAGCTCACGACCTATCCAATGAAAAGCACATTCATGCATGGCCCGAGAGGGCCCCTCGAGAACATCCGCTTTCAGATCCTGAACAAAAAGAGCAATACAATGGTCTCGGCGAGCGGATATATTGAACCGACCTATAGCCCCGTCTGGTCCGAAGCGCCCAAGCCGGGGAACAAATTCTATTTATATAAGTTGAATGTCCCGAAGATCAGTGTCATCAAAAAAGCCGGGCCTTTTTCGTTTCTGCGAAATACGACGGGAACTTTCGTCGCGAATGGCGTTTCTGGGAAAGAATTCCGGATCCCGTATAATGATCTGAACTTCGAAGTCTTCATTCCTTTCCGGATTCGACCCGAATGGGTCGAGTCGGTCACGTCATACGACGATATGCCTTGGAGCAAAGTCTTTCACGATTAAAATCTACGCGTTGCTCGATGTGGATGCTGGGGCAGCCATAAACCCAGGCGCCCACGCGAACCGATAATACATCTCCTCGAAGCGTGCGAACGGCAGGATCGTGAAATCCGCATCCATTCCAGGCTCCAGCGTGCCTTTGCGGCGTTCGAGCCCGAGCGCCTTGGCGGCGTTGTACGTGACACCCGCGAAGATCTCGCTTCGGGTCATCCCGAGATAAAGCGCGGCAATCGTCATCACTGTCGGAAGTGACAGGCAAACACAGGTTCCCGGGTTAAAATCAGTCGAAACCGCGACGGCAGCGCCGGCATTCAGCAGCTTGCGGGCGGGCGCGTGCGCGGCCTTGAGGTAAAAGGCCGTACCGGGGAGAAGAACGGCGACGGTCGGTGAATTCGCGAGCGCGTCGATGCCGCGATCCGATATTTTGAGCAGATGATCGGCCGAAAGCGCGTTCATTCGGGCAGCGAGTTCGGCTGATTCGGTGTTCGTGAGCTCATCGGCATGCACCTTCACCGCGAGGCCGAGTTCGCGCGCGGCCTCCAAAATTCGTTGCCCTTCCTGAATCGTGTAGTAGCCCTCATCGATGAAGACATCACAGCACGAGGCGAGACGCTTCCGGGCGACCTGGGGGAGCATGACCTCGGTTAAATCACGAAGATATTCCTCGCGGCCCTGATCCTGCGGGAAGGCGTGGGCTCCGAGAAAGGTCGAATAGATCGTGAGCTCCGGAAAGCGCTTTTTGAGACGCGCGATCACCGCGAGACACTTCAGCTCTGATTCGGCGGAAAGGCCGTAACCGCTTTTGATCTCGATCGTCTTTACGCCGTAGGACGCGGACTCCCTGAGGCGAGGAATGGCAAGACGTTCGAGTTCCGTGATCGAAGCGTCGCGGGTTGCTCGAACCGTTTTGATGATGCCGCCGCCCTTCGCGGCGATCTCCTGATAGCTTGCGCCACCGCAGCGTTCGGCGAATTCATCCGAGCGGTCACCCGCAAAGACGAGATGGGTATGACAATCGACCAGACCGGGAATTACCGCTTGTCGGTTGCGAAGGTCCTTTCTTCTGGCTTTCGAATATTTTTTTGGAATGGAATCGGAAGAACCGACCCATTCCACGCGATGAGGAAGCGTGCGTGTCCCCGCCTTTTTCGTGCTGAAAACCACCGCGCCGTCGACGATACGTCCGAGGTCGTCTTCCTGCACGCGGCGCCCGTCTTTTACGCGGATGCCAGAGCCGGTGAGAACTTCGCTTGCGTGGACGAGAACCTGGTAAATCGGCATCGGCTGGTCCTTCAGCCCCGAGGCAGCATCGGGATTTTGCCGCCGCGCCGGGCGAAAGCACCGCGCGCGATCTCCTGGGATGTTTCATAGCCTGCGTCGGCGTGCCGGATAATGCCCATGCCCGGGTCTGAATTGAGAACCCGCGTGAGCCGCCAGGCGGCGTCTTCGGTTCCGTCGGCGACGACGACCATCCCGGCATGAATGGAGTAGCCAATGCCGACTCCGCCGCCGTGATGAACGCTGACCCAGGAGGCACCGTTCACGGAATTGACGAGCGCGTTCAGAATGGGCCAGTCCGCCACCGCATCCGAGCCGTCTTTCATTCCCTCGGTTTCGCGATTGGGAGAAGCGACGGAGCCACAATCCAGATGGTCGCGTCCGATCACGATCGGGGCTTTGACTTTTCCGGTCTTGACGAGATTGTTGAAGAGGAGCCCGGCCTTCTCGCGCTGGCCATAACCGAGCCAGCAGATCCGGCACGGGAGACCCTGAAACTGAATTCGTTCTTCAGCCATGGCGAGCCAGCGCGCCAGTCCTTTGTCTTCGGGAAAAAGCTCGAGCAGCGCGCGATCGGTGACCCGAATGTCCGTCGGATCGCCTGAAAGCGCCGCCCAGCGGAACGGGCCACGGCCTTCGCAAAATTGTGGCCGGATGTACGCGGGAACGAAGCCCGGAAAGGCAAAGGCGTTCTTTACGCCCGCGCGAGTGGCTTGCGCGCGGATGTTGTTTCCGTAATCGAAGACATGGGACCCCTTTTTCTGGAATTCAAGCATCGCCTCCACGTGCCTGCCCATGCTCGCGATCGAACGTTCCATGTAGCCCTTGGGATCCTTCTTGCGCATTTCGGAGGCCTGCTCCATCGAGAGACCCGCGGGTACGTAGCCGTTCAATTCATCGTGCGCGCTCGTCTGATCAGTGACGAGCTCAGGGGCGAAGCCGCGCCTGAGCAGTTCCCAGTGCACTTCGGCCGCATTTCCGACGAGTCCGATGCTCAGGCCTTTTTTGGAGCGTTTCGCGGCCTCAACCCGCCTGAGCGCGTCCTCAAGGGACGTCGCGAGCTCGTCGAGGTAGCGGGTTTCGAGCCGGCGCTTGACTCTGGTAGGATCGACCTCGATGTTGAGCGAAACCGCTCCGGCCATTGACGCCGCGAGCGGCTGCGCGCCGCCCATTCCGCCCAGACCCGCCGTCAGAACGACCCGGCCCGCGAGATCGCCGTTAAAGTGCTGGCGTCCGGCTTCCGCGAAAGTTTCGTACGTACCCTGAATAATTCCCTGCGTTCCGATATAAATCCAGGAGCCCGCCGTCATCTGGCCGTACATCATGAGCCCTTTGTCCTCAAGCTCGCGGAAGTATTCCCAGGTCGCCCATTTCGGGACGAGCATGCTGTTCGAGATCAGGACGCGCGGGGCGAGCGGATGAGTGGGCAGTACGGCGACGGGTTTTCCGCTCTGGACAAGCAAGGTTTGGTCGTCCTGCAGTTCGCGAAGAGACGCCACGATCGCATCGAAGCACTCCCAATTTCGGGCGGCGCGACCGCTGCCGCCATAAACAACCAAATCATCGGGCCGTTCGGCAACTTCGGGGTCCAGATTATTCATCAGCATGCGAAGCGCGGCTTCCTGCTGCCAGCCCTTGCATGAGAGCTGTGTGCCGTGGGGGGCGCGAACCGGTCTTGATCCTTTCATATCTCTTACTCCTCTGGGCCGGCGACCTTATGCCGCTCAGCCCTCGTAACACGATCGAAGCAGGCTTTCCAATTCCCGGGAGGCGATCATCGACTCAAGGTACTTCAGGTCTTCGTGAAAACTGCGATCGACTTCGAGCCGCCGGATTTTTTTACGGACGTGGCCGTGAATCTTCTCGATCACGGGCGAGCTTCTGAGCGGCCGAAGAAAGTCGATCCCCTGCGACGCCGCGAGCAGTTCCATGGCCAGCACGCGGCGGGTGTTCGTGATGACCCGAGCAGCCTTTCTCGCTGCCCAGGCGCCCATGCTTACGTGATCTTCCTTGTCGGCAGAGGTCGGAATCGTATCCACGCTGGCCGGGTGACAGAGTGTCTTATTTTCTGAAACGATGCTTGCCGCCGCGACCTGAACGATCATGAAGCCGCTGTTGATTCCGCCTTTCGGCGTCAAGAAGGCGGGAAGGCCAGAAATCGCCGGGTTAATGAGTTTCTCGAGCCGCTGTTCCGAAATGCTGGCGAGTTCTGCGGCGGCGATCGAAAGAAGGTCCATTCCGATCGAAACATACTGGCCGTGAAAATTTCCGCCGCTCAGAATTTTTTTCGAAGCAGGGAAGACGAGCGGATTGTCCGTCACGGAATTGATTTCACGCTCCAGGATCATGCGAACATGCGCGATCGCGTCCCGGGAAGCCCCGTGCACCTGGGGTATGCACCGCAAGCTGTAGGGGTCCTGAACTTTGCCGCAATTTTCATGGCTCCGCGCGATTTCACTCTTGAGGCTGCCCGGTATTTTGGAATCGGCAAGAAGCCTTCTCATGTGCTTCGCGCTGAGAATCTGGCCGGGATGGGGGCGTATGGCGTGAATCTCCGCGTCGAATGCGGCGGAAGTCCCTTTCATGGCCTCGACCGTCATCGCGCCGAGCGCGTCGGCCACGTCACAGAGGTGTTCGGCTTCGAGGACGCTCAAACTGCCGATAGCCGCCATGAATTGCGTGCCATTGATCAGCGCGAGTCCCTCTTTGGGGCCGAGACGGATGGGTTTCAAGCCGGCGGAACGAAGCGCTTGCGCGCCGGTCATTTCACGGCCTTTCACGCGCGCGCGACCTTCGCCGATCAGGACCAGGGCGAGGTGCGAGAGCGGTGCGAGATCGCCGCTCGCCCCGACCGAACCCTGTTCCGGGATCATTGGGCAGATGCCGCGATTGAGTACCGCGAGAATGTGTTCGACGAGCCGAAGGCTCACGCCGGAATGGCCGATGGCAAGAGTGCTCGCCCGGAGCAAGACCATGGCGCGTGCGTATTCGTCCGAGAGGTAGGGCCCCATTCCGCACGCATGCGAGCGGAGCAGGTTATATTGGAGCGTCTCGATTTCGGCTTCAGGTATTTTCACGTCCGACAAAAGTCCGAACCCGGTATTCACGCCGTAAAGAGTTTTTCCCTTCGCGATCTCGCTCAGGAGAAACGCGTTCGCGCGCTTTATTTTTTTCACGGCTGCCGGCGAGAGGGCAACCTTGCGTCCGGATACTGCTACGTCGTGGATGTCTTCGAGCGTGAGGGGTTTGGCCCCGAGTTTCAGTGTTTCCATTTTTTTAACTCCGCAACCGCTTTAGCCCGGTTTTTTTGTGAAAAGACGGACGACCCCGCGACAAACACGTCGACGCCGGCCTCGACGAGCTCTTCGACCTTATCGGGTTGGATACCGCCGTCGATTTCGATCAGAAACGGCCGATCCTTGCGAACGTCCGCTAAACGTGTGACTTTCGAGATGCTTGATTCGATGAATTTTTGACCGCCAAAACCAGGATGAACGCTCATGATGAGAACGAGATCGACTTCATCCAGGTTTTTTTCGATCGCGGTTAACGGCGTGGCTGGATTGATCGAGACGCCGGCTTTGATTCCGTGCCCGCGGATCTCCGTGAGGAGGCGGCTCAGCTGTTTCGTCGCTTCCGCGTGAATCGTGATAATATCAGCGCCCGCTTTCGCGAAAGGCACAATCCACTTTTCCGGTTCCGACACCATGAGATGACAATCGAGAGGCAGCTTGGTCAGGGGCCGGAGTGCTTGGACGAGCAGTGGCCCGGCGGTGATGTTCGGAACAAAATGGCCGTCCATGATGTCGAGGTGAAGCCAGTCGGCGCCCGCGCTCTCGACTTCCCTGACCTCGTCGTTGAGTCGAGCAAAGTCGGCGGATAGTAATGATGGAGCCAGAAGCGGGGCCTTCTTGGATTGCATTTCTCTTGGATATCGCTAAGGGGCTGATATCTCAAGCGGAAGCTTGAGGTCGCGGCCCTGTAGCCCATTCAGGAAGCCGGAGGCAGTGACCTCCTTTTTGCCCTCCCATTGGAGAGCCACAAGTTCGAGCGCGCCGGCAGCCGTCCCAAGGAGCAGCATTCCTGTTTTTTCATAGAGTTGGCCCGCGTGGCCCTGAATGTCCGGCCGGGGGTGAGCTTGTTTAACTTTGAGCCGCGCGGTTTGGTCGCCAGACAGTTTGATCTGCAGGCTCGTCCCCGGCCAGGGATTCAAGGCTCTGATCCTTCGATCCAGCACCTCGGCCGAATCTTTCGGGTCGAGCCATTCCATATCCTTGGTCAGCTTTTCCGCATACGTTACCAGCGATTCGTCTTGGGGGCGGCCCTGAAGGGTCCCGCTCGCAAGCCCAGTGAGGGTCTCTGTAATCAGTTCGGCGCCCATCGCGGCCAGCCGGTCGTGAAGTATGCCGGCCGTGTCGTCGGCTCGAATGGGTGTTCTGCTTTGCAGAAGAATATCGCCGGCATCAAGCTTCTCGACCAGCCGCATGGTCGTGACCCCGGATTCAGAATCTCCGGCGAGAATGGCGCGTTGAATGGGGGCTGCCCCCCGCCAGCGAGGAAGAAGCGAGGAATGAATATTTACACAGCCGAGGCGTGGAAGCGTCAAAACGTTTTTTCGAAGTATTTGGCCGAAAGCTACGACGACGACTACGTCGGGATGAAGTGCGGCAAGCCGCTCGAATTCTCCCGGCGCCGACAATTTCTCGGGTTGGATCACTTGAATCCCGAGTTCAAGCGCCTTTCGTTTGACCGCGCAGGGGCGGAGTTCCAAGCCCCTTCCGACCGGCCGGTCCGGTTGGGTATACGCGGCAATGAGCGAATGTTTTTTGCTGATCGCTTCGAGCGCGGGCACGGCGAACTCGGGGGTGCCCATGAAAACCACGCGAAGCATGGTCTAGAGCCCTGTGGCTTTCTTGTTTTTCGGCACGAGCGCCGCTTCGCCGAGCTCACGTTCTTCGGCTTCGCGTTCCGCGCGCTCCTGTTTGAGACGTCGGCGGATGGTTTCTTTTTTGAGCGGGCTCAGCCGATCGATAAACAGCTTTCCGTCGAGGTGATCGAGCTCGTGTTGGACGACGATTGCCAGCAGACCTTCGGCGGAGAAAGTTTTCGTAAGGCCGTCCAAGTCCTGATGCTGAACCTTGATCTTCTCGGCGCGCTTCACTTCGGCGGAAAACTCCGGCACGGAGAGACAGCCCTCGGAAAAGAGAATGCTTCCCTCCCGGTGGATAATCTCGGGATTAATCAGAATTCTCGGTTTCTTGTTTTTAATGATCCCGCCGGCGACGATTTCGGCTCCCTCGGGAAGTTCTTTCGGCGGCTCGCCCTCCGGAAGCTCCTCGTGCTCGAATTCGGCATCGATCACGACGATCCGTTGGAGAATTCCGACCTGATTTGCCGCCAAACCCACGCCGGGCGCGTGATACATCGTCTCGAACATGTCGTCCGCAAGTTTTCTCAGTGATTTTTCGATGTGCGAAACGGGAGCGGCTTTTTGCGCGAGAACGAGGTCGGGAAATTTGTAGATTTTCAACTTTGCCATGATATTTTTAGGACGTTCGGCGAGCAATGAGCGTTACCGCCAGGGCTGCGAAGATCGTGCTTGGAAGCCATGCGGCGAGCCAGGGCGGCAACGCACCATTGGTGCCCAGAGATAAACCGACTGAGTAAAAAAGCCAATAGAAAAAAGTGATTCCCAAGCAGAGGCCCAAGTCTTTTGCAAGGCCGCCTTCTCTTCGTGACCGCACGGAAAAGGGCACACCGAGAAAACACATTACGATCGGAATAAAACTCAGGCTGATTTTGGAATGAAATTTCACTTCGTAGTTCTTTGTGTCCGCTCCCGCGTTTTTGGTTCGCTCGATGTAGTGATGAAGTTCTTTGAGGCGGAGGCCGTCCACTTCCTTTTCAATCTCCTGAAAATCGCGCGGAGTTTCCGAGATGATCAGCTCTTTCTCTTTGAATTTTTGCGTGAGGGGGAAGGTGCTCTCTGGCGAGAAAACCGTTACGGTTCCTTTCATGAGCCGCCACCCGGTTTTGGTGAACTCGGCCCTTTCGGCTTCAACCACCTGAACGAGATTAAAACTTTCGTCGAACGTGTAGACGGCCATCCCGTGAATCGTCTGCGTGGCCGCGTCGAAAAGCCGAAGGTTATAGATAAGATTCTTCGAACGGTACCAGATCTTGTCTTGCTTGATGTCCAGGAAGAAATCCTGTTTTTTCTTCATGACCCGCATTTCATAGGTCATCCGTTTCTTAAACGTGAGCGGAAGAATTCGGTCTTCCAGGACAATAATAAGGCAGGAAATCATAAATACGATGGTGACGACCAGCGTGACGATTCGCTTGAGCCCGACGCCGATCGAGTACGCGGCGACCAGTTCATTCGTCCGGGCGAGCCCGGAAAGCGTGAAAACAGTCGCGAGCAGTACGGCTGGCGGCATCATTTGCACGGTGATGTTGGGTAAGTTGAGAAGATGGTAGACGAGGATCTGATTACCGGGATACTGGTGATCCAGTAAGTCTCCGAGAACCTCCTGGAAGAGAAATAGACCAGCGAGCGCGAGAATCGCCACAAGGAAGTTCTTGATAAAGATCCCGGCGATGTACCGGTCCAGCGTCTTCATTATCGGTGAGTTTAGCATTATTCCTGGGCAGAAGGCATTGCTTTAGCTTTTTTGATCTACTACTTATGAGGAATAGGCGGTATCGTATGTTTTTCACAGCTAGGACGGGGAACTGACATGGCCGATATCTCAGATCAGAACGAACTTCAAAAAAACAGCGATCGTCCGGGCGGCCCGAATTCAGAAGCGGGAAACCAGGGCAACAAGTCACGCAAAAAGTGGATCATCGAGAACCTGACGTCGCTCGTTTTGGCTTTGTTCATCGTTTTCATGATTCGCTCGAGCGTTGTCGAGGCGTTTAAGATACCTTCAGGATCGATGATCCCGACACTTCTGATCGGCGATCACATTTTTGTAAACAAGTTTGCTTATGGTTTTAAGATCCCGTTTTCGGATCTGGTAACGGACCATCCGGTCTATGTCGTGAAACGTGATCCGCCCAAGCGTGGCGATGTCATCGTTTTCATGTACCCGAAGGACGAAAGTTTTTACTATATCAAGCGGGTGGTCGGGATTCCCGGCGATACCGTTGAAATCCGAAACAAGGTCCTTTACATCAACCAGCAGATGGTCGCCCGTGATGTGGTCACCGGTCCGGCCGCCGATAAAGTTTTTAAATCGCTCGATGACCCGAAATATAGTTCCACGAATCTCGACTTGTTTACGGAGCGCCTGGATAAGGCTGATCACATGATTCTACTTGATAAGAACAGCTTCATGGGGGAAAGCCACGGCCCGATCACCGTACCGCCGGACAACTTGTTCGTCATGGGCGACAACCGTGATTTTTCGAACGACAGCCGATTCTGGGGTTTCGTCCCGATGCGGAACGTGAAGGGGAAGGCCATGGTGATCTGGCTTTCTCTTTGGGTAAATTTTTCCGATAGTCAGTTCGTGTTCCGACCCGAGCGGATCGGGACGATCCTGCGGTAATCAGCCCGCCAGGCGGCTGAAGACGTCCAGAATCAATCCGAGCGCCCGGCGGGCAGGCTGCGGACAATAATCCGTCCACCGCGCGAGCTTGGGACCATTTCGGTAATACCAACCGACAAAACTGCGGCCGAATCGCGAGCGGCTGAGGGTGTGGTCACGAAAGGTCCTGAGCCGGGGCAATGTTCCGGGGTCGATCACGTCCGTGAGCGCCGTCGCGACGAAGCAGTTCCCGTCGCCTCCGAGCATTTTGTACGCGTTCTTGAACTCGGGCTTATGCATCGCCTTTTCGTTGCTGATGTACTTGCGAAGGGTTTCGGTCGCGAGGGGCTGAAAAGGCATGCCCTTCGAAAAGAGAATGTACTTTTCCATGTACTGCATAAAATCCCGCTGTTTCGCGGGAGAGCGCGTGCGGTCGAACATTTTCGTCAGGTCCCAATAAATCGCGCTGATCAGGAGGACCTCGTACATGTCTTTCTTCACGTCAAAAAGCGCCGGGGTGAGTCCGCCTGGGGGGACTCCCTTCCAGTCCTCGAGGATCCGGAGATAAGTCTGGTATGACTGGGCCGCTTCCGCGATCTTTCCGCTCTGATACGCTTTAAGTCCAGAGGTCGCGAGCTCAATGCGTCTGCGCATGAGCTTTTTCCGGTGCTCACGCTCGGCTTCCTCGATCTGTCTTTGAACCTTCCGTTTTGCTCGGGTGACGACGTCATCATGACGAGGCATAGCTCTATCCTACCCCATAAGGATCAATATCGACGAGAAATTGCCACTTTTCCTTCCAGCAAATTGAACGTGCACCGAAAACCGCGCGGCGGAGCCGCTGGACATCTACTGATTTGATCAATAAATCCCACCGGTAGATTCCTTTTGCCCGCTCCAGAAAGGCTTCACTTGGGCCCAGAATATCGAGCTTTCCCGGCTCTTGGGTCGTTTGAAGAGCGCTGGCGATCGCGGTCGCGCGCCCGCGCGCTTCTGCCTGACTCGGGCTCTCAAAGCGTAACCTCGCCAGGCGACCAAAGGGCGGATAGCTCAGCGCCTTGCGCAGCTCCCGTTCATTTTCCAGAAAAGCGTTCTCGGAAAGCGCCCCGGTAATCGTTTGAATCACGGGATGGTTTTGATTGAAGGTCTGGATCAGAACCCGCCCGGGGCGCTCGCCGCGTCCGGCGCGCCCGGAGACTTGTTTGAGGATCTGGTAAGCCCGCTCCGGGGCCCTGAAGTCCGGCCAGCGAAAAAGCGCGTCGGCGAGGACGACCACAACGAGAGTCACCCCCGGGAAATCGTGCCCTTTGACGAGCATTTGCGTCCCGAGCAGGACATTCGATTGGCCGCTCCGGAAATCCGCAAGAACGGATTCGAGCCGTGAGGTGCTGGTGATCTGATCACGATCGAGGCGCAGGGCGCGCATTTCGGGAATGATCCTGGGCAACTCTTCTTCAAGGCTTTCGGTTCCCGCTCCGATCCCCTGCAGGTCCGAACTGCGGCATTTCGGGCAAAAATCGGGAATCGATTCATGGTGGTCGCAAACATGGCAGCGAAGCTCCCGCTTTTTTCGATGAACCGTGAGGGAAATGGAACAGTTGGAACATTCGGCGACCTCCCCGCAGTCCTGACATACGAGAAACGACGCGAAGCCGCGACGGTTCAGAAAAATCATGGCTTGATCGCCAGCCGCGAGGGTTTGGCGGATCGTCTCGACAGTGCGTTCCGCGAGAGTCGCCTGGATGCCCTCGACTCGGGGTTCTTCGCTGAGGTCCACGATTTCGACGGAAGGCAAGCCACCGGGAGCGATTCGGTTCTCGAGCCGTGCTTCGGAATAGCGGCCTTCGCGGACTCTTTCTCGAGACTCGAGACTCGGCGTCGCGGAACCGAGTACGACGAGGGCTCCGGTCAGTTTTGATCGCACGACGGCGAGATCACGGGCGTGATACCGGACGCGATCCTCCTGCTTGTAGGTCGGGTCATGTTCTTCGTCGATGACAATGAGGCCGAGTTCGGGAATGGGGGCGAAAATCGCGGAGCGCGCGCCAACAACAACCCTGATTTCCCTGCTCCTCAGGGCGGCGTTCAAATCCCTCCGTTTCGCGTCCGCGATAGCGGAATGCCAGAGGGCTACCGGGACTCCAAGTCCTTCTTCGAACCGGCTATGGAGCTGGGTCGTCAGCGCGATTTCAGGAACCAGGAGAAGTACGCCGCGACTCTCAGCCAGGCTTCGCCGGGCGAGTTCGATGTAGAGTTCGGTTTTTCCGCTTCCGGTAACTCCCGCCAAAAGGGCGACGCGTGGGGAGTCTGGGGCGAGCGACTTGGTACGGACGATTTCAATCGATTCCAGAGCTGATTTCTGCTCGTCGGTCAGTTCATGAACTCGCATCGTGATCTGCCGGTTTTTGAGGGGTTTAGCCTCGCTCCTGGCGCTCTTTAAACCGAGTGCGGCCGGAGGGGCCGCGCAGTGCAGGACTTCCCCGAGAGGTGCGCCGTAGTATTCATGCGCCCACTTGCAGAGAGCCAGGACGTCATCCGTGAAAATGGGTCCCTGATTGCTGATTTCAAGCACATCTTTCAATGCCTCGGGCGACAGTCCGGCCGGGAGCTCCGAAATCGGGCGTGGCGGCTCGACAATGAACGCGTGTGTGACGGTGCGACCGAACGGAACTTTCACCCAGCCGCCGACCTGCACGCGCGTCAGCATTTCCCCCGAAATTCGATAAGTGAAAAGTCCTTCGACTGGCCTGGGAATCGCGACAGAAAGGACGTATTGAGCCGGACCGGTTGCCGTCATCGTACAAACTTATAGAATTGCTCGATCAGTGTTTTTTGTGCCGATGGTGAGGCGTTGCCGATTTCGGTGAACCCGGAGGCGGGAAACGGTGCGGACCCTTTGAACTCGGGCAGGCTCGAGGCTGTAGTGAACTCGAGCATCTCTTCCTGCAGTACCGGCGTCTCGTCCGAATCAATCAACGAAATCATCCGAGGATACGGAAATCCTCGATAAAAGCGGTAAGAATCGAACTGGACCTCGTGTTGAATCAGAACACGGACGGGGAGAAAACTGTCTTTTTCTATCCAGAGCTGTGGTTCAGTTTTAATCGGGCGTCCGATGAGCCATGCCGGGACGTTTTTCCATCGTTTGAAATAAGTGACTTCCGCATTTCTTCTCTGCTCCTCGTCAGGAAGCGCCAGGAGATCGCTTTCGGAGCGGATGGGAACACCGGCATCCGTCAAGGTGCGGGTCAGGTCCGGCACGCTGGATAAAAACATCAAAGCATCAGGGACCGTGAAGGTGTTCGCTTTTCGCTCAAGCTGATACAGTTTTTGGCCGGCGTCATCGAGCGCCCAGCTTCGCAGGATCTGGGTCTCGGCGTTGTAGACCGTAAGTGCCTTGAAGCGGACGTCAGACGGCTTCCCGTTCTCAATTTTCGTGACCTGGCTGCGGAGACGGATTCCTTTGGGTCCCGCGTGCTTTGCCGCCAGCGTCTTTATGATGAAGTGCGAGGGTGGCACGTAGGCCAGGGCTGAAGAGGCTTGAAAGATCGAGGAAATGGCTAAAGCGATTCCGAAAAAAATGAGCGATTTGCGGGTCATGGGAAATCCCCCCTGAGGCTACGCAGTGAAATCGGCAAGTCTGATTGCCGGGCGGCGCGCTCAAACTTTGCCGGGAAAGCGGTGCTCTTCGGACTCTAGCGCGGCTTTGCAATCGATGCAAAGAGTTGTGAAGGGGAAGGCCTGGAGGCGAGCTTCGGAAATCGACTCACCACATTCCTGGCATTCGCCAAAAGAACCGGCATCGATCCGTCGGAGGGCTGCATCGATCTGTATAAGGATGCCCTGATCGCGATTCTTCATTTGGACGGCAAGTGCCTTGTCCGTTTCAGCGGACGCTTGATCAACCGAGTCGCTATAAACGACATCGTCTTCGATCATGCTGGCGGTCTTCTGCCGAAGTTCGGACGCAAGGGTCTCGCGTCTCTCAAGTAGTTGTTTCTTGTAAGTTTCGAGCTTTTCCTTGCGTATTGTCATAAGGGGAGCAACACTTAACTAGTTTTATAGTTCTTGTAAAGCGGAAAATGACACTATGCACCTTAGGCTCTTTTTGACGGCGCTTCTGATTTTTTGGTCTCTAGGCGGACTGTTTGGCCCGCTTGAGTCGGTCCTGGCGTCGGATTTTCACTCCCCGCGAACGGCGGCATTGGGTGGCGCGGGCCATGCCGGCCCGATGCTGAATGATACGATTTACCTGAACCCTTCTTACGCTGCTTTCTCGCCTACCTACAGCATTGGCGGGAATTATCAATGGTTCAACGGCCCCTCCGCCGGGCCTGACCAGGAGAGTCCATATCGCGGGCATCTTTGGAATTTATCGATCCAGGATGGCCGGTCGGCACTGTTTCAGGCCGGCGTTGGACTGACCCAGTCTTCCAATTTTCGGATGATTCACGTCGGAGCCGCCAAATCAGTGGTGAGGCGGATTGGGCTTGGAATCGGAGGGAAATTCGTATTCCCGAATGACACGCGAAAGATGATCCAAGACGGCATGGTTTCGGTGAGCGGAATCGTGAGTGATTGGCTTCAGGTCGTCGGAATTGTCGACAATATGGTCGAAACGCCGGAGGGCCGGGAGCGCGGGCTTTATCGTGAATTCATTCTAGGTACAAAGATCAACGTTCAGGGCATCGTGCTGCTCTATTTTGATCCCCATTGGGTTCCTCACCTCGCGGACGGACCCTCCTATGGTCACGAAACGGGAATTGAGTTCTCCCTGATGTCGGACCTCTTTCTTAGGTTCGGGGCGTTTCGGAATTCGAATCTTCCCTTCGAAGGCTTGCGAGGCCGTGGCTACGGCGCTGGAATCGGCTGGATCGCGCCCAAAACCTCTTTCGACTACGGAATGTCCCGGGTGCTGTCGCCCCAGCCGGCGACAGCCCACGTTGTGGGGATGACGCTGTTTTTCTGATGGCTTCGTTTTCCGCTCGTGAGTCATTTCCGACACAGGGCTAACCGTAATCCCGATCCTGGCCGATAAGTATGGCGATGAGGTCTGAAAGATTTGGACAGTCGCTGTTTTTCGGAGTGGCCCTATTTTTTCCCCTGCTCGCCGAAGCCGGTCGGGTTTATGAGGCGAGTTTTCTGGACAATTTTCTTCGCTCTCCGGATCAGTGCGCGGCCGAAAAAGCCTCGAATCGCGACCTCAAATTTTCGGCTGAACGGAACAAGAGGCTTCAGCACGATTTAAAATGGGCGGTGGCGGGGCAGCTCCAGATCGGATGGAAAATCTATCGACCGTTGATCGCACACTTTCTTCGTACCGACGCACCCGTCGAAAGTGAGGCTTTCGCGAACGCCGTGGCACGGTGGCAGTTGGTTTCAGGCGTTCGTAACCCGCCTGACGGAATTATTGACGCCGACACCCTGATGAGCATCTTCGTGGAACTGCAATCGAAACGCCTGTTTGATACGAAACCGCCTGAGGTGAATATGGTGAGTATTCCCTTGTCGCGATTTTACGATTCCGGAAAAGAACGCTCCCGTATGAAGATCGGGCAGGAGACCCTCGCGGCATATGAACGCATGCTGCAAGCCGCACGAAAAGCGGGCATAAAAAGTGATTTTCTGAAGATCATTTCAGGCTACCGGAGCCCGATCTATCAGAAAGAACTCGAATCAAGATACGGCTCCGATCGCGTCAGGCTCGCCGGCAATACGCCGCATGCAACCGGGAGAGCCATCGATATCTATGTCGGGGGCGTGCCAGTTAGCACCAAGAATTCAAATCGCGAGCTTCAGTCACGGACAGATGCGTACCGCTGGCTTGTCAGGAATGCTGAAAAATTCGGTTTCGTTCCTTACTATTTCGAACCATGGCACTGGGAATACGTCGGTCCCGGGAATCAGGATTGAAAGGTCCCGAAAAATACTTTGGGTGCTCCGGTTGCGGGGCTCGCGCCCACTGACAGCTCGGACCCGGGGTAAAGCTTTCGCACATTCTCTTCGGTCAGAACTGTTTTAATCGGTCCAAAAGCGACGCTCTGGCCTTTCCTCAACAGGAGTCCGGTGTCAGCCCATTCCGAAGCAAGATTCACGTCGTGCGAGACCAGGACGATCGAGCTGCCCTCAGTGGTGAGTTCGCGAAGAAGTTTGCCCATGGTTGCCTGGTGATTCAGATCCATTCTCGAAAGGGCCTCATCGAGCAAAAGCACCTTCGCGCCTTGGACAAGCGCGCGTGCGAGCGCCACGAGCTGACGTTCGCCACCGCTCAGGGTGTGAAGGTCCTGATCCCTGAGCCCCCAACAAAGGCACCTTTCCATCGCTTCGCGCACGAGTTCTCGGTCATTTGACGACCGGTAATACCGAAAAGTTCCCGGGTTCAGATGACAGCTTCGTCCCAAGGTGATCGCCTCGCGCGCGGTCAGGGGGAACTCCGCATGGAGGTCGGGCGGAACGTAAACGACCGCTCGCGCTCGCATTTGCGGGGTGTTTCTCAAAAAATCTTCTCCGCGGTGCCTGACCACTCCGGCCTTGAGTGGAAGAATTCCGGCGATCGCCTTTAGGAGAGTTGATTTGCCGGAACCGTTCGGACCCAGGAGAGCGAGAATCTCGCCGCGTTCGAGTTCCAGGGAAACATCCTTCAGAACCGGAGTGCGTCCGTACGAAAATGAAATCCCGTAGGCTCCAAGGACAGGGCTGCTCACGAGGCCTCCCGACGAGAGAACAGAATCCAGAGAAACAGGGGCGCGCCAACCAGAGCCGTAACGATTCCGACCGGCAGGTCATACGGCCGGGCCAGAACGCGTGCCGTGACGTCCGCCGCCGTCAACGCCGCCGCTCCCCAGATCGCGCAAAGCGGGAGGAGGCGGAGGTGAAGCGAGCCAACGAGTCGCCGTACAAAATGCGGGATGACCAGTCCGATGAAGCCAATCATTCCTGAGGCGCTTACACAGATCGCGACGAGCAAGGCGATCGTGAAAATCAGGCTGGCCCGGACTTTCCCGACGGCGATTCCCAAGGTGAGGGCACCCTCTTCGCCCATGAGAAGGGCATCGAGCTCGCGCCAGCGAAGCCAGAGCGCCAACGTGAGAACGGACGCGGTCCCGAGAGTGAAAAGTGCCCCGCCCATGCGCGCCCGCGAGAGATCGCCGAGCAGCCACAGGAGGGCACCTTGGATGCCGTTCGCGTCGGACAGCGCCATCCAGAGGGCAACCAGACTCGAACCCAGAAAGCCGAGCATCACGCCGGCGAGAAGAAGCGAGAGCGTCGTTATCCCTGGACGATGCGCCACGACGAAGAGAAGCGCCGTGAAGAGAAGCGCGCCCGCGAACGCCGTTCCCGTCAGACCCGCGAAAATCCAGTGAAACCCGAGGGAGGCGCCGAATACCGCCCCAAGAGCGGCTCCCGAAGAAATGCCGAGCGTGTATGGCTCGCACAGAGGATTCGAAAAAAGGGCCTGAAGCGAGGCGCCGGCCACGGATAGCCCGATTCCGACCGCCGAGGCGAGGAGCACTCTCGGCAATCGGAGCTGGACGATCACTCCGATATCCGCGTCGGATGTCGCTCCGAATTTCAGAGAAAGAATAATCGCGAGAGCCCAGGCAAAAAGTCCGAAAATGTAGGCGTGAAGCGCTCTTTTATTCAGCATCGAAAACCTTCTTTTCGAGAATCGAAAGCCCTTCGAGCAGCCGAAGCGTCGGACGGAGAAGGGCGTCAGCCTCGATCACGAAAACCTTGCCGTTCCTGACGGCGGGAACTGATTGGAAGTCTTTCCAGCGTTTCACGGACGCTTCGAAGCCTTTTCCTGATTGGCGTCCGAGCGCGAGAATCAAGATGATCTCCGGCTTTCTTTGAATCACGTCCTCGACTGAGGGTTTTGGGTAGCGCGTGTCTGAATCAGAATAGACATTTATCGCGCCCACTGTGGTCAATGACTCGTTGAGAAAGCTTTTGCCGCCGGCGACAACGAGCGGCTCGTCACCTATTTGAAGGAGAACGCGGGGACGTCGCGTCCTTTTGGTGGCGCGACTGCGTATGCGGGAGAGTCCCTGCTCGAATTGCGATGCCATCTGGGCGCCTCGCGCGGCGAATCCGAGCGCGGTTCCCGTCAGGCGCATCGATTCCTTGATCTCATCGAAGCTCTCGGTTCGGACCACGAGAACGTTGAGTCCGAGTTCTCGAAGGTGAAGGACGGGGTCCTTCGGATTTCCGTCCTGGCTGGCTAAAACGAGGTCTGGCTTGAGGGCGACCACGCTCTCGAGATTGAACCGATCGTAGCGTCCGATGGAGGCCGCCTTTTTCAGTCCCGGTGGATAGTCGGTGTATTCGCTTATGCCGACGATTCGATTCAGGTCCGTTTGCAGCAGATCGGCAGCGAGTTCGCCTAGCGAGGGCATGAGAGTGACGATTCGGCGCGGAACCGTTTCTTCCGCTCCGGCTCGGGCAGTCGCGCAGAGGAGCAGCAGCGCCGCAAAGGCGGGTGCCCATTGTTTGCGCCGTGGCTCAGTCGAACCTTTGTTCACGGTTTTCAAGGAGAGCATCGATGTTGGACTCATGTCGCAGGATAATCAAAAAAACCATGGCGGCGCCCCACCACAGGTGGGCCCCGACTCTATTCAGGACAAGGTAGCTCACGGATGCAAGGCTAAGCCCGGCGATGCTGGAGATCGAGCCGATCTTCTTGTCCAAGAAGGTAAGAACATACGCGATTGCCCCTACCAGGGCTGATACGGGAGAAAGGACGAGCAGTGCCCCGAATCCGGTCGCGATTCCTTTTCCTCCCTTCAGGTGAAGCCATGGCGAGAAGCAGTGTCCGAGTACCGCGAAAAAGCCGGTTGCCCAAAGCGCACTCAGGCTGAAAGCGAAAGTTTCGCCTGTCCAAACACCGATCGCGTGTACCAGGCCTTCCCGACTCAGCAGCAAGACGAGAACGGCGCCTTTGAGCAGGTCAAGCGTGAACGTGAGCAAGCCCGCGCGGAATCCCACGATTCGGGACACGTTTGTCGCCCCTATGTTCCCACTTCCCCGTTTTCGGATATCGCCCGCTTTGAAAAGTCTCCCGACCCAGAGGCCAAAAGGAATCGAACCGACCAGAAAGGAGGTGAGGTAAATGATGGGTTCGGGATAGGCGATGAGATCAGCGAGCACGTTTCACCTTTCGGGTTTCCAACCGGGGCTCGGGCTCGCCCGACGGAAGCCCCCGCAGTCTGAGAACGAAGCCAGCCAAAGCGGCGAGAAAAATCACGATCGAAATGAATTGGCTGGTTGAAAGAACACCTTCTATGACAAAGCCGCGAATCAAGTCGCCCCGGAAGATCTCGATGAAACTTCGGATCAGCGGATAAATCATGAAATAGGTCAGGCCGACCTGACCGTCGAATGTCTTACGTTTGAAAAGATAAATGAGCCCGCCGAAAAGGATCAGGAGGGCCGTGAATTCATAAAGCTGCGTCGGATGAAGCAGAATCCCTTGGAGATGTTTTTCGACCAGATCGGAATAAAGCCGGATCCCGAACGACGAGCCGGTCGGCGCGCCATAGCAGCAACCCGCGCTGAGGCAACCCAAACGTCCGAAAGCATGCGCGATCACCAGTCCGGGAATCACGACATCGGAAACCCTCCAAAACGAAAGTCGGTATTTGCGGAGGTACCACGCCGCGAACGGAACGACCGCCAGCGGTCCTCCGAAGAACACGAGCCCGCCCTCCCAGACCTTGAATATCGAAGCTGGCTCGGCGGCGAAGTAACTGAAACGGGTGATCACGAACAGGAGCCTCGCGCCCGCGAATCCAACAATCAGTGACCAAAAGGTCAGATCGAGAATCCGTTCAACGTCCATTCCGGATCTGATGGCAAGGCGCTTGATCACATAGATCGATACCAGAAAACCGATGGCGATCAGAAAGCCGTACGTATGGATCGGAATCGGGCCGATATTAACGAGGAGGGGATGCATCCGCGCCTGGTTCCTTGTTTTTCTCCTGGATCACGAGATCCAGCATCAGGATGCCCACCCCGACACAGATCGCGGAATCCGCCACGTTAAACGCCGGAAAGTGGTAACCCTGCCGCCAATGGAAATCGAGAAAGTCGATGACGTAACCCAGGGCCACACGGTCGATCAAATTCCCGATAGCGCCGCCAATCACCAGCGAGAGCGCCGAGGAGAGCTTCAGGTCCTGTTCTGGAATTTTGTTGAAAACGTAGCCGATCGCGGCAAGCGCGATGAGGGGGACGATCACGAAAAAGGGCGTTCTGAAGGAGGCGTCCGCATGCGCAAGAATCCCGAAAGCCGCACCCGGGTTTTTGATGTAGGTCAAATTGAAGAATCCCGAAATGACCGGGATACTTTCGCCCAAACGGAACTGGTCGACGATAAGCGCCTTGGTCCATTGGTCGAGTCCGATGATGAGCGCCGCCAAACTGATCAGGATGAGATATTTGCGTTTCATCAGTGAATGGCCTCCTGGCAGCGACTGCAGAGTTCCGGATGTGACTCGGATTCGCCCACCGTTTTCGAATAGACCCAGCACCTGGCGCATTTTTCGCCGGATACCCGTGTGACCGTTGCTACCACCGGCTCGGCTCCCGCAGGGGCAGAGGTCAGCTCCAGCTCGCTCACAAGAAACAGCCGTCCGAGATCCTCGCGTGTTGATGACAGGTTCTGCCGGATCGCGGGTTCCACGGCCAGCGTAACCTTGGCTTCACGCGGATGGCCGATCGTCTTCTCTTTTCGCGCTTCTTCAAGCGCCTTGAGTACGATTTCACGAACATCCCAAATTTTTGCGAACACTTCTTCGAGCTTCGGATCGCTCCAGGGTTTCAATTCCGTTTCAGAGGGAAATTCTCCGAGGAACACGGACTCCGGCCGCCGCTCGCGCTTCGGCATGTAGCCCCAGATTTCCTCGGCCGTAAAGGACAGAATCGGCGCGATCGAGCGCGTCAGGGCGTCGCAGATCAGCCACATGGCGGTCTGGGCAGAGCGTCGTTCGGGAGAGCTCTTTCCAGCCGTGTAGAGGCGGTCCTTCAAAATGTCGAAATAGACGGCCGAAAGATCGGTCGAGCAGAAGTTCACGAGTTGCTGATAGACTTGGTGGAACTCGTACGACTCGTAGGCGGAATGGATTTTTTCGAGCACCACGGATGAGCGGGCTAGCGCCCAGCGATCAAGGTCGCCCAGCTGATTCAGGCTGACGAGGTCCTTGTCCGGGTTGAAGTCGTAGAGATTGCCGAGGAGAAAGCGGATCGTGTTACGGATCTTCCTGTAGCTTTCGGAGACCCGCTCCAGGCTTTCCATCGAGAAGTTAACGTCATTACGGTAATCCTCGAGTACGACCCAGAGGCGCAGGATTTCGGCGCCATGAGTTTTCATGAGGTCGAGGGGAGAGGTGACGTTCCCCTTTGATTTGGACATTTTCTTTCCGGACTTGTCGTTGACAAAGCCGTGGGTGAGAACGGTCCGGAACGGCGCCTTCCCGCGAGTTGCGACTCCGGTCAAGAGCGAGGTCTGAAACCAACCGCGGTGCTGATCGCTTCCTTCGAGATACAGATCGGCCGGCCAGCCGAGGTCACGCTTTTCGCAGACCGCGGCATGACTGACTCCCGAGTCGAACCAAACGTCGAGAATATCGCGTTCTTTTTTGAACTTTGTCCCTTGGCAATTCGAACATTTCGTTCCGACGGGAACGAGCTTCTCGGCGGGTTCCGTGAACCAGATGTCGACGCCCTTTGCCTCGATCTGATCGGCCATGGCGTTGAAAACACCCTGATCCGCTTTTGGTTCATTGCATGACTCGCAATAGAAAACGGTGATCGGCACGCCCCAGGTGCGCTGTCGCGAGATGCACCAGTCCGGGCGGGATTCGACCATGCCCATGATCCGGTTGATTCCCCAGGATGGAACCCACCGTACTTCCCGGATCGCGGCTTTCGCCCGATCGCGAAGGGTCATTCCGACTCCCGCGCGCGGCTCCATTCCGATGAACCACTGCGGAGTCGCCCTGAAAATAACTGGAGTATTGCAACGCCAGCAGTGCGGGTAACTGTGTTCGATGTCGGCCCTGCTGACGAGGTGACCGCCCGCACGGAGCTTTTCAATGATCGGCTCATTCGTTTTGAAAACGAACTGCCCCTGCATTTCGGCGAATTCTGTGGTGAACTTGCCTTTGTCGTCGACCGGTGCAGTGGTCCCCAGCCCGTATTTCATGCCGATCTTGTAGTCATCGACGCCATGTCCCGGCGCCGTGTGGACCGCGCCGGTCCCTGTCTCGAGGGTAACGTGCTCGCCCATCATGATCAGCGAGTTGCGATCGATGAACGGATGCCGCGCATTTTTGCGGTGAAGCCGCTCGGCCTTGAATGTCAGGAGAGTCGTGGAGGGCTTTTCAAAACCCGCGGCCCTTTCGAAGGATTCTTGAAGACCTTTCGCCACGATCCAGATTTCCGTGCCTTCGAGTGCGGGCACTTTGATCGCGACATAATCAAATTCAGGATGAAGAGAGATACCGAGATTGGCCGGAAGCGTCCAGGGAGTGGTCGTCCAGATGATCAGGGATGTTCGGGTCGCGCCCTCGCGGCGGACGATCTCAGCAAGTTCCGGAAACGCCCTGATAGCATCATCCGTCAGATCAAATTTGACGTAAATCGAAGGGCTCTTTTTATCGGCGTACTCGATTTCCGCTTCGGCGAGGGCTGTCGTGCAGGAGGCGCACCAGTGGACAGGCTTGTTGCCTTTGTATAGGACCCCGGCCGCCGCGCAGCGCCCCAATTCGCGCACGATAGACGCGACGTAACGCTTATCCATCGTGAGATAGGGATCGTCCCAGTCGCCGAATACCTCAAGACGGTTGAACTGCTCTTTTTGAACGGCGATGTATTTCTTCGCGTACTCCCGGCACATCTCACGGAGCTGCGTGATCGGCATGCCCGCTTTGTCGCGTTTTTGATCGAGAAGCTGCTTTTCCACTCCGAGTTCGATCGGCAAACCATGGCAGTCCCAACCCGGCACGAAGGGCGCTTCGTATCCGCACATATTCTTGTACTTGATGACGACGTCCTTCAGAACCTTATTGAGCGCGTGGCCGAGATGGATATTGCCGTTTGCATAAGGGGGACCGTCATGGAGCAAGAATCTTCCGAGCTTTGAGCCGATGTTCTTTTCCACCATGCGATAATAAATCCGATCCCGATGCCACCGCTCGATCATCGGCGGTTCGCGCTCTGGCAGGGATCCGCGCATCGGGAACTCGGTTTGGGGCAAATTCAGGGTTTTTTTGTAGTCTTCTCCAGCGGTCTTCTTGTCGTTCATATCAAGGCTGCCTTTTCACCAGGTGGAACCCCAGAGGACGATTCCTTGTGATAGTTTTTGAAAGAGCGCTGGATCACTCTGCTCGATTCCTTCGTACATCTCGGGGGTCCAGACGATCAATTCGATCAGCTTGCCGAGAGGGTGCCTTCCGGCGACTTTTCTGATTTCCTCGGGCGCTTCCGATACGACGAAAAGGTCATAATCGCTATCAGATCGAGCGCGTCCGACGGCGCGACTTCCAAACAGGATTCCTTTGCTTGAGGTGGATTCGAGAAGCTTTTTCAACCCTTCGAGATCGCACATTGCCAAAAAAGTTTTGAGAATTTGAACCGAAGTGTTCTCATCCTGCAGCCGAACCGCGCGGTGATTGTCGACGAAATCGACCAGCCCAAGTCCCTGGAGGTCAGTCAGAACGCGCATGATCCCCTCCGTGCCACCGAGGCCTCGCACTCCCTTCAGTTTCGAAGAAATCACCCTCGGAGTAAACGAGGTCGTGGGCTCTGAAAGCAATAGGCGCATAACCTTTTGCTCCGGAGTGGAGAAAAACACGGAATCCAAAGTCGGCTGAGGTTTTCTTACGCGGGCCATAGCTCTCCTCGAAGTTCCTAACATACCGTAAAATGACGCATCTTGCACTGGCTTATCCGGTGCCGAGCGGGGTTTTGCCGCGATGGGCCAGGTTTTTTCCGCCGAGGCTCAGAAAGGCGACCCCCGCGGACAGAAGGCCCATTCCGAGCCATTGCAGGCCGCCAAGGCGTTCGTCAAAGAGTACCCACCCAAAGAGCGCCGAGAAACCGGCATTCATAAGGCCCATGGTGCTGACTTGTCCCGCCGGAGCGTATCGGTAGGCTTGCGTCATCGTGAATTGCGACCCGGTGGCGAGAACGCCGATGATCAGAAGGCGGACCGCCTCCCCGGTGTTAGGCAAATAGAAATCGCGGGCGGCCAGCGGGGCGGAGAGAATGGTCGAGACTGCGACGAAATAGAGCACAATCAGGTTCACACTGACTCGTGCGGTTGCGGCTCTTACCGCGACATATGCAAGTCCGCTGAAAACAGCCCCGAAGAGCCCGACGATGATCGCGCCGATCGGGAGAGCGCGTGCTCCAGGCCAGTCCGGACGAAGGAGGAGGATTAATCCGGCGAAAGCGATCGCGACCGCGATGAGCTGCCAGGGATGGAGTTTTTCCCGAAGAAAAAGCCAGGAAAAAAGAATGACGAAGATCGGGGAGCACCAGAGCAGCATGACGGCGATTGAGAGCGGCAAATGCGCCATTGCATAGAAGACGCAGCAAAGCCCGCCGAATCCCGCGAGGCCGCGAATCGTCAAAATGCCCGTGCCCGAGGGGAAGAGCTTCTCGCGTCGGTAGAGGACGATCGCGAGAACCGGAATTAAATTGATGAAGGCTCTAAAGAATACCAGTTCGAAATGGGGGATCAGACCCGTGAGCTGTTTAACGAACACGGCCATGCATGAGAACGACAGTCCGCTTGCCGTCATCCAGGCTAACGCACGACCGGGATTATCGGGCGAAGAGGTCCGAGAACCGTTCGTAGGAGACCTTGGTTTCTGAGATTTTTGTTCCGCCATTCCAGACCGTTTCGAAATATTCGCTTTTTCCAGGGGCAAAATCCGTTTTCGAAACCATGAGAATGGGGCCCATTGCTTGCTGGACTTCGAAAAGCTCCGTCTGACTGTTGTAAAATCCCGTTGCGGCAACCGGGCCAATTGCCTCCGCGCCAGCACCGAGTTCGTAGTGGCCGGGAGAATCCTTTTTGGCGCGAATCCAGTAAACCCGGTCATAGTGACGCGCGGCCGACGGATCGTGTGCAAGTTCTTGGGGGACTTCAGTCCAGTGGTTATGCGAGACCAGGATCCCGTTTTCAACGCGCGACTCCGTAGTCGAGGTAACCAGGAATTTTCGCCCTGAAATCATGAAGGACTTAGTACCGTGCGCAGTCCAGCGGCCTGTCATACCAGCGAACAGAGGATCGGTTTCGGCGGCAAAGCTTTGCGTTGTCGACAGGATCAGCTGAAAAAAAAGAAGCCAGGAAAGCAGACGCATCCCAGCGGCTTTAACGAGCCGGGTCGTGCTCGTCAAGCAGGATTTGCCTGCCGAGGTGGCGTCCGTTTTGCAACCCTGGCGGCCCATGGAGCGCAGGGCTAGTCTACGAAGGGAAACGCTTGGAAAATGGGGAACGTTAGCGGTTCTTCCGGTTGGAATCGCGACGATTCTATTCTTTGCCTGTGGCAGGCCCCCTGGGGAGGTTACGCTGGCAAGTGATTCGGCGGGGGCAGTCGAGGTGAATGGAGTAGCGGGATTCGGGAGTCAGTGCCCCTACGGCACTTTTTCTCGGCCCAACAGTGCCAAGCTGAATCTTTGGGACTGCAATATCGGCCGGAGTTCCGTCGAGCTGGTTGAGCCGCTTCGGGCGCTCATCTTTCAGGCAGATTGCAAAAAGAAGCTGATCACCGTTCGCACGCTGGATGGAAAACTGGACACTACCTGGGAGGTCATGCCGAACGGGTCCTTTTTTTTCAGTATTGATGGCGGTACGGCCAAGTTCCGCGACGACGGAGCGGGAAACGCAAACTGTGCCTCGTCAATGAGCACGGATGTTTTTGGCAAGATCGACTGTGCGAATCGGGACAAGGTCGTCATCAATTTCGAGTCTGTTTGGTGGTTGGGCAAACCCTATACTCCACCGCCGACGGCTCCTGGTCCGGGCGTCAGTCCCGCCGCAAGCGCAAGTCCGGGAATGCCGGTTCCTATTGCCACTCCGAGTGCTGCTCCAATCGCCGGGCCAGGTCACCCAACGCCAACTCCGACTTCGATTCGGCCGTCGCCGGTCCCCACGCGCCATGTGCTTTCTTTTGAGCTGCAGGACGCTGTTCGCGAAACAGGCGTGGAATGCAAGCTGCCCAAAGGCTGCTATTTTTACTCAAGTGCCGTGGTCAGGCAGTGCGAGTAGTTATTGACCCGCGCCGGCCTGACTCTGTTTCTCGAGTTCCTGTGCTCTTTCGAGAGTGGGGCCTATGCGTTTACCGGACGCGTCTCTGTAAATGGATTTTGTCTGCTCGGCACCGCGGTTTCTGTCCATCAGCTGCTTGACTTCCGCCGGGATTGACGCCGCCTGTTTTGCGCCGCACGCCGCTTGCACGTTGCAGATGTCTTTCATCGCAGTCCCGATCTGCTCCCTGACATACTGGCCCAGTAATGTGTTATCGAGTTGTTTGTCGAAGGCGAGCTTGAGGCCCGCGAGCTGGAAGTCATTCCATTTTTTCTGACTTTTCAGGACACTCAGGTCGCTCAGAAGAAGCTTGGCGTCGTAATGGTTTTCTTTCTGTTTTTCGAACATGGCCCGACCGATATCGTGAGCCTGTCGGAGGAGTTGGTCTTTTTCCATGTACGCCCGAAGCTGGTCGAGAGTCTGAACCGTACCGGGAATTCTGAAGCGAAGCTGGGCGGCTTCGATTTTTGCCCGGGCGGCTTCAGCTTCAGCATTTGCTTTCGCCTGAGTGCTTTCATAACTGCGAATGGAGGTCTCAAGGTTGCTCAGCTTTTCCGCTGTTTCGGCGCTTTCTTTTTCATAGCCGACCAGCTTCTTGGTTTCATCAGCGTAGGTTTTATGCGCGTTCGAGGCGTCCGAGTCAAACATCCGGCCAAAGAACCCTTTTTTTGCGCGATGTTTTGCTTTTAGATCGTATTCGACAAGCGCTTGCTGGTTTTTAACGGCTTGTTCCTGAAGCTCGGCGTTGAGTTTCGCCGCGTCCGCCCCAAGGCGGGTCTTTGCCGCCCTTTGTGCTTCGAGAGATGAATTGATTTCAGCTGCTCTTTTGATTAACGCGTTTTGCTCGGCGATTAATTTTTTGTTGTTTTCGATTTCGCTGTTCATGGCTGCTTCGGTCATTCGGGTGAATCCGTCGGCATAGCTCTCGAAAAGGTATGGTTTTTCGTAGACGATCGGCTTGTCTCCGGCGTTTGCAGCCGCAGCAGCGAGAAAAGCAGAAATGATTCCAAAATTTCGCAATCTATTCACGATGACCCCCGATCCTGGTCCAAAGTTTTAGTTCCGAGTCTCTATTTTGAAGTAAACGGTCAGGATTTTCTAGAAATTTTCGATGTCAAATAACCTGGGTTGGTCTGAACAAATCTTCCATAGAGTCGATTTACGCCGTTAATTTAAAAAAGTTTTTCTAATTGTTAAGGTTTGATTATTATATATCAATACTGTCTTAGTTCGTTTAGAATTAAATCAGTCGGATATTACGATTTTCTGTACGTTAGCCCGATGGAGTTGATTCAAATGAATTGGAAGAGCGCATATCTCGCCGTCTGCATCTTGCCGGTCGCTTTAGCGGCCTGCAAGCCGACTGTGCGCCAGATCAGTCGAACCACCTCGTCCACTGAAACCGCTAGTACTGAAACACCCGATTGCGCCAGCAACGGGGAGACGGGGTGTATTACAAACGAATCATTTTTGGCGGGAGCGCCGCAGAGCAGTTTTTCCGGGCTGGAAGGAATACTCGCGCTGACGATTCCTGAGGGCTATTACAGCGGGACCGAAACCGCGACGGCAGTGGATTCGAACCTGCTCGCGGGAAATATCAAAAATGGCGTGACCCTTTTCGGTGTCACCGGTTCGTTTGCAGGAGCCGGTGCTTACGCCGCATGTACGGACAACGCCCTCAACGCCGCCGAGTGCTCGACGGCTGCGAATCGTTACGTGACTGGGACACTGGGCGGTGCGGTGACCGGTGCCAATGGTCAACTCACGAAGGCAATTCCCGCAGGTTATTACGATGGGACGACCTCGGCGACGATGAGTGATACGAACCTGGTCGCGGCGAATCTCCTTTCAACTGCGACGATTTTTGGAGTGACAGGAAGCGTAAGCGCCTGCCTTGCCGGCAATCAGACGGGTTGCGTTTCGAGCGCAAGTTTTCCGTCGCAATCGACACCGGCTACTCCGGCGGCGGCGGCAAATGTTCTTACGGGC
>Ga0208245_1000031_pt1 | contig 170471 bp, 156 predicted proteins | sample RifOxyC1_FD_184035 | JGI IMG/M metagenome (GOLD analysis project Ga0208245, IMG submission 184035) | Soil microbial communities from Rifle, Colorado - Rifle Oxygen_injection C1 (SPAdes) | ecosystem: Environmental > Terrestrial > Deep subsurface > Rock core/Sediment | place: Rifle, Colorado... | reverse complement strand
ATGACGCAGGAGATGAGTTAAGTGTAGCTGCGACTTTCAGCACTCGCTTGTTTAAGCGCTTATCCCCAAAATCTAAATTGTTAAACTCATTTTGAATAAAATCTTTTGCGTTAGTTAAAATTGGCATTTGTAAATTATGAAGATAAAAAATGAGTCTGTCATTGGGGCCCCGCGTCTACGGCCCTGCGTCAAAAAAAATCAGCAAAAGATGTGGGTTAAGCTAAGGATGGTATTGTCGAAATATCAAAATGGAACTCGGTTACAGGATATCGACGACACATTGTTAATAGTTCCTTGTTTGTTGTTTAAAGTATTATTTTTTTAAGTAGATTTGTCATAGTAACAGGTTCTTCTACCATGGGGAAGTGACATGTTACTGCTAGAAAAAATGGCCTTAGTCCAACGGATGCTCTACGAATGCTTTTCAATGGAAAAATCCCGCCATTTATGAAAAAAACATAGAATCACGCTGACCAGTTACACAAAATGTAACGTCGAACACGTTTGGTAATTTGGTTGGTTTTTGTTTTGATCCTGGGATTGGAGCTAATCCAACTTTTTTTTGTGGAGTTTCTAGCGCCCCTGTAGAATAACGTATAATATTTATACTAAACGCCTTTGAGATTTCAAGTGTGTTCAGATTGGTATAATAGGTTGGGAAGCAGAGATCTCGATTGTTTTAGAGTAGGCCATCTCCAGTCTCTCTTTAATTTCTTGAATTTTTAACATGGCATGAATGGGCGTCATATTAAGAATGTCTAGCTCTTTTATCTCAGATTCCATTTTTAAAAGATAATCAGGAACTTTTATCGGAGCTGATTTAGGTAGTTGTTTTGTGTTTTTTTGCAAGACGTTTTCTTCTTCTTGCTCAAAAAGATCAAGCTGGCGAACGTTGGCCTTGGCCTCTAAATCGTCCAAAATTTCCTGAGAACGGGCGAGAATATTTTTGGGCAGTCCGGCCAGTTTTGCCACATAGATACCGTAGCTTTGTGCGGCCGCTTGTTCAATCAGTCGATATAAAAATTGCACATTGCCACCGCTATGAACTGTTTCCACGGTTAGATTTTTTGCTTCAGGCGTTTTATCAATTAGATCAATTAACTCGTGATAGTGAGTGGCAAAAAGGGTGAGGGCCTTGGTGTTATGAATAAGATGCTCTACTAATGCCCAAGCAATGCTTAGTCCATCAAAGGTAGAAGTGCCTCGGCCGACCTCGTCCAAAATAATTAGTGAACGCTTGGAAGCATGTCGCAAAATTTCAGAGGTCTCTGTCATTTCCATCATGAAGGTAGACTGCCCGTTTACGATGTTATCACTGGCCCCTAGTCGACTAAACAGGTAATCGCAAACTCCAAGTGTTGCAGTTTTGGCCGGAACAAAAGATCCTATTTGTGCTAAAAATTGAATGATGGCCACTTCGCGCATAACGGTAGTTTTTCCGGCCATATTAGGGCCAGTGATTAGGCCAAAATATTTACTCTCATTTAGCGATAGATCGTGGGTGACGAAGCGATCACGCAGAAGAGATTTTATAAGAGGATGCCATGCCCCACGAATTTCAATTTTCTTTTCAGTTGGTATGAGAGTTGGGCAGACAAAATTTTCTTGCAGTGCCAACCAAGCGAAGGATTGAAAGAGATCGATAGTGGATAGATCAGAGGCCAAGTTTAAAATGGCCGTCGCATTATTTTTAACATCCTCACTGAGTTTTTGAAATATTTCTCGCTCTAATTTTTCCAGATTAAATCTGGCCGAAGTTATTTCTCGCTCAAAGGAGGTTAGTTCATCTGTTGTGTAACGTTCGGCATTGACCAGTGTCTGTGTGCGTCTAAAATAGCTGGGTACTTTGTCACTATGAGAGCGAGTTACTTCAATAAAAAAACCAGTAATGTTGTTGGACTTAATACGTAGTTTGGAAATATTGCTTTCTGTTTTATACTTTTCCTCAAGTTTTTCTAATTCAGCAGTGTTGCCATTGCAAAGTAGTGCCAGTCGATCGCGCGCTTCATTCTTGCCAGGGCGAATAAGATTGCCTTTTTCAATAGAGGCACCAATTTCGTCGTTGATTAGTTGTAAAATATTATCAGCAATGCTTTGCAAAGAGGATAGGGCGGTGGCCTCTAAGGGGGAAAAAACTCCTTCCGGGATTTTTTCCTTGATGTGCTGACGTATTTTTTCATAGATGTTAATTGTTGCGGCCAAATTTAAAAGATCAGAGGGGGTTATTTTGCCTGTAGAAGCTTTGGCCATAATGCGTTCAATATCTCGCACTTCTTTTAATTTTTCGCGAATGTTCTCCAAACGATCAAGATCTGCTTGGAAAAATTTAATCATCTTTTGTCGATTTAAAATTTCCGTTAAATTCTTTAGTGGAGTTAGAAAAATATTTTTAAGATATCTGGCACCCATGGCCGTTTTGGTGCGATCACAAAATCCTAAAATAGAATTTTTATACTCGCTAGAGCGATTACTAACTATTTCCAACCCGCCCAGCGTGTGAATTGTTACCCCCATATTTTTATCATCACTAATTAAGCGAAAAGGTTTGATATGCACCAGTGCACTGAGATTTTGCGTGGAGCAGACGTAGTAGGAGAGGGCGGCAATAGAGGCCAAAGATGCTTCATATTTTTGTAGAGTCTTATCGAATTTATAGGAGGGGATTAAACGTTCGACATATAGTCCAGAATATTTAATGTCAAAGTATTCTTGGCCGATATAGGTATGAAGAATTTTTAGATTACCTAGTAATTTTTCAACCTCAGGAAAAGTTTCCCATTGGCCAAAGTAAGAGATAAATTCTTTTGGGTTAATCAGCTCAATTTTTAGTAGAAGATCTGATCTGTTTTTTAAAATATATCCAGCAAAATTTCCAGTCGTAAAGTCAAGATAGGTGAGCACAAAACTATTTTTGCTAGAATCAAAAAAGGCACTAGCGATAAAGCGCTGTTCAAAGTTATTTCCTTTTTCTTTATCTAAAGAGTAGGGAAGTCCGGGAGTTACAATTTGGGTGACGGCCCGTTTTACAATTCCTTGCGCTTCTTTAGGATTTTCTGTTTGTTCACAAATGGCCACCTTGATGCCCAAGGCCGTGATGCGATCGATGTAGGCCTCCGCTGCATGATGAGGGATGCCAGACATCGGAATGGGAGTCTCTCCTAATTTCCCGCGATGGGTAAGCGTAATATTTAAAATTTGGGCGGCCTCTTTGGCATCTTCAAAAAAGAGTTCATAAAAATCACCCATGCGAAAAAGTAGCAGCATATCAGGGTAATTTTTTTTTATCTGATAATATTGATCCATCATGGGGGTGAGCTTTATGCCAGATTCAAGAAGTTTTTCAATTGTGCTTTGGGCCATGTGAAGACCTTCTATTAGTTAGCGTCATTAATGCAATTTAGTGGAGCAAAATGATTAGCATGGCCGCCACCTATTTTAAAGAAAGAATCTCATCTTTTCTTAATGAATTTTTCACAGAAGCAGTGACAAGCAAAGGGGGAGGGAATACAATTTGGGGACGTTATGTTTGTAAGCGGCCTAAAACAATCCTTAGTAATTTATCTTTTTTTGTTCATCTGCGCATACTCTTTTTATTTTGCTAATTTTGCGGATTGGTCCGAGATCGAGGTAAGTAGTAAAAAGGCCATGAATAGAAGTTACGATCAATTTAACGATAGCTATTTTTCTGAGATAGATTACTACATTTTGGACAAGAGTTCCCCTCACCTACAGCTAAACTCTTCTGAGCTTATTTTTGATAATGTCAACAACAAGACCATTGCCCTTTTACCAATTGGTATCGTTTACTCCAAGGCCGGAACCCCTACGCACTATAGAGGGATTAAGGGCATATATTTGCAAAATGGAGAGGAGCTATCCTTAGAAGAGAGTGTTTTTATTAATTCAAAAAATTCCAACATAAGGGCCAGTGAAGTGGTCTATAACATGAAAGAAGAAAAAATCACCGCCACTAACGAAGTGAAAAGTGATTCGCAGATGGAAAAAACCAAAGATATAGTGTTTGTAGATTCTGATCATGCCACTTATTGGCCAAAGTTGGAAAAACTCATCTATGATGGAAATGTAAGTGGCCGAATTCAGCGAAAAAAAGTTTATGAAGAGAATGTCTATTTTAAATCTAACAGGATAACGCTAAGTGGCCCAGACTCTTTGATAAATCTAGATGGGGATGTATATCTAAAAAAACAAGAGGTTGAGGCCTGGGGAAGACGCGGTGAAATTTTTCTAGAAAACTATAATAAAAAACTCAAGTATTTTGTGCTTTACGACGATATTAAACTAGAAGAGACATTGACAGTTGGAAAGGATACTCTACTCACTCGTAAGGCCTTCGGAGAGAAGCTTGAAGGCATAATGAGTGAGGGGCTTCTTTTTCTTACTGGTTATCCACGCGTTTTTCAAGGCAAGGATGTCATAAAGGGAAACAGGATTATTCTTCGACAGAATAATCAAATTGTAGAGGTTGATGATGCCAATACAAATTTCCATGTTAAGTGATTGTTATTAGGAAGAGGTAAGTAGCAATGGTACATTTTCTAGAAGCAAGCAATCTGCACAAAAAATATGCTGGCCGCGCGGTGGTTCGCGATGTTGGGGTACGAGTAGAACAGGGGGAGATTGTAGGGCTTTTAGGCCCTAATGGTGCAGGGAAGACTACTTCTTTTTACATGATTGTTGGTTTAATTAAGGCCGATAACGGCCATATTGAACTTTCAGGAGAAGATATTACCGACTATCCAATACACAAGCGTGCATTAAAGGGAGTTGGCTATCTTCCACAAGAGGCCTCAGTATTTCGTGATCTTACAGTGGAAGAAAATATTTTTGCTGTTTTAGAAAACAGATCGTTACCAGGTGAGAAGAAAAAAAATCTACTTAATTCACTAATCAAAGATTTTGGATTAGGCCACATTCGACACTCTAAAGGGGCCGCGCTGTCTGGTGGAGAACGCCGGAGAGTAGAGATTGCAAGAACCTTAGCTCTCGAGCCAAAGTTTGTGTTGCTAGATGAGCCCTTTGCGGGAGTTGATCCGCTGGCGGTAAGTGACATTCAAGATATTATTGTGGGCCTAAAAGAACGCAATATTGGTGTTTTGATCACGGATCATAATGTTCGAGAAACGCTAGGTATTGTGGCCCGCGCGTATATTATGAGCAGCGGAGAGTTGTTGGTTAGTGGAACGCCGGAAGAGATAATTAAAAGTGAGAAGGCGCGAAAATTTTATTTGGGTGAAGAATTTAAAATGTAGGAGCAAAGGTAGTCTATCATGGCCATAAAGTTATCACAGAGTTTGAAGCAAACGCAGAACTTGATGATGACCCCGCAGTTGCAGCAAGCTATTAAGTTATTGACGCTTACTCACCTAGAGATGACTAACGTTATTGCCGAAGAGATGGTGGAAAATCCGCTACTAGAAGAACTAGATGGCGGCCAAACGGCAGAAAACAAGAGTGAGGATGAATATCGTTCAGAGAATATCGAGCAACAAAATCAAGAAGCAGTAACAGAAAATTTTGATGAGAGGCCCATGGTTTCTCAGGACGATTTTGATTGGAATAATTATATTGATGCTTCCGAATCTAACACCTATGTTCCTGTTCACCAAAAGACTGACCTTGATGATGTTCCAAATTATGAAAATATAATTTCAAAGGGAGAGACTTTGGCCGAGCATTTGGAGTGGCAGCTTCGAATGGAGAGTTTGACAAAAGCGGAATTAGATTTGGCCGAAGAGATAATTCACAACATAAATGATGATGGTTATTTGGAGTACTCCTTTGAAGAGATCATTGCAAAATCTACATTGAAACGAGATCATGCGTTTGAAATTTTAAATATAATTCAAAGACTCGATCCGGTAGGTTGTGGCTCGGCCAATCTGACAGAATGTTTGTTGGTGCAAGCAAAAATAATGGAGGAGCGCTCTCCTCTTCTTGAGACTTTGATAAAAAATCATTTGAGTGATTTACAAAATAAAGATTACAAAAAGATTGCCAAAACCACAGGTGCCTCTATCGATGCTATCAAAGATACGGCCATGCTTTTACACAATTTCCATCCCCGGCCCGGCAGGTTAGTGGCCGCGGAGGATACTCTTTATGTGGTGCCGGATATATATGTTCATGAGGTAGGTGGAGTTTTTGTGGTTAAGGTAAACGATGAAGGAGTGCCTCGGCTTAAAATATCTGGCCTATATAAGTCGATGCTAAAGGCCAGTGGTAGTGGAAATGGAGAAGCACAGGAGTATGTTAAAGATAAGTTGCGCTCGGCCATGTGGTTAATTAAGTCGATTCAAAATAGACAACGAACCATTGTTAAAGTTTCTGAGGCGATTGTAAGACAGCAGCAGGATTTTTTTAAAAAGGGCCCGGAGTTTTTAAAACCAATGATTTTAAAAAATATTGCTAATGAAATAGGGATGCATGAATCAACGGTTTCACGAGTTACAACAAATAAGTATATGCATACACCAATCGGATTATTTGAGTTGAAATATTTTTTCAATACTGGAGTTGGTGGTGGGAAAAATGGTGGAGTAGATGTCTCTAGCGAGGTTTTGCGTTCAAAAATAAAATCTTTTATTGAAAATGAAAATCCCAAACGTCCGTTATCTGATCAAAAGATTGCGGAAATATTAAGTAAAGATGATGTTCAAATTGCACGTAGGACCGTGACAAAATATCGGGAGATGATGGGGATTGAATCATCTGCCAAAAGAAAGGCAACCTAGTTAAGGTTGAAGAAGGAGGTGATAGATAGAGAGTGAATAGCTTGATGGCATTTTGTGCTATTTTATTATCAATGTTTTTAAACCCTAGAGGGAACTATTATGAATGTGACGATTACGTTTAAGCACATGGAGCATACTCCAGCATTAGATGAAAGAATTAGGGAAAAAAGCAAAAAATTAGAGCGCTACTTCCATGGTAATTCTAATGTTAAGTGGACTTGCTATACTAAAGAAGGGAAACATTTTTCGGAGGTAGATGTCAGTGGTGCAAGATTTTCGTATCATGCCTCTGCTGGTTCGGATAATTTATATAAGTCTTTCGATTTAGTTATTGGCAAGATCGAACGACAAGTTGAGAAAAAACAACAAATCGGCAAAGATCACATCCATCATCACGCAGAAAAAAACAAAGAAGTGGTTATTTTAGATCCAGATATGGCCTGGACAGATCATGATGAAGATAATTTGGGGGATGCTGGATAGCTTGTGTGGAAGTGCGCGCCCAAAAATAACTTCACATTCTTATCGGCCTAATTTCATAGTTTCACCTTTATCACAAATTTTTTTGGCAGGATGAAAAATGCAGAAGTAGCTGACTTGATTATTTAACCACTTTTATTTTAAATGGTTGAACGCTGAAGAGGTTGCCAGATTGCCAGATAAGAATCTTAATGACATCTTCCTTTGCCTCAGGCCCCGCATAATAATAGAGCTTATTATTTTTGCTATCTATGGCCGAATGCGCATTACTCACCCCCAATTCAAGGCCGGATAACGCAAGGCCATAAGTCTCAACGGACCAACTGAGTTTGCTGCCGGCGTGAACGATGGCTGGCCCCTTAAAATCCTTCAGATTCACCGCAGGCCTTGGCAGGGCGTCAGAAAGATTAATTGCTTTATGTCGGGCCATGATTGCATGTTCAATGAACATGATAATTGCTTTCTTTATATTGAATTCAATTTTTCCGGAGATATGAAATACGGCATTTTTTCGTCTATATAATATTCCACCGCTCTGAGGATTCTGGCCTGTCCATGCATTATAGTGATCGCCAATGGATTGGTCGGACACATTAGGACCGACGGAGGCCATTATTTTTTGATTTTCAACTTTTTGAATTGCCAGATCTATGCTTTCGTATACTGCAACCTGGATGAAAAGTGTTGCGGCAGAAGGGAGGTTTTTGTATTGATAGGTTGCGCCAAATTCAGTAAGCGCTTTGGCCGGTGCAGCTAAAGTTGAATCATACTCATGGATCAATGGTACTAAATCGATAGAAGATATCAGTTTGCCGTTCATGTTTTTTCCCCATTCAGTTGCAAAAGTAACCGGGTGAAGTAGGTTAATCATTAAAAAGCATATAATTGCTGCTAACCGGTTCAATGTGGACATTTCCATGATGCTGGGGGAACCCGCCGGTCGATTAGCAGGAGGTCGGGTGGGGCCAGTCCGAGAACCATCCGGGGCCGTTTCATTAAAAGTTATCATTGACTCTGTTGTTCCATATTTGGCCGGTAACTGTCTAGTTCATTTTTTCACAGATCCTTAGTGGCAGATGCCGAAGCTGGTGTGGAGTGCGTTAAGGTTATTCCCGACTTTGACAGAATCCGGCCTTTATTTCGTTATATTGTACCCTCGCGGTGAACCTATTGTAGAAGAAGGGCCATGTGTTTTGGCCCTTCTTTTGTCTCAATTTTTAAAATCAAGTGGCCCTCATTAATCTAGAGCGTGGGGTGGTGAGTCCGAGTGGCATCACAGAGTATCGGGGTGATCATACTTCTAGTGAAATATACAAATATTATCGATAGAAAGAGTTGAGTGGCTGTAATATATTGGTTTACCGTTATATTTATTAAATCGAATAAAAAGTTTTTCTGAAAAATTCTCTAAAAGAAAAAAAACTGAATCTTCTTTTTCAATAAAAACATTTTTTTCATTTAAAATGAATTCATTTTGGGAAGAATTTACTGAAACAAAATACACACTTTCCCTACTTAAAATATCAGGGTTAATTAGCAAATAACATTCTTCGTTGGGGCCAGAGTAGCCGATATGTGGCTGTGTGGTATCAAAAGCATAAGCATGGACTGATTCTGCAATTATAATTAACAACATTAAAAAAATCTTCATCATTTTCTTCTTAAATAAATTTTTCATAATTATCTCCTATTTCGTAAAATAAACACACTATTGTGTTTAATGTTGAGTGATAGACCAGGTTTGAGCAGTTATTTTATTCCCTTTATTATCAAATTCAAGAAAGCTGTACTTACCATAGTGAGATAGTTTCTTTCCAATGTTGTTTTCGGCGGGAATTTCTTCATCTGGAGAGATGACTAAAAGGACAGGAAAAGTGTTTATGGTTAAGTTTAAGACGATAAAATTGTTTTTACTTAAGCGATATGTTTTATTGTCATCGTCGATAAAGATGGCATTGTCGGCCAGTTTTATGCGAGGCTCTTCCGCCAGAAGATTTGTGATATCTGCGTTCATAATATCTCGAGCAGAGACAAAAAGCATGGTCGGGCGCACAATATTTTGGGAAAGATTCCCGGAAAAAGTTAAATGTTCTAGCTTATCTTCAGCACTACTTTCTGGAAGTAATTTAATTACTTCGCTAAGTTGCTCATTAACCTCTTCTTCATTAGGCAAAAAAGAGTAGAAATGTTTATTAGTTTTTCCGTAGAACATAAATAAAGTGGCCGGATTTTCTTTTTGTTCTAGCTTTCTCATTAGTTGAAAATCAGGATCTAGTAACACATCTGCCACCGGTTTTACTTCATGAAAGATTACTTTTCCGGCCAAAGTGCTCAGATGCACATTTTGCATACGATAGCTTTTGTCGGAGAAAATAATTTTCAGCGGCACCAGAAGATCATACGGAGAATCATTTTTTTGAGTAAGAATTACTTCAACAATGGAAGACGTTATCTTTTTTTCTAGCGAAAGATTGGCAATATCGGTTCGCTCAATCCATTGATTAAAAAACTCCATTAGAGGTTGTTGAGAGCTGTTTTCAAAGGATGGCCGAAGGTCGTGATAAGAGAGTGCGCTATAAGATTTTTTGTTGATAATGTTAGTAAGTCCGCCAATAAATGCATTCGTTCCAATTTTATTTTCTAGCATGTGAAAAAACATCATTGCCTTGCCATAACCGATGGCCCGTGAGGCCGGAGAAAAGCGTCCTTGGAATTTAGAAAGAGGAAATACGTTCTCATCTGTTACCAGATTTTGGTAATCGCGTAAAACGCCTAAGCGATATTCTTTGCCTTTTTCTGGGGCGCTTAGTTGAGAGTATAAATAATCGGCCTCGTAAGTAGTTAGTCCTTCACACCAATTTCCTTCATCGAATTTAACATAAACAGAATTGCCCCAAAAGTTGTGTGCGAATTCGTGGCCTAATGAAATTTCGGTAATGAAAGAGTAGGGAATAATGTTGCGATCAAGCAGGGTATAAGACGCCATACCGTATCCAGTAGAGAAAAAATTACTCACTACGGAAAACTTGGAAAAAGGATAGCTGCCATATCGGTTAAGATATAGATCAAAGTATTTTTTTAATTTTTCCATATAGCTGGAGACATGCTGTGCTAGCTCGGGGTGGAAGTAGGTTTGTAAACGAACGCCCCGATGCATAATTTCCTCTATTTGATATTCTCCAGCGATTAAATGGACTGATTCTGAAGGAAAGTTAATATCCCAGAAATCGATGTTTGATTGAGATCCTTCAATTAGATTGCGATGGATGCCAGTGGTAATAGTGTGCCACTTTGTTGGAACAGAGGCCATGATTTTAAATGTTTCGTTAGCAGATTCGACGTAAGGGTACCAATATCCGGCCGGTGATAGGTAAATCCCTTGTGGGCCGACTACGATAGGATTTTCCTGTGATTGGCCAAAATGGTTATCTCCCTCGCCAGCGGTGGCATTGGGATCGACGGAGACGGAATAGGAAATTGTAAGTTTTCCATGATCTTCGTTATAGTTTGGCCTTATTTCCAAAGAGTTGTCCTTAGTGATCGTTTGAAATTCAACTAGCTGACTGTCTAGTTTAAGTGAGATATTTTGGGCAAGGGAGGTTATCTTTAAAAGTTCTGGAAGTTGATTAAATCCCAAAGTATCGGAGAGAATGTAGTGGCCATCTTTGGGAGACAGTTCGATTTGAATATTGTGCGCTACTGATTGAACAAAGGGATTTGGTGCATATTCGGGCCGAGAAGGAGCAAAAGTTTGTTCGGAACTAAGAAGAGAAGTAATAGGGCGTTTTATGAAATTAAAAAGTTTAATTATTCCATTTTCGTTAATAAGTCCGGCGTGATCCGAGATGGTATGCCACTCTTTTACTTTTCCCGAGGTTATATCTACGCTCGGAATTTGAATTTGATGCAGTGGGAAATGGTCACTTCCTTTGAAATAGGCAAATTCTAGCATTTTACTAAATTGGATATCACTGAGATCAAAGCTTTCAATGAAGTGAGTAAGATCCGGATTGGCCAATTCTCCTAGGAGGTAGAATTTCTGGCCATTGCTCCTGCCAACTCCATCAAAATTTAAATTGGCGACAATCTTGGAGGTCAGCTTATTAGTAAGCAGGGCCTGGGCAAAATGGGTTGACCCTTTTAATCCCCACTCTTCTCCGGAAAAAAAAGCAAAAATTATTCCAGTTTCAAATTTATTCTTTCGATATTCTCCAGCGTAATATTGCGCTAATTCCATTAGCAGGGCCACACCAGAAGCGTTATCATCCGCTCCCGGATGCAAATCATTATTGATATTTACTCCGAATCCATCTAAGTGGGCCGAAAGAATAATATTGCGATCACTTTTGCCGGGAAGGTGCATGATTAAGTTATTTCCGGCCATGCGTTTTTCATTCAGCGAGATTTTTATTTTTAAGGGGTGCGCGAAATGTATCAGCGAAGAGGGTATGGCCTGGGCCTGATCTATTAGAGAACTTATGGCCTGCTTGGTTATGTAAACGGCGGCGATGTTGTTATCAGAATAAGTATTTCCGGAAGAGAAAGATGAGGAACGAAGCTGAGATAAAACTAAATTCTCTTGTAATTCGTTGAGATCGCCAAATCTATTGGAAACAGTGGAGTCAAGATATCCTGCCCAGAGGGTATCGTTTGATTTAACGCTATTTTTTTTTGCCACTACTAAAATAGCACTGGGACTAAAAACTTTGATGCGATTGACGATCTCACTTAATGATAGATTTTGTTCAATAATTTTTTCGTTACACTCATTTTCAAAAAGAATGGCCAGTCGATTGGTAGACTGTTTGGCGGAAATTTCAAGCTCTTCACAAGAGACAATGTAAGCGCTGTCAAAGATTCGCTCTGTGGAGCTACTCGAATTAGAGAAGGGAAGATAATCATCTCCCAGCGAAAGAGAGCGCTCGCCAATCGCAAGAGTGGTCTCTGTTGCGTTTAATTTCGTTATACTCAAATCAAACTTGCTAACAAATCCATCTTGTAAGGCGGCAAAGGGAACTAATTGTCCACTTCGTAGTAAATTTTTTCTGATGTAATCGATAGTGAGTAATTCTCCCTCCGTGGCCGCTAGGCGGCCTTGATATTTTTCAGAGGATAGTTCTTGAATATGCTTTAGAAAAATTCCGGCCTCTTGGGGAACTGCCAAGAGATTTGGGATGGCCCAAAGAATTAGTATTGTGCCCAGGAGAAGTTTGGTGATTAATCTAATTTTAGTCATAGTAAAGACTCCTCTATAATATTTTCTGCTAGCGAGCAGTTTCAACTTTGTTTTTATCGTAATTAAATTGTGATCCCATGGTGCTGTGAGGAATAGTGTATATTAGCAGGAGGATCACAGCGGCAATAATCATACTTCGATTGTTTGTTCGGCGAAAATTCATAAACAGAGCGATGGCCCAAAAAATTGCGGAGATTAAAACTTTATTGTCAGTTAGATCCCATCCAAAGGGGATACCGGCCCAATATTCTCCAAAGGCATATTTTTGTACAATCGGCCCCAAAACAAGTCCTCCTAAAAAAAGCGTGCTGACTGTATACCAAATTAGTTTGCGAACGCTTTTGGCCTTGTAGACGGCCTCAAATCCCGTTAATGTTGAAAAGAGCATGGCCAGGAACATAAAAACAATATGCGGAATAAGAATTGAAAGAGGAACATCTCCTTTAAAACGGATAAAGATCGGATTGTCTACACTCCCAAAATTTTCCGCTTTGTCGTTGTTAGTGAAAACAATATAATACTGCAGCTTTCCGGCAGGAGGTTGGTTGGGGAGTTGTGTGATAAATTGCTTGTTGGCAGCATCATAGGAAAATGCTTGTTCGCTCCAAGCGTCGTTGGTGGGGAAGCGTTTAAAAAATATTTTAGCACTCTTTTTTTCGTCGTTAAAGGCGGGAATGGTAATCGGAGCGTTGGTAGTTCCGCCATGACTTCTTAGTAATTTAATCTTTACTTTCTGGCCGCTATCTTGGTAGGAGAAGCGTTGTGGATAAGTTGGGCCGGTTCCTCGTTGGTAGATTACCGCCAAAAGGGTTAACAAAATAGTTAACGGTACGGTCCTGGAAAATTTTTGCTTATATTTATACGTTACGGAATCTGACATATGGCCTACTAACAAAAGTGCACATTATTTAGAGGAGCAGATAATGGATAATTTATCAAAAAGAGTCAAAGTAATTTTATCGCTAAGCAGCTTTTTCATGCTTTGGGTAAATGCAGAGGGAAGTGAGGCCAGCTCGACCACCACCTATGAACATAAGGCCCGTCCCTGGGAGGTTGAATTTGTAAATACTTTTGAACTTAATCGTGATCGGGAATCCTATGAAGTTAACGGTTTTTTCAATAAATTAGATAGTAGTTTTTTGCACTCGCTAACATCTTATGATCAAGTTCGTCTTTTTGGCACGCTAATGTATCAAAACATTGAGGGTACACCTACCAAGTCCTCTTTGGATTTTATAGAGGCAATGTATCGAAGAAAATCTATTTTAAAGGAGCAAGATCATTTTTTTAATTTGGATTTGGAACTAAAAAGTTATTACTCAACCGATGACGATTTTCGAGAAATGAGTTCTCAAAATGGCGCATTTATCCCGCAACTTGTTTTTAGTAAGAATTTTACCCACCGATTTTCACTTGAAAGTAAGTTACGACACATGTTCTATTTTAAACGGAACAACGATCCCACTACTTTGGATGAGGAATTTAGAATCTATCTATCCCCTTCTTACTATGTTCCGCCAGGTATAATTTTCAACACCCTCTTTACGTATAAGCACACTCATAGAGTTGGAGATACTCCCAGGTTGCCGCAAGATTTTGATCGCTTGAAAGTAATGCCATCGGTAATGGTGATGCTTAATCGCAGTGCCATGTTACAGTTTTATGCTGATACTGAAATTGCCAAGTCCTATGATCATCGCTTGATAAATCAGCACTGGAGAGATGCGATGACCTATGGAGCGGCCATCTACTTTACGCTTTTATAGATCTATTTTTTCAGGCAGCGAAATATTCCCTTGAAATTCAAAAGAACTACACTTAGAATTATCTAAGCTAATATTATTGTCGCATAGTCACAATCAAGGAGAGTAACATGGCAGATAATGATCTTAAGGCCGAGATCGAGCGATTAAAGGCCGAAAACTTACAGCTAAAGGCCAAGCGGAAAAGTGGTGGAGATATTTCCTTTAAAGTTAGTGCTAAAGGGGCCGTTTCCGTCTATGGATTAGGCCGTTTTCCGGTTACTCTCTACAAAGAGCAATGGGATAGATTACTAGTTAAAATTGATGAGCTAAAAGAGTTTATTACTGAGCATGAATCAGAGCTGACCACCAAAGGTTAGAAACAGGCATTAAATGCTCAAACAACTTACTTCCGAAAATTTAGATCGCGTGGCCCGGGATGAAAAGGGTATCTATCTTATTAAGTTTACCAGTACTACCTGCGCTCCTTGTCGCACGATGGCCCCGGTGGTGGAATCTTTCAAGCAACATAATCCGCAAATTGGAGTTTATGAAGTGGATACAGGGGCATCTCCGGAGTTGGCGGCCCATTTTCAAATTAGAGGCGTACCAACAATTCTTTTTTGTCGTGGACGAGAGATCTTATATTCATTTTCGGGAGTGCGCTCAGAGGCCGACTTACACTATATGGCCACACATATGGATGATCCCTACTTTAAAGAACATGGAGAGTTTGAAGTAAAACCTGCCAAACAGAGTTGGTGGTTTGCTGGCTCGATTATTGGGATCGTTATATTTTTTGTATTACTCTATATCTTTGCGTCGTAGCGAGATGAAACATTCCGCCAAATGGCCATAAAAAACTAATTATTTAGCGAAAACAGATATGGCCTATTTAAGATGGCCATAAAAAATATCCAAGATTTCAATGCGTGGACGAATGAAGGTTGCAATAGTTATATGCAGAAGTGAGGCCGGAATTTTTTGTTCTAATTGATAAAATTTACGCAGTTTTTGGTTTTTTATCGCTGATAAAAAATCAATAGTGCTGGATTCTCCAACCATTCGTTCTAGACGAGCAATAAAAAGTAGGCAATGGTCGTTCAAGTAGTCGGGGAGTTTGTCCTTTTGATTAATAAAATCTTCCAAAATTAGTTTGCGCGTTTTGGTATGATTCTCTTTAATAAAACGAAACACATTAAAATAAAAGTGAGAGATAATCCCTTCTGGATATTCCTTGAGATAGTCAGTGGCCATCTGAATTTGATGAAAGGCATTGTGAAAATCTTGGGCATCAAAATATTTTTGTGCCAAACTCATGGCCCGCACACCATCTTTGAAGTTTTTATCAGTTGGTGAGTTGTTAGAAATGATGCGTTCATGTTGGGAAATATCATTAATCCCTTGGGCCGAAAAAATATTGGTAAACTCATGATGTCGGCCCGGATAATATTTAGGTGCGGGGCCTTGAATGAATAGTGCTTTTTCTTTTTGGGGGTTGAATGTCAAGGCCGCCACTGTGGAAAAAGTGGCGGGATCCAAATTCCACTCTTGGGCGCTATTATCTTTTTTTTGAGTAGGGGTAGTGGCAATTTCTAGTAGTGCCTCCTCTGTCCAAGTATTCTTTTTTTTAAAAACTTCAAGTTGTTTTAAGGCCATCTTTTGGCGCATTTGAGAATAATTTTCTTTACCAAGCGGAATGTAATTAGAAAATTCTTGCTCTTGTCCTTCAATGAAATTGCAAAAATATTTTATTTCGCGAGATTTTAGATTAATGATTTGGTGATGCCTTTCTTTGCCGATGTAGTTAAAAACTAAAATTTCACCATTTTTAAAACTCATGTAAATACCCCATGAGCTGATAGACTCATGGCGATTTAAATATTTTAAGGCCGTTTCCATATTTTCGGCCTCTTGTAGTAATCCGTAGATAATTTCAAAAATAGGGGTGCCATGCAGATTAAAGGTGTTGGAAAATTTTTGATGTAAGGCAAGTGTTATTCCTTTACTTGTCATGGCGTTGAGGGAGGGATAACAAAGGCCGGCGGTGCCAAAGGAGAAAATTTTTGGCCCACCATCACTTTCTAAAATAGTAGCACGTTCATAGAGATCAAAACTTCCAACTAGTGGAAAATCTAAAATGCGTAGATGGATTGGTTGATTATCTTCGTTGAGCATAAAGTAGCTAGAACATCCTAACAGCGTAGCAGGTAGCGAAGGGAACCAGGCGGAGATGCCGGAAATGATATCTGGCAGCAGATAGGCAAAAGCTATCTCCTCAAATGGAGCGCCTACACCACTAGAATATGCCTCAACTTTTTTGATGAAAGCAGGAAATTGTCGTTTGCCCAGCTTTAAAATTAACTGGATGGCCCCAAACAATATTTTGTCCACTGATTTCCAAGGGGTATTGGCCAGTGATTTTATCTGTATCAGGGAGTGGTTAAAATTATTTTTATCTTGCACTCCAAGTTTGTAAAAGTTTTCCTCGATAGTTCCGATAAAGTGATTGAGCGGTATATTGTTGTGAGTCTCTGGCGACATAGTATCCTTGGAGTTTGATATGGCAGATAGTGTAACTTATTTGTTAGACGGGAACAACGAAACTGTAATCTTGGCGTGTTTGATTTTAGCGACCGTGCGCATTTATTTGGAAGTTATAAGATTTGATTTCGCCAAGCTACCAATTTCGAGGGTAATGGCCGAGCGACTTGGTCAAGACAGAATTAAAACAATTCACCGCACGGGACTATATTTGAGTATTGGGTACATCGTCTTATTCTCTCCACAATATCTAATCGGTTGACGAATCAGTTAGTGACAGCAATGGCCATGTTCGATAGAAATGTTATGGCCGGATGGACAAAGAAGGATAATATGCGATAGGTAAGAAGGTTTATGCCTTCATGACTTTAAAGTACAAGATGCCATCTTCATATTTTTGGTCAATTTTTTTATTATTTACCAAATTATCAACACTAAATCTTTTAGTTATTAGCTCAGAACGCTTGGATTCATTTGTGACACCATCTGGTTCTTCTAGTTTTTCGTTATATCGCCTAGCAATGGTAAGCGTAATATTTTTTTCATTTGCGTTAAGTGAAACGCTCTCCTTTTCATACTCAGGAATTTCTAGTGAAATAATATAGCTTTTGGCATGTTCCTGAATATGTGGATCTAATTTTGTCATTTGATAAAAGTCATTTTCCATTTTATCAACGAGATTTGCTTTATAAGCACTATTTTTTTCAACCAAATTATCTATTTCTCCTTTAAATTGTTTTTGCAATCGTGCAATAACGGCCTGTTGGTTAGTGATCAGATCTTTGTATTTTTTGTTATGAGCTTCAGCACTTTGTTGCATTAGATTTTGAAAATATTGCTTAGAGGTATTCATATGAAAATTATGATTAGCTTCTAACGCTTGGAATTGTTTGTTTTGCTCTCCGATTAATTTGTTGATATTCATTTTGTGTTCAATGCTAGCGTTAGAGCTTCTCATTTGGTAATCACTATTGGCCTGTTCTAACTTGTCTGAAAACGCTCTCTCCGCATCATTGAGTTTATTTTTATTTTCAGAAATTCGTTTATTCATCAGACCTCGAGTGTCTCTGGTGTGGGCCTGAATTTGACTATTGGCCTTGTTGGTAATGTTGCCCATGCCCATTTGTGTTTCAAAATCTAGATCTTGTAGATAGTTTTGGTTGCGAGCGTGTTCTTCTTCTAGAGAGAGTGAAAACTCATTTTCCACGGCCTGCAATCGATCTTGTTGATTGGCCTTTAACATCAATTGTTCTTGTTCTAGACGATTATTTGTTTCTTTAACGTTAGCACTATATTCTCCGATTCTCTGTTGATACTCATCTGCAATTTGAATAAGGTGTTTTTGGTTATTGTCCCGGGCCTTGACTGCTTGTATATCTCCTTCGGTCTTAATTCCCTCTGTGCGCAAATCGTAGTGTTGATCTAGATCTTTTAAATCTTGCTCCCGGCGGGCAATTTTGGCCCTTATCTTGTTTTCTATTGCCTGTAAATTGCGATTAACTTCATTGTTTTCTACTTTCATAGTTATACGTCCAAAGTTAAGGCCCAATGCTTGTATTATTTATTTGTTCTGCATTAGTCAGTGGATCTGAACAATGTGGTTGCATTTTTCCAGTATATCCCGGACACATCCAAGAACGAAGTAACTCTATTTTGATAGATAATTCTCCCCCATGATAAGTCTGATAAGCGATTGGATCGAGGGTTGAGGTTATAGTATATCCATTAGGATCGCGATTAGTTTTTTGCGCTTGCGAAAGATAGTATTGGTAAACGCGATATTCGGCAAAGGCGGATGAGGATAAAACGATAAGTATCATCACTAACGCCAGAGAAAAGATAAATGTTTGATTGCTATTTTTCATATTTACTACATTATCCTATTGTAGGCTAGGCGTTCCAATGCGCACTCTGTTTTCCAGCATGTATAAAAATGTTTGGATAAAAATTTTTTTATCATCGTCGCTAAGACGAGATAGTACGGCCTGTTTTTTTTCAATACTTTTAAAGCGTGCAATGCGCTGGATAATTCTTTCAGTTATAATTTTGTTCTTGGTTGGTATGGAGGATAGTTTGTCATCACAAGTAACTTCGGTCCATGATTTATTTAAAACAGGGAAGTGGCCGGCGATTGTTAATTTAATAAGAGATGTCAGGGCGTTTTCGTCGTTGTCATTTACCTTCACGGCCAGGATCCTCGCATTCAAAAGTAATAGAAGCGTCCTCTTCTTAATAATATATAGTATAATAAATTGATCGCACTTATTAGACGGTAGCTTTTTCCGGCCATATTTGAGCAAAATGTTTTAGTATATATTTACTTGGAGTCTTGGTTCGCTTCGGGGTATAATAAGGTGGCATTTTACAGGAGGTAGAAATGTTTATTTCCAAAACAGCTAGGACTTTTTCCTTTATACTAGGCCTGGTTTTAACCAACTCGTTTGCTCTAACAGATTATTCCGATGTTTCAACTTCTTCCTCCGGTGGTGGAATGATGGGAGGAAATGCTCCCAGAATAATCTCAGCACCGCGCTCTACGCAAAATATCTCGAATGTATCACAAGGAAGTGTAGAGAGAGGTAGTAAATTGGCATTGGGTTTTTCTTTGGCCGGAAAATACGAAGCACTTAGCTTAGATCGCCGTTTAGGGGATGGGCCCGTTAGTATTTATACGCTGGAGGGCCATCTAGATACTGCTGCCAATTTATTTCTGGATTTATCCTATTCGGCAATTGCTAGTGGAACAACCCATATTGCCCCGGAAGGAGCGACGCTACAACCGGCAAACGCCAAAGTAATGGTCGGCCTAAACTGGCTCAAGTTAGGATCTGCTAGCGATATGGCCACATTTAATATTTTAGGGGGAGCTAACTTTGCTCCATCGGAATCTGATTTTACTTCTTCGCGCCTAGATAAAGTAGTTGGACTACAAACAGGGAAGAGGTTTTATAGTTTTATTTTAGATCTGGGCTACGAGTTAACGCTAACCGAAGACGCAGACCAACTGGGAGAGGTTGATGTTGGAAATATTCAGAAATTTTACGGAAAGTTAGGTTGGATAGTTTCTTCGGACATAGCTTTTCAACTAGAGGCCACAACGATCAGTATTAGCAGCAGCGATAATTTTACTCGTAATGCTTTATATCGTCTTACTTCGGATGTCGATTTTGGGTATCTCTCTCCCAAATTAAATTTGGGACTGGGAAGACTGGTAGAGTTGGAATTGGGAGCGCTGTTTAGGCTTAAGCGGGCCGCCCAGATAGGGAAACTTTTGGATGCACATTTGTGGGATACTCATGGGGTATATGGAGATGGTATCTATTCTGCTCTAATTGTCTCAATATAACGTAGTGATTATGACACACGATATTGCAACTCCTTTATATTTTTGTAACAACTGTAAAAAAGTTTTTGATTCTTCAGATTCACTTTTTTTAGTGGAAGATAACTCTACTCGCGCTTTTTGTTCTGATGTTTGTATTGAGAAATTTTTTGCTCCGCTTGTGGAATTCTATGAAAAAAAGGTTCGTTCCCTGCGCACCATTGAGGGAGTTGAGAGTGAATTGTGTCTAGATTATGTAAATAAGCGCGATAAAATGGGGCAACTATTAGTCACTCCAGATGAAATATATCTTCAAGAAAATACTCTTAAGGAAAAAATATATATATTTATAAAAAAATTTATCGATGATTCAAGTGGTGGAAGTGAAGAAGTTTTACCAATATATTTAATTATTTATTCATTAGTTTTTGAAATGAGTCCCTCCTTTATTATTATGGCAACAGCAACTAGTTCTGATAAGTTATTGCAGCGACTAAAAATAGGAAGGAAGTTAGAGGATATCTCAGATTTTACTGCCAAGGCCAGAAGTAGTACTACAAAAGTAATGCAAATCGATACGGAGGTAATAACTTTGCTAGAGAGCAAAAGATCCTCTCTTTTGGCAAATCTCCTTTCCCGGCGGGTGGCCACGGATATCGCATTCGAAAAATTTCATGAGTATGAAAAATTTTATCAGGATACCTTGAATAATCCGGATGAGATCTACTCTTTTCAAGATAAAGATGGCGGAAATATTTTCTCTTATATTAAGGCCCATGAAGAGAAGCGGCGCTCTTTTTATTACATCGTTCTATGTGTCAAATCCTCCCTCCGTGATTCCTCTGAAGAACAAGGAATATTTCCAGTACTTTCTTTTCCGACAACCGATGTTGCGCTATATAGTTATTACAGGTCTGGCGAAAAGATCAGTGGTGGATTTAAAAACTAAGCCTCAGTAAAAAGTGTAAAAGACAAAGGCCCCGACGGCATTAAAGGCCTGACAATAAGAGGTGTCTCCGTAGTGAGTTGCCATCCAATTAGAACAGAATAGATAGGCGTCAGGAGACAGAAGAGATTGGTAGGGGTAACCAAATGGTGGGCCATAGTTGTGCGCTTCATCCTTCATCATCATTACGCTATTTGGGGTGATATTGGTGTAATTAATTCGATTGATGTTTAAAGATAGTGAATAGATCGTTTTGGCATTATAGATAAAAAGACAACGTGGCTCTCCAATGTAAAAAGATCCACTTTGATTTCCGTAGGTAGGAATTAAGCAGAGTCGATTGGCGGTAATAGGGGTTTGTACTTGAATGTATAGTTTTTTTGCATCCGTCGTGCTTTGACACAAAGTGAATTTTCCAACGTGAGCATTATATGATTTATAACCAGAATTGCCATCAGTAGAAAAAGTACAAGTAGAGGGGATATCGGTTGGAATAGTTCCCGTGGTACTGGTAGAAGTTTCGGATGGCACTGGAGTAGGTGTTGATTCGATGAGGGTGGTATCGTTGATTCCATCAGTAAAGGGGTTTGTGTTTTCAGTACTTCCACCGCTAAAAGCAACTCTTCTGTCGCGCGGAGGATTGCAGCTGATAAGTGTCAGTAAAAATGCAGAAAAAAGCAAAGTTATAACTATTTTCATATAAGGGCCCTTTTTATCTTGTTAACCCTGTTATCGTTTTTACATTTCGGATTAATTAAGATTAATATTAAATAATTATTAGAAGAAGATCCAACTTAAAGCAGATTGTCACATTGTTTTGGTCTGGTATTTATGAAAAAGTTTATTCTCTCTGCCTTGCTTATTTTATTTATTATTATGTTAGGGCCCTATATTTTGTATTTTAAAATTGTTCGGGACGGCATTGAAAGCGATTATTTAACAATTAGAAGTGCGGCCATCGGATTGGCAATTGACCAAAAACTTTTTGAGAGTGCAACATTGCCTGAAGAGTTAGATTATATTAAATCTTTATGGCGGCCATTTCATTTTATCAATTACTCGGTGTTGCTTCCAGTTGCTCATCCAGAAATTTCGCTTGTTCCAATAGTAAAAAAAGCTTCGGGAGAGCGATATCTTAATTTGGGTTTTATCTTTACCGATGTTCGTAATAAAAAACTATTTTCATTTCAAACTAAAGGGCAAAGTTTTTTTGAAACTTTTTTAGATAAGCATAAATTATTCAATTTGCCACTATTTAGAAATTATATAATGGCAAAAGATACAGAAGAAATTTGGAATGATCTTTTCACTAAGGACTTGGCCTTAGCGGCCCAAGAGAAGGGAGAGCAAGGTAGTCCTTCTTTGCTTGCGCGAATAACAAAGTTATGGGGAAACTCTTATCGAGAGTTAGTATATGATTTATTCATCTATAACTTGCGAATAAATATATTTCCCAGTGGGATAAAAAAGATTTTATACTTTCCATTAAAAAAGTTAGCGGCCATAGAAATATGGGCGGGTAAGAAAATTGATTCTTTCATGAAGACTGAAGAAATATTTATCTTAGTTGATAAAACATTGCTGAGATTAACTATTGAAACTGATCAATCAAATTCCCAGGGTGGCAATTTGCGAAATATTTTTTTAGTTAATTTGGCCTACAAAGAGGAAGCGGAAAATTCTTTTGGCCTTCTTTATGATGAATTTCGTGGACTACCCATTGATATGCGCAAGGATCAGGTGGGAATGATTTATTTAATGTCTGCCTGGTCGCACAATTTGTTGGAAAAAAAAGTCTTGCAGGAGATAATTTTTTATTTGGAGAAGGGGCGTGGTAATTTTATGCAACTAGATCCATTTTATCAATATGCTTACGAAGTCTACGGAGATACTCTTTCTTCAGTGGCCAATAAGATTGATGATGCGGATGTATCTTTGAAAAAGAAAATTTTAGAAGAACTAGACAAAGAGACATCGCAAGAAAAAAAACAAGAGCTATTAAATTATCAAGGGAACTTTGATAGTTCGGCAGAGAAGGTGGAGTTTTATTTGAGAAAGGCCAAAGGTGAAAGTGCTCCATCTGACAACAATGAAGATAAAGATTCTTTAGAAGAAAATACGCTTTATGGGAACTGATTTTTTTATTATCCAGTAACACTTCGACACCAATAGACCTTAATGAAATCATTTGTACACTACCAATTTAGGGTGTGCTGTAGTCCAATTGTTTATAATTGCTATTGCCGGACAACGAGAATCATTGGCATTGATAGTGCATTCCAATGCTGCGATCCTTTTTTGAATGGAGGTTTTGGTGGCATTTAAGCACTATGTAAAATTTTTATTGTTAATAATAATTTCTTTGGCAGGCGCAACTCCCATTATGGCCGTGGAGAGTGAACTAGTATCTATAACTAGTGACGTTGATAGTAGTGTTACTAAAATTTTGTTAGAGTTTGATGAAGATAGCGAGGAAATAATAAAAATTATTCAAAGAGAGGATCTCCAAAAGAGAGATAAAATAGCGAAGGCAAAAGAATGGTGTGTGGATGAACTGTTAAGTGATCATGGCGTAGTATTAAAAAAGGCATCAGGTAGAGATATTATTGCCTTAAAGAGTAACAATATTTCCTTTATAGATGGAGGTAGTCTTATTCTAAGTTACTTATACAGTGGTATTTCTGGAGAGCATAAGCAGATAGATTTGGAGATCGCTAAAGTAGAAGATGAACAGTGGGCACTATTTAATCGTGATGGATCTAAGATTGAGCACATGCACTTTGTGGCCAATAAGAAAATTTTTGTTGGTGTTATTGGTATTAAGCAAGTTATTTTAAAATAGAGTTATCTCAATAAAATGGCAATAAATTCCAGTTGATTCGTATTTAGGATTTAGGTAATCTTAAATCTTAAGATTATATTAATATCCAATAGGTATATAAGTGATTGATCAAAGTTTAATCCGAGATTTTATTATGCAGACGGAAAGCATGCGGATCTCTCTTGGTAAAATAGTTGAGCAATTAGGTTTGAATATAGAGCGGCCAAAACTATTTGAGCAATTTGGTCAGCAAATAGATGCGATATACGGGGTATTAAGCATGATAAATGTGCCCATTTTTGCTGAGTATACTTTGAAGATGAAAGAAATGTGTTACAAGTGTAGTCGTAGCGATAGTGAAAAAGGGCGCAAGAAAAGCTTAGAATTAATGAAAGCTGGAGTTTCTTTCTTGGGCGTTTTAGTTGAAAAAATTTCTAATCCAGAAGAATTAGAGAAGATTAATTTTCAAGTTAACCTTGATTTAAAAAAAATAGAGCGAACCACCATCCAATATTTTAATAATATCAAAATGGGCAGTATCCAATATGAAGAGGATACACTTTCTATTCTTATTTTTGAAAAAAAAGGTGGAATTAAGTCAACGGTTGAAGAGGCAAAAAAGAAATATTACCCGGCACCAATATTTGCTAATGCTCCAGGAGGATATCGCAAAGAGTTAGCACGAAATAATTTAAAAATTGCAGGAATTGTCATTGATACAGAGTTAAGCAGTAATATCTGGCTAAGTCTCATTGAGCAGGCGCATATGTTTCGTCCGGGAGTGCCGATTTTATTAATCAACCAAGATAAAGATATTTTCGAAGAAATTAATAAAGGGAAATTAAATATTCAAGGAGTAATTACTCGGCCCAAGGACTTTCAAAAGTTGATTGATATATTCAAAAATAAAGAGGGGCAAGCAGAGATAGTTTCCGTAGAAGGAAAAAATGTCGTGGACAATGCTGAGGAATTTATTGATGTTTTGGCAGTTAATTTTACCATGGGGTATTCCGTTCCTTTTTCTGTTTATCTTCGTCTAGATAATGGGCGTCATCTAAAAATTGTCAGGAGAGGTGATAGCATAGATGAGGAACAACTTTTGCGGCATCAGAGCAAGGGGATTGCTAAGTATTACGTGGAAAAGAAAGAGTTCAATTCTTATTTGGATTATTGTAGAGAGGAGGTTAGCAGAATTTTTTCCGATTCCTCTTTAGAAATAAATAAACGAAAAAATCGTTTTTTGGAGATTGCCGAGGAAACTCATAATTTTTTGCAGACAACTAAGTTAGGGCCAGAGCATCTGAAAGTTGCTGAAGTTTTTACAGAACAATCAGGGAATTTAATTGCTGAGCTGGCCAAGGATAATAAAAATTTAAAGCAGTTTATACTCGATTTAGAAATGCAAGAGCATGCTGTTTCGGTGGCCTTAATGTGTGGTGTTTTGTTGAAAGAGATTGATGCTGCCGGCGAAATATATAATGAAATTAGTCTGGCCGCGTTTTTGCACGATATAGCGTTGATAAATGAATCTTCGATTGTTAAAAGCGAAGATGTTCGTTTTATGGATGAAAATGAGCGGGCAATTTTTTTGGGCCATCCAAGTAAAAGTGCGGCAGTGGCCAAGGAATTAGGCTTAAAACCGGCCATTGTAGAAGCTATTGCTCAGCATCATATGCGATTAGATGATAGTGGATTTCCTAAGTTAAAAAAAGGGACGGCCAATAAAGTTAATCGTATTGCTGAATTAATTGGTTTGGCAGAAGATTTTTTACTTTTGCTCAAATTATCAAAAGAGGATAACAATATTGATCCATTTGCCAAAATGAGCTATGAGTTATCTCAAAAATTCTCGATAACGATTCAAAAAGCATATAGAAAAGTTTTTGCTATTTAGCGAGACCATTGACATCAACTAAAAACAGAAATCAAGTGATAGGCCAGTGATGCCATTATGGTCGCCATGGTGGCCGTATAGAAAACAGTAAAAATTGGCCATCGCCAGGAGTTTGTTTCTTTTTTTATTACTGCTAATACCGATAAGCATGGAATGTATAGCATAATAAAAACTATCATAGCTACTGCTCGTGCTATATTCCATTCCGAGGATTGTGATAGTTTTTCACTGATGGAGAATGATTCTTCTTTGCTGCTTTCATGTTTGATTGAATAAGTCGTGGAAAGAGTGCTGATGATTACCTCTTTGGCGGCCACCCCGGCCATTAGTGCTACATTCGTTTTCCAATCAGAACCGAACAAATATTTTGTGGCAGGATCGATGGCCGAACCGATTTGTCCTGCCCAGGTCTGCTTAAGAGCAATTTCCTCTGTTTGTTGATCAAGGTTAACTTTGGGATAGTTGATAAGCACCCAAAAAATTAAAGTTGCCACTAAAATGGTTGTGCCGGCCTTCTGTATATACATCAAGGTTTTTTGCCACATGGCCATTAGTAATCCTCGTATCGTGGGAAGACGATAAGGAGGGAGTTCAATTATAAAGGGTTCAGTTGCGCCATGAAGTATTGTCAGACGAAGGAGTCCGGCCAAAGCTAGGGCAATTCCCCAGCTAAACAGGGAAATAGCTATCATCGCCAGTGCTTGATTTGCTGGGAAAAAAGCGGCAATGAACATACCATAGACAGGTAGTTTACCACCACAATTCATAAAAGGAACGGTGAGCATCACTGCAAGTTTTTCTCTATCATTGCGAAGAGTCCGAGTTGCCATAATTCCTGGAACAGCACACCCTCCAGCAATTCCTCCTGCGATTATATAGGATAAAATTGCGCTTCCATGCAAACCAAAAACTTTAAAGATGCGATCAAGCATAAAAGAGATTCGACTTAAATATCCACTTTCTTCAATAATGCCAATAAGCACAAACATAAGAGCAATGAGTGGTGTAAAAGACAGCACGCCGCCCACACCATTTAATACCCCATCAATGAGCGCAGATTTTATTAGGCCATCTGCTAGATGAAGCTCTAGATAATTTTGTAAAGCAAATAGTATACTATCAATTCCCTCGGTGGCCAAAGCACTTAAAGAAAAGATTAACTGATAGATTGGCCAAAGAATCATGATAAAAAGTAGTGGTCCCCACAAGCGATGAGTGGCAAATTCATCGATTTTTTCGGATAATCTGCGATCGAGAGAAGTGGTGCGCTTAACACATTTTTCAACGAGAGAAAAAATGTAGTTATATTGGGCCTGGCCTTTGCTGTCCTCATTAGCTGGCCCAGCATTGTTCCCAGTAGCTATCTCAAAAGCAGAAGATATAAAGGCATTAGGTATTTTATTTTCCTTGAAACTTTTAATGGCAGTGGTTAGTTGTCCAATTCCAACCTTGCTTTTAGCTGCACATGGAATAACGGGAACCTTTAGTTCTTCAGATAACTTTTTATAATCGATAAAAATTTTATCTGCTAGAGCGACATCCGACATATTCATCGCTATGATGGTTGGTATTTTTAATTCTAGTAGTTGAATAGTTAAATATAAATTGCGCTCAAGATTTGAGGCATCAACAACGTTGATGATAAGATCAGGCCTTTGATCTATCAAGTAGCTTCTTGTAATCACCTCATCTTGTGAATAAGTTGATAGGCCATAAATTCCTGGAAGGTCAATTATCATATCTATCGCGACATCAGCAGATTTTAGTTTTCCCACTTTTTTTTCAACTGTCACCCCAGGATAATTACCTACATGCTCATGTGAGTTAGTGAGAGCATTAAAGATAGTAGTTTTTCCTGCGTTGGGATTACCAACAAGTGCGATATTCATAACTATGCCATACGAACCATAATTTTTTTAGCATCATCTTTTCTAATCATCACAGAGTGGTTACGTAGACGAATTTCCATGGGATCTCCCAATGGGGCGGCCTTACGAAAAATTATTTCCATTCCAGGAATTAGGCCAATGTCTCGAGCACGCCTAGCGAAAGGTCCACTTTCGACAAATGAATCTATTATTGCTAATTGGCCTTGTTCTAAATTTGCCATAGGTATAGTCATAAAATTCTCCTTAGCTGCAGTTACAAATTTTGCTATTGTCACTTTTGCAAAGACAGCAAAGATCACATGCTGATTTTTTTTGAAAGGAATTCTTTAAAGGTCTCGTACCGATCAGCGCGGCATCTGATATTTTTATTTCTGCAATCTTACCTTCATTTATGCTGATTAAAATTCTATCTAAACTTTTTTTTACAATCTTTAATTTATCACCACTTTTTATGCTTGTATCACCTTGACTAAAATCACTATCTGACAAAATTGGCACGTTGATATCGCAAAAAATAAGTGGAACTTTTCCATTTGTCATATTTGACTTCCTTGTCTCTATTATACGCCACTTTGTTGGTTGGGTCAAACAGTGATTTGCTGACACAAACATTGTCTTGCCAATTCAAACATTTATCCTTGTCATAGAAATATGTTTACGGATTGCCGGCAATAAGTAACCATAATTGCACAAAAATAGAACATAGGGGCGCAGAAATGACTAATAACTATGATAATCGCTGTCGTGATTTGAACACCACCTTGGCAGATTTTGCAAAAAAAGTTGGGCAATTAAGTGGTCAAGCGCGAGAGAATTTTGAAAACCAGGTAGCGAAAATTACGGGAATGGATACCCTTAATGTAAAGTATTTTTTGGCACTTTACGCTAAATACCAAGCAAAAGAGATTCTTGATGATAAGTTTTCTAATGCTCATCCTACCGCCATTGCTCCTGCTGAGATTTTAAATATCTTGCCACTGCAGCATTATGAAGATCTTTTAAAAAATAATAAAAAGGACTTTGCGGCCAAAAGTTTATTGTGGATTAAAAAAATGCAGGCCGGAACTGGTTCTTCCATAAAACGTTCCACTTATTTGGCGCTTAAAAAAAAGATAGCAGAATCATCAGTGGTGATAGGAGGAAAAGGGAACGATCTTTTTGTGCCGGGATTGGGTGATGGCATGGTGAGTTTAGCGGAAGCGCAAATTATGCAGGCCATTTATGATATGCAATCTAATAAATATGCAGGCATTATTTTACACGACATTATAAGCAGTGAGACAGAAAAATCTATTAATGAAATTTGGCAAAGAAAGTCGTTGGCCGATGCTACGCAAAACTATAGAGAGCTAATTTTAAAAATTCCAGGATTGCAAAGCGGAATGCGTAGTTATCAATATCACATTCCAACGATAGATGAAAAAGGAGAGCTTTCTTTTAATAGACGGTCCCCGGGAGGGCATGCCCTATTTGGAGTGGAAGCACTACTGGCCGCCGCTTGTCCAGAACAATTGCCGAAAGTTGGGCCGGGACAGTATTTGCTTAGTGTAATTGGTAATGGAGAAGATTTAAGCAGCACACCAGATGAATATATGGCCCATTGGATGGTGGAAAATAAAATTCCTATTGCCATGGTTACTACAACAAAAACTGAAATTGATCTAAAGGGAGGGCAGATTGCGATTGTTTCGGCCAGTGAAAATGAAAATGCTTATGTTACAATCATTGAACGGGCCCAAGCAGAAAGTGCCGGACAGGGAGAGTTATTTGAACGACTGGGGTTACGAGCGGGAGATCGAGAGGCATTTTTTAATACAAATATGATTTTGTTAAATTATCATGAACTTTCTCCTCGCTTGGAAAAATTAAGAAAGGAAGTTGGAGAGATAGAATTTTTGAAAATAATATCTCCTGATTTAATTAAAAATATTAAAAAGCAAGTTGATCATGATGGTGTTGAGCGGAAGTATATTCAATTAGAAGGTGCCATGGGATCGTCGATGCTTAATCTCGATCGCTACTGGCGAAGAAGATTTGGCCACCCGTTAGTGCATATTTTAAATGTGGGAGTGCAAGATCGTTCCAGATTTTTTTCTCCGATAAAAACGGCATTTGATTTTTTTCTGCAGTTTTACTCCGACCGCTTTTCTTTTGATAAAAAGAGCTATCGCCTTATCAACAACGCTCCATCATCTTTGCCGGATGTTTCTCTCTCCGGGAAAGTTTATAATGAGGTTCAATCATTATTGGATAATTTTGCGCAAAGTGAAATTTTACATTTAAAAAAACTCAAGGTTGTTGGTGATGTTTCGCTTGCGGATTTAGTTTTAAAAGGCAAGGTGGAGATAGAATCACAAAAAGAAGGCCTGGTTAATTTGGCCATGGAACTCAGCCTAGGCCTGGAATGTAAGTGTATTTTGGGAAGGCAGAATAATAAATTTATCTTAGAGAATGTAAAGATTACGATTAGTCGTAATGGCGAAATTGGGTTATGTGACAATAGTTAGCAGCTAATGTTTTTCAATGGTATTCTTGATAACCTGGAGTTGCGTTTTCTCAATGATATGTGCAAGTGTGTCCGGTGAATTTTCTGCCGCCAATTTCTTATAGTTTATTGTCTGTAGGTTTTTTGCCAATTTTTTCCAGATATCTTCTTGTGGATACTCCTTGCGTGTTTTTCCTAGAGTGTCTAGACGACAGCAAGATAAAAAATTAAAAAACATCTCATCATTTTTTAAAGCGTTAAAGTGCTTAAGGGTAGTGAGAATTGTTTGAGGTGTTTGCTCTAAAACTTTGTGACAAATTTGATGGTAGCGAGTGACAGAAGTGGCCAGTTTTTTCCAGTCAAAAGGAGTTTTAAGGCGATTACAAAATTGTTCAACGATGGCCACTCCATTTATGTCATGATTGTAGTGCTTGGGGAGAATATCTTTGGGGGTTATGGCCTTGCCAAAATCGTGAGTTAGAACAGCAAAGCGAACGATGTCGCGATCGGTCTCAACGGCACTATTTTCAAGACAGAGCATAGTGTGTGTAAAAGCACAACCTTCTGGGTGATGTTTGGGAGATTGTGGCACATCGATTAAATTAAAAATTTCTGGGAATATCACTTCCAGGGCATGACACTGGCGTAGCGTTTGAAAAAAATTCTGAGGGGCACTGCTATTGAGGGCCTTTTTTAGTTCCATGAAAATGCGCTCCCCACTTAGGGATTTTAACTCATTTGAGCGAGAAATATTTTGCATAAGCGCCAGTGTCGTCGGATCAATGGTGAAGCCAGGAAGGCCCGCTTGAAAACGGGCCACTCGCAAAACACGTAGCGGATCTTCAACAAAATGTTCGGAGATGTGCTTTAGCTTTTGTCTGGCCAAATCTATCTTGCCGTCGTAAGGATCAAAGATTTCACCACTTGCTTCGTCCATCGCAATGGCGTTGATTGTTAGATCGCGTCTAATTAAATCTTCCTCTAAGGTAATATCGGAAGAAAAATCAAAAGCAAAAGAAGTGTGTCCGCTGGCAATTTTTTTTTCTCGACGTGCCAGAGCATATTCATGGCCACTGATTGGATGGATAAAAACAGGAAAACTGTTTCCCACTTGACGATATCCCAGTGCTAACATTTCTGCGGGATTGGCCCCGACTACAACATAATCTCGATCTTTAATTGGAAGGCCCAGTAGGTGATCGCGAACAGCTCCGCCGACAAGATATATTTTCATAGCTATTACTCAATAAGAATCAGAGGGTGATTAGTAAAAGCAGTGTCACCTACCTGCATATATATTTTGCTAATTATGCCATCTCTGTGGGCCACGATGACATTTTCCATCTTCATAACTTCTAGAATTAAAATTTTATCCCCGATGTTAATGTGGTCACCCTCTTTAACGAATATGGCCGTAACTTTGCCAGGTATTTGTGCCATCAGTGGCCCTGCAGGGGGAGGTGGCGGCGGGCGTTTGGAGATTTTTTTAGGCGGAGAACTTATCGTGGGCAAAGAAAAGTTAAGTGGAGATAATTCAGAAATAGCATTGATATTAACAGTTATGGGGCGGCCATTTAATTCAATGACGGCCTCTTTCGCATCAGCACTTTTAATTATTACTTCGTATTGTTTATCATTAATGGTGAAGCGATATAGTCTCATCGTTTGAACGATTCCTTGTATTAATGCTTTTGCATATAAAATTTGTGGCGCAAAGTTATCGCATGTAGTTTTCCGGCCAGTTCCCATGGTGATTGACTTTTAATCATCTGGGCCGCCTGGGCATTGCTATCCAAATGTAGTGCACAAGCAACTGCCACTAATTCTTCATCATTAAGCGGGGGACTACTTCGGTGGTGTTTTATTTTTATGACACTTCCGGTAGTGAGGTGTCGTAAGCGTTTGAAAATAAAAAAAATAAAAACAGATAATGCCAGCATCCAGAGGGATACAGCGAAAGTAAACATATAACAAAACTCCCCAGGTTAATAAAAAAAGCTATAGGGGAATGTTACCATGTTTTTTTGCCGGATTTGAATCTTTTTTATTCTGTAGCATTATTAAAGCGCGGATTATTTTATAGCGCGTGGCGGCCGGTTCGATGATATCGTCCACATAACCACGCTCGGCAGCTCTAAATGGATTTAAAAAGGCCTCGGTATATTCTTGTTCTTTTTCTTCGATAAATTTACTTTCAATTCCATGTTCTTTTGCTTCTTTTGCGTAAAGAATTTCTCCGGCGCCCTTGGCACCCATAACTGCTATTTCCGCTGTTGGCCAAGCATAATTAATGTCCCCGCGTAAATGTTTGGAGGACATGACACAGTAGGCACCGCCATAATTTTTACGAGTAATGATGGTTATTTTAGGAACGGTTGCTTCCGCATAAGCATACATTAGTTTTGCCCCGTGCCTGATTACCCCCATATACTCTTGAGCAGTGCCAGGTAAAAAGCCTGGTACGTCAACAAAGGAGACAATAGGAATATTAAAACAGTCACAGAAGCGAATAAAACGGGCAGATTTTACAGAGGCATTGCAATCTAAAACACCGGCCAATATTTTTGGTTGGTTGGCCACAATACCTACACTGCGTCCACCATAACGGGCAAAGCCGATGACAATGTTGTCGGCAAAATCGGATTGGATTTCAAAAAAATCTCCTTCATCTGCGGTTGCAAAGATAACATCTTTTATGTCATATGGCCGTGAGGCCACTTCTGGAACGATAGAGTTTAAACTTTTTTCTGCGCGATCTATCGGATCATTACAGATTATAGTTGCGGGATTTTCCATGTTGTTTTGTGGGACGTAAGAGAGCAATCGTTTAATGTAATCGATGGCGTCATGCTCGGAGTCTGCCGCATAGTGGGCCACTCCCGATTTAGTGGTGTGCATGGTCGCGCCACCGAGTTCTTCAGTGGTAACGTCCTCGTGTGTTACCGATTTTACAACTTTGGGCCCGGTTAAAAACATGTAGCTTGTGTTTTTTGCCATGATGGTGAAATCAGTTAGGGCCGGAGAGTATACTGCACCTCCAGCACAGGGGCCGAAAATGGCCGATATTTGCGGTACTACTCCGGAGGCCATGACATTTCGGAAAAAGATATTGGCATATCCGGCCAAACTTTCAATTCCTTCTTGTATGCGTGCGCCGCCGGAATCATTTAATCCAATGAATGGTGCGCCATTTTTCATGGCCATGTCGAGAAGTTTACAAATTTTTTCTGAGTTGGTTTCAGAAAGAGATCCGCCGGAGACTGTAAAATCTTGGGAGTAAACGTAGACTGCTCGGCCATTTATGGTCCCAAAGCCGGTTACCACGCCGTCTCCTGGGTTGGTGTTTTTTTCCATTCCAAAATTGTGACAGCGATGGATTTTAAAGGGATCAACTTCTTCAAAGCTTCCAGGATCAAGCAGAAGAGCTAGTCGCTCTCGGGCAGTCATTTTTCCTTGTTCATGTTGTTTTTCTATTCGCTTGGGGCCTCCGCCGATAATGGATTTTTGGCGGAGATCGTTAATTTGTTGCATGCGTTGTTCAAAGTTTACCGTGTTGGCCGTAGGTGTGCTCATGAAGTATCCTTGTTAAATGATAGAGCGATATTTGAAAACGGGCTAATCTAATATCGCTTTTTTCTTAAAGTCAATTTACAATTTTTCGATCCTCTGTAAAAAAAATATTGACGGGACAAATTTACAACTAAAAAAAATACTTCTAACATCGTCCGATAAGCATTTAAGTGGTCAACACGAGGAGTATTTGTGGATGAAGTGATCAATGAAAATTTTTGGAGAAGATGTGGTAGTTGTAAGAAGGAAATTAAGTATGGAGCATTTTATCAAGCGTGCAGCGTTTCTAGTTGTCGGAAATTAATATTTTGCTCAGTAACTTGCTGGGATGTTCATGTTCCCGTGATGAATCATAAAAGTGCTTACGCTGAAGAGCGAGTGGCGCCCCAAAAGCAGCAATTGCTTGCCCAATCCATATCTCAAGGGGCCGCTTTGACAACTGAACGGGCCGCCCGTCGAATATTAATTCAGACACCGAAAGTGCCAAATGAGCAAGAGGCAAATGCGGATGATATTTTAATTGTTGCTTCAAAGCTAAAATCTTTTGTTAAGTCAAAATATGATATGAATACCTCTGCAAGCGTTTTTGAGCGCTTATCAGATATTGTAAGAAGAACAACTGCTGATGCATGTGAGCGAGCGGGCGCAGATGGCCGAAAAACAGTAATGGATAGAGACTTTGAATAGACGTATTACCATAATAAAATTTTGTGGCCATGGGGAAGAGCTGAAAGTTTTCTTGCACAAAAACAAGGATGGACTTTTTTTTATCCCTCAATTTGCCGGTGAACAAAGCTTGATAGAGGTGCTGCATTTTAGATCAGAAAATGAGCTACCGGCAACTGAAGGGGGCGGAGATTTTTATCCTTTGCTGACAGTTGAGCGACTGGTTCCTACGCAGGGAGGTGCTCTAACGGAGGCCTTGTCACAGTTTTGGCCTTTTTTAAAAAATTTCTCCCCTGTTCTTGCCAATGTTGAAATTCCTCGACAGTTTTTATCACGTGATCTGCGGGATAAGCTAATTACAGGCCAGGAGGAGATTGTCTTTTTTGGCGGGGCCTTCAATCCTCTTCATAATGGACATTTGGAGTGCTTGCGGCAATCCCCCAATAAAAATGTGGTGGTTATACCGGATAAAAATCCGTGGAAGGAGGAATCTGGCCGGACAGCTGAAAAAGATCATGGCTGTGCTTGGCAAGCTTATCTAAATTTAAGCGAAAAACTTAAGACTACCTCCGGTGTTTATCCTGGATTTATTGGGAAGAAAGAATCTAACCCCACGGTCTCCTGGATAGATAATGTGGTTGCAAAGCGCAGAGCACTTTTGATTGGGGATGATAATTTTATGAACTTTGAGCGCTGGACTGGTTATAAGAAAGTTTTACGCAGCATACAGGCACTTTATGTAGTGCCGCGTTTATTTAAACATGAAGAATTGGTGCAAAAACGATCAATGCTTTTACAAGAAAATGGCCCAATTAAAATTGATATTTTACAAGAACATTCTTACCAGCAACTTTCATCCTCGGCCCTTCGCCGCAATGAGGTTAGTTGACATATAAGTTGACGAAGGTTGTTCTCCTTGCGACTATTAACAGTGATGAGAATTGTCTATTTTTTCGTTTTTTATTTTTTCATTTTTAATCTTTTGGCAACGCCAAAAGTGTCTATATATGATCCGGATACGGATGATGAAAAAAAAGAACAACGCGTATATACTTCGGTGTCAGATAATGATGGTGATCATCAAGCTTTGACGGTGATTGTCTCTTCTTCTGCTGGCTCCAGTTCCTCCGCACCAGTGGAGGTTTTTATCCCCATCAATGAACATAGCGCTGATTATGGAGATGAGGATCGAGCAGATTATACCGCTCTCTCGCAACCAGAGCAGATGCCTAATTTTTCCACTGGAGGACATGTTCATCTAACTTTGACGGTGTTAAATGATGCAGGGGCGGACCGTTATTTTCGAGCGCTGGTAAAAAATGATACGAACTATGTTCCTTTTGAATTACATTCCCATGTTGATGCTACGATAGATAATGATGAGCATAATAGACTTTATGATATCGATTTCTCTCTTGATTCGGGAGATGCGGGAGCTATTTGCAATATTTCTCCGCAGTGCGAAGTTAGAAATGGGACTCAATATAAAGATGTCTATTTTGTTTTGGCCAGTAGTTTAGATACTGAGTATAGCGCTTCGGAGCTTCCGGCCAATGGAGTCTATTTTAGATTTCGTTTTAGCAATCAGTTAAATGCGGCCACGGTCACTTTAACTGATTTGCAAGCTTACGATGAGCAACTAAAATTAATCTACAGCGGCCCACTGGTTACCAATTTTTATAAAACTTTTTTATATAGATATGACGATACTAGTTCAGAGGGTAGTGGTACTACTCAGTTTTCCACAATAGGTGCCGGAGAGATAGTCTCTTACCATTCGGCCAATACTAGCGGAGCGATTTTTATAAGAAACTTGATAAATGATACTGATTATAATTTTGCTCTTGGATTTATCGACAAGTATCAATTTGTAAATGGAGTCTCTAATTCCAAAATTGCGCGTCCTGAAAATATTGAAGAATTTTTGAACAAAAAGGCCTGCTTTTTTCTATCAGCGGGATTTAAGCAAGATCATTATGTTTTAGAATATTTTAGAAAATTTAGAGATGAATCACTTCTAACGAATTCACTCGGCCAGCGCTTTGTTTCTTGGTATTATTCGTTTGCTCCACACTACGCTAAAATAATTTGGGATAGTCCCTTTTTGAGTTTCTTAGTAAGAGCGTTGGGTTTTGTGGCATATTTTTTTAGCAGGTTTTTTATTGGTATTGTGATCGCGGGATTCTTGATTATTTCAATCTACAATGTTTATCGCCGCCGCCGCCTGCATAGTACTTTCTAAAAATTTATTCTTGATTATTGGATGTTAAAAGAGAGTGTGTTATGCTAGCATTTTTATTTGATTTCGATTTACTACAAAACTGAGAAGTGAAATATGAATCATAAAGATTACGTCGTTTTGATCGTCGATGATGAGCCAGATATTTTGGATTTGATGCAAGAAGAATTTGCAGATGCTGGTTTTCAAACTAAAACAGCAGTTTGTGGCAATGCTGCCATTGATATTTTACGCAAAGAGCAGATTGATGTTGTGGTGTCAGATTACAAGATGCCTAACGGTAATGGGATGAGTGTTTTGTTGGAAGTAAACAAATTACCCAAAGATAAACGGCCTCACTTCTTTTTTATCTCTGGGCAGGCGGACATTAGCGTTCAAGAGGCCTTGGACTTAGGGGCAAAAAAGTTTTTCACAAAACCCTTTGATTTCGGAGTCCTATTAAAAGAAATTACAGCGATAGTGAAATAGATAAAAAGGTAACGATAATTTTACGCCTACAAATAAAAATTAAGAGGGTTTTGTTATGGCCGGCCATAGTCAGTTTAAGAACATTCAACATCGAAAAAATGCTCAAGATGCCAAGAAAGGAAAAGTTTTTACTAAACTAATCAAAGAGATTGCCGTGGCGGTTAGAGAAGGGGGAGGGCCTGACATAGATTCTAATCCACGTTTAAGGACGGCGTTGCAAAATGCTCGTGGAGCAAACATGCCGAAAGATGTTTTTGAGCGGGCGGTGAAAAAGGCCGCGGGAGATGGCGAGGCGGCAATGGAGACAATTAATTTTGAGGCCTACGGGCCAGAGGGGTCCGCCATTATGGTCGAAGCGGCCACGGATAATAATACTCGCACAGTAGCAAATATTCGCTCTTATTTTAATAAACATGGTGGGAATTTAGGAAAAGAGGGGTGCTTGCAATTTATTTTCACTAGGAAAGGTGTTTTTACTTTAGAAAAAATTTTAAAAATTAGTGAAGATGATTTTATGTTGGAAATAATTGATAGTGGTGCGGAAGATGTAGAGATTGGAGAGGAGTTTATTAATATAATTTGTGAAAAGGATCGATTTGGAGATGTGTCAAAGAAACTTTCTGAGATGAAGTTAGAGCCGAAAGAATCGGGATTACAGTGGATGCCAAATGATACAAAGAAGATTAGCGAAAAGGCCCAGGCCGCGGTGGCCAAATTAATAGATGTGCTTGAAGAAGATGATGATGTGTTAAAAGTTTATCATAATGTCGAGTTATAAACTCAACCAAGGGGATCTTTTGTGGATAGAAAAGTAGTTATGCTAACAAAAGATAGGTTGAGTGCCCAAGATGTGCAAAAGCGCATGCTAGAAATGCACAAAGTTTCAGTTGAAATTTTTGTAGATGTTGCTGACCTTTTAGATGGGATATCTTCAGGTAAATTGGGAGAGGATTGTTACTATTTAGACGATACTATAAAAGACAGAGATATAAGAACGTTGCTTGATTTTATCCAAAGAAGTGGGCTTAGTGGTAAGGTTTTGTTGTTTGTGGCCGCTAATGATGCGGATTATTTTACTAAGCTGCTTGAGGCATATCCAAAGCTGGGACTCACCTTGATTAATATGCCTGCCTCGGAAAAAGAGATTGTTACTCGTCTCCAACAGAAATTGCAATATGATAAGTCGGTAAAAAAACCTGATACTAAATACAGTCTTAATACCTCTTTTATGAAAGTTATTTTGGATTGTACTGAGCAGGCGCTTTCTGAGATGTTGGGAGATGCTTCTATCTCACATGAGAAACCGCAACTTAGTTATGAATTTAAAGAGAATGAGGAAATTAAATTGCGCGCTCAAATTACTATCAACTCCAATTTATTTCGCGGTTCATACTTTATGTCCTTTCCCGAGAAGACCTATTTGAATATGTATGAAAAAGTGGTTGGTGAAAAATATAACACCATCGAAGAGGCCAATTACGATTTAGTTAAAGAGTTAGCAAATATTATATATGGGCGTGCGAAGAGTATTTTAAATGCAGATGAAAAGAATTTAAGTGTTGCTATTCCATCTCACTACAACGTTATGGTTGAGTCTACTGATATCGTTATTATCATTCCATATCGCAGTCGTTTTGGATCTTTTTTTGTTAAAATTGCTCCCAATTTATTTTAAGAGTTTTTATGGAAAAAATAGTTGGCCTTGGCAAATGGGCCGTTATTGATATTGAAACGACCGGAATTAGTTCGTTAGAAGATTCCATTATTGACATAGGTTTTTTAGAGTTTGAGGGTACCAAGTTGGCCAGGAAGTTTAATTCGCTGGTGCAATATGATGGAGAACTCTCATATTTTATCCAAAAATTAACTGGGATTAAAAAAAAGATGTTGCGCCAAGCGCCGACGCTTAAATCATTACTTCCAGATATTGAAGAATTGTTCGGATATAATTTAGTTGCGCACAATGCTGATTTTGAGCGCAGTTTTTTGCGGCCATTTTTTGATAAAATTGACGATGGATCTACTCGCGAACAATTTCAAGATAGCTTATATTTTTTAGCACTACTTTTTCCAGAGAAGAGTTCGCTGAATTTAGAGAGTTTTATTATTGATTTTAATATTGCCGAGAAAGAGCAGCATCGTGCATATAGCGACGCAATTGATCTTTTGAAAGTAATGTTGACGGCCGTTGGGGTTGTGATGAAACGGCCCGTGCAATATGCCACCTTGAGAAGTCAGTTTATTGCCTATGGCCTTGCGCAGGAATGGTTTTTTTCTTTTTTGACAATGGGAGAGGATGCTCTTTACCAAATTGCCGACGCAATTGATTATAATTTGACAGAAAGTGTTGAACATTTTTTAGAAAAAGAGCGAAATTTGCAAAATTCAAAGAATGTTCACTTGGCCACTGGTAGTGTTGATAAGGCCTTTAGCGGAGAGAATATCAAAAAAATTCTACAAGACAGTGATAATATTTCCCAGACTTTGCCAGGATATAAGTTTCGCCAGGCGCAAGTAGATTTTGCTTTAAGAGTTGGGCAATCCTTTAAAAATAAAGTGCATGCGATCATTCAGGCCCCCACTGGTACTGGAAAGACATTGGGGTATTTATTGCCGGCCATGCTTTTTTCTAAGTCAGAAAAAAAACAGGTGCTAGTTGTCACTGGGACAAAAACCCTGCAGCGTCAGGCGCAAACCAAAGATGTTCCGGCCGCTTTGGATATCTTGCAAATAAAAGAGAGAGAGTTTAGAAGTTCTTTTTTGATTGGTGCCAGCAACCATCTTTGTGAATTGGCATTTCGCCAACAGCAAAATGATGGCGATATGTTAAAGGCCACTCGTCCCTTCGAGGAGAGATTCACTGATCTTTATTTTGAGATGGTTTTTTTCTATAATCAACATGCGGGAGATGATAATTTTATAGCTGTCGATGATCTGCCTTACTTGTTTAAGAAAAAAATATTGCCTTTTAAAAAGCGGACAGATGAGTTAGCGGTAGATTATCGTACTTGCGCAGGAAAAAACTGTGTTTATCGACAGGCGTGCTCGTATTTAAATGGATTGATAAATGCACAAGATGCGGATTTAATTATTAGTAATCATGCGATGATGTTTTCTTGGCCCAAATCGTTACCAATGCCAGAGTATGTTGTTGTGGATGAGGCGCATAAATTAGAAAAAGAAACCACCAGCGCTTTTATGATTGATGTAACCTCTGAAAAGTTTCATCAACTTTTAGAATCCATAACGCATAATTATGGAATTGGTTCGCTTTATTACTTGATTGCAAACAGCAAAGAATTTCAAGATGATGCCACGGCCATAATTGAGAAAATAAGAAATTCACTGGCCGATTTGGCCCCGATGATCAAAGGGGGAGTTGAAGAATTAACGGAGTCTGTAGAATTATATTTTAAGAAATTACCAAAATATACAGAGCTATATTGGAATGAAGTACCAATGTTTACCAAGGAGAGTTCCAACGATAATTTATCAGTTGCCATTTTGGGACAACTTGATCGGCTGCAATCATACTTAAAAGGAGTGGAGTTTATTTTCTCTCCTTACAGCAGTCAGTTCCAATTTGAGAATTTTGATAGTGATGAAAAAAAAATGGCCTATGCCAAGTTTGAAGTTTTTATAGAACAGGTACATGATTTAATGGTGGGCCTAGAGCATGGACTTAATGCCAAAGAGGGATATTGCAACAGTTTAAAGTATCACCAAGAATTTGGTGTAGCGCTAGAGAGTGCTCCTATCAACGTGGGGAAAATTATCAGTGAGCAAGTGTTAGCGCGTTCTGCTGCGGCCGTTTTTACCTCGGCAACCCTCGGAAATGTTGATGGTACTAGCGGAGGAAAGGGAATTGAATGGGCCACTGGTTATCTTTATGCAGATCCGGCCAAGAGATTTAAAACTGGACTTTTTTTGCCTCCTGTTTTTGACTATAAAAACCGGACAAAGATTTTCTTATGCGACGATGTTCCATCTATTCACGATAATAGTTTCGTCTCCAAGACTTTAAAAGAGGCCATTGAGATTATCAATGCGTTGGAAGGAAGGTCGTTAATTCTTTTTTCTTCGAAGGCACGTTTTGAAGTGGCGCGTGAAATTTTAATTGGAGAGTTTGAGGGCAAGATTCCTATTTTTATTCAGGGAATGGGCAATAACGTCGTAGATGATTTTAAAAAGGCACCTATGGGGGTTTTGCTGGGAATGGAAGTATTTGGAGAAGGGATTGATATTCCTGGGATGGCATTGCAGTTTGTTTTTGTCGATAAGATTCCCGATCTGCGTATGGATCATGTGATCAATGTGCGGAGAGAATTTTATGAGCGCGAAATTGGCAATGAATTTGTTGATTACTATTTAAGTGGGCGTACTCGATCGCTACAACAAAAACTTGGACGACTTTTGCGAACGGAGAGTGATTTAGGGGCGGCCATGATTGTAGATTCTCGTGCCAAAAACTGGAAAGGTCGAACTATGGAGCAATTTATCTCCTTGATGCGTCCATACCATATTCAAAGAAAAAATATAAAAGATGCCAAGGTTGAGATTATAGAATTTATTACAAAGATCAATCAGGCCTGAGTATCGAGATGATTTAGATATTTGATCTTGATTTGATTCTCACTTTGGCCGGTAACTAGATATGGCATTGCCATGTGTTTGCTGAGAAAAATTTTTATTGATTCTTTTTCTTTTTTTTCTTTCTTGGATTTTTTTATTTTTCCATCGTCCATATCAAACTCATAAAATTTGTAGTAATCACCGGTAAGACTTTTTCCATCAATTTCTATGTTTTCGGAGGCCGGCGCCAATTTTTCCAATGAAAATGTCTTAGAAATAATTGGGCCGCTATATTCCCATTGATTTTTACTGATGAAGGAGACGTAGTCATTTTTGCTGGTGGCATCAAATTTTTTTGATAAAATAAATAAAAAGCTGGTGGCCGCGCACGGGGCGCCAATGTGAAAGCGCGGGGGAGTAGAAACTTCACAAACTTGATCGCGGCCTCGTTTGATGAAAGAATATTTTAACAGGTTAGTTTTATTATTGGCCTCAAATAGTTCGGTAACGCGTTCTCGTCCAAGTGCTTTGGTTATTTCTACTTTCCGTGGAATGTAATCTTTTCCAATAGTGTAGTCAGTTTTTATGGTAAAAAGCTCTCCAGTAGCAATACGAGTATGGAATTCTGATTTGAAAGTAAACGTAAGTTCCTTGTTGTCGCGGATGACGTCAAAAGATTCTTCTGCGTATATTTTTTCTCCGTTGTAGTAGTTGTATCCACCGCGATATATTTTATCAACGCTAGCGGTGAGAGTTAGTTCAATATTGTCATCATCTTTTTCGGCCATATAACATTTTAGCGTTGAATGCTTGAAAACTCAAATTGAACGGGGCATAATTGGCCAATAATATATTGCAATATGGGGGATTATAAAATGGCCCAATGTTCTTGTGGTAAAAATAGTTCATATGAAAAGTGTTGTTATCTCTACATTTCGGGAAAGCAGACGGCCCCTACTGCGGAAGCAACTATGCGCGCCAGATACTCGGCATTTGCTAATGGTGAATTAGATTATTTGAAGAAGACCTACAATCCAGAAAAGTTACATGAATACAATGAAGAAGAGATAAAGCGTTGGGCATTAGAATCTGCATGGAAAGGATTGGAGATTGTTAACAGCGAAGGCGGCAGTGTTGCTGACGAAAATGGTCAAGTAGAATTTGTTGCGAAATATGAGGCCCGGGGGCAGGAATACTCGCACCACGAATTGAGTACCTTTAAAAAAATTGATGGAAGTTGGTTTTTTATGGACGGTAAAATTTTTACAGAGTCTTATCGTCGTACTACTCCTAAAGTCGGCCGGAATGATCCCTGTTTTTGCGGCAGCGGTAAAAAACATAAGAAATGTTGCATGAAATAATGGTAGAGGAATTAATTATGGATACAAAAGATAATTTTTCACAACGCCTCATAGAGTTGGAGGATGTCGTTGATGATGGAGTTATTGAAAACCAGTTTTTAACTTTTAAAATTGGCGATGAGATTTACGGAGTGGGGATTGTTTTTGTTGTTGAAATAATAGAGATGATAAAAATTACTCCGATTCCCGAGATGCAGGAGTGCATAAAGGGAGTGATAAATTTAAGAGGTAAAGTTATTCCCATTATGGATATCCGTTTACGTTTTGCTATGGAAGAGCGTGCTTATGATTCACGGACCTGTATCATTGTTGTTAAAATTGAAGAGTTAGAGATTGGCCTTATTGTTGACACGGTTTCTGAGGTGATTGATATCCCTGCTGATCATATTCAGCCACCACCACAAATCAATCGAAAAAGTGAGAAGAGATTTGTTATGGGAATGGGACGGATTGCCGATAATGTGGCCATCTTATTGGATGTGCAGAAGATGTTGTTTGATGATGAACTTGAGAAACTAAAAGATGTTAACTCTCTTTAGAAGTTAGTCAATTATTTTTGCTATGATCTATGTTGGATTGTTATGGAGTATTTATTTTTGATGCCATCTATACCATCACGGATGAAGAGTTCACCAAAATAAGAGATTTGATTTACTCTAAGGTTGGAATAAATTTAACTGAAATCAAAAAACAGCTTCTTGTTGTCCGCTTGCAAAAAATATTGCGCCGTTTGCAGATGTCCAATTTTTCAGAATACTATGATTATGTAATCGGGGATACAAGTGGGGAGGCCTTGAGTGAGTTAGTGACACTGATATCGACTAACTATACTTACTTTTATCGAGAGGAAAAACATTTTGATTTTTTTAAAAATGTTTTGATGCCAGAATTGCAGAAAAAAATGCAGCGAGTTGGTGAGTCGCAAATTAGAGTTTGGTGTGCAGGATGTTCTACCGGGGAAGAGGCCTATCTTTTGGCCATTTTGATGAGAGAGTACTTCGGGCCTGAATATTCAAAATGGGATGCAGGAGTATTGGCCACAGATATTTCGACCAGAGTCTTGGAGATTGCCCAGTCCGGAATATATGGAATGGAGTCTTTAAAAAAGTTGCCCAAATATATTAGTAATGCTTATTTTCGGACGATTGATGAGGATCAAGTGACGGTGATTGATGCTGTAAAAAATGATGTACTTTTTAGACGTTATAATTTGATGAATGAAAATCCACCCTTTAAGAAAAAGTTTCATACAATTTTTTGCAGAAACGTCATGATTTATTTTGATTACGAAACTAAAAACAAATTAGTTGATAGATTTGCCACCCTACTAGTGTCTGGAGGGTATTTCTTCATTGGACATTCTGAAACGATTGGGAAAGAACATCCAGATTTAGAATATATTATGCCCGCCGTCTATAGGCGAAGGTAGAAAAAATTAAAACAGAGGAAAGAAGTGCCGGATGTATTTATGAAGGCCTTGGTAGAGATAGAATTAGTGATAGCATGGATTGTTGAATGGAGAAAGTGTATTAGATGGCAAAATTAATTGTAGGGGTTGGTGATTGTATTGCCTCTAAAGATCCGAGTGATGAGATTAAGACTTATGCGCTGGGCTCTTGTGTTGCTTTGATATTGTTAGATCCGCAACTGCGGGCGGGGGCCATGGCCCATATCGCGTTACCAGAATCAAATATAAACTTGGCCAGAAGCAAGGAGCGGCCTGGTTATTTTGCAGATACTGCTATTCCATATCTCTTTAATCTGATGAGTCGTCTAGGCTCAATTCCCCATAAAAAGTATATCATTAAGCTAATTGGTGGTGCCAACGTAGTAAAAGATGAAGATCGTTTTGTCATTGGGGAAAGAAATATAACTGCTGTAAAAAAAATATTGTGGAATATGAATTACGCCATAACAGCAGAAGATGTGGGTAAAAATTTTAGTCGAACGGTAGCACTTGATATGAAAAATGGGAAAATAACAATTACCTCTTCTGATGGCAAGAGTTGGAGTATATAGTATGTTTACTACCATGATTATAGATGATTCACTCACCTCTAGAATGTATATAAAAAAATGTCTCAGTATGTTACTTGATGGCGAGCTTAAATTTATAGAGGCCGAAAATGGAGAAGAGGCCTTGCGAAAAATGGAAGAGCAGGATATTGATTTGATAATTTCAGACGTTAGTATGCCAGTTATGACTGGCTTTACCTTTTTGCGCAATATTAAAAGCAATGCTAATTTTGAAGATGTTCCGGTTATCTTTGTTACTAGCTTGGCCAATGAAGGCCGCGCGGAGAACCTTATGGCATTGGGTGCTGCAGCGGTTATAAAAAAACCAGTAGAACCATCTAGTTTGCGAGTTGTGCTTTCCAAATTATATGATTCGCAAGAAGGGAAAACAGATGATGGAAATGGCGGAGCATGGGAGTAGAAAAATATGGTAGATAGCAAGACAATTTATGAAGCGGTGGATGAAGCAGTTATTTCTTCGTTAGCATCAATGGGATTTATAAATGCTAAGGCCGAAGAGGCCAATTGGACGGAAATAAAAGAAGCGATGGCGTATAAGATAAAAGTATTAATGCCTTTTTTAGATGAAATTGTTGTCATTATGCCTAGATCATTGGCCTTAGAAATAGTTGGAAATATTTTTGGAGATGCTTTTAATCCGGATAACACAAGTTTAGTTGCTGACGGCCTGGCGGAATATTTAAACGTAATGGCCGGAGCAGTATTTCAAAAGGCAACACCTAAAATGTTATTTGAACTGGGAATTCCACAGGCCGTAACTTTAGATAAAATAAATCTGGCCGGACATGAAATGCAGACATACGTAACAACAAATAATCAAGTTATGTGCGTTGCACACAAATTAAAAAATTTTAAACCAAAAAATTAGTTTGTAGGGAGCTAAAACTACTGTAAAATTTTTTTAAGTTTTGCAAATCGCTCTTCATATTTAGCATGAAATTTTTCAGCAATTTTATCTAGGCCGGCATTGCCTTGGCCTAAGAGTTCAATGTCTTCACTGCTTAATATATCGGCAAAATTATGCTTGATCATATCAATCATTGAAGATTTAAATTCTGCTTCTGTTGCTGTCGGAATTGAAAAGAGAAACTTTTCTTTAATGGATGCGTTTTCAAGATTCATAGTGCTACTCCCTTCCATAGTAATAGTTATTCTGAAGTGTCGAACATATTGTTCAACGCTAGTATCATCAAAATGATAATATCGCTCAACCATGATGTAAAACTTTTTGGCGCAAAAGGTCATGATGTTTGAAAATGTAAGAGTAGCTGAGTCAGTGCATTGGAATTGCAAATTGCCAACTTTTTAAGAGGGACATTGGATTGAGATATTACTAATTGGTCAGCTAACTGATTAAAATCACATAATCCTATAAAACCTGCAAAAACGTAGGCGATCTCGTAGTACTATTGCTCTATGTTTGCCCTTATAGGGCTAACAATTTTTTATAGTCTTCCGAAATGGTTAAGTAGCAAGAGGTAGAGGATTAGCAGATGAAGATTTATTTGGTTTTATTTTTTACGTATCTATTGGCCAGTGGCTGTATTTCACAACCCTCCGGCCGCCTTCTTGATACTGAAAAAGGGAGCGATGAAATCTCCACCAACAGTGGGGGCGGTAGCGTTAATGATGGACAGGGGGCCGCCAATAATGGGGAGACCGGAGGAGAAATTGCCCAAGATGAAGTGGAAGATCTTTACCCTAATGGAAAGACTGAGCTGCGCCATTTTATTGATCCCTTCGATGGAACATATAAAACCAAAATAACTGTTCCCAAAAATTTCTCTGGTTTTATGTATATTTCCGGCCTGAATATTCAGTCGCTCTCTAGCAAAATTTTAGGTGTTCGCTTTAAATTTGGCCGTGATCTGGCGCCGATAGAAGTTAGTGGAGTGACAGTAGGAAGGGGAGAAGGGATCACACCTACCACAGATATTGAAGTGTTAATCTTGGATATGAATGATCGGCCATTTGAAAAGGTTCGCCTACTTTACGATCTTTATGACTACAAAAGTTATTCTGCAGGAGAGGCGTCAACAACCGATCCGCGAGATGATAAACTTTACTGTCGAGGCCTGCGCAAACAGTATGATCCAACCTTTATTGAAACAAATTGCTCAAGTTCAACTTCCAAGTGCCTCTACTCCTATGCCAAGATTTTAGATGCAGGATTGTATCGTACCGCCTCTTCGATTTTTTTATCTCCAACAGATCCGGAGGTTGATACTGTTGGATCTGGCTATAATTTGATGTCCTCCACTGATTTTTTAAAACGATGTTTGCCAGATAATATTATGTGGAGCAACTTATATAAAGTTTTAGGGAGCAGCAGTTCCTTGGCGGGAGATATCACCTATGCTTCCGGACTGGGGGGGATTACCAGCGTTGGTGGTTATAACTATGGCAGTTACAGTTATCGTGGGCCATATCGGATGAATGCCCTTTCGGAGTGGGAAATTTTAGGTGATGCCATATATGGTACATTTGGTATTTTCAAAGCAAGAATGGGGGGGGCGGCCCTTGCGGCCTGTAGTAGTAGCAGTGCTAATTGTGCTACTGGCGGATATCAATCTCGCCTGTTTCCGATGGTAGGGAAGATGAGTTTGTCTAGCAACGTTGAGCATTTTTCTTCCACAGAAGTGGATTCTACGGCCGGTGCTGGACGAGAGTTGACCTCACTAATTTCCGCGGGAGATACCGATTATATGGATGGCTGTAATTTGCGGGTTAGTAATTTTGATGTAGATACTTTAGAGGGGATTTCGTCATGTAACGTAATTGCTACGGTGGAGGTTTACACCAAGGATGCTAAAAGCGGACAAGAGACGATATTGGCCAGTTCTGACCAGATAAAATTGCAATTAATCCGTCCGAGTCAAACAGATAGTGTTGGCCGAGAAGTTCTTTATTCGGCGCTTAAGAGTTGCTCTTCTAGCAATGCTTGTGGATCGGAGGAGTGTTGCTATAATAATCGTTGCTGGACCAAAGATTTGGTTTCTCAATGTTTAGAGGATACACACAGCGAAGGCAACTATGCTGTGGGCCAAAGTTGTACTTCTGATTATCAATGTGCAAGCTTGTGTTGTGATCAATCGCTGGGTACTTGTCGGCCACATATCGCAAATGTTGATGAACAGGTACTTTGCTCGAAATCACCTGGCCAGCAGTGCATTTCCAAAGAGTGGTGTAGGAAGGATAGTGTTTCAACTTGCAAGGTTTACATTACAGGAACATCTCCCACAACTGGCCAGACAACTTGTGCGCTTAGGTGCTATCCTGTGCCTACTTTTGGAGATTGTATTAACGGAATCTGTGTCACTCCGGAAATCCCGGCCATTCCATCATATGATCCCAATGATTGTTCTAATGCTATTCCCTTGCCTAGATAAAGTGGAGGATTTTTCATGAATTATGGCCCGCGAACGATGATGGTGCCACCATTATCAAAAATTAATAAAGTTATTATTATAGTTGTTGCGATTTTTTTTGTCATAAATAGTGTGTTGAAAAATTTCTCAATCTTTGTCTTAGAACAATATTTGGGGTTAAATATCAACTCTTTTTTGGAAGGCCATATATACCAGTTGTTAACTTATCCGATTATTTCTCAAGAGGGCCTACTGGCCTTTGTTTTTAATTTGATGATTCTTTGGTTTATTGGCTCACCCTTAGAGAGCTCATGGGGAGTTAGACGCTATTTGGGTTTTATTTTCACCACGGTAATTGGTAGTGGCATGGTCTATTTGCTGCTGGCGTATGCTCTATTACCAAAAGGGTATTTGTTGGGTAGTGTTACCGATATTATGGGGTTAACCAATGCGCTTTTAATTGCTTCGGCCATTATCAATCCTAATCAGCTTTTTTATTTTATGTTCTTTTTTCCTATGCCGGCCAAATATTTTTGCCTGCTTATTGTGGCCATTCAGCTATATATTGGCATTCTAACTGCCGGAGCGGTAACTGCCTGGGTTAGCTTGGCATCAATGTTTTTCGGGGTTTTTTATATGTGGTTAGTGGCCAATAAATTTTTTGGAATTGGAGAGAAAAGGAAGAGTAAAGCTGCCAAGGATAGAGCAAAATTACAGTTAGTGCGAGGTGAGCGTGATAATAATCCTCGGTATTGGAACTGATACTGGCAGTATGGCCTTGACCGTTTGTCTAAACAGTGATAATAATTTGCCTCTGATCAGATCTAATTTTGTCGAAAAGGGGAGTATTACATGAGATTGAACAAGGCCTTGGAAGATAAATTAATGGATGTTAGACTTCGCGATAAATTGATTGCAGATGGAAAGATCTCAAAGGCACAGGTGGAGCAATACATAAAGAGTCTTAAGGACTGTTCAGAAACAATGACCTATACAGACAAAGTCAAAAAAGATAGCAAGAAAGATCAAGAGTAGTTTTTTTAGTTAAATTATTGGATTACAAAATCAGTAAAGAGAATCTTCTTTATCAGGTTGATTTGCAGCTTGTTGTTAACCGTTCGTTTAATACGATCTTCTAAAAGGATTTTTCCAGAGATGGTGTTTAGCTCATCAGGTGCCATAGCACCTGCAGTTTTTATGATAGTATCGCGAATAAAGGCGGCATTTTTTTCAATAATCGGAATAGTTTCAACCTTGAAGGGAACGAGTTGGGCGGTGAGGTCGAGATAGCGCAGTCTTTCGGGGGGAGAGTTTAAATTTATAACCAATTTTTTTACTTGGAAGGTTTCAGTAACTACCACTTTGGCCGTATCGTTTTTCAATGCCTCTAACTCACTTTCATTAGAGGGAGTTGGCCGTTCATAGAAGGAGTTAAGATAGATAAAAAATCCCAAAGTGGCCGCTGTTGCCGCCACACTAAGCATTCCTAAAATATTATTTAAACTAAACATAACCTTTGAATATTTTATCACTGTATTGGCCCAGCAAGCAACGGCAAATTTAGTTGGCAATTAGATTAACGGTAGGTAAGTTTTTCTCCATCGAAGGTAGGGGAGACAGAAAAGTTAAAGGTTTTCTTGGAGACTTTTTCTAGGTATTGGTGGTCGACCTCATGGTTCATATGGATTAATCTGGCCTGTGCGGGAGCAATGGCCTTAATAAAGGCAAAGCATTTATCTACGTTTAGATGGGTTTTATGTGGACGAACTTGTAAACAGTCAATTATTACCAGATCAAGTTGCATGGCCTTTAGTTTTTTTATTATTTGAGGATGAATGTCACTGCAATCGGGCAAATAGGCAAATTTGGAATGGATAATGGCCAAGCTTTCAGTATAAGCATGAGGAAGCAGACAAAATTTAAAACGATTCCCGGCAATAGTTTTTGACGAGAGATTTTGCTGCGAGGCCTCAATATTATTAAGCGATAAATTGGGGATTCCTCCTCCAACAATTGGACGAAGAGATGAGAAGATTTTTTCTGTTTGAAAAATATATGGAAAGCGATTTTTAATATCTTCGGCCGTATTTTGGGAAGTATAGATGGGGATTTTGTTTTTTTCTTGTGTGTAGCAAAACTGCCTTAGATCATCTATTCCGTGAATATGGTCTGCGTGTGAGTGCGTGATAAAGACAGAATCAATTCTATCAAGTTTATATTTTATTGCCTGATAGCGTAAATCAGTGGTGGTGTCGATGAGGAATTTTACACCATTGTTGCTGGCGATAAAAAGACTAGTTCGTAATCTTTTATCTTTTTTGTTCCGCGAAGTGCAAACTTTGCAGAGACAATTTATCATGGGAATGCCAGTGCTGGTTCCTGAACCTAAAACGAGAAGATGATTTTTTTTTGCTTGTGTGGACATATTATAATCATTATCATTGTCGTTGTTCTTTAAATATTAATTAATATCACCATTTTATCATCTAGGCCGGTTCCAATGCACCAAAAAACTATTTTGCCTCTGATTATCTTTTTTTATTTTTTTATCTCATCTTGCGCCAATGTGGCCGATTCTCCAAACCTTCCTATAAGTGACACTGCTTTAAATTCCTCCCCTTCGGTCTCGGGGGAGGTGAAAAAGGAGACAGCATTAAATCTTACAGCAAAAAAGGTTATTTTTAAAAATGGCCTGACGGTCTTATTGTATGAAAATCATCAACTACCAATTTGTGCTTATTATACTTTCTTTGAAGTGGGAGGACGACATGAGAAGGAAGGCATGTTTGGGGGAACTCATTTTCTTGAACACATGATGTTTAAGAAAAAAGATTTTGCCGTTACGATTGAAAGTAGTGGTGGCTCCACCAACGCCTATACCTCCAGTGATTTTACCGTATATCATCAGGAGATCCCAGTTTCTATTTTACCTCAAGTGATTAAAATGGAGGCAGACCGGATGAATAATCTAACTTTGATTCCGGATCAGTTTGAGTCGGAGCGAAATGTTATTTTAGATGAGAAGTTAAGAGATGATGATCAACCAGAGACTAAGTTGTATCACAAGATGATGGAATTTGCCTTTAGAAATACCCCCTATGCCAATCCGGTCATCGGCACTATGGAAAGTATAAAAAATATTACGATTGATAGCATGCGGAAATATTTTAAAACCTATTATACTCCCAATAATGCAGTTTTGGTCATTGTGGGGGATATAGACACTGATAAAACTTTGGATTTAGTTCGTGCCAGTTATGAGAATATTGCTATCTCTCCCCAACTAAAAGAGATTAAAGAAGAGATGGAAAAAGATGAACTATATCAACATCAGTGGAGTGATAATCGAGAGGCACTGTTGGCCGGAAACTCGCCCACTCCGATGTTTAAATTAGTCTTTAAAGGAGAGCCTGTTGGAACAAGGAAGGGAATGGTTGGTGATTTATTGGCCGCTATTTTAGGTGATGGGCAGAGCTCTTATTTATATCAAAAGTATGTGGCCTCTAAAAAACCTCTTTTAGAAGGAGTGGGAGCACATAACTATACGCTGAGAAAAAATGGTATTTTCTACATTGATGGACAATTGTTAGATGGAGTCTCTCAAAAGGAGATTAAACGACAACTGTTGCGTGGAATGAAGGAGATGTGTGATAGTGGAATTACAGAGAGAAGCGTGCAGAAGGCCAAAAATCAATACCTATTGAATTACTATGGAGCATTACAAACTAATGACGGAGTTGCTCATTTTTTAGGAAACTATGAGAGCTTTTTTGAAGATTATAATTATTTTAAAAAAGAGCTAGAGATTTATAACTCGATTGGATTAAGTGAGATAAAAGGCGAATGTTTTAATTTGTTAGCAAATGGGGAGAGTATTTTCCTATCGGTGTGGCAAAAAAACAAACAATAGTTGAGCGTGTTTTTGGAAGGGGAAAGGTTATGATGGGGAGAATTATTACATTGTGGAGTGTTCTTTTTTTTGCATGGGGAGCTTCCTGGGCACAGACAGAAGAGAGAATAAAAAGATTAGATTGGAATGGAATAGAGGTTGTTTGGATTGAAGATAATCGTCTACCACTTTATAACGTAGTTTTTTATTTTGCAGATGGAGCGCTTAGCGATCAAGTGGAGGGGCGTGGCATGGTTCCGTCCACGGAGATGATGTTTTCTTTATTGGATAGAGGAACAAATAGCTACTCTTTCAAAGAGATCAGCGATAATTTGGAATTTTATGGAACGAACTATCGCCCTTATGTAACTCATGAGTATTCGACCTATAGTTATTCAGGACTAATGAAAGATATTATCCCGGCCAGTAAGATGATTTGCCATCTGTTTAGAGATGCCACTTATCCGCGGGATGAAGTGGATAATGCGAAGCAGTTGGCCATTAGTGGAAAAAATAATATGGTGCGAGCACCAGATGCATTGGCGTCTCGAGTTTTTCGAGAACTATCGCTAAGTGGATCATCCTATAATTATCCGTTTGATGGCAAAATAAAGGATATAAAAAAGATAGATCGTGATGAATTACAAACGAAACTTAAATATTTTAATCAGAAAGTATACAAAAAAATATATATAGCTGGCCCTTCAGATATTTTGCAAATAAAAAACATCATAAATGATGAATGTGGTTGGCAAGGAAGAGGCGGCCGGTTTATTCGAAGTGGGAACTACAGGCAAAGCAAAAGAGAAAAATCAGAATATTATTTTATTCCAGTAAAAGGAGCAACGGCGGCCTATGTGCGAATAGGTTCACTTTTTGGGAAAGAAAATTTTTTTGAACTTGCCCCGCTGGAGTTGTCTTCGACCTTTTTAGGAGGAGGATTTACTTCTAAACTGATGCAGGAAATTAGAGTAAAACGAGGACTTTCTTACGGAATATCTGCTTTTGCCGCCCGTCAAAAAGATTATGGACGAGTAGGGATCGTTGTTTCGACGGACAATGCTAAAATACCAGAACTTTTTTCTTCACTTAAAGATGTTTTTGCAGAAGTTTTGCAAGGTAAATTTTCTGAGCGAGAGTTTAAGGCCGCGAGAGGGTATTTGATGGGTAGCTATGCTTTTCGTTTTGAACAAAGCAGTGCCTATATAAATCAATTGCTATATCTAGATCATATTGGCGCAGATGCGTCCTTAGTGTATCAGTTTCCAGCAATGACAAAAAAGACAACAAAAAAAGAGATGGTTGAAGTTTTAAAGAAGCTCTTTAGTTTAAATCAGCAGGTGATTGTTGTATTGGGTGATCCTTCATTGTCTACGATATTAAAACCGATTGGTGATTTTAAGGCCGTTGATTTTAATGATTTTTTATAGAGCTATTGGCATCTGTAGTATGTCCGGTAAAATTCACAGACGATCCTGGCATGATCAATAGATTTCGACATTGAATTTCTCCAGTAACTTGTGCGGAAGGATAGATAATTACTTTGCCGGAAGAGACAATAGTTCCTTCAAATTGCCCATAGATTTCTAGGTTATGGCAATTTATTTTTCCAATAAAGACCCCCAGACGCTCTATATACAGCGTCGCGCTACTGAGCATGAAAAGTTCTCCTTCCAAATGGGAGGCCAAATGGGTGGGGCCACTCATTTCAAAGGAACCGATTAGTTTAGAGTTTTTAGCAAAATAAGAGAAGTTTTGAGAGGCAAGGTTGATTATATCTTCCATATATAGTTTTTTAAACCTATAGGTTATGAGGAATATTTTTATCTAGTAGGATTTCTCCTAATCTTGAATATATCAAAACTTTAATTATTAGAGATTTTGTTTCAGGAGCAAGTGGAAAAGAGGCGGTAACCGGCCGTAGTTTCTCCATGGCAAAGGGTTCTCCTTTATTGAATTTAATTTCAAAATTATCTGGTGAGATGATTTGAGGAGGGTAAAAGCTGATGCCACTATAGTCGCTAATAGCTAAAATAATAAAGCCAGAAAGCTTCCTTGCATCATCTGTTATATTGGCCAGCAGGAAGTTTAAACTTAGCTTGCCATTTTCGGCCACTACTTTTAGATCATTGATCGCACATAGTTTTTGATCAGGAGAGTAGCTATTTTGAGGAACAGCACTAAATAGCTGCATTGGAGTATAGTTCCCGGAACTAGGAGTAGCAGCAGTAGCAAATTTTTCTTCCAGCTGTGCGGCATCTTGCTTGAGCTCTTTAATCTGCTTGGTTAATTGCAAATTCTCTTTGGATAAAGATTCTACAAGTCTGGGGGTTTTTCGCTCTGAATAGATAGAGCTTCCTTTTATATAAACTAGTAGGAATAAAACACTGAGTATTGCCAATATGGAGATGGCCGGCATTATGACAAAAATAAAGCGCAGCAGTTTTTTGCTAATATTAAAATATTTCGGAGAGTTATTCTCTTCATATAGTAATAGCGATAGTTGATCAGCTTTTTTGATTTTCATTGGGTGGCAGTATCGGGATTAGTTCCGTCCTCTTTTTTAGAAAAAAAGCGAGAAGATGGAGTAAAGGCCATGGGGCCATTATCATCTGGTAATTTACTCCATATTTCCTTAACTATTTTCCAGTTAAATAGATCGTCTCGCTTTAGGTACAAAGTTTTTTTTCCGCTATCTTCTATGGTTGCCGATTTATATATTTGAGTGAAGTTAACAATGGAGTAGTTGGGCGCATTAAAAATAGCAACATCTTTTAGAGAAATTTCTGGCCTTCCGCTTGCCGAGAAAACGGCCCGCTTATATTCTCTAAATTGCTTGAAATTACCTCGATAGTCGTCAAAAAATTCTTCAGGGTGATAGCTAGAAATATATCCATCGAGATCTTCATTTTGCCACGAGGTTAACCAATTCTCTACTAGGCCTTCAATTTCTGCTTTTTTTGCGCTCCAGCTGCTTTTTTCAAAATAACTAAAGTCGTGAGTTATGATTAAGTAGGTTTTGTTGAGCTCGATATGTTGTGATAGATCGACCAGGTCTTTATTGGCCATTACAATGCATCCGCGAGAATCTAGGCCTTTTTCTATGCGTGTTTCATCGTTAGTCGAATGTATCCAAATCCCCCCTCCAGTTTTGTTTTGTCGACTATCCATTGGGTTGGGGTAGTTAAGTACAAAGGCGCCGCCGCCATATATTTTGCCGTTTTCTCCATATCTTTTTAAAAGCTCCTGATTAGGAATAAAATCAGTCAATTGATAAATCCCTTCTGGAGTTCGATGATCACCCATCAGTTTTTTGTCTCCGGCAATTTTACCAGTAGCGATTTGGTAGTTTTTAATTAATCTTGGAGCACCATTATTATTTTCAAAAAGGTATAATGAATGAGTCGACTTTTCTGCTACAAGAATATGGTGGGTATAAAATGGATCTAGTTGAAAAATTGATGCCGGAAGGAAGTCGCTTGATTGAGCAAGTTGAGTGGCATGTGAAGGCCAAAAAACAAAGGCCGAGAAAAAAAGAATGGTAATATAGTTTTTCAGATTAACTCCTAATTTCACTAACTGTAGTTGCCAAGAGCATTTACACAAATATAACCAATATAAATTCTAATACAAAACTAGTCTGATAAGCAAACAATATTAACAGCTAAACAGTTGCGAAAATTGGACATCTTTGCCTGCGCTATCGGCCAATAGAATCGTTTGATAGTATTATTATTAGGAGAACTATTTGATGTTTATATTGGCCCTTACGCGCGATGAATTATTACAGAAACTATTTTCCTCTTTCAACAAAGAGGAGATAAAAATTTTGTTAGTAGAGACTACCAAAGCGGTGAAAGATAATTTGGCGGCAGCAGATATTCTCTTTTTAGATTTAGATTTTGATAGTGCAATTGTTTCGAAAGTAAGAGAGCAATGTGTCGGGCAAGGTAATTTGAAGACGATCACCTGTTCAGTTGATGCAAAAAATTGTGAATCATTTAGAAAAGAGCAGTGCAAAAATCCAATTTACGATGGCCATTTACAGAAGCCTCTAAACGCAGAAATTGTTCTTGGAGTGATTTCTGATTTTAAGCAGTCGCAAAATGCGGTGGCGTTGGCACGGAAGAGCAATGATGAGCGCGATCTTAAGAGTGAATTTATTAATACTAATTCATTGAATTTTGATCTCGAGGCATCGGAGAAAACAAAAACGGCCACCTCCCCCAAAGGAGGTCCCGCCAAAAAAGTTAATGGCGAAGAAGATTTCGGAGCACTCTCACTAGGAGATGCCACTTTGTTTGGTATTGAAAAAAAAGTTGAGGAGCGATCGAAAGCTTCTTCTGTGACAAAAGAGGCCAGTGTAGTTAAAAAAATGCCAACACTGCCAGTAAAAAATAAAGTCGAGAAGGAAGATAAAAAAGATATGGGAATGGCCAAGGGAAAGGAAGATTTAAGTTTTGTAAATATGGATATTGATAATTTAAAGCTAGATAAGTAAGTGGAGATCGTTTATGGATAAAAAAGATGAAGAACATACGTCGCAGATTGAGGATTTAAACAAAGATGAGATGTTTGCAGATATCTCACTTGATTCAGAAGAAGAGGATGCGCCAACAGTGCAACTGGAGGATATAAAGACATCAGAGGCATTTGCGGATATCGAAATTGAGCAAGAAGAAGTTGTTTTAGATGATGATGAGGATGATCGTCCAACTGTGCTTTTAAATGATATTCAGACCCAGGGTAAGTTTTCAGATAAGGCAGATCTTGGCACTTCGCTTGCCGCAACAAAATCAGAGGATGATGATTATGAAGAAGATGATGAGGATGATCGTCCAACGGTTTTATTGGAAGATTTAAATATACAGGATGCCTTCGCTGATCTTTCAGTGGCAGAAGATGAACAGATTGCTCCAATAGCTACCAAAAAAGTAAAAGCACCTCATTTACCAACGCCACCAGCTCCTGAAAAATTTACGGCCATTGAGGATAAACAAGCGGAGGATATTTTTTCAGAACTTCGCACCGATAGTAATGTGCCGCCAGCATCAGCTACTGTCCAGGCCACAACCTTAGATTCAGAAAAAGAGGTAGATAATATTTTTGATTTGCGGCCATCAGTCAAGGCCGCAGAGGAAACCACAGTCGAGAAAGTAGTGTCAATTGAGCCTTCTATTTTTGAGGGGGTTGTTGAAGAAAAAATTGCTTCGGTAAATGTAGATGAGAAGGAGTTGGAAGCGCCAGATCAGTTGCGTGTGCAAACGACTATTCGTCAATTACGAGAAGAGCGCAATGGCCTGTATAAGGAAATTGCATCATTAAAGCAGCTCAAGGCACTTTTGGATCAAGAAAATCTAGGATTGCGCTCAGAGCTTGATGAAACCAAAATTGAGCTATCATTTATAAAAAAGAGGGCCATGCAAGAGATTGATTCTGCCAAAAATCAACTTAAGGTTTATGAAGATAGATTGTTATTATCTGAGGATAAAAATAAAAAATATAAGCAGGAATTAGAGAAAGTTGGCCAGCGTTTACGCGTAGATTATAATCAAGTGAAGCATCGAGAGCAGGAGTTAGAAAATCAGCTAGAACTGATGAGATTAGATGCGCATGCACAGATAGAGGTTAGAGATAAAAAAATTTTAGAATTGCAGCGCAAAATTGATACGCTGGAATTTAATATGGAGAATATTATTATCCAGGACCAACGCTCTCGAGAAGAGAAAGCAAAAATGGAAGAAAGGTTAAATGGGATCATGCTTTCACTAAAAAGTTCGGTTTCTCAAATAGAAAATGAGGTTGATTTTACAAGTGGAATAAAAGCTCGTTCAGAAAAGAGGTTACGGTGATAGAGAGTAAAAGATCCAAATATGACTTGATAAAGTTATTGAATTTTTTTAGTCAATATCGAGCATGGGAGATTGATAGTGAGTTATTTGAGGACGTTAATAAGTTTTTATTTGAGCTGTTTAAGGCCAAGGCGCTATTGGTTATTTCGTATCCATACAAAGATTTAGGTGCAAGTAAAAAAAGTTCAGATGTTTCCCGCGTGATTTGGAAGAAAAATGAGGCAGACATTAAAATTTTTGGCGGGCAACTGGCAGAGATAATTAATTCTTATCAGTTGCTAGAAACGCCCAAAGATATTCTGGTCGGCCGAAAGCGTATTGTTGTAGAATCTGACGTCCCTGAAAATTTATATTCCTTATATCTCGGTGATAATGATCGGCAGCGTTTTCTTATTACGTTTGCCTGTGAACAAGAAATTATTTGCCAGGATATTTTGGTAGAGTATTTTATAAAGTTCATAAAAAATGCTTTTGAAAGTATTCAAAAATGGAAATTGGTTGATCAGAATTCACGCTTGGCCAATATTGATGATGTAACTGGCCTTTATAATCAGCGAAAACTACAAAAGGATTTAGAAACTGCTATCGATCGTTATAATGCTTCAGGATCGGGTTTTGCAATTTTATTTTTAGATATTGACCATTTCAAAGACGTTAATGATGGCCATGGGCATTTGGTTGGATCTCGTTTGTTGGCCGATTTGGCGGTTATTTTGAAAAGAATTTTACGAGAGTCTGATCTAATTTATCGTTATGGCGGAGATGAGTTTGTAATTATTGTTCCATCCGCCACCACCGTTGACGGTAAGATTATTGGAGATCGATTGTTAGCGGGAATTATCGATAATGTTTTTAAAGTTCATGACCATAAAGAATTTAGGATTTCTGTTTCTATTGGTGTCGCAAACTATCCAGATGATGCTAAAACCAAAGAGGATGTTCTCACCATCGCCGATCAAATGATGTATTATGCAAAAGCTCGTGGCCGCGGTAGAGTTTGCTATGCAGGAGATTTATTGGATAAACCTGGTAAGTTAGGAGCATAAAGGTGTTAATCCTGGTGGTTAGTGATTTTCATCTTGGTAAAGGCCAATTTCTAAAAAATGGGCAGCTCAATATTTTGGAAGATTTTAATGAAGATGATCGCTTTTGTGAGTTTTTAGAATACTATAGTTCTGGAACTAATTATTGGGCCAATGTTCATTTGGTTCTCAACGGAGATATTTTAAATTTAATTCAAATAGATATTGATGGAGTATTCTCTCATATTATCGATGAAGAGTTTACCGTTAAATCATTAGCGAAAGTGGCCAATGGGCATAAGGCCTTTTTTGCGGCCTTAAAATCATTTTTATCTAAACCCAATAAAAAAATCTCATACATTATTGGGAATCATGATTTGGGAATGGCCTTTTTGGCCGCGCAAAAAAAATTTCAGGAACTATTAGAAGGAAATGTTGATTTCAGTTTTTCTCTTTCTTACGAAGGAATTCACATCGAGCATGGCCATCGCTTTGAAGTAATCAATGCTTGTTCGGAAGATCAAGTTTTTATAGAAGGGCCACATGGTAAGAAAATATTAAACTTACCGTGGGGATCACTTTTTTGCATATCACTTCTGCCAAAGTTGAAAAAACAGCGCCCCTACATTGACAAGGTTAGGCCAATGTCTGGCTATATTAAATGGGTTTCACTACATGATCCAATTTATTTTATAAAAGTTTTTTGGATTTTGTTAAAATATTTTGTAACTACGAGAGTAGCAAATTACACTAGACAGAATAGAAATTTTAAAACGACGATGAAGATACTAAATCAAATCACGATTTACCCTCAGTTTGGTCGACGGGCAAAGTCTATTTTAAATCATAATCCGTTGCTACACACCGTAATCATGGGACACACCCATCTCTTTGAATGGAGAAAATTTCCTGAGAATAAATTATATTTTAATTCTGGCTCTTGGAATCCTATTCCATCGATAGATGCGGCCATGCATCAAAGTTTGCGAAAGTTGACTTTTGTGGAGATTGATTTTAATTCTAAAACAAAAACTATCAGAGGTGCTTCTCTAAAAGATTGGCAGGGAAGATGGCGGCCCTATCGTGACGAAGTTTCAATGAGTTTTACTTAAAAGTTCGTCAATGCTTTTGATATGCTTGTCTGGCATTTTTACGTTGAGCATGGCCGACTTTATATCCTTCAGTCCATTTCCCGTAATTAAAATTATCACCGAGTCATTTTTACTGATGCTATCCTTCACTCGCAAAAAGCCTGCAAATGATGTAGCTGCTGCTGGTTCGGCAAAGATGCCAGAGTTTTGTGCTAAATAAGATTGTGCTTGCAAAATTTCCTCATCAGAAACAGTAACTGTCTGTCCTTTGAACTCTTTTAAATATTTTAGAGTGCGCCACCCATTGCGAGGAATATCGACTGAAATAGAGTCGGCAATGGTGTTGGCAGAAATTTTAGAAAAATGTCCCGAGGCCCATGCTCGATTAATGGCATCAGATCCAGTAGCTTGTACGCAGTGAATGGTTGGCATTTTTTTACTTAAACCTAATGCTATTAAGTCGGCAAAACCTTTGTAAACTCCAGTTATAATAACGCCATCACCAGTTGGTACAAAAACATGATCAGGAACGTTGGAGTCTAGCTGATTGAAAATTTCCAAGGAGACTGTTTTTTTTCCTTCTATAGTGAGAGGATTGTAGGCAGTGTTGCGCGAGAGGATTTTTTTGCGTTTAGAATATTCAAGAGAAATATCGAAGGCAAAATCATAATTACCATCTACAGTAATAACGTTGGCACCATACTTTATAGATTGTACAATTTTTGCGGGAGGAGCGCTTTTTGGGAGAAATAAAGTTATTTTTTGTCCGGCCGCAGCGCCCACGCCAGACATCGAGGAGCCCGCATTGCCAGTGGAGGCAAGAGTAATTTCATTAATTTTATGTTTGTTAGCAAAAGCAGAGACTAAAAAAGAGGCCCGATCTTTAAATGATCCAGTGGGGTTGAGGGAATCATCTTTAATGAAAAGATTTTTAAATTCCAGGTGTTGTTTTAGAAGTGGTGGCCGCCAGAGGGGAGTATTGCCAACAGGCATGGGCAAAAAAAATTCTTGTTCTACTGGGAGAAAGTCAAAGATATTTGCGCTACTTTTAATTTTCTTATCGATAACAACATCTAAAATACCCCGTGGGGGCTGGTCTGCGCTCTGTGGTATGACAGAGCAATTTGGACAAAGCATAAGTTCTGGAGTGATGGGATATTGGCCATCGCACACAGAGCATCGGTAGTGAAAGTTTTGTTTTGTTGCTTGTTCCGTGTGAGTCGACATAGAGGTTTAGCATATAAGGTTCATATGAAAACATCAATAATATCTTTTATATATTCAGGGCCTCCCGGCCTCGATGAAAATTTTGTGCAAAAGTTGCAACCAAAGACATGCGATAATAGATTACGGAATTAACAAAATGGAAAAGTACTTTGCCAGGCAAGGTAGTGCAGGCCAGATACCCTTGAGCTAACCTCGCCTGCGCTTATTAAATTTTGAATACCATGACAATTACCAAAGCAAAACAGTCAGAGATAAGAAATAGTAGCTGTTTTTATGAAAACAGCGCGAAAAATATTTTGAACAAACTAACTTTTGAGAGGGAAGATTAATCAACCGAGAATTGCTGGCGTAACAACTTGAAGGTTGATTAAGCTCTCTTTTGGTAATAGAATTTTTGGTCTGCATTACATTGAGAAATAGTTATGACTACTATGATGACAAGGAAGGAGTTGTATGAAGAAAGTATTGCGCGTTTTTGCGTTAGGAGGAAATGAAATTTCTCCAACTGGCGCTCAAGATCCAAAAACCAAAAAGCTGATTAATCCAGATTTGCCCAGTCAATGGCAAAGAACTTTTAAGACCAGTAAATTACTTGCAGAGATCATCGCTGCTCGGCCAGAAAATTATTACGTAATAACTCATGGTAATGGCCCACAAGTCGGAAATATTTTATTGCGCTCGGAGTATTCGCGGCCCATCTTGCACACTATCCCTCTTGATGTTTGTGGCGCCGATTCTCAGGGGGGAATTGGTTATATGATTGGGCAGATTACCCAAAATGCACTGCGGGCCTTGGGAGTAAATCGTTTAGTGGCCGAAACGCTAAATCAAGTAGTGGTACGGGCGGACGATCCGGCATTTTCGAATCCTACCAAATATATTGGCCCGGCAATGGGCAAGGAGGAGGCAGAAAAACGTGCATACGAAGATGGCTGGAAAGTTAAGATGTATAAAAAAAATGAGGACGGAGTAGAGGTTTATCGACGGGTAGTCCCCTCTCCCAAACCAGTAGATATCGTGGAATTGGATTTAATCGATTCCAATTTAAGAAATGGTATTGTCCCTATTGCGGTAGGCGGAGGAGGCATTCCAGTTAAGGAAGTTCCTGTGGAAAATCGACGTGGTAAAAAAGTCTCGGTGGCCAACTACAATATTGAATATGAAAGCACTTCGGAAAAAAGCTTGCCAGTTTATACTGGAGTTGAAGCGGTGATCGATAAGGATTTGGCCTCAGCACTTTTAGGAATAAAGCTTAAAGCAAAGGCCCAAGCACGAGGTGAAGATATCGATGCAGAATTTACTATTTTTACTGACGTGGACGGCGCAAAATTGGATTATCAAAAACCAACGCAAAAAGATTTGCGTCTTTTAACGGTAGCTCAGGCCGAAGAGTTGCTTCGAAGCGGCGCTTTTCCGGATGGAAGTATGGGGCCTAAAATTGAGGCGGCCATAATGTTCGTGAAAGGTGGTGGCAATAAGGCATACATCACCCGAGTGGATCTTTTTGAACAAACATTAAAACAAAATAGTGGCACGACAATTGTTCCATAAATTTCAGGAGAAGGAAAATGAGCGAACTAAATCAGTTGATCGAAAACATTGAATTATTAAAACCATCTAATCTGCACAAGAAAGATTTTTTACTTACGTGGGAGAAGAGTGTCGATGACCTAAAACAAGTGCTAGCAGTCGCAGATGCTTTGAAATTTTTACATAAGCATAATATCAATACTCGCTGCTTTGAATCCGGACTGGCCGTATCTCTTTTTCGTGATAACTCTACGCGCACACGTTTCTCTTTTGCATCAGCAGTAAACTTGTTAGGCCTGGAGATGCAAGATTTGGAAGAGGGAAAATCTCAAATAGCACACGGAGAGACGGTGCGCGAGACTGCCAATATGATTTCCTTTTTGACAGAGGTTATTGGGATTCGGGATGATATGTTTTTGGGGGCCGGTAATCGTTATATGAAAGAAGTTGGTGCTGCACTGGATGATGGATTTGCCAATGGGGTTTTAAATCAACGTCCGACGGTGGTAAATCTTCAATGTGATGTCGATCATCCTACGCAGTCAATGGCCGATCTGTGTTGGCTGCAAGAGCATTTTGGTTCACTAGAAAATTTAAAAGGAAAAAAAGTGGCAATGACCTGGGCCTACTCACCTAGCTATGGAAAACCGCTTTCTGTTCCGCAAGGAATAATTGGACTTTTAACCCGTTTTGGCATGGATGTAACACTTGCTCATCCCGAAGGATATGGACTTATTCCCGAGGTAGTCGATTTGGCCGGAAAAAATGCGCGCGAAGGTGGAGGTAGTTTCCGCGTGGCCAACACGATGGAAGATGCGTTTAAGGGGGCGGATATTGTTTATCCAAAAAGTTGGGCACCATATGCTGTTATGGGAAGACGCACAGAGCTTTTGTCCAAACAAGATCATAACGGACTTAAGGATTTAGAGAAAAACTGTCTGGCGCAAAACGCTAATTTTAAAAATTGGGAGTGCAACGAAAAAATGATGAAGCTGACGAAAAATGGAAACGCGCTGTATATGCACTGCCTACCAGCGGACATTTCAGGAGTTTCTTGTAAAGAGGGAGAAGTGGCCGCGTCAGTATTTGAAAAATATAGAGTGGCCACTTACAAAGAGGCCGGATACAAGCCCTTTGTAATTGCTTCAATGATTTTAAATAGTAAATTTAAAGATCCGGCCAAATTACTTTCAGAATTTCGATCGCAAAATGTTAATCGGGTTTTTGCGTAAGCTAAAAGGAGAAGATTATGCTAGATGCTAAAAAAGTTATGAGTCAGGCCTATAAATATGAAGAAGAGATGACACAGTTTTTGCGCGATATGATTGCCATTCCATCCGAAAGTTGTCAGGAGAAAGAAGTTATTGAACGGATAAAAAAAGAGATGAAAAAAGTTGGGTTTGATGAAATTAAAATTGATAAGATGGGAAATATTTTAGGACGGATTGGTAACGGGCCCAGAGTAATTGCTATGGATGCCCATATTGACACAGTTGGAATTGGTGACCCGAACGCTTGGAAGCACGGCCCTTATCAGGGGAAATTGGAAAATGGAATTATCTATGGAAGAGGTGCCTCTGATCAAGAAGGTGGCATGGCCAGCATGGTGTATGCCGGAAAAATTATCAAAGATTTAAAATTAGAAGGTGATTATACGTTGTGGGTAGTGGGGTCGGTGCAAGAAGAAGATTGTGATGGACTTTGTTGGCAATATATTTTGAAAGAGAATGTACTTAATCCTCGGCCAGAAGTGGTGATTATCACCGAGCCAACTAATCTCAATTTATATCGTGGCCATCGTGGGAGAATGGAAATTGGTGTAACCACTAACGGAGTTTCTTGTCACGGTTCTGCTCCAGAGAGAGGCAAAAATGCTGTTTATATGATGGCCAAAGTGGTGAACGAAATTGAGAAACTTAACGAGCGAATCAGAGGCGATGATTTTTTAGGTAAGGGGACAGTCACTGTTTCTTATATAGATTGTAAAACACCTTCGCTTTGTGCGGTTCCTGATCGGGCCTACATTCATCTTGATCGGCGCCTTACCAAAGGAGAGACCAAAGAGAGTGCGATTGCCGAAGTGAAGGAGGCCGTTAAGCGTGCGGGTGTTGAGGCCACGGTGGAAATTTTAAATTATGAAGTACCCAGTTACACTGGCCTAAAATATCCGACAGAAAAATATTATCCGACCTGGGTATTGGATGAAAATCATAAGTTGGCGACCAGTTCGGTGGCAACTTATGAAGCAGTTTTTGGCAGTAGGCCTAAGGTGGATAAGTGGACCTTTAGTACTAATGGTATTGCCACCATGGGAATGATGGGGATCCCCACTATGGGATTTGGTCCGGGCAATGAAATTTATGCTCATTCCACCAATGATCAAATGCCGGTGGAGCATTTAGTAAAGGCCGCTGCTTTTTATGCGGCCTTTCCAACCATATATTGCAAATAAAGCAGGTGGTATTTAGCATGGAATTTTTTTTAAACGGAGAATTTAGGAAGTACAGCGGTGATGTGAATTTGAACTTATTAAAATATCTTCGAGAAATCGAAGGTATTACCACTGCTAAAGATGGTTGTTCGTGTCAGGGGGCTTGTGGGGCCTGCACGGTGGAAATTGACGGGAAGGCCACTCTCGCTTGTGCGACTAAAATGAAGACGCTTGCAGGCAAGCATATTTTAACTACCGAGGGTTTGGAGCTTAAAATTCAAGAATATTTTGCTCGCGCATTTATGGAAAAGGGCGGAGTTCAATGTGGATTTTGTATCCCAGGGATTGTAATGGCCGCCAAAACTTTGTTGGCAAAAAATCTTAATCCGACACGTCAAGAAGTTAAAAAGGCCATAGCGCGAAATCTTTGTCGTTGTACTGGCTATAAAAAAATCGTTGATTCCATCTTATACGCCGCCAAGTTAATGAGAGGAGAAGAAGCTCTGTCGGTGATTAATTATTCTGGGAAGGTCGGAACTTTTCTTCCCAAATATGATGCCTATGATACGGTGTTGGGTAAGCGTGAATTTGTCTGCGATATCAAATTTCCTAATATGTTGCATGGTGCACTAAAATATTCAGATCATCCTCGTGCCAAAATTATCAAAATTGATTTGGCCTCTGCGCGGGCCATCAAAGGCGTGCGGGCCATTTACACCGCAGAAGATATTCCGGGCGATCGGGTGGTTGGAATTGTTTATCGTGATTGGCCTATGATGATAAAAGCGGGGGAGATCACCCACTATATTGGAGATGTATTGGCCGGAGTAGTTGCTGATTCGGAAGCGATTGCTCGTGAAGCAGTGGCATTGATTAAGGTTGAATATGAAGTTTTAAAACCTCTTTGTACGGTAGATGCTGCTAAGAAAAAAAATGCACCTAAACTTCATGAGAAAGGTAATATTTTATCGGCCTCAAAAATCAAAAGAGGTAATCCTAACCAAGCATTAAAGGATGCGGCCTTTGTAACTCGCGGCACCTATTACACTCAGCGGATTGAGCATGCTTTTATTGAAACTGAGTGTTGCGTTGCTACTCCCTGGAAAAATAGCGGGAAGCGAGGAGTAAAAGTTTTTTCTCAAGGACAAGGTGCCTATGAAGATCGCAAACAGATTGGCCAACTTTTAAAATTACCACTGGATTTGGTTAACGTTATTCAAGTGCAAAATGGAGGAGGCTTTGGAGGAAAAGAAGACCTAAGTGTACAAGGACATGCTTCTTTGTTTGCCTATTTGCAAGATATGCCCGTTAGAGTTTTTTTAACACGAGAAGAATCATTGCGCATGCACCCCAAACGTCATCCGATGCGTATGAAGTATGAAGTTGGTTGTGATAAAGATGGAATGTTGACGGTGGTGCGTGCCTATATTGATGGTGATAGTGGCGCCTATGCCTCTGTAGGAATGAAAGTACTAGAGCGAGCAGCAGGGCATGCCACCAGCGCCTATGCTGTTCCTAATGTCGATATTGAGGCCTATGCTGTTTATACTAACAATATCCCGTGTGGGGCCATGCGAGGATTTGGGGTAAATCAAACAGCGTTTGCTATGGACAGTTGTATTGATGATCTTTGCCGACAAGGAGGATTTGATCGTTGGCAATTTCGTTACAATAACTGTCTCAAAGAAGGATCCATGACGGCCACTGGCCAAGTGTTAAAAGGTGGTGTGGGAGTGGCGCGAGCATTAGAAGCATTAAAAGATAAATTTTATGCTGCTAAATTTGCTGGCCTGGCCTGTGGGATAAAAAACACCGGTATCGGAAATGGAATGGCCGATAAGGCCGAGGCCAAGATTGTGATTGCGGATGTTGACCATGTTATCATTTATCATGGTTGGACGGAGATGGGGCAAGGTGTGCATACCATGGCCATGCAAACAGTGGCCCAAGAGACAGGAATTAATCCTGATATTATGGAAGTGCGAGTCGATACTACTTCGGAAACAGTGTGTGGAATGACAACAGCTTCACGTGGGACCTCTTTAGTTGGGAACTCTCTGCTCAATGCCTGCATAAAACTTAAGGCCGATTTAAAACACAAAAAAATCTCAGAGTTAGTAGGACAGGAGTATCGAGGAAGTTGGTCCTGTGATTGGACCACGGATTTAAATGATGTCACGATCAAGGAACAGGTAACTCATTACTCCTATAGTTTTGCTGCGCAACTAGTTACATTAAATCAATATGGAAAAATTGATAAAGTTTATGCTGCTCATGATGCGGGAAAAATAATGAATCCCATATTGTTTGAAGGGCAAATTCAAGGTTCCGTTCATATGGGATTAGGATACGCACTTTCAGAAAAGTTTCCGATGAAAGATGGATGGCCAACCTCTTTTAAATTGGCCCGTTGTGGAGTATTGCGTTCTACTGAAACTCCGGATGTTGAAGTGATAGGTATTGAGAGTGGCGATTTGCATGGGCCGTATGGGGCCAAAGGAGTAGGAGAAATTGGACTAGTTCCCACCGCGGCGGCCGTGGCCAATGCGTTATTTCAGTTTGATGGTGTGCGCAGAACATCACTGCCTTTCGGCTTAAGTAAAAATCAAAAGGAAAAATAATGAAAGGCTCAAACAGTATTTTGATTAAAAATGGAACTGTGGCAACCTTAGGAGAGAAAAATCAAATCTTAGAAGATTTTGATTTATTAATTGAAAATGGCGAAATTAAAAAAATTGCTAAAAAAATTTCGGTGGGAGAACCTGGTTGTGGTGTTAAAGTTATTTCGGCCAGAAATAAGTTAGTTCTTCCGGGATTTATCAATGCACATACCCACTATTATAGCTCTTTTGCTTGTGGATTTAATAAAGCAGCTTCTTCTGCCAACTTCCTCGAAGTTTTAGAAAATCTCTGGTGGCGTTTGGATAAAGAGTTATTGCTAGAGGATTGTTATTATAGTGCGCTGGTGGCCAACATTGATGCTATCAAAAAAGGAACCACGACACTTATTGATCATCATGCTTCCCCCAATGCTATAACTGGATCTTTAAAGAAAATTTCAGAAGCAGTACTTTTTGCTGGTGTGCGCGCTTCTTTGTGTTACGAGGTATCTGATCGTGACGGTAAAAAAATTAAAGATACAGGGATAGAGGAAAATTTAAATTTTATTAAGGCCTTGCAGGCCAGACCAAATCCCATGTTGTCAGCAATTTTTGGCCTACATGCCTCTTTTACTTTGAGTGATGAGACACTTTCGATGGTGGCCAAAAAAAATGAGGCAGACAAAGTTGGTTTTCATATTCACTGTGCAGAGGATATGGCCGATCAGAAAAATTGTGTGGATAAGCATAAAAAACGAGTAGTAGAGCGTTTGGCCTCCCACGGAATTTTAGGAAGCAAAACAATTTTAGCGCACGGAGTTTTTTTAGAAGAGGAAGAATTGGATTTGATTGCCAAATCCCAATCAGCAGTGGTGCATAATCCTCAGTCCAATATGAATAATGCGGTTGGGGTTGCTAATATTTTAAAGATGCGAGAACGAGGGATTTTAGTTGGGTTGGGAACAGATGCGATGACAACTAATATGTTAGAAGAACTCCGTAGCGCTATTTGGGTGCAAAGGTTACAGCAAAAAAATCCCTCCTCCGCATTTTCAGAGTGTTGTGACCTGCTCGTGAAAAATAATCGCAAGATTGCCCAACGTTATTGGCCGGCCTTGTCGTCAAATTCTTTCGAATTAAAGAAAGGGGCCCCCGCCGATGTCATAATTGTTGATTATAATCCGGCCACCTTATTAAATGCAGATAACTTCTATGGACATTTAGTTTTTGGTGCTGCCCAGGCGACGGTAGATACTACGATCGTTAGCGGTAAGATTTTAATGCAAGATAAAAAATTATCAGGCCTAGATGAGGAGCAGATCAAAGAAGAGGCGCGAAGAGTTTCTTCTTTGTTGTGGGAGCGAGTATAATTTTAGTATTATTTTGCGATTTTATTGGAGATATCGTTTAATTGGCAGTATCATCCCCCTGATTCACAGAGAAAATGAAGGAATCCTCGTCTTGACTTATTTAAGGAATTATTCTTATGAGCAAGTGCATGGAGTCGGAGTGTAATAGTTACGTCGTTAAATGCTACCAGTGTGGAAAGTGTAGTGCTGGTTGCCAGATAAGTCCTTTCATGGATTATCTTCCTCATCAAGTAGTAAGATTTGTACAATTAGGCGACATTTACGTAGACAAGATACTTCAAAGCAAAAGCATTTGGTATTGTGCTGGTTGTCAGACTTGTTTTTCAAGATGTCCTCAGCAAGTTAATCTTCCTCATTTGATGGATCTTCTCTGTGAACGATCGAGTAAGTTAAAAAAAATTCATCCAGAAGCAAGAAAAATTTTAGCATTTCATAAATCTTTTTTAAATGGCGTTAATCGTTTTGGCCGCTCTTTTGAGCTGGGTTTGGTTGGTGAATTCAAATTGCGAACGTTTAATCTTTTTCAAGATTTATTACTTGCTCCGGCCATGATTTTTAAAGGGAAAATTTGTTTTTTGCCGGCCAAGATAAAAAATCTTGCGTTGGTCAAGGTGCTGTTTAAGAAAAGTTGAGGTGTCAAATGGTAGTTAAAGATAAAAAGGCCTTGGCATATTTTCCTGGATGTTCGCTTCATTCCACGGCCAATGATTTTTCTAAATCGATTAAACTTTTAATGGAGATACTTGAGATTGAGTTAAAAGAGATAGAAGATTGGTGCTGTTGTGGTGCCAGTAGTGCTCATCGTATTAATCAGCATCTCGCAAATGGCCTGGTAAAGCTTAATATTGATCAATGTAAAAAGATGGGACTTGATACTATTTTTGCTCCATGTGCGGCCTGCTTCAATCGCTTTAAAGTAGTAGTTTCTGAACTAGGTGATACGACTAAAATAGTAAGTCTTCCCGATTTAATCAGTAAGCACCTAGAAGAGATAAAAATAAAACAAAAGTTAAAGTTAAATATGAAAATTGCTTGTTATTATGGTTGTCTTTTAAACAAACCGCATTCCATTTTCAAACAAGACTGTGAAAATCCTATGACTATGGAGCAATCGTTGACTGAATTGGGAATGGAATCAATTGAGTGGCCGTTTAAAACTGAATGTTGTGGAGCAAGTTTTTCATTATCAAATCCAGAAGTAGTTTATCAATTAACGGGAGAGATCCTGAGAAAGGCGCAACAGCGTGGAGCAGAAATAATTGTAACTTCGTGTCCACTTTGTCATGTGAATTTGGATATGCGGCAAAAAGAGATTATCAAAAGGAATAACGATATTACGGAAATTCCAGTACTGTACTTGTCAGAACTTATCGCTATATGTGTTGGCATCCCAATAGATAAATTGAAAATAGATGCTCACTTTATTCAAGTGTCAAAAACATTTGAGGAGAAATTTACGGTATGTCACGGATAGGTGTATTTGTTTGTCATTGTGGAGAAAATATTGGAAGAACTGTTGATTGTGGCAAGGTGGCACTTGAAAGTGGAAAGCTTCAAAATGTAGCGATTTCTATCGATTATAAATATATGTGTTCTAGTCCTGGCCAAGAATTGATAAAAAATTCTATTAGAGAACATGGATTAGACGGAGTGGTGGTGGCGGCGTGTTCTCCTCGTATGCATGAAAAAACTTTTAGGGGAGCTTGTGCGCAGGCCGCATTAAACCCATATCTCTGTGAAATGGCCAATATCCGAGAACACTGTTCGTGGGTGCATGACGATAAAGAGGCCGCAACTGCCAAAGCAATGGATATTGTTCGTTCGCTTGTAGCAAAGACTGTGCGCAACGAAAAATTATTTCCTATAAAAATTCCAGTAACGAAACGTGCGTTAGTGATAGGCGGTGGAGTTGGTGGAATTCAAACTGCGCTGGATATCGCCAATTCTGGCCATGAAGTTATTTTAATTGATAAAAGTCCAAGCATTGGTGGACGGATGGCCGCACTTTCTGAAACCTTTCCAACACTCGATTGTTCTCAGTGTATTCTCACTCCCAAAATGGTTGATGTTGCGCAACATTCAAAAATTAAACTTGTCACTTACGCGGAACTTGAGAGTGTTGAAGGATTTGTGGGAAATTTTAAAGTTAAGATTCGTCAAAAGGCACGCTATGTTGATCCAATAAAATGCACGGGCTGTGGCCTATGTTCCCAGAAGTGTCCCGTGAAAAATATTGCGTCTGAATTTGATGAAGGATTAGGAATGAGGCGCGCAATATATACGCCATTTCCACAAGCAATTCCGAATCGTCCAGTGATTGATAAAAATAATTGTACAAAATTAAAAACTGGAAAATGTGGAGTATGTCAAAAAATTTGTCAAGTTGGGGCGATTAATTATGAAGATAAAGACCAGATTGTTGAATATGAAGTCGGTGCTATCGTTGTTGCGACAGGACTTCGTGCTTTAGAAACACGAGAGATCTATCCGGAATATGGCCAGGGCCGTCATAAAGACATTATAACGGCAATGCAATTTGAGAGACTGGCCTCTGCTTCGGGGCCGACATTGGGGGTAATTAAGCGCCCAAGTGATGGTAAGGTTCCGGAAAAAATTGTTTTTATTCAATGTGCGGGATCTCGTGATTCAAACGCCGGTTATCCTTATTGTTCGAAAATTTGCTGCATGTATACGGCAAAGCATGCCATGTTATATAAACATAAAGTTCATGATGGGAAGGCATTTGTTTTTTATATGGATATTCGGGCCTGTGGAAAAAATTATGAGGAATTTGTTCGTAGAGGAATTGAGGAAGATGAAACATCTTATTTGAGAGGACGTGTTGCCAAAATCTATGAAGAAAATGGCCAGTTAGTAGTTAACGGTATTGATACATTAAGCGGAGAAAAGATGTCTATTAAGGCCGATATGGTTGTGTTGGCAACAGCAATGAGTGCTCAATTGGAGAGTGTGCATTTGGCCCAACTTTTAGGAATTAGCTATGATCAAAATAATTTCTACTCCGAACTTCATCCCAAGCTTAATCCAGTTGATACCGCGACGGCGGGAATTTTTTTGGCCGGATCGTGCGCTGGCCCACGAGATATCCCAGACACGGTTGCCTCTGCAGGAGCAGTAGCAGCAAAGGTTGGTGGCCTCTTTTCTAAGGAACTTTTAGAGAGAGAGCCGATAGTTGCTTGTACAAAATCGTTTTCTAACATGAATACATGCAGCGGTTGCTTTAGTTGTTTACAGGCCTGTCCGTATGGAGCTATTGAACAAGAAATAATTGTAGATAAAAAACAACAACAAAAAAAAATGGTTGCAAAGGTAAATCAGGGCCTTTGTCAAGGATGTGGAAGTTGTGTCTCAATTTGTAGGGCCGGCTGCTTAGATCTAAAAGGTTTTTCTGATGAACAGATGTACGAAAGTATTATTGGCATGGGAGGGAGCTGATGCAAGAATCAATACCGTCTCAAAAGATAAAAATTTTTGCGTTTGTTTGCAATTGGTGTACTTATGCTGGTGCGGATTTGGCCGGGACGGCACGAATGCATTATGCTGCTGATGTTAGAATAATTCGTCACACATGTACTGGAAGAATTGATCCACTTTTTTTAATCAAGGCCTTTGAAAATGGTGCAGATGCGGTGATTGTTTCTGGATGTCATCCCAACGATTGTCATTATAACGAAGGAAACTATTTGGCACGTAGACGTTGGGCGGTAGTTAGAAAGCTTTTTGCGTTTATGGGGATTGATGATAAGCGTATTCATTTTTCGTGGGTTTCTGCAGCAGAGGGCGCCAAATGGGCACAACTAGTAAATGACGTTGCCGCCAAAGTCGCTCAACTTGGGCCGATGAAATATTTGGATAGTTGCGAGGTTGATTTATGAAAACGATAGAACAGCAAAAAGCAGAAATTGTGCATTTGTTTGAACAAAAAAAGATTTCAATGGTTGTTGCTTTTGAAAATTATCGAGGAATTGTTAGGCCAGTTTTTGTCAAAGATATCAAAGATGTTGAAAAAATTTCCTTTGATATGTCCGGCAAGCAAAATCTCGCGACATATCTTAAACGAGCGGAGATTAAAAAACAATTTCCGCTAGCGATGGTAGTTCGACCAACAGAAAAATCATCAATAGCACTTCTGATAAAAGAGAATCAGCTTAAGGTAGAGGATGTTTTGTTAATTGAATCAATGGTTTCTCAAGATCAGATCGAATGGAAAAAAGCGCAAGATATTGAGATAGATAGATTATGGAAAATGTCATTTTCGGAACGAATGGATTTTTGGAAAAAGAATTTTCAAAATTGTATAAGATGTTATGCTTGCCGACAAAGTTGTCCGCATTGTTACTGTCAATATTGCAAGGCCGACAAAAATCAACCGACTTGGGTTGAAAGGAGTGCACATCTTCAAGGTAATTTTAGTTGGAATTTTTTGCGAGCATTTCATCAAGCTGGGCGCTGTATAGAATGTGGTGCTTGTGAAAATGCGTGTCCGGCCAATATCCCGTTGATGTTATTAAATAGAATGCAGAATAAAATAACTGCGGAATCCTTTGGTGAGTCGGATCCGAAAAAGTATCTTCTATCAGATTGGAGCAAAGATGACGATAACAGCTTCTTTTTATAAAATTACTAAAAGCTCACTTGCTACTTTATTTGCAGAACAAAAACAAAAAGGTAACACCATCATTGATTTATCGGGCAATGGATCAGATTTATCTAAATCATGCAAAGCTCTGTTTTTTCCGGCCACGGAAAAAGTTTTGGAATATAAAATTGTGGATAAAGGGGTTGCTGAAGTAAAGCCTGATAACTTCAATGATGAGACTAAAGCGGTCAATCGGTTTATTTTTGGAGCAAATATTTGTGATGCTTATGCTCTTAAAGTGGTTGGCCCGGTTTTTGGGGAAGGGCCGGTAGATAGGTTTTTTATCAATAAAAGAGAGGCGACAATAGTTGCGGCAATTTTATGTGACAATAAAAAAAATGCTTGTTTCTGTGATCAAATTATACCCCGAAGTGATTATTCTAATGCTGCAGATTTGGTTTTTACTGAATTTGATGAAAATTCATGGGCGGTTAGAAGTAACAATAATAGGAGTATAGATTTTTTTGGGAATGGTTTTTTGCATTTCATAGAAGATAATACTTTGAAAGAATTATTTGATAAAAAAGAAGAAAAGCTTTTTAATAGCGAAAATCCTGAGGAGATTAATTATTTCCCCAAATTAGAAGCGTTGAAAAAATTTATTGAGAAAAATTTTAATTCCGAGATTTTTAATGATGCCAGTATGAATTGTATCGGATGTGCGACTTGTACCTATAGTTGTCCGACTTGTCATTGTTTTGATATTGTTGATGAAAAGAAATATTATAATGGTGAGCGACGAAAAAATTGGGATTCTTGCGCTTTTTCTCTTTTTACTCTTCATGCCTCGGGACACAACCCAAGAGAGTATCAAGGACAAAGGTGGCGACAAAGACTGCTACATAAATTTTCAATTTACAAAGATAGGTTTGATAAAATTGCCTGCGTTGGCTGTGGTCGATGTATAAGGTTATGTCCGGCCGGCGTTAATATGTTGGAGATGTTTGAAAAATGGAAAATATCTATAGACCATATGTAATGGAAGTAATTAAGCGAAAAGAAGAAGCGCCTATGGTGGTTACTCTTCGCTTAAAATTTAAAGAAAAAAAAGACGAAGAGCGTTTTTCATTCCAAACTGGCCAGTTTGCGGAATATGGACTTTTGGGAGAGGGAGAGTGCACTTTTTGTCTGGCGAGTTCTCCAACGCAATTTGCTCGAGATAAGTATATTGAGTGTACATTTCGCATAGTTGGAAAAGTTACTTCCGCGTTGGGCCGATTAGATGTTGGCGAGACCATTGGAGTAAGAGCACCTTATGGGGCCCATTTCCCTATCGAGAGTTGGAAAGGAAAAAAAATTATATTTGCCACCGGTGGAATTGCACTTCCGCCTATTAGAAGTGTGATATGGAATCTTTTAGACCGTAAAAATGAATTTGGACAGATTAGTATTATTTATGGGGCCAAGACAGTTGCGGATTTAGTCTATAAGGATGAAATTAAGCAATGGGAGGATATGAGCGGAGTAACAATGATTTCAACGGTTGATCCGGGAGGAGAAACTCCTGGGTGGCAAGGTAAAATTGGTTATTTTCCAACTATTATGAAAGAGCATCTTGCTAAAATAGTCGCTGATGGTGGCAATATAGACGATATTATTTTTGTGATTTGTGGCCCTCCAGTTGTTATTAAAATTACATTAGATATACTCGATTCATTTAAAGTAAACAACGATGCTATTTTTACAACACTGGAAAATAGAATGAAGTGTGGATTTGGGAAATGTGGTAGATGTAATGTCGGAGAGGTGTATGTTTGTAAAGATGGGCCAGTTTTTACAGCGACACAAATTAAGCAAATGTTACCAGATTTTTAGTGGGCCTGAGTGTTTTTTTTTCTGTACAAATGCCAGATTGTTAGTACTATAACAGCAAAATTATAAGGGGGCCTTATGCAAGTGACTTCGTCCGAAGCTTTAGTTCCAAATGTTATCAATAACTCTCATCATAAAACAATTTTTGAAATAATATCGGTTTTATTAGGAATTTGCCTAATAGGAATATTAGCGCAAATTTCAATTCCCCTTCCCTGGACGCCAGTGCCAATAACAGGACAGACGTTTGGTGTTGCATTAGTGGCATTGTCGTGGGGTAGAAGAAGGGCCCTTAGTGTTTTGGTTGGATATATGACGTTGGGCATGGCCGGATTACCGCTCTTTGCGCTTGGTAAAAGTGGCCAATTGGTCGGGCCATCGCTGGGATATTTAGTTGGAATGGTTTTTTCTAGTTATATTGTCGGTTTTATGTCGGACAAGGGGTTTACGAAGTCACTGGCCAAGACTTTGATTGCAGCATTTTGTGGGAGCATAATAATATTTTCATGCGGATTAATTGGATTATCTTTTTTTGTTCCATCACAAACATTATTGGCCGCGGGCCTTTTTCCATTTATTCCTGGTGACATTGCAAAAAATTTATTGGCCTCAATTATTTCGTGGAAGCTTAGAAAAAGGGCCACTTTTTAAGAATTGTATAATTGACGCCCTCAAGTGGCCAAGGTGGAGCTAGTACGCTCTTCTGGTGGCACTACGGCCATGGTGTTGTCGTCTTCGGTTTGACTCCGGATGGTGCCACTGCTTGGGCCGACTGGCCGTTGTTGCCATCGATTGTCCTAGCTCTCCGATATTATCAATTTGGCGCAAATCAAAATTAAATTTCCAGGAAAACATAAGTTTTAAGACATCATCGGCAGATAATCCATCTAGATGCTCTTTAAAGATAGTAAAAGATTCATCAATTTTAAAACTATCTTTTTTTTCCATGATGGCCTGCTTTAGGGATTCCATCTCTTTTAACTCTTTTTTTATCTTCATTCTTTTAACATCTTGAGCACTGGGAATTTTAAAACGATCTATACGATTTTTGGTGAAGATTTCAATGCGTCGAACTTGTCTCAACTGGCCTGGCGTTGCTAATGTAATGGCCTCGCCAGCAAGGCCACAGCGGCCAGTTCGTCCAATGCGATGAACATAGGATTCAAAATTTTTGGGAACTCCAAAATTTATAACATGAGTGACGTTGCTAATATCTAGTCCGCGAGCGGCCACATCGGTACAAACCAGTAGTTGCACTTTTTTATTTCTAAACTTCATCATAGATTGATCACGATCGGCCTGACTTAAGTCACCATGCAGGGCGGCCACCGAAATTCCTCGGGCCAGTAGACGATCCGCTAAATCTTTAGTTTCTTGCTTGGTTTGGCAGAAAACTATGCCGTAAAAGTCATCCTTAGTTTCGACGATGCGGCAGATGGCCTCGTTGAAATGTTTGTGTTCTAAAACACAGACTGATTGGTTAATATTTTCACTACTCATGGCCTTCTTTTGTACGCGAACTATCTGTGGATCGGTAAAATTATCGTTGATAATTTTTAAAATTTGTCGAGGCATGGTGGCCGAGAACATCCAAATTTTGCGCTCACCTTTAATGGCCTTTAAAATCGTCTCAACATCTTCTAAAAATCCCATGTTGAGCATCTCATCGGCCTCATCGATAATCGTTATTTTTACCAGCGCAAGGTTCAAAATACCTTTATCTATAAGATCTAAAACTCTTCCGGGAGTTCCCACTACAATATGTGGGAAATCTTTTTTTAGCGCGTTGATCTGTTTTTGATAGGAGACACCGCCATAAACAGTAGTTGAGCGCATTGGTAGATATTTGCCAAATTTTATCAACTCCTCGGAAATTTGATGGGCCAGCTCTCTCGTTGGGGCCAGAATAAGAGATTGGACATTTTTTTTAGTGAAATCTATTCGCTCTAGTAGAGGAATGACGAAGGCACCAGTTTTTCCGGTGCCTGTTTGTGCTTGTCCTACAAAATCGCCAGTGTGATTTTGTAAAACGGGGATGGCCTCTTGTTGAATATCGGTAGGTGTATCAAAGTTTAAATCTTTGATAGCGTCAAGAATCGGTTGGCATGTTGTTAATTCTGAAAAGTTCATCGGCATCTCCTTCAAGTTGGCCTCGCAATTGATGCCACATGATGCGTTAAATTCGCTGATAGTAAAAAATATCTCTATTCCATGTATGCCATTAAAAGTAAAACTATATTCTTAAAGCTATAAACATTATATGGTAAAAGTGGCCCGTTTCCCCTATATTCTATTGAGAGATGGGGACTATGACTTTTTTTATCGCCTTTATTTATGGATTAGTTCAGGGTGTTGCAGAGTTTTTACCAATAAGCAGCAGTGCCCATTTGGCCTTGCTACCTTCAGTTTTTAAATTTCCTGATCCTGGAATTATCTTTGATTTGAGCATGCATGTTGGGTCGGCCATCGCTATTTTACTCTATTTTAGAAATGATGTTTGGCGTCTACTTAATGCTTTAGCACAAATCATTCTGCAGAGGAAAACAAAAGTTCCCCATGGTGCCTTTGCAATAAATATGGTTATTGCCACCATTGCCACCGTTTTTGTGGTACTGTTGCTTAAAAATATTGCTGAAACCTATGCCAGAAACAACAACTGGATAGCCTATAATCTCATCATTTTTGCTGTTATTATGTTTTTGGCCGACTATTTTTGGCCAAACAAACAGACAAATTTTATGCAAAGTAATATCTCTCCATTTCGGGCGGTAATGATTGGTGTTTTTCAGGCCTTGGCCATTTTTCCAGGAGTAAGTCGCGCGGGAGCAACTCTTACTATCTCTAGAGTGATGGGACTAGGAAGACAAGAGGCCTCTCATTTTTCTTTTTTGCTTTCGTTGCCCATTATTTTTGCTGGTTTTTTGGCGGAATCGCAAGAGTATTTACGAAGTAGCGTTACTGTAGATTTTGATTTGGCAAGTAGTGTAATTGGCGGTTCATTTGCTCTAGTTTTTGGCCTAATGACCATCCATTTTTTTTTAAAATTTATAAATCGTATTGGCCTGGGATGGTTTGCGCTTTACCGAATTATTCTTGCCGGACTGGTTTTGCATTATCTTGTTGTCTGATTGTGAAATTAATAGTTGCTACAATCGTAAATCTTTACGTTATTGTCGCTGTCGGATTCAAGATCTGCGGGGATGCAGTAGAGGTCATTACTCCATCTCAACCCAATGTCATATAAATCAGCGAGGCCGTTGTAGTTGTTGCTGGCATCATCATGGCCATCCAAGTAGCGTTTTTTCTTGTTGCTTACTGCTCCTTCCGCAAGGCCAGGTATTTTAAGATTAGAAAGGGTGATCCCTTGTGCCAATTTACCGGAGGCGCAAACATTATTGTAGCAGGCAAGTTGAATTAATGCAGTACTCGGGGCATTGATAGCGCTTTTAAAAAAACCAGTTTCTGGATCAAAGAGTGCATCGCTTAATCCGTTGGCCGCAGAAGATACGTAGCGATTAAAATAGAGAGAGACGTTGGTGTAATCCTCTAATGCGCAGCGATTATCAGATGTTTTAAAACCGGTGCAACAGCGATCGGCACTATCGCTGGCCTTCACTGTTTCACCCGCAGGAACGCAGCAACTAATTTTATCGGGTGAGAAAATCATTTTTATATTTGAACTGAAGTTATTTGTATCTGCAGCGGAGTAGTATCGTATGGTGTCTGCTCGATATTCGGCCGTGGTATTCCGGGCAGTTTCTGGAATATAAGTAGTTCCCGCAGTTTCTTGATTGTTGGGATCAACCTTACACATAAGATCATCATCGGCGGCCAGTGTTTTTCTTACGGGGATCTGAGGAATGCCGGCCAACTCAAGGCGATTTAACCAATCAAACATCACCTCTGCGCTGGTATTGTCGGTAACATTAATCAGGCAATCACCGTCATCCCCGCTGCTCGCATGGGCGCATGAAAACTGGGTTGGACATTGATTGGCAGGATCAACACATTCTAACCAATTCAGACAGCGGAAAGCTTCTAAATCTATTTTTTGTGCTTTGGAGTGATGCCACTTGTGTCCACCGCCGTTGCTATCATGGAAATTTCTAACCCAGTGGCCAGTGCAACACATCTTGCTGGCCATTGCGGAGAAGGCGGCATATTGATTTTGAATAGTGCTAGTAGGCATGCAACCAGAACTTGCGCTACATTGGTCTGGATAAGCGGCCTCTAGCGTGGGGAGAGTTCCACTTTGCACTTCGTTGTAAATGACGCTATTACCAGAATAACGCTTGGCCGAGGAGAGTCCTGTATCAACTCCAGGAACACTCTCTTTTGCAAAAAGATCACTGTCGGCAAAGTAGGTAGGAATGGTTAAAATCTTGGATGTCTCACGGCAGCAGCGGTTTTCTTTTAAAGAGAAGGTGTGTTCCAGACTATCGCTTTGTCCACAAATCAGCGCCTCTTTCCAAAAGTTAATTTCATACTTGTTTAAAATACCAACATAGGAAGAATCGTCGGCCACCATACTGGCCAATTGGGTAGAGATAAAGGAGGAGGGCCCACATTCCATATCACTAAAACAGGGACTACCAGGAGCGCGCAGGCAACGATTTTCTTGATGTTGAGGCCTCGTGACTTGTTCAGAAATAAAATCACTGAGGAGGGCCGCTTGGCCGTTAAGTATAGACTCGAAAATGCTTAGTGAATTAGAGGGGAGTGATTGGGAGGCGGCCAGATTGATAAGTTCGCTAGCGGCCAGAGAGCTGTTTAAATTATCTCGTTGCAGGTGATAGAAGTTTCCATACTCGTTAAGGGTTGGGCACGAACTTAAATATTCGCTGTGGGCATTGATTCCACTTAAAGACATTCCAACTCCAGACACTTGATCACCACCGTAAAGTGAGTTTGGTTGATAGGAATTTTGTTGAAGCAAGGTTAGTCCCCAACTGGCCGGAGAACGGCCTGGTATACAAAGAGAGTCAAAATTATTATTGGCAAATTGCGAGATGACATCTGTCTCGACTTCTTCGGCCCCGTTGTACGCATAGGGTCGGCCAATAATTTTTACCCCAAGGCCAAAGGTATTTTCCGTTGTTTGATTGGCGGCATTTTTAGCGGCAACGGATTTTCCCCAGCGAGAAATTTTATTATTAAATAGTTTTTTTAAGGTAACATCGTTGAAGGCCTGGCAGTAGTTATTAGAAGAACAACCATGCATGCCGACTAGATCGGTGTTGTCAAAAGTTTGTGAAGAGTCTGTCACGCTATAATCGGCATGACAGGGCGTTCCGCGTCCACGATAAACACAGCGTTTATTTGTTCCCGCACCATTTCCTACCAAGGAAAGAAGACGAATAAATTGTTCTTGGCCTGGAACTTCCTGGCCATTGTTATCAAAGATTGGCCATTTGCTGGAGACCGCAGAGACATTTTGACAAGTATAATCCCAGCCTAATTGTGTTACACAATCACTATCATTTTCGCAAAGATGATATTTTTGGCAACTGGCCCCGTCACTATCGAAATCAGTGGTGATGGTAGATTCGGTTAGTGGATTAATGGCCCCATCAACTATGCGTACTTTAAAATCACTAGTGGCCGTAAGATCTCCAAAGTATCCATTAATGGCCAGAAATAATTTGTTAGAAGTCGCCTTAATACGGCGTTGATTTCCAATAGAAAACCAACGAACGCCATCAAAAGATCCAATAAGTGAACCATAGTCAAAACCAAACCAATCGCGCTGATATCCGTTGGCAAAAAGAAAGTGTTGGGCCTGTAAACGATGCAGCCGCTGTGATTGTGCGTTGGTGTCGGCAATGGCCTGATGGGCCCAGGGAATCATTGTGGCCGGAATAAAACATGCTCGGCCATAGAGGAGATCATCTGCTCGATAGATGGAGGCCTTAGATTTATTAGAGGTAGTTCCATCGGGCTCATATCCACCTCCACGATAGGTAAAATTTCCTGGAAAAATTTTTGCTAAATTGGAATAGTAATCAGTTCCGCAGTAGTAGCAAGTGGAGAATGTTCCAGAGTCTACGTAGATGTCATAATTTGCATTGCGCGCCACTGTGATGGCCACTGCGGGCCGGGCCCCGTTGAGGTTGGTGGAGATGCTGCCATAAATTTCATTAAATCCGATGTAGGTTCCATCATTATTGGGTTTTAAAAGATCGTTGTTAGTGTAGGCAAATTTATTTCCTTCCTGGGTAGAATTGGCAAGAATAGTTTTTTGATAGACGCCGCTTTGGTCAAAATAAAGATGAGGAACGGCCTTGGCATTAACATACACGGTGGTATCCAGAGTTGTCGAGAGTGTTGTTTCTGGATAAGTACATAGGTAATTTGCTAGACTGTTGTTGTCATCATAATACGGTTCTAACCAACAACCACCAACACTGCAACCACACATTTGTTGTAACTTAGCAGATGCGATATTTTTTGACAGCATTAAATTTGGATAAGTAACAAGGTCAACGTAATACGTTATAACGACTTCTTGTGAGTCAAAGACTTTTAATTCAGGGCCAATAAAGGCAACGGAGTAAGATCCACCTGATACCGCTAAATTCCAATAGAGTCCAGATTCTTTGGCCATTCCATCAACCACCACTTTTATAGTGCGAGTGGTGTCAGCATAATATGGAATTTTAAAACTATTTGTTACTGGGTAGTGATCACTGACTTTTCCTTTGTTTTGTCCCTGAAGGTAGCGTTTTTCGCAAAGAGCGGAAGTAGTGCTTGTTTTTTTACAGCTCCCATCCACCATATAAGTTATTTTTAAATCAGAGTTACTTGCAGAAGATGGCCAGGGATAATTATTGAAAATCAACCGTGTAGAGTCACTCAAATTATCGTTGCTTCCAGCGATAGTAAAGGCATTGGCCTCCGTTAGTGCTTTATTGGCATAAAGTGTTTTTCCGGCAAATTCTACTTTGTATAAAGAAACCCCTCCCAGCGTCGTCCCGTTGGTTCCGGTGTAAATAGAGGAAAAACTGCGATCATCGGCCAGCGTGGTATATGTCCCACTTAAGCTTGTGCCAATAGAAGGATAGGTGGTCGTACATAGCGACATCTCTCCATCTAAAAGAGTGGTGCATTGATAGATCTCTTTTAGTTCGTTAAACCTAATTTGCTCTGAAACTTCTGCTGAGATAGAGGGAGTTGGCGCCGGTGTTGGTAATGCGGCCGTGGCGCAGATATGATAAAATTCTGGATAATTTTTAAAGGCCAGAGGATTGGAAGCGATGTCTGCCTGTGATTGCAAATAATCGCTGCTAGTTTGATCGACACCATTTTTCAAGGCCCCATCATTTACGCATTGGCCGTAAGAGCAGCAATTATAGTCGCGACTAATGCACTCGGGATCTGTTTTACAGCTGACATTTTCATCATTATTGGAGGTATAGGGTTTTGCTACTAGCGTGATTCCCAAATAAGAGATGGAAAAAGCAGTTATAGAGCTTCCGGCAGTAGATTTGCTGTCGAGAGAGGAGCTATAGAGATATTGTTCTGTAGAGCAGTTGGGACAGAGATCTGCTAAGCTGTAGGCCACGGTGGCAGTTGGGAAAGTTGTGTCAAGTTGGTTTAACATGCCGGCGGTTTGACAGTGGGTCTGATTATAGCTCTTATCTGCAGTAGAAATTTGGTAGTAATATTCACGAGTATTGTTGGAGAGATTAATGATCGATTTAGGTGAAAGGGCAAAGACTAAAAGTTTGTTGTCAACACTGGCCGGAAAATTTACCACGAGACAGTTAATCGTCGTAGGAGTGCCTGTAATGTAGTTGCTAATATTTTTCCCGCGCAGATAAAGAGTGTTAGTGAAATTAGAATTTAGCACTAAGGACGTGGTGGTTTTTATCGTGTCGTTTTGAAAGTAATTTAAATCGCTAGAGAAAGTTGGTTGCGCAGGAGGGATCTCGTTTACCAAGGAATCATCGTCGTTGCCAACATTTGATCTTTCCCCATAGGGTTGCATGCAAGAAGTATGTGTCGCAAAGAGAAATAAAATAAATGAAAACATTAAAAAACTTTTCATCGTATCTCATCTTCGGATTTTGATCCTCTACACCTTAGTCAATTAAGTTGCTACTAGCACTCAGTTTATCACTGGGCAGAGAGTTCCTGATAAATAAAGTTGGGGAAATGGAATAGTTAGGAGTAACTCCCTAATATTTCGATTCTCTAGAGTGCAATGGCAAATAGCAATACTGTTTAGAGGGTGTCAACTATTTGGGGCAAAAATTTAAGTCAGACAATTAGAATAAAAGGTTTAATTGTCTAGCATGAAAGTAGAGCAAGGCGGCATTGCAAAATTTTTTTCGAAGAAGTGCTCGCCCGCCATTTTGATTTAGGATGAACTGAGTGCTAATTATCAAATTGTCTGCATAGCTTATCGCTACGGCCATGGAGCCTACGGGGTATTGTGGAAGTTCTGCACCAGAAGGCCCGGCCACGCCAGTGGTAGAAAGGGTAATATCAGAATTTATTATTGCACGCAGGCCATAGGCCATTTTTTCAGCTACCACTTGCGAATAGATGGAATGAGTATTGATAACATCTTCAGAGACGTTGAGTAAGTTTTTTTTAACCTTTGGGTTGTAGGCAACTATGCTTCCCATAAAATAATTAGAGCTTCCGGGGAAATGGGTGAGTGCGGAGGCCAGCATCCCGCCGGTGCATGATTCTGCAGTGGCGACGGATAATTTGTCTGCGGTTAATTTTTTGACGATGGTATCTACCAAGTGCCAATTTGTTTTATCCAACGCAAAATCATCAATGGCGCATTGAGAGGCGAGAGTATAAATTTGCTTTTCGGTTATGATTAGTTTGCTAGCGCACACCAATGGACGGTACTTTTAAAGTATACATTTTGTCAATATAGATAGATTATTTGAACTACAGAGAGTAGATGATAGAAACTTAAAGTTCCAGTGGTGCATACAAACTATGGGTAATAAAATTGATGTTGTCTTGGATTTTGATGAGGATATTGTTCGCTATCTTTACAAAAAATATAAAGACCTTCTCGGATATCGTATTTTAAATAAGTCCTTAGATGCCAGGAAGGCCAATCGTGGTAAAAAACCAGTTTATAATTATCAGATAGAAATTGGCCGGCCCAATGATCCATTACATGACTCCATCTATAATTTCAAAAAAATTTCAACTGCCAGAGATGTCCCCATTATTGTGGGGGCGGGGCCCGCGGGACTTTTTTGTGCTCTTCATTTACTAGAGCATGGAATAAAATCGATTGTGGTTGATCGTGGAGATCGTGCTGCTTTACGCATGAATTATATTGCCAAATTTTGGAAACATGGCCAGCTTGATGCAAATACTAATGTCTGCTTCGGAGAGGGAGGGGCCGGACTTTTTAGTGATGGAAAGTTAGTGACTAGAATTAAATCTCCTCATATTCAATACGTGATGAAAAAGATGGCCCAATTTGGGGCCCCGGCAGAGATTGAGTTTTTGGCCAATCCTCATCTGGGTTCAAATAGGATGAGGGCCATTATTACCAAATTGACAAATTATCTCATAGAGAAAGGATGTCTTTTTCGTTTTAATACACAGGTGATAAATATTTTACATAGCAACCATTCCATTTCCGGAGTGGAGTTAAAAAATGGAGAGAAATTATTTTCACCACAGGTGGTTTTGGCCACGGGCCATTCTGCTCGAGATACTTACACCATGTTATATGAGCAGCAGGTGGAGATGGCGGCCAAAGATTTTGCGGTTGGGGTGCGGATTGAACATCCTCGTGCTTTGATCGATAAATTACAATATGGAAGATTTGCAGGGCATGCGCGATTGGAAACGGCCCGCTATCGCTTGTCGCACTTTAATAAAAAATCTGCACGAGGAACCTATTCATTTTGTATGTGTCCAGGGGGATATGTGCTCTCGGCCGGAACAGAAGAGATGGGCCTGGTAACTAATGGCATGAGCAATTTTGCTCAGAATTCTCCTTGGTCTAATGCGGCGATAGTGGTGGCCACTCAGAAGGAAAAAGATTTTACAGGAAATAATGTTTTGGGAGGAATTGCTTTTCAAAAAGGTATTGAAAAGAAGGCCTACGAATTATCACAACAATTTGCTTCTGGGCGGGAGTTACCGGCCATGCGCCTTTTGGATTTTTTAGAGGGAAAAATAATAGGCGAGGGCCAGGTTAAAACCTCGTCACCTTCTTCTGTTTTTTTAACAGATATTTCCAAAATTTTTCCAAACTTTGTTAATGCACATTTGAAAGAGGCCTTTGTTCAATTTAATAAAGATCTTCCAGGATTTATAGATAAAAGTGCAATACTTATCGCTCCGGAGACGCGGACCTCTTCTCCGGTTACTATCTTGCGGAATAAAGAAACTTTAGTCTCTACAAATATTGCTGGACTCTATCCTTGTGGAGAAGGGGCGGGATATGCCGGCGGCATTACTTCTGCCGCCGTAGATGGGGTTAATGTGGCCAGTTCAATTGTGCAGGCCCATTTACTTGCCGGTAATCAGTTTGTTTAAAAGATCAATTGGTAGTGGAAAGAAGGTGGTGCTTTTTCCTTCTCCGGAAGAGATCTCTTTCATGGTATCAAGATAGCGCAACACAATGGCGTTAGGTTCTTGTCCTAAGATGGCCGCTGCTTCTGCTAACTTCTTTGATGCTTCATACTCACCTTCTGCTGAAATAACTTTTGCTCGTTTATTCCGCTCGGCCTCCGCCTGCTTGGCCATGGCCCGTTGCATTTCAATTGGTAGGTCAATGGCCTTGACTTCGACGGTGGAAACTTTAATTCCCCAAGGCTCGGTCTGTTCATCAATGATTGTTTGCAGGCGATGGTTAATTACATCTCGTTGTGATAGCAGTTGATCTAATTCGAACTGACCGACTACAGAGCGGAGAGTGGTTTGAGCAATTTGTTCGGTAGCGGCCAGATAGTTTTCAATAGCAATTACTGCCTTTTCTGCATTTTCTACTCTGAAATATACAACCCCATTTACTTTTAAGGTAACGTTGTCTTTGGTGATGATATCTTGCGATGGAATATCCATAGTAACTGTTCGCAAATCAATTCGACGCATAACCTCTACGCCGGGAATTAAAATAATAAGTCCTGGGCCTCGCAGGCCAACAAAACGGCCCAAGCGAAAGACGACGGCACGTTCGTACTCTGTAATTATTTTTACAGTGTTAAAAAGTAAGATGAATAAAATAACCAGAAAGAGAATGTATGCAGAAAACATGAAATACCTCCTAAGTATTTGTTCCGATTGTTAAAACAAGTTTGTCTTTATCATGAGCGATTACTTCGCAGGAATCGCCAATATTATATTTTATATCGCTTTGGGCCTTCCAGATTTCGCCAGAAATTTTAACGAGGTAATGATGCATATTGTCGGTGGTGGCCAGATTACTTACGATAATTGCTTTTTGTCCGGCCAATGAGAAAAATTCTCCTTTATTTTTTTTCTTTTTCCCAATGATATCTTTTGCTACAAAAAATCCAATAAGTAGTAAGAAAAAAGCTACACTGGCCACCGAGGAAAAAATTAAGGAACGACTCAGTTCAAGATAAGTATTATCGGAGCGAAATAAAAAGAGAGAGCCAAAAGTTAGTGCGGCCAGGCCGGCCAATGCTAAGATCCCATAACTGGTAACATAAATCTCTAAGATAAACATAACAAAAGATAAAACGATTAGTCCGAGGGCCCCAATATTTAATTGGAGAATTTGAAAACCAATACCGGCCAGTACTAAGAAAATTGCTCCGATACTACCGGCAATAAATCCTCCTGGTGCTTGCATTTCTAGGTAAATCAAGGCGGCACCGATAAGGAATAAAATATAGGCCATACTGGGGTTGGCAAACATATCTAGAATTTTCTGTCCGAGATCCATTTCATATGGAACAAAGGAGGTAGCATCGTCTGCATAGATGTTGTGGGTGATTCCTTTGATGATAATCTTTTGGCCTTGTAGATGTTTGGAGATATCTTTTTCGCTATTAACAATCGCATTGATTAGATTTTTTTCGATAGCTTGATGGGCCTTGAAAGAGGAGGCCTTCTCAACCATTTCGCCAAAAAGTTGTCCATTACGTCCTCGACTTTCCGAGAGGCTTTGCACCAGTGCGATCAAATCGTTAACGGCCTTAGACTTAGCATCTTTTTCTTTGATATCGCCACTCATTTCAATGGGAGTTGCCGCTCCGATATTGGTTCCTTCTGACATGAAAATAAAGTGAGCACCACTAGCGATAATAGCGCCAGCACTAGTGGCGGAGGCCCCTTCGGGAGTAACCCAGACGGCGGTAGGAATATCGCTAGAACCGATTAGAGTTAAAATATCTTTGGTGGTAGAAACTAGTCCGCCGGGAGTGTTGAGTTTTATTAAAACCATTTCAAAGGATTCACGATCGGCCCGCTTGAATCCTTCTTGTAAGTAACTCAAGGTAGCAGGGTTGATAGAAGAGTTAATGGCCAAACTCAAAATCTTTTTTATAATTAAATTTTTGGAAGTAGTGTTACTGGCCGTTGGTTGCGCCGCATTTAGTGTTGGGATAAGGATTGTTACAAGCGTGAAGAGTAAGACTAAAAAGTATCGACAATTCATAATGGCCACCTTATAAAGTTTGGGCCTCATTATCCATTCAAGGAGACAATTTTGCAACAGCAACAGTACAAAATCATCTTGTGTGACTACATTAATCCAAAATCGGATAGCAAATGTCAGTTTATTCAAAATGCCGCAGTGGTACTTAGGCGCAAATCTTCAAATAAATATGTTGTTGACAGTGTGGGAAAGCGAGAAACGGTTTTAAAAAAAATGGCCGGCAAAAAATCTAAAGAAGTGATTGATCGTCGTACAATGATAATGCTTCCGGCTTTTTTAGATTTGCATTTTCATTGGGTACAAGATGAAGTGAGCTTGATGCCTAAAAACGTTTTAATGACCTGGCTGAACCGTTACACCTGGCCTTATGAGCGGAAGTTTGAGAAGGCCGCTTTTGCCAGGAAAGCGGCAAAACTTTTTGCTCAAAAATTATTGGCCGTAGGTACTATGGGAGGAGGCTGTTACGCCTCTATTCATCAGGCCAGTGTGAATTGGGCGATGAAATATTTTGTTGGAGATTTCTTTATTGGCAATGTCCTGATGACGGTTAATTCTCCTTCTTATATCACCCAAACGGCCCAAGCGGCCAAAAAGCTTGTTGCCGGAATGTTAAAAAAGTATAAAGGCCGTTATGTGGTTACTCCTCGTTTTGCAATAACAACTGATCCTGCTACTATGAAAGATGTGGCCGCCCAGGCACGACATTACTCTGCCTTTATCCAGACACATATAAGTGAAAATTATCAAGAGATTGAATACACCAAACATCTATATCAAAACCAAAAGGGATTTTCCAAGGCCTATGACTCTTATGCTAAGATTTATGATCATTGCAATATCTTGACTCCTAAAACTATTTTGGCCCACGCTATTCATGTAGACGAAGAAGAGTTGCGATTATTAAAAAAACGTCGAGTTTCCATCGCACATTGTCCTACATCTAACGCCCCGATTGAGCAAAAGGGATTGGGATCTGGGGTAATGGATTTTTCAAGCTTGGATAGACTTAAAATTCCTTGGGGACTTGCCTCAGATATTGGAGGAGGCCCTTATCTTTCCATGTTCGATGTGATGAGATCTTTCCTAGTACAAAACATGCAAAAAAAAGAGGCCACCGCCATTAAGGCACTATACCGGGCGACATTGGCAAATGCTAAAATTTTGCGAATAGATAAAAAAACAGGTAATTTGGAGCGAGGGAAACAGGCCAATTTTATTCTTATAAAATATCCTTCCAAATCTCGCCCGCAAAAAGCTGAGCAACTTTTGAAAAATATTTTATTGGTTAAAGAGAGTAGGCGGAAAAATTTTATGAATATTGTTTGCGAATCGTACTATCAAGGGTTGAACCTATTTTCTTCGAAACAATAAGCAAACTCATAAGTTTTCCACAATCGTCATGGAATATTATCAACTACTGTTTTTCAGCTGGAGTTTTTTTTGACGATATAGTATGCTTAAAAAAAGGGTGTTCAAGTTACAATTGCCATATGTTAAAGGAGAAGTTATCCCCATGAGATCGTTTCACAATATCGCTAAATTAATTAAAACCAAAAGAGTAGAGCATACGAAGAGATATTCACAGTCAGAATTATCTCTTATCTTAGGATATAAAAATGGCCAATTTATTAGCAACGTTGAAAGGGGTCTGTGTAGTATTCCGCTGAAGATGTTGAGTACTGTTGCTTCTGTTCTTGATATTACTCACGAAGAGATTAAGGCCGCTGTTTTGCGAGATTTTGAGGAGACGGTAACCAACTATATAAATACAGACTTTTCCAAAGAAGAGATTGCCGCCGGAGAGGATGAGTAAAAGTTTAAACAGATACTGCTTTCGACTATAGATTTTTGACCTTTTTATAATCTTCTAATGTTCCAACGCTTTCTTCCGTGTCATCTTTGAACGTTCCATTTTTTTGAGTGGGTAGACGATGTGGATCGGTGAAACGCTCAGCGAGAGAGTCTTCAGAAAAGTGAGAGATTACTTGGCCATGTTCCTTGGCATAGGTGTCAATAAAAGGGTGAGCACCATTTCGCTTATCCAGTAATTTTTTTGTGCTGTAATTAATCTCTTTATCAAAATTATAAAGTTGTTCCCTGGCAGATTGTAGGTGCTTTTCTAGTTTGATTTTTTGGGCCTTGTCGGCCCGAAAATACATTTCAAAAAATTTTTTGCGAGCGTTTATATGTTGCTCTAGTAAAAAATCATATTTGCGCGCTAATCCTTCAACGTTATTTGTCTCCGAGGCACCATTTCCTCCATTTCGCTGATTTGCTCCTTGAGGACGGCCATTTTTATTACTGTCATTTTGGCCGTTGTTGGTTACATGACTGCGATTAGGGGCATTAGAGTGAAAGCTTTTTCGTGAATCATTATGGCGGCCGTTTTTATTTCGGCGATGATGGGAGTTATTTTTTTTGTTAAACATGGCAATACCCGACCCCTGTAGTCTGTCTAGTTAACGCAGACGCTATCTCGATAATTCATCATTGTAAATTATCCCAATTCAAAAGTATAATAGTAAAAAATATTGATTAGTACTTCAAATGGAGTGACTGATATGATACGACGGCCTTTTCACCTTCTTTTTCCCATTTTGATTTTATTGTTTGATCCCATTTTTAAAATTTACATCTATTCTTTTGTGTATAAGCGTTCGGTGGCCACAGTGATTGATGCTCATACCGCTAGTCCGGAATTACTTTTTATTTTCTTTTTAGTTGGGCCGTTGGCCGCATTTGCGCTATACATGACTAGATGGTGGACGCCGCTGGCCTACTTTCCGTTGACCGCTGCACAGTTTTATTATTATTTGACAGTAATGAAAGAGGCCAAAATAGCAGGTGATTCTCAATCGCTGATATTTTGGGGAATACTTTTGACATTATTGGCCATTTGTATGATTTTGGCCATGTTGCCAAAAACCTTTCTTCTTTATTACAATCCCCATCTGCGCTGGTGGGAACATCACGAGCGTTTCCAGGTGGTAATGGATTGTACCGTGAACAACTCTTTTTCTGGAAAGATTGAAAATATCTCAGAAGGTGGAGTCTTTTTAACGGTCTCAGAGTCGGCGCCAGTAGATGAGATTTTAAAACTAAAGTTTAACGGCAAGGAAGAGGCAATCAAAGTCAGCGGAAAAATTGTTTATCGCTTTGTTGGAGATAAAAATCGAGTCGGTTATGGTGTTCAGTTTATTGATGTTGATCCAACTCTTAAACAATCATTGCGAGAGGTAATCAAAGAACTTAAAAAACAAAACTATGATTTGGCCAGGTAGAAAAATAAAACTTGTTCAAAAGTAGATTCCAAGGTCCAAGGCCATTGATAGCCAAGACATAACTATGCCATAATCTTTTTCACCAAACATAGAGGCCAGGTTATAGCTAAATTTGGCGCCAAAATGGTAAGTTCCAGAGAACCGTTTGTAGATAATGTAGTCGGTTTTAAGTCCAGGCCCCCAGTAGGGAGTATGAGTTTGAGCATCAGAAAAATAGTGGCCGGCCAGAAAGGCCGAAACATTTTCAAAAATATTGTTAGAGTTAAGAACTGTTTGAACAAGCTTAAAACGATGAGTTAATCCAATACCAGCAGAGAAAAGTAGATCGGATCGATTTGGATCAGTAAAAGAGGTAGAGAGGGTGGCCAGATTTACTAGCGAAACAGCGGCAAAAAGTTCACGCTGTCCAACTTCTTGCTTGGTGGAGTGGGAAATTTCAAAACTCAAAAAATTTGTTAGGGAGAGAGGGTTGTGATTTCCATGCAGTGATATTGAGTAGCGATATTGGTCGGCGCTAGTATCGTAGAGGGCCTCATATCCCCCATCATTGTTGGCGGATTCTGAGATAACAGCATCATCTCGTTCAATATGTTCTTGTGTTGTTTTTTTGATCGAGCGAGAAAGAATATTTTTAGGGTTATTAGAGCTATAATCTTGGGCCAAGATAGTGGTATTAAGTATGGCCATGATTAGGACAATTATAAAGGAAATTAACGGATATCGGGATAGTTGGGAAAGTATAGCGCTCATAGGTTATCCTTTTCCTTTTCTATTTCTAAAAGTGCTAACTCTTCAAAGTTTTTTCCCGGCATATCATCCATGCCCATTTCTTCGGCCAGCATAATTTTATTTTTTAGATGCAAAAATTTATTTTGCACAAAGTTTATTTGTGAGGAGGTGTGGTTGTCTAGAGCATGCTTGAAGTCTAAAAAAATGGCCTTGCCATTCATGTAGCTATCGAGGGCCTCATCAACCAGTTTGCTGTCATTTTCAATGGACGCCGCCAGAATTTTTATCTGATCCTGATAATTTAAAACTTTACGATAGTATTGACGAGTTAAAGAGGAGGTTTGAACCTTGGACTGTTGCAATCTTTTTTCCGCAATATCTTTTTGCACTTTGGCAGTTTGTTGTAAGCGCCTATTTAAGAAACCATTAACCCCCCATAGAGTCCAGGTGGCATTTACCGCGGCCACCAGGTCGAGACTATTGTTTCCCAACGTTCCACCGGTAGAGTACTTGGTAGAATTTATCCCCGTTCCTGCAACGTGAGAATATCCTCCCAGATTTAAGGAAAATTTGGGAAGAGGCATGTTATCTTTAAGGGCGATTTTATAGGCCCGAGACGAGATTTCCAGTTCGGTAGCAGCATCTAGGATGGAACTATTTTTCTCTAGGGCATATTGTAAAAGCTCAGAAAATTGATCATCTAAAGTTAGATAGGCCAATGTTTCTTTCAGTGTATAACGAGTTCCGATATCATTATTTAGCAGATTCGAGATCTCTTCATCGGCAATTTCTACATTTATTCGGGCCTGCTGATAAGATTGTTGAGCACGTAAATATTCGGAGCGCGCTTGATGATACTCCTCAATGCGCACTTTTTTTAATTCAACTTTTTGACGGTTAAGCTTGTATATAAAGGCCGCTTGGCGTAAATTTTCTTGCCATATTTTTTCTATTTCATGGATTTGCCATAGATTAAAAAAAGCGATGATCATTTGATGGCGAAAGGCCCTGCGATCTTCAATTATACTATCTTTGCCGCGTTTGTAGGTTGTTTTGCTATTCAGGTAGGTCAGATAGTCTTTACCCCAATTGAAAACGGTATAATTATCAAATCCAATTCCCAGGTAACCCCCTGGATCAGAAGGTTGAGTTTCCCAGCGAGATAGATCAATAATGGGATGAGGGCCAGAGCTAAGATCAATTTTAAGACGTGGATACCAGAAGGAGTCATGGGCATTATCCATACTGATTTCCAAAAGAGAGCTTTGATATTCTCTTATAGTTTGGTCGAAGTTCTGTCTTAGTCCGGTCTCAATCATCTCGCGTAGTAAAATTGGCCGATAAGTTACTTCAAAATCACTGTCGCGCATTTTTTGTAGAACATCGTCTGAACGATCATGGCGTAGTTGTGCACTTTGTTCGTAGATGCTCTCCAGTGATTGTTGAGCATCCGTCTTAAAAAATAGCAAAAATAGTAGAAATGATTTTATTAATTTGTTCCGCATAACTAAGAAAAGTATAGGTGGAGCTTTGAGGGTTGGCAATCCTTATAGTTTTAGGCCTGGACAACCACTTTTAAGTATCGTTTTTGTCAAAAGTTCGATGCGATTAGTAGTATAGCTATATTCCCGTTGGAGAGAGTCATGGCTTAGTGCCGTTCGATTTTTTAGCGATTTTCTATTAGGAGAGATAGTTTTTTCTATACTTTTATTACGGTTAATTAATGCCCAGATTTTCTGTTTATGTTCAATTTTAAGCTCTCTAACTTTTAATAAATTTTGACACCGAGTACTTATGGAGGAATCCGTAATATCTGAACCCATTAGTTGCTCAATTGCTAGTGCCGGCCAGGAAGTTAGCAGGAGCAGGATGGCAACGGTGGCCAACTGGCGCGATGAAGTGATCCGTCTGCTATTTTTTACTGTTTTAAGGGCACTTTTTTTCTCTAACATTTACTTAAATGGTACCATAAGTTGAAAAAAATGTGCTACATTGTCCAAAATTACCCAGCTATAAATCGAGGATTTTAATTTGATATGTCTCATAACGATGTTTTGATTTTAATTCCGGCCCGTTTTGCCTCTTCGCGCTTTCCCGGTAAGCCACTGCATGAGATTCGTGGCAAAAGCATGATCCAGCGAGTCTATGAAAACTGTCTTGATTCAAAAGCTCAAGTTTTCGTGGTTACCGATGATGACAAAATTGAAAATCATGTGAAAAATTTTGGGGGAGCGGTAGTACGGATAGATGATGACGTTAGTTCTGGAAGCGAGCGTATCTATTTGGCGTATCAACGTTATTTTGCCGACAAGAATTTTTCACTGGTTGTTAACGTTCAAGGTGATGAACCACTGCTAACAGGAGCAGAACTGGCCAAGCTCTTTGCCTTTCAGAAAAAATCTTCTTTTGCGATTTGTACTATGGTTAAGAGGCAGTATGGTTTTTCTGATGATTTTCATTCTCCGGATCGCGTTAAGGCCATCTATTTTGAACGATCTGGAAGTTGTGCTTATTTTTCTAGGGCCCCTATTCCTTATTCTCGTCTTGTTGATTTGGCCATTGCTGAAGAGCAGTGGTTTTTACACATCGGCGTTTATGCTTATCGGCCAGAGAGCTTGGCCAAATTTTATTCGGCCAATCCCTCGTATTACGAGCACCATGAAAAACTAGAGCAATTGCGGGCCTTGGATGTTGGCCTATCCATAGGTGCTATTGAAACAAAATTAAATTTGATAGGAGTCGATTCTCCGGCAGATATAAAAAAAGTGGAGGGAGTTCTTTGTGAGCAAGAAAAATAACAAGAAATTTATCTTTATCACTGGAGGAGTGGCCAGCTCACTAGGCAAAGGACTGGCCGCGGCCAGTATTGCGGCATTGCTAGAACGACGAGGCATAAAGATTAATTTACTAAAAATGGACCCATATATTAACGTTGATCCCGGAACGATGAGTCCCATTCAGCATGGAGAAGTTTTTGTGACCGATGACGGAGCAGAGACTGATTTAGATTTGGGCCACTATGAGCGTTTTACCTCATTAACGCTTTCTCGTGATAGTAATTTTACTACTGGCAAAGTTTATCTGCGGGTTATTGAAAATGAGCGGGAAGGAAAATATTTAGGCAAAACGGTACAAGTTGTACCCCATATTACCGATGAAATTAAGCGGCGTATTCACTTGGCCGCAGAGAATGCTGATTTGCTAATTGGAGAAATTGGAGGGACGGTTGGGGATATTGAATCCTTGCCGTTTTTAGAGGCCATTCGACAGCTCTCCACTGATGTAGGATCTGGGAATGTTCTTTTCATTCATTTGGTTTTATTGCCATACATTGCAGTGGCCGGAGAAGTTAAAACGAAGCCCGCTCAACACTCGGTTAAAGAGTTGCGCTCGTTGGGCCTTTTTCCGCAAATGATTATTTGTCGTTCAGATCGTGACCTAGATGCCTCCGTTTTAGAAAAGCTTTCACTTTTTTGCAATGTTCCTAAAGATCATGTTTTTCACTCCATTGATGTTGATTCGATTTATAAGGTTCCACTTTCTTTTCATAAGCAAGGTTTAGATGAAAAGATTGCGGAGCTTTTGGGGATTTGGACTGGGCGACCGAATATCTCTGATTTGGAACAGGTAATTTTTAATGTCGAAAATCCCGTTGCTACAGTTAGAATTGGGATCGTAGGAAAATATACCGATTTAATTGAATCATATAAATCGCTAGATGAGGCCCTTAAGCATGGGGCCATTGCCAATAGGGTGAAACTTGATTTGATCTATATCGATGCTGAAAAAATTGAAGAGTTGTCTGAGGATGCGATCAACAAAGTATTTGCCAACGTTAATGGAATTTTAATTCCAGGAGGTTTTGGCAAGAGGGGAGTGGAAGGAAAAATTCGTGCAATCGAACATGCTCGAACCCACAAAGTTCCCTTCTTTGGAATTTGTCTCGGATTGCAGTTGGCCATTGTTGAATTTGCTCGCAATGTTGTTGGCATTAAGGATGCGACTTCCGAGGAATTTGAAAGTCCCGGAACATTTGTTATCCACTATATGGCCGGTCAAAGTCGAGATGGTAGCAAGGGGGGGAGTATGCGCTTGGGGGCCTATGAATGTAGTTTGGCCAACAACTCCCTGGCATGCGAAATTTATCATGATCTAAAAATTTCGGAGCGTCATCGTCATCGTCTAGAAGTTAATAACGACTACATTGAAAAATTGCAGAGCGCAGGAATGGTTATCTCTGGGAAAAATGATAAATTGGGATTGGTCGAAGTGATAGAGTTAAAAGAACACCCCTATTTTATTGCCTGCCAATATCATCCAGAATTTAAGTCACGTCCTTATTCACCTCACCCGTTATTTAGAACTTTTATTAGTGCTGCCTATGCGATGGCCTCCAGGAAAAAAGCGTGAAAAGGAAATTGGATTTTTACATTGGCCCTTGTGTGTTGGAGTCTGAGCAACTGGCCTTGCTTATTGCTAATAGAATAAAGAAAGAGTTGGCCCATTTAGAAAAAAAAATAACGATTACCTTCAAAGGGAGTTTTGATAAGGCCAATCGCACTTCGATCAATTCTAAGCGTGGGCCAGGAATAGATGAAGGACTAAAAATTTTAGAAAGAGTAAAAAATGATTTTTCCCTTCCAGTGGTAACTGATTTTCATCATCCTGAGCAGGCAATGGCCGTGGCCTCGGTTGTTGATGTTCTGCAAATTCCAGCTTTTTTGTCTCGACAGACTGATATGATCGTGGCCGGAGGGGCGGCGGCCGCTAAATATGGCCGAGAACTTAAGATAAAGAAGGGGCAGTTTTTGGCACCCCATGATGCCAAAAATATTGTGGAGAAAGCGCAAAGTTTTTTACCCCTCTCTAAAATTATTTTAACCGAACGGGGAGTATCTTTTGGTTATAATAATCTTATAGTCGATATGTCCTCTTTTCAAATTATGAAAAGTTTTGGTGTGCGCGCAGTGTACGATGCCACTCACTCTATTCAGATGCCTGGTGGCAATGGTTGCTATACTGGTGGAAAGCGCGATCAATTGCAGGTTTTAGCGCAAGCAGCAGTGGCCGCCGGTGCCGATGGAGTTTTTATCGAGACACATCCAGATCCGGCCAATGCTTTTTCTGATTCAGCAACTTGCTTACACTTAGATAGTGTGCGGCCACTAGTGGAGAAATTACTTTCCATTTACGAAGTATTATAGTGGTTGGCGAGGAAATGGTGAGCACAATGACAAAAGAGAAAGAAAAAGTGAGAGATTTGAAGAAAGTCTCTTTGAAATTTTCAAAGGCCTTGAAGCATATCAAAGTGTTGCTGTTTGATGTTGATGGTGTGTTGACTAATGGACTTATCTATTATGATGGTGCGGAGGTTGGCTTTAATCGCTATTTCCATGCCCATGATGGATACGGTATTAAGATGATGCGAGAAGCGGGCCTACGGGTTGGAATTGTCTCGGGTGGCCATAGCGTTGGCCTTTTGAAGCGAGCAGAATATTTAAAGCTAGATTACTGTTTTACGGGAAACGAAGACAAACGAGTGGCCTTTTTGCAAGTGATGAAAGATGGCTTCGCTCCAGAGCAGATTTTGTATTTTGGCGATGAAATTTTCGATATTCCGCTAATGAAGAAGGCCGGCTTTTCTGCCACTACTCCGCAGGCACCACTAGAAGTAAAAGAAGTTGCTGACTATGTTACAGAAAAAAATGGAGGAGAGGGGGCCGCGCGAGAGGTCATTGATCTTTTGCGATATGCACAAAAAATTACTCCCCAGATTTTAGATTTTTCTTCGTGAGCTTATAGGGGTAGATATGAGCGAGCAGTTGGATAAGTTAAAAGAGCTATTAGATCAAGAGTATAATTGGCCGGCGGAATATAAATTTAAATTTATTTTACCTCACTGCAAACTTTCTGAACTAATTGCCATCATCGGCGAAGAGGGGATTAGCTGTCGCTTATCTGGAAATGGAAAATATGTTAGCGTGACATTAGTTCGTCAGCTGCTTTCTGGAGGAGAGGTGGTGATGATTTATAAGAGTGTTCAGAAAATCGAAGGTATTTTAACTTTTTAATTGTTCTAATCTCTCATGGGAATAGGATCATAGTCTATGAGTATTATTAATTCTCAATTGCCATATAAAAAGGCGTTGGTCATTGGAGGTGGCGCTTTTGGAACCTCTATTGCTGCTGTTTTGGCCAATAAGTTTGAAGAAGTTATTATTAAAGTGCGCGATGAGAATTTGTGTACCAGTATAAATCAGAATAGAGAAAATCAAAAATATCTACCGGGGAAAAAGTTGTCAGAAAATTTGCGTGCGGCAACGAAGTGGAGTGAACTTTTGCCTGAATTTCGAGAACAGGTGGAGATAATAATTTTTGCTCTACCAACAACGGCAATTACTGAATTTCTTTATGATAATTTTTTTGAACTAGGAAAGTTTCTTGAAAAAGGAATTCCAATTGTTTCTTTGGCCAAAGGCATTGATCCTGCGACGTTAGAATTTCCTGATGATCTTTATTTTAATTATTTTCCAGAATATAGTGATCAATTTCTTTTTTTATCTGGGCCTTCTTTTGCTAATGAAATTATGGATGAACATATAACCGTGGTCTCTTTGGCCGGCCGCTCAAAGCGAGATTTGGAAAAAGTTGCAGATATGTTGCATACCAACTATTTTAAAGTGTTGACCAGTTATGATGTAAAAGGTGTCTTGTTGGGAGGGGCCTTAAAAAATGTTTTGGCCATTGCCGCGGGTATTATTCAAGGCCTTGGTTATAACCACAATACTCGCGCTGCAATGCTAACTCGTGGGATTGCGGAGATGTTACGCTTTGGAAAAGTATTTAATGCGCGGCCAGAAACTTTTTATGGCCTTAGTGGAATGGGAGATTTGATTTTATCTACCACCGGTGATTTGAGTAGAAATAAAAAATTTGGAATAGAGATTGCCAAAGGAAGAACGGCGCAACAAATCTTAAACGAGGATGGATATTTGGTAGAAGGCCATAAAACTGCTAAGGCCGCCTATTATATATCAGAAAAGTATGATGTGCGCGCCCAGATTTTTACTGGAACCTATCGCACTTTATATGAGCACGAAGATCCGCGCGCGGTAATTGCTCAAATTATGCAGTCACCATCTAAATTTGAATTTTAATCGACACTGATGGCGACAGAAACATCTTCTTCTTCCATGTTATCCCAAACGGAGTAAAACTTGTGTGAGGTATACTCAAATTGATTCATGCCTCCGAGGATGTCGAAGATGGAATTTACCATTGCGTTTTGGAGGGCGCGAGAAGCGGAGACGCGACGTGTTTGGTTGAATATTCCAAAATATTCTAGCCCTGAATTGGTGTTGAGTGCCCCGGCCAAAGTAGAGGTGTGATGAAGAGTTCCCGTTTTGGCCACCATCGTATCGCTGATTTTTTTTCCAATAAAGCGGTTGCGAAAAGTGCCGCCATCACTACCGGGCACGGCCATAACGTCTTGTAGTTCGAGTTGATGTTTTTGTACCTCGTCATGAAGACTGGCAAGTACATTGAGAGTTGCTGCACAGGTGGAATAATTATCAAAGCGGGCACCATCATCTCGACTGTCTAGGCCAGAACCGGTGGACAGTAAGGCCACATCGCTATCAATGGCCAGTGTTTGTAATAACATTTCGGTCATGGCCTCTTGTCCTCCAACAAAGTCGAAAATTGTATCGGCAATAAAATTATCAGAAACGACGTTCATTTCTTTTAGGTAGATATATAGAGGAGGCGATTTTAAAGTATACATTTGAGTGGAAGGTGAGAGTTCAAAGGGGACAGTTTCTGAATAGAGAATCGAGCGCACGGTAAGGCGAACATTTTTTTCCCAGCGCGCCAAGCGGTCGGGCCCAGAAAAAGCATTCAAAGCACGTTGATAATTGCGTCGCCAAGTATTGCCCCAATTTTTAGTATTAAGCATTTTCTGTAAGTGCCACTTGGTTTGGGAATTAGCTTTTTTAGTTTCATAGATAAAAAATGATTTAGAAAAAGAAAGTTGATCTATATCATAAATTCCTAGTCTATTAAGTTCGGAAACAATAAATTGCAATTTTAATCCATCAACGTAGGGGTCGCTGCCTCCGGTAATATGTACTTTCCCTCCATCAATATATATTTGGCCTTCGAATTGGTAGTGGGGGCCAAGTTTTTGGACGGCAAGCAAAGTAGTATAAATTTTCGATACTGAGGCCAGGCGAATTTTTATATCAGAGTTAACGCCTGAGATGTCTTCATCCTCCCCCATATAACAGTAGGCCTGCTCCGAGGTCGGAGTAATCTGCCATTTTTTTAACATGCGCTCCCAGACGTTGTCAGCGGCCAGAAGTTGGCCGCTGGAAAACGTAAGCAGCGCGAGAAAGAAAAAGGCATAGCGCAAAAAGTTTTTTAATCGTTGGTTCATACACTTACTTGGCAAAAGTTGCTAACAAAGGCATACAAGAACAAGTGCTTAATTCCAATCGCTATCAGTATCGGAAATTGGCCTGCTAGGGCCCGATCCACCGCTACTTTGTGAGGTGTTGCGCTCACCATTTCTAATGTAATCATCGCAAGAACTGGCATGAATTACCATGTAACTTGGCACTAGTTCATCCGCTTTCCCGGCCACTTTGAGGGATTCTGGATGACGGTATTGACAGACAACACCAGCATCAGCAAAGAATACCCCGTGCAGATTTTTTTCATTAACTTTATAGATATTGGATGAGGAGCCAAAGAAAAATCCAGTTCCGGAATATGTAACAGGATTTGGATAGGTGTCTAAAATATAAGTTCCTTGTTCTAAAATTTCGGAAGAGGAAACTCCTAAAGCGCGTACGCTGTCCGCATCGGCCTTTTGTCCATCAATACGGACTCCATTTTTTGTTAAAATATATTCCCATGATCGTTGTTTGACTGGATACAATTCTTTAAGGGCCGCCTCGCTGTATAGGTTAGTTTCTTTGGCGTAGATTTTAATTACAGGGGTTCCGACCTCTAAGATTTGTCGTAAGAATGCAATCGTTTGATTGTCAGTACGCGAACAACCATGACTTCTAGGATCACTAAAGACGTTTACAAAAAAACCTTTGGTTTTGTTAATAAACCCCTTACTCTCTTCTCCCCAGCCGATAGTTCCATGCATCCATTGACTCATTGGGTTTGGCGCCATTAGAGCAGTATACCAACCAAAGGCCCCGCGCATTCCAGAAGATTGTCCGGCACGTAGATAGGATGAACTCAACCAGCTAGAGATTCCGCTCCCTTTGGCCGGAGGATACGCTTTAGGAAGAGAAGGATCGTACCAAGATGGATAGTTTCCAGCTTGATCTTGATAGAATTTTTTCCACTCACGAATGTAATAGCTTCCTAAAAAAGTTCGTCGTTCTGGGTCATCCTCTCCTGCTGCAATTGTCGCTTCTAGTACTAATTTATTCTCAAGACAACTACCATCTGGGCAGGTGCGTTCATAAACGCGTAATCGCTCAGTCGCAATATTCTGGATGATGATATAGCGACTGCTAGTATTAGCACCACCGGATGGTTTACTTTCTAAGTATTTGTAACTGACGTAGTAGTGATCAGATACTGCAATTTTTTCTGCACTGGCCACAATTTCCACTTCCACAAATTCTTTTGCTAGCGAAGAGCTATTGTTTACAACGGATACTTTGTCTCCTTTATGTAGACGGCCTAGAATATTGCTTTCAACAATTTCGTCGGAAGAGCGCACATATAATGTTTCGGTGACAATATAAAAAGTTTTTCCTACTACCGCACTGGCGCGATCGACAAGGTCTCCAGACATCACTTCTTCATCAGGATCTCCAGTATGAGGATAATTATTTTTTGCGCTGTTACCGCAAGCAGAAAGTAGCAGCAAAGTGGTAAGAAGCATGGCCAATTTTGCTAGTGAAATTTTGGAAAACATAAATACTCCTTTGTTTTTTAGCGAAGATCATCGTTTTAAGCTTCAGTTAAACATTTTACACAAAAGATAGCATGTTGATGGCGCTATGCAGCATTCTTTTTTGCGCTATGTGTAAAAGTTACAAGAGAGTTACAAATTTTCGTCACTAGCTGGCCGAGATATGCATATGTATTCAATGATTATGTGTTGTAAAATCAAATAGTTGTCTGTGTAATGATGTTTATAATGGTAAAACTTACAAGGCTGGCAATAAGATATTTTGCACTGCGCAATACAGTGCTATTATCGAAATGAGAATATTTGGATTTACTAAGGAGAGTTACAATGCATAGAGCATTTATAAAAACAGTAGCAATACCGATACTTTTTTTGGCGCTTAGTGGAGCGCTTTCTGCTCGCGAGACAACTCACGATAAATCTATGTATACTATAAATCCTAAGGCCAAAATTAGTGGGCCAATTTTACAAGAAAATGGAAGAGAAAAATTTAATTCAGAAATTTTCAAAATCATTATAAAGGAGGCACACCAGCGTGCCGCTAAATATCTAGAGAGTAAGAATCCTCACGCCTACTGGAGTTTTTTAACTTTGGCCTTAACCGTGCCTTTTCATGAAAGTGATATCAATCATTTTCGCGAGGTAGATAATAAAAAAGGTCTATGTATTGAAACGGCAAATAATGGCGTGAGAGTGCAAAAAAGGGCCGGGGCACGCGGTCTGCGGGTATTTAAAAAATATTTTAAAGCAGCACCAGTTAGTTTTGTCCCTAACTGTGGAGAGCTATCAAGAGACGATACTTTGACACAGCTGATTCATGGGCCTGATGCGGCGGACGTGGGCATTATGCAGGTCAATCTTGTTTGGAATGAGAAACCATTTGCTGCTCCAGGACATTACAAAGGAGTGCAAAGCACTATTGCGTTTGGCCAAGATATGTTGATGGAGGCCTATGATGAACTCTTCCGAAATAAGAAAAAATATTGGTGTTTGACGATGGGAAAAAGTAAGCAGTTTTCTTATGACTATTTAATTAGAGGAACTTGGGCGGGAAGATATAACGGTGGGCATGTTTCTGGTAGTTGTCGCTTTGCCAATAGCAAATCTCCCTATGCTGGAAATGACAAACATTTTAAACTCTATTTTGATAAGATTCTTAATTATCAAAATAGTGGTGTCTATAAAATGGGAGAGCGTGAGATGGCGGCATTTGCCGAGATTATTGAAAATCATAGAAATGGCACTAATAAGACAGAAAAAATTAAACCATACATTGAGTAATACATATTATGTATAAAATAGTGTTATCCTTAGTAGTCATTGCGGTTGTTGTAGTGTTTGTTTTTAGAGAATGGACTTCTGATCGTTTTGTAGATAATAATTCTTCGCAGATAGTTGAGCGGCCTCAAAGTCGGCCTACTACTGGGCCGGGGGCAGATAGAATTAATGAAAATATTAAGTCGTCTGCTGCAAATGCCCAAGAAAAACAAGACGAAGCTTTTGACTATGATTTGGCCGGCCATGTACGTAAGGAAATTTCTTCTAATAAAATTTGGCCTTTAGTAACTGATTACTCTGTTACTGACGAGGAAATTATCACAAAGCATCAGGATCGGATGGGTGAGTTGGTGGGATATAACCAGAAGTTGGCAGCAAACTTATCACAATGTTTAGAGTTGGATTATTGCGGAATGACTTCATTCCCAAACAGTGCTTACTTTGATCCTGATAATACTCCTGGCCACGTATTGATGGCCCGAGCTCTTGCGCTACTTAAGATGGCGGCATCCAAAGATGCTTCTTTGCTGCAGGCGATAGAGCAAGAACAATTTTTTAGCTACCTTTCAAGTACAAATGCGGAGGTTCGGTCAAACTCCCTGGAAATTTTAGTCAAGCTACAAGAGAGCAGCAGTAGTGGCAATGAAATTTACGAACGGTCGTTAAAGAGTGCTAAGAACTTTAGTGGAAAATCTCGGACAGATTTTTATGCAATTTTAAATGCACCATCACAGCATGATCGGATGCGACGAGAGGAGTATCTTCTGTCGATTAAAAAGAGTATGAGTGGTGATGATTTTTATGGATCTATTTCATTATTAGAGAACTTGGATCGAATTGGATTATCTGAAAAAGAACTTATAGAGGTGACCCTTCCCCTTTGTCGGATTAAAACAAATGATGGGGACAGTGAAGACGGAAATTGGTCTACAATCAACAACATCTTAACTAAACGGCTTGGTAAAAAATTTAATTATTGTGACTAGAATTGATAATTATAATTATTATTATTCATGTTTTTTCTTATAGTCTTCAATAGAGGCCAATAGGAATTTGGCGCTTTGGGATTGTGGGCCCATCTTTTTGGCGATTTTTTGATAATCGCGAATATTGTCCTCGTTTAAAAACAAAGATATTGATTTGGCAATAGTCAGTCCAGCAAAATGGCCACCGGTCAAAAGATTCTTTTTTAGATAATCATTGATGATCTGTCCATGTTCGCTATTTTTGTAACGAACCAACTCATTCATGGCCATGTCTGTTAAATTTGCATCATGATAGTCTAAGACATGATTTAAAATGGCATAGAGGTTGGCCTCGGAAGTTGGTTGCGTGGCCAAAATAAGTAGTGCTTCTTCTTTTATGTATCCATCGGGAGTGGAGAGGTAGTGTCTGGCCATAGTGGAGATGGATTCATCTGTCAGTTTACTTGTCTCAATTTTTTGATACAAAGAGTGCAATTCAGCTTTGATGGCCTGCCCAATGGCCATTCCATATTCACGAGGATCGGTGCTGGGAAAATTGCAGTTATCTACTTCATAGCACGCCTCTAGTTGTACGAGTGCTTGCTTGGAAGAGGCCACTATGGCCGGGATTGTTGAATCAATATCGTTATCGCCGGGCCTATCAGCTTTTGTTGTAGAGGTGGAAATAGAGGCAAGATCTCGTACGGTTTTATTTTTATTAGTACTTTTTTCCCCATCTTCTTGGTTGATAGCTGTTATTTTAATCATTAACACGGCCGTCGCAAGAGCAATGGTTGCAATAAAAAAACGAAATAGCGTCATATCGATCTCCGGTTATAGTTCTCTCACATCACTTTTTTTAAGCCATCCTGTTTCACCATTTTTATCCAGTTTAACTTGATACATATTTTCTGTTTCATCAATAATGGTGAAGTGGTTGGTGAATATTTTCCCCCAGACGGCCGTCGGCAGGCGGGCACAAGAACTGGCCGGACACGACAGCATATAACGATACCAGATAGATGTTTTCAAGGCCCCTCGTTTTGTCTCAGTATTTTCATCAGGGGAGATAGAAGAAGAGGCACTAAATGGAATCATACTTATCTGAGGAAAGATTGTTCCCGCATAAATGTATCCAGTGCTGCCCTCGTCTTCGACATAAAAGTAGATACTATTTTGTGGCCCTCGAGTAACGACTTTATTTACAGTGAAGTCATGGCCGCTAGGGAGGGTATCAATAAGTTCTCCCCCAATGGAAGCATAAAGTTTTGTTTCAAGCAAAGTTGTGGCCAGAAGCTCACCGCTTCTGGCCACAACTTTACTATTGGGGATACTATTGGTTTGTTGAGACCAGTTGGCAGCATCTTCGCTATTGCCTGCATAGATATATCCGAGATTTTTATTGTATTTTACATAGTAGTAGCGATCTTGCAATTGATAGTTTCGTACGATGCTATCTAGAACTTGAACGATGGTGCCTGCGGGAATGGTTGTTACCATTTCTCCGGCGGCCGTTGCTCGTAAATTAATACTTTTGTTGAGTTTGATGGCCGACCCTACAGTGGCAAGAGAGTTTATTTCTTTGGTGCAAAGATCGTGAAGATCATAATCAATAAAAGGGTAGCGAGAGGCAAAATCCTCGGGCATAGTGTGAGTACTGGTGTCGAACTTATGGCCTATAAATTCTTCCATGCACACAAGATTTTTTTGTTCAGAAAGGCAGTGAAATTTATCTGCAGCAAAGGCACAGTAGTGTCCTTCTGCTGTTTGGTAGAAACGATTACTTTGAGGTGTACTATCTTCTTCTTCAGGAGGAGTTACTTCTCCAGGCAGTTCGCAGTTTTCATTCATTTCCGCGATACAGACAACATCAATCGGGGCCCTGGCCTCCGTATCGGTGATGTAGTTCTCCCATGCTTTAGAGGTATACTTTTCTAGAAATTGTCTATCGTGTGAGGCATAAGTATCGTTGGGATTTGCCCAGCGACATATTTTTGCCGGGCCACCGTTATAAGCACTCCAGGCGGAACGAGTGCGTGCCTTGTAGTTGTCTGGCCGGCCAACACATGATTTAGAAGGTGCCACTTGCCAGGCAGAAAAATACTCCTCTAAAGAATAGATCATGTTAGAGACTAGTCCAGAGGCCGTTCCATTGTTAATTGCCAGAAAGTGCCAACGATCATCAACTTGCATTAACCCATGGCCATGACCGACATCCCCTCGCATGAACTTTAACTTACGATCAGAGGCCAATCTATAATGACTCCAAAGACTTTCTTGGTGGGCAACGGCAAAAATAGCATGTGTCCAAGCGGCCAGCTCTTCATTGCTAACATTTGGTTTGCGCTTAGTAAGGTAATATTGGGCAACATCGCGGATTACGGTGTACAAATTATTCATGTAGCGGGCCGTTTCTGTAGTGGTATTTACTAATTCTGAAAATTCCATTCCTGGGTAAGTCTTGGCAATATAGCTTAGATCCATAAAAGTGGAAGCATCACAAGCATATGGCGCTCGACCAAACACCCAACTTCCAGATACTCGTTCATTACAACGCCAAAAATCTGGCGTGTTCTCTTTGGCCTGGCCGGCCGGATTATAAGAAATAGCGATTAGAATGGCGATTAAAAGAGAACTGGTAGTTATGGATCTTAGTTTCATGCAATCCCCTCCTTGGGCAGGCATCGATTCTGGAATCACTCCAAAGTCATTCGGAAAGGTTAAAGTGAAAGATTAATTATTTTATGCCTGATTTTTCTGGCGCCCAAGAAGCAGCAATTTTTGCCCGTCAGCGAGAAGATGAGAGGAGGGAAAGTTATCAGGTAATTAGGTAAGATGGTGTGTGGATATTTGAATTGTTAGAAAACAAATCCAACGCCAATGGTAAAGGTTAAATTACTATACTCTAATTTGCTTGGGTTGGTTAGATAGAGGTTTTCTTTTCCTTGCATTCCTCGAACTGCCAAATTGGTTTGCAGTGGACTGTTGTAATCTAAGGAGGCAAAGGACATTACATGTTTAGGTCCATCAATTAGGCGAATACCGAGTGAGGATTGAATTACTTTGGCCTCCTCCGTATAGGTAACAAGGAAGGCCTCTTTCTCATTGGCCGGGCGAGCATAGGTAAGTTCATAGTCTGATTTATTGATCAAATATTGTGCACCTATGTAAGGCTGAATTTTTATATTAAAGCCTTCCATATTAAGATTTAAGCTCAGTCCTGCCGCATAATATTCGCCAGAGATTTTGCTGTCGTAGGATATTTTAGTAGAGCTTTTTTCCGTGACTTCATTTCTGCCATTGGCCATACCAACGCGTCCGGTGGCCGTTACCGAGACATATTGCTCAGCAAAGAGTTCTTTGCCGATACCGAGGTCGAAGGCATGTTGAGATAAACTATTTGATTTTCCCAAAGGAAAGTAATCTACATTTTCTGATTGTTCTTTATGGGTGATTGTTTGGGAGCTATTGTGATAGCCGATTAAAAGTAAAAGTGAAGGATCTTCTTGATTTTCGCCGCTAAAGATATTTTCAATTTGGAGACGATCATTTTGGGCAAAGGCCGAGGACGATAATGAGAGGCCAAGAGAAAGGCCTGCGCTTAATGTGGAAAGTAGAAGCGTCCCAGTTGTAAATGATCTTTGAAAATTAAGTTTAAGTGTCATAGTTTTCCTCACTAGTAAAAAAAGTAGACAGCATATTTCATAGGAAATCAGTATATTACTTGCCAATTTCCTATAATTGACTCTTATTATGCAGATGGCATGCCGAGAATTTGCCTAGTGCTGCGACAATATGTTTATTTCAAGGTTGTGTTATACTTTGCACATAGTTAGCGCAGTTATTGTTGCCGTACCAAGGAGTGGTTGTGCAAGATGAAGATCCGGCATGGTTAGATTTTTGTAGTAGGTTTTCTGAGCTATATCAACAGTCTCATTATTCAAATTCTTTGCAATCAAAAGTTATGCGTCAAGGCCATCGACTATTAGAGAGACAATTTGGCAGTAGTGATCATTTTTCGCGAGTGTTGGAAATAGGTGCAGGGACAGGAGAACATTTTTCTTTTGTGCGGCATAGCTTTGATCAATATATTATGACCGATATGGATGCCAAAACTCAGGCGGTAGCGCAGAAGAAGTTACAAGATACTACTAATGCAGAAAAAATTAGTTTTGAAATTCAACCAGGTAATAAACTTTCTTATCCAGATAATAGTTTTGATCGAGTTATTGCTTCACATGTATTGGAGCATCTCTATTATCCACATTTGGTGTTAAAAGAGTGGGCACGCATATTGAAAAATGGTGGAACATTATCGGTTTTAATTCCTGCAGAACCAGGCCTAGCTTGGAAGCTTGGACGACAACTGGGGCCCAGACAGCGAGCGATCGCTAAGGGAATTGCCTATGACTACGTAGTGGCCCGAGAGCATGTCAATTCTTGCAATAATTTAATCTCTTTTATGCGACACTATTTTTCAGAACGAGTAGAGAGTTGGTGGCCATTACCCATCCCACTTGTTGATCTAAATCTTTTTTTTGCTTGTCAGATGGTAATTAGAAAGTAGTTTAGTGTCGATGTAGATGTTTTTTAAAATCTTGGCCATATTTATTTATAATTTCTTTTAGATAGTTGATGTTATTGGCAATGGCCACATCATATAAATCATCATCAATATTCCAGCGATCTTTAAAGTGCAGCTTCATTAATTTGTTAACGCCGCTAAAATTTTTGCCAAAATTCTCTTTCAAGTTATCGTGGAATTGAGAGGTCTGCTTCATTAATTCTAGTTCATTAATAGGGGTGGGAGTCGAGGAATTATTATCTTCTTCATCATCTTCGATCAGTTGTTCTTGGAATTGTTCGTCAAAAAGATGTAATAATTTTTCGATATAAGTTCGATCGGCCATTTGTCCAAGAAGATCAGCGGTGCCGATAATTTTGGCCAAGAGTTCTACTTCCAGGGAGGGGAATTTAACTTTGGTAGCATCAAAGTTAAAAGCAGTAGCTTGCAGCATGAATTTTATGTTAAGCAAATCATCAGCGGTAAGTAGATTAAAATTATTATTCTTCTTTAGATATTGATTAATAAAATCAAAACTAAGGTTGGGAATTTTCAAGGATAGTTTTATTCCCGTTCCAAACTCTTCACTGGCCTTGGGGATGTATCCGACATCATGAAAAAAAGAGGTAATTATTGTGGAGAAGAGTTGGGCATTAGTAAAACGGCGGCCATCTAAATGGGCAGCATGGATAAGTCGAGTGGTGGCCAAGGAGACGTCAGTGGAATGTTTGAGGTCATGAAATTTGCGAGTACAGGCCTTGTAGGGAGGATATTCTCCTTTGTAAAGTGAGATTAGGTCTTCTAAAACTTTAGTAATTTTTTCAATTGGAAAAGTTGGAGATATTGAGGAAAGTAGAAACTCAATTTCTGCAAAAACTTTCTTTGGCTCATCCATGTTGACCAGACTAGAAAGTAAAACAATGTTTCCCATAGGGACACAATCCTTGGTTAAAAGTTATATCCAACTGAAAAAGTTAATGCTTGTACTCTGGATTTTATTTCTGATCCATCTTCTGCTTCAAAATAAGTTTTGGTCAAAGTAAAGTCGGCCTTAAGAATCACTGCATGTTGAAAGGCAGCGTAAGGATAGGGAAGCGGACGATTGAAGAGGAAGCGAAAGATAATTCCACTGGAAAACTCTTCGCGGTTGCTGATGCTGGCAAAAAGAGGATATTTAAAATAGACTGAGAGTACTCCATCTGGCCGAGTATAATCTAGTAGTGGATAATATTGCACTCCATCTTGAGCATCAGCGCCAAAGTTATCGCTGCTAGTGAAAGGCCGAGTATAATAATATTCAGCAGCTAAAGTCAGATTGAGAGGGCGAGTACCGGGAACAATAAGGCCGACGCTGCCATTTCCATTTAGCAAAAAAACACGACTCCCATCTACACTGGAGTGTGTTAGTACTCCAATGTATTGAGCATCGAGGCGAGTGTATAGAAGTCCGGAGATTAAAAAAAGCTGATAGGTGAGCTGAAAATTAAGTGACTCTTGATTAAAATTTGTGTCAAGTGAGCGATCGCCATAGTGGGTTTCATCAAATTTAAGATAGCTGTAACCGGCATCAACCTCGATACGGTGGCGAGAGGAGTCTTCACCGGGAACTTCTTTGGCGGCAAAGCTATTTGTCGCTTGTAGAAGTGAGAACACGATAATCGCAATAACTGTGAAATAGTTTGGAAATCTATTCTTCATATGACCCCATTTTGGCAATATATTGTGCCAATTTGGCCTTAGATTCTTTGTCCATCTCAATGAAGACAGCACCGAAATAGCTATCGTCTAACTCAGTATGTCGGATAATGGCCAGAACTCTAAAGGCCTTTTCACCAGGAAGCTGGATATTCATCTCGATCTCTTCATCAATATCGCAACCACGAAAATAGGAAGGAGTTGCGACACAAATTCCCCCCACGCTAATATCTTTAGCGTAGATCATTTGGCCGTTGAAGTCTTTGCCAACAAGCTCAACGATTACCGGTTCATCTGTTTTGGGATGAATACGAGTTTCTTTACGTTTATAAAACCACATACGTTATGAGATGATACAGGCCGACATTATATTTGTACATATAAAATAGTTTTTGCCTTCTTACATTTTGGCCAATCCCGAGGTACAATTTTACTATAAGAAAAGGAGATTTTTATGGCACAATTTAAAGTTGATTTCCGCGATCACTTTTTTAACCTTTTTGAACTTCTTAACTGTCAGCAATACTCCAAACAGTTTTCAGAAAGTGAACTTAAAGAGACTTTTTCAGAGTTTGTTAAATTTGTAACCAATGAAATTTATCCGACCAGAACAGTTTCTGACCTGGAAGGAGTGAAGCTAGAGGGGGGAAGAGTCAAAGTAGCTCCCTGTCTACATAAACCTATGCGACTTTTTTATGAAAATGGGTGGTTCGGCCTAGGAATTTCCGAGAAATTTGGTGGGATTCCAGTTCCGATCTCTTTTTTGATTTCGTGCGTTTCTACTGAAAACAGCGCGAATGTCGCCTTTACTATTTACCATTGGTTGGCCCGTTCTGCTAGCAATGTGATAATTCGCATTGGTAGTGAAAATCAAAAGCAGTTTGTTATCCCTAAAATGAATAGTGGAGAGTGGGGAGGAACCATGTGTTTGACAGAGCCCAATGCTGGCTCTGACGTGGGGGCATTAACGACTATGGCCACACCGATAAGTGGAGTGCCGCGAAAATATAAATTAAAGGGCAGCAAGATTTTTATTAGTGGGGGGGATAACGATCTTTATCAGAATATTGTGCATTTGGTTTTGGCGCGTACCCCTGGAGCTCCTGCTGGTTCCAAAGGCCTTTCGCTGTTTACTGTTTCGCAATATAAAATTTTAGACAATGGTAGTTTGGGCGATTGGAATAATGTCTCCTGCAATAAAATAGAAGAGAAGATGGGGATTCACTCTTCGGCCACCTGCGAGCTGCTTTTTGGACAAGATGGTGAGTGCGAGGGAGAATTACTCGGAGAGTTAAATGAAGGCATGGCCAATATGTTTTATATGATGAATGAGGCCAGGTTACTTTGTGCTTTGCAAGGAGAAGGACAAGGATATTTGGCGTATACTTTGTCAGAGCAGTATGCCAACGAACGCCAGCAGTTTGGTACAGAGATTGCCAATCACCCGGATATTAAGCGAACTTTAAAAAATATGCGTGCGCTTTCGAGAGGACTGCGTGCGCTTTGTTTGTATACCGGCCATCAATTTGATGTGGAATATCGTGAGAAAAAACATGATAGTGCAAAATCTAAGGCGGCAGAAATAGAAGTAGGATTACTTACACCTATTTGTAAGGCCTATGGCACAGATGAGGGTTTTAATATGGCCGTAGATGCAGTGCAAATCCATGGAGGATATGGTTTTTGTAGTGATTACGGTATTGAGTTGATCGTACGAGATACCAAGATTGGCAGTATATATGAAGGAACAAATGGCATTCAAGCACTAGATTTTCTCACACGTAAAATTTTAAAAGATAATGGTGTAGGATATATGGGCCTTTTAAGTAAGATAGAAAAAACAGTGAGCGGATGTAAGGAGTGGCGTAGCGAATGCGCCTTGATGGTTGAATCACTCGGCGATGTAAAAAAATTGATGAAAATTTTTCAAGAAAAATTAGTACAAAAAAAGAGCAATGAAGTTTTTTATCATGCGACGGACTTTTTAAAATTTAATTCCCACTTGGTAGTTGCCTGGAGATTGTTAGAAAGTGCCATATTGGCGGCCGAGAAATTAAATATGGGAATGGCCACTTTGCCTATAACAGAACAAGAATTTTATCATTCCAAGATCGAAGATTTTCAAACATATGTTAAGGTGTTTCTAGCAAAAAACCGAGCACTCTTTTATACCATGAGCTAGCGCAATTGCAGCGTTGAGAATGTATATGTCTGGGCAAAAATCATTTGTAGATGAATGCGCGGTTTCGTACTTCAGCGATATTAACTTTTGTATCCTCGGCACTAAGAGTTCTCTTTTTTGAGTGTTCTTGCGGGTTGCTTTTTTCATACATGCTAAGTAGTGCATTTCCGATAGCACGGGCCAAAAGTGGCGGAACGGCATTACCAATTTGGCGCCACTGACTAGCGAGAGATCCGGTAAAAACGAAATCATTGGGGAAGCTTTGTATGGCCGCGGCTTCGCGGGCAGTTAAATAACGATCCTCTTTGGGGTGATAGTAGCTACCTCTACTCGTCATGATAGTTGGCGAAATTGTTTTACTATCTAATCTTTGAAATTTAGTTTGGCGAAAGCGATTTTCCTTAAGCGTTTGCCAATCTACTCCCATGCTTAAACCTTTGGGGCGAAGATAGGCTTCTTCATCTTTTTGATAACGAATACCTCGTCCTTCAGGAATATGTTTCAAAATGCTACGATCACGTTCAGAGACAACTTTGGCCTTATCTACTTCATGATTGTAGATAATAGTATCGGTGGCCTTCAGGTTGCGTAGTGCCTCGCCTACTGTTTTATAATTATTCTCATGTGTCGGGATAGGAAGTATTATGTCGTTATTGACTCGACTACCGACGATAATAGTGCGCTTGCGCCTTTCGGGCACGCCATATTGCTGGGCCTCTACCACTTTAAAGTCAAGCTTGTAACCAAGTTCTGCAAAACAATCAAAAATGGAGTGTAGGGTATCTTCATTTTTGCGTGCAACTAGGCCGGTTACGTTTTCAATTACCACAAAAAGCGGTTTAGTGTGTTTTACGATGCGGACAAATTGTAAAAAAAGAGAGTTGCGTTTATCATCTGGATTTCCTCTACCGACGGTAGAGAAACCCTGACAGGGAGGGCCGCCCACCACGGCATGTACGGTTTCGCCGCCCAAAAATTTATCCACCATTTCGTTAGTAAGTTTGTTGATATCTCCGCAGTAACTTTGCGCTTTTTTGTGATTTTTCTTAAAAGTTTCAATGGCCTTTTTATCAAAATCGACCCCTAAAAGGCAGTTAAGGCCGGCCATTTCTAGGCCACAAGACATACCGCCAGCTCCCGAAAAAAGATCAATGAAATTTAAAGATTTGCTCATTAGAAAAACTCCTGCCGTTTGAAAAAAAGTAAAAAAGGCAACTATTGCCATTTCAAAAACAGGCAGAATGATAACCGGCCTCTAGATGTTAGGCAACATTTTTTTTATGATCAGCGATTTTAATGATGGATTTTTGATTAATAACTGGAGCTACCTCAAAACAGTGAGCGGAGGATTTAGTTACAATCTTGGTAATATGGTTAAACCACTTATCAGAAAGAGTGGTGGAAAGCAAAACTACTTGGCCACTATTTTTAGAGTTAAATTCAATGGCATTAATGATGTGGACAATATTTTCGGAGGATAAAAACTCTTCTGGACGCTCTAGAAAAAGAAAATCTGACTGTTGGATAAGTCCTTTGATAAAGACGGCAAGTTGTTGCATTTGCCGATCAACTTTACTGGGGTAGGCATCTGGTAAGGTGATTTGCGCAAAGAGTTTTTGCAAATGGGTATTTTCACTTTTTTGCATATAACTGTTAAATTGATGCTCCTTGGAGGTAGATAGATCGGAGGGAATATAGTCTAAGAGTATATTCTCTTTAAGCGTTAGGCCTTCAATTAGTTGATGATTGCTGGATATATATGCGAATTTTAAAGGCCGTTTGACGTGATTATAGTTTAAAAAATTAATAAAAGTTTTAAGATGACAATGGCCTTTGTCATTAAGGTGGTTTTTAAATAGTAAAATATCTTCTCTTACGAAGAGTTGCTTGGCCGAAGTCATGCCAAACTTGTCGGAATTTTTTGCCTACCTCTTAACCATTTTATTAATATTTTTATAAATAGTTGCTTGGAAAATACCATTTTGTGGTACTATAATTAGGTTGTAATTACAGGTAGTTATTTGATGAGTGATAAACAAACAAAGAGTGTCGTTATTGGAATGACTCCAAAAATCGAGTCAGTAGTGGCGGCCTATCTACTGAAGAAAAATGGATATAACTGTATAGGCGTGTCAATTATTTTTCTTGATGAAGTCAAGTATAGTAAGGAAGATTCTCCAGTTTTTACTGATTGCCACGTTAGAGATTTGGCAAAAGTTAAGGCCATTTGTGATCATCTGAAAATTCAATTTTACGCTGCTAACGCTGTCGACTTGTATCGCGATAGAGTAGTGGAACATGTAGTGGTTAATCGATTAAACGGGCAGGCCATCTCTCCTTGTATTTTGTGTAATCGCTTAAAAATTGAGCAACTAAACGCGAAGGCCGATCTTTTGCACGCCGATTATGTAGCAACTGGCCACTATGTGAAATCCATTGAGAACAAACAGCGACAGGAATTTCACCTGGGGGCCAGTGGAGATTTGGAGTATGATCAGAGCTATTTTTTTGCCAACCTAGAACAGTCTCTTTTAAAAAAATTAATTTTTCCGCTAGCAGATATGCGCAAAAGCGATGTCGATCGTATTGCTCGCTCTATTGGGTTAGATCATTTGATTGATATTGGCCAAGAAAAAAAAGGGCCGAAAAAGAAAAGTTGTTTTTACAATAACGATTTTATGCCGGCGTTTGTAGAAAAAAGATCCCCCGCTTCTTTACGTCAGAGGGGAGGACTTATTGCGTATGAAGGTGAATCTTTTATTGCGGAACATAGTGGAGTTCATAATTATTATGTGGGGCAAAGCAGAATTTTAGCGGCAAGTAAGGCCGTAGTTGATCCTTCGCTTGAAGTTATAAAGATGTTACCTACGGATAAAGTGGTATATTTGGGGAGTCGGGATATTTTTTCTTACGATTATTGTCTTCTGACCGAGTTTAGCTTTTTGTCTAAAACAGATTGTACAAGGCCCATGGCAGTTTTTGCTAAATTCAAACAAAGAGGAGAGCTTGTTGCGTGCACTTTAACTTTAAAAAATCATAGCTATGTGGTTTTAAAATTTACCCAGGAATATAAGGGGATGATTATTCCAGGAACTTATGCGGTCATATATGATCGCATGGGAAGTGGGGCCATATTACTCGGAGGGGGCGCGGTAGTGCAAAGTGGAATGATGCAAGTCGTGGATAGGGTGGGCAACGAAGATGTTGATGAGGATGAAATAGATGAGAGCAAAAAAGATTTTGTTTTTAAATTTTAAAAGGTGGAGTTTTTTGCTGCTAGCATCGTGGATGCTGTCGCATGAACTGTTGTATGGCGTGGAGTTAAAAAATAGTGAGCGGCGTCCAACCGATTTTATGACGATTCGTCAGTTGATGCAAAAGTTTCCGCGAGAAAATGTTGAAAAATATTTGCGCGATTTTATTAAAAGCGGCAACCCAAATAGAATGGCCGGCCAGCTAGGACATCTTGGCGCAAAAAATTATTTACTCGGCAAATTAAGTAGTATTAGCAAGGTCGCGCCGGCAGGTTTGGCCGGCACCTCCAACGTCGTGGTCGATGAGTTTATACCTGATATTGATTGGGCAATAAAAAAATATGAAAGCGACTTTAATCAGAAAGTGGCCGGGAAATATCCTATCGATGATCCTGTTTATAAAGTTTGGAATACTTTTACTCTCAATATCAAAGAGACGTTACGTTCACTAAAAGAGGTAAAGGGCAGTAATCTAATTTGGGAAAAGCAAGGGTATAAAAACCCTCAACAAGTTTTGGCCATTGGCGCCTATTATGATTCGGTGGCCATGAGTAAAGAGAGCTATATGGTGCAACTAGGCCAGGCCATTGAAGGGGCAGATAATAATGGATCGGGCGTTTCCATCTTGCTTTCTATGGCCGAACTTTTTTCTCAGATGGAGTTCCCTTTTACTATTCGTCTTATTTTTTTTGATTTTGGAGAGTTTCAGTCATTGGGGGCGCTCTCTTATGCTAAGAAGTATTTAGAGGATGCAAAAGAGCGGGCCAGTTTTTTAGGTTATATCGATCTTTTAATGTTAGGCCATGATTCGCTCTCTACAGATAAGCAGAAAAAAAATGGTAATATGAAACTTTATCTGCGCGGTAAACTAAATGCAGGATATAAGCAAGATAGTAATCTGGCCGATAAATTAGTAGCGGCCGGAAAAATGGTTCATCCAGGTATTAGATTTACTCCGATGCCTAATGATTTTGATGTAAGTGGCCATTTGCATTTTTGGGATAAAGGAGTGGCCGCTCTTTTATTTTCTCAAGATTGGGAGGATGATTCAAATGAAGTGCGAAATCATACCCCTGATGATTTTGTAGAATCTTTAAATCTAAAAACCCTAAGTGATGCCTTTTATTATATCGCCGGAAGTGTTATATCGTTTGCTAACAATGTTACAAAGTAAGCAGATGGTAAGCGAAATCTATGTCTCAAAATAATAAAACAGTGGTGGTTGGTATGTCGGGCGGCGTGGATTCGGCCGTCTCGGCCTATTTGTTAAAAGAGCAGGGATATAAAGTTATCGCACTGTTTATGAAAAATTGGGAAGAGAGTGATGAAAATGGTATCTGCCATGCGGCTGCCGATTATGAAGATGTTGTGGCAGTTTGTAACAAGTTGCAGATTCCATATTATGCGGTAGATTTTGTGAAAGAATATCGAGAGCAGGTTTTTGCACATTTTCTGGCCGAGTATGAGAAGGGCCTTACTCCCAATCCGGATGTGCTCTGCAATCGAGAAATTAAATTCAAAGTTTTTTGGGATAAGGCGCGCGAGCTAGGAGCAGATTATTTGGCCACCGGGCATTATTGTCAGTTAAGAGAAAAAGAAGGCCATATCTATTTGGCCAAGGGTGCTGATGTCAATAAAGATCAGTCCTATTTTTTATATATGGTTAAAGAAGATGTTTTAAAGAATGTACTTTTTCCGGTAGGAAATCTTACTAAGCCAGAAGTGCGCAAGATTGCCAAGAAACTAGATTTGGCCAACAAGGATAAAAAAGATAGCACTGGAATTTGCTTTATTGGTGAACGTAATTTTCGCGAGTTTTTATCTAAATATATTCAGGCATCTCCAGGGAAATTTGAAACCACCGATGGAGTGGCCGTGGGAAATCATTTGGGCTGTGCTTTTTATACTATTGGCCAGCGAAAAGGATTGGGCCTGGGAGGCCCGGGAGAACCATGGTTTGTTTTAGAAAAAGATATTGCTCGCAATGTGGTCATTGTAGGAAGAGGGGAAGAGCATCCACTACTGTATTCTTCAGAATTAGTGGCCTCAGAAATTACCTGGGTATCTGATAATTTTAGGATAAATTATCCATACAATTGTAAGGCCAAAATTCGTTATAGACAGGCCGATCAAGAGGCAATGATATTTTCTTCTTTTGGAGATGGCCAGTCGCTGCTCATTAAGTTTAAAAACCCACAAAGGGCCATAACCTTAGGGCAGTCTGTAGTTTTATATGATGGAGAAATTTGTCTTGGTGGTGGTATTATTACCCAAAAATTATAACTCACCAGTAAATGCCTACCAGAGTGAGTCATCATTTAAGTCGATATCATCATTTTTTTCTTCTGAGGATTCAAACTTAGCTTCAAAAGAAAGACAATCTTTTCCGCTCTCTTTGGCAACTAGAATTGAAGGTAGGAGTCGACTTTTAAAACCATAAATGCGACAACCCTTGGGATTATTCTGATCCCAAGTTACATAGAAATAGTTGCACTTCAGGCAATTAATGGGTTTGTTGGACATAAAAGATGCCCTCTTTTAGCGGCGGCAGCAGAGTCGATTTAGATCCGCATTATTAAGTTTAGCATACATAAATTGCAAATCATCAACCATTTTGGTGAGAGAGACTTTGTTATTGTCGGCGATTAGCGTTTCCCGATAGCGAAAAGTTCTTCCCCTGGCCTTTTTTAGCAATTGGCCCACCTCTTCAGCGCAAAGTTCATCAGCAAAATAATTTTCTTCTGCTTCCGTAGAGAAGGTAAATTCTCCTAAAGCATTTAAAAAATCTGTTAATTCAATTCGTTTTGCATATAAATTAATTGCTGATTCATAAGTTCGATTGAATTTAGCAGTAAAGGAGTAGAATTTGTCGGCAACTTCTGCTTTACAGGTTAGATAAGGAATTTCTCTGTGTTGAAAATATTGCAGCAAAAAAGTGGACAGTAGCGATAAAGCAATTACAAAAATGGCGGAAGTAATTAACCAATCTCTTTTCATAAGAAGACTCCGATTATTCAGTGGGGGGCGACAAGGCCGATCCTTCCGCTGTCGTAGTGGTGTTGGTTTCTGTTTCGGCGGTGGAAGTTGCATCTAGTGGCCCCGCCGGTTGGCAGTTTGCCAGGCACTCAGAGATTAGAATCTCATCTCGGTGAGTAGGCTGAAAAAACACACGGATGTCATTACAGCTAAGATTATCCACCATGGAGCGATAGATGGTGTAAGTGGCCCCTGGAATGTCGAAGTTGTTGATTGAACTTTCTACTAAAAATTCTAAAACTCTCTCGGGACTAGTTACTTTAGCACTATCGTTATCGGGACATTGTACCGCAAACGACTTAGTTCCCAGGTAGGTGATGATTTTACAACAATCTATGCATTTATCGTGAGGAACATCAGCACAAATTCCCAGCAGTTTTTGATTGCTTCTGGCGAAAGAATTACTGTTAATAAAAATTAAGAGGGCAGTTACAAATATAAATATTCGCATATCTAAAAATGATAAGGGATAATTGAGAAGATTGCCAACAAATATTTTATCAAAGTTGTTAGCGTGTGCAACATTGTTATTTGATAAAGCTCGTTGTATAGTCGCTACGCTAAAAAAAAATCGCAAACTATGTCTAAACCGATCATCAAAGGAACACGACTATGTCAAAAAATGCAAAAAATGAATCACTTCTTTTGGGAGACGAGGCCGTTGGATTTGCCGCCATCGATGCGGGACTCACTGGTATTTTTGGTTATCCGGGAACTCCTTCGACGGAAGTTTTTGAGGCCGTAGAAGCAGAATTTAAAAAAAATGGTGTGGCCAACAGAGTTGCTCGTTGGGCGGCCAACGAAAAGGTTGGTTATGAATTCGCTCTAGGATGCAGCTACATTGGGAAGCGTTCTATGGTAACAATGAAACATGTCGGGCTTAATGTGGCGATGGACCCTTTTGTAAATTCCGCCATCACCGGTGTTAATGGTGGATTAGTGGTAGTAGTTGCTGATGATCCGGGGATGCATAGCAGTCAGAACGAACAAGATAGTCGCTATTTGGCCGATTTTGCCAATCTTCCCTGCTTAGAGCCCTCTACTCCTCAAGAGGCCTACGATTTTACCACTTACGCCTTCGAGCTTTCAGAAAAACTTCGTTTGCCGGTTCTATTGCGTTTAGTGACGCGCCTTGCGCACACTAGAGGTGTCGTGGCCCGCCAAGAGATGAAAGAACCTACGGATTTGGGAATTCCCAATAGCGAATCGCGTTTTAATTGGGTATTGATTCCATCTAATGCTCGGCTGCAGTATCAACGCTTGCGCGATAATTTTGGCCAGTTATTAGAGGCGGCCGATGATTTTAATAAATTTAAAAAAGGTGATCGACGAGGAGTGGTAGTTAGTGGAATGGGGAAGGCCAATTTTGACCAACTTTGCAAAGAGGAGGCAACTATTTCCAAATTTTCCAAATTAGAAGTCATGGCCTATCCGCTTAATGATTCGTTAATCGATAAAATGTTAGAAAGCTGCGACGAGATATATATATTTGAGGAGAATTATCCATACATCGAAGATAAATTTATTGCAAAAACGCGCCAGACAAAAATTAGAGGGCGGCGCGATGGTACCTTGAATATTGCGGGAGAGCTTGATCCAGGAGTATTGCGACAAGCGTTAAAGCTTTCCATGCCCGAGAAGAAAAAGGGACCGACAATTGATTTGCCGGCCCGCCCGCCACGTATGTGTGATGGTTGTGGGCATATTGATGCCTACAACGCAATGAAAGAGGCCTTTAATATCATCGGTGTTTCTGATCCACGAGTTTTTGGAGATATTGGTTGTTATACGCTGGGTGCTCAACCTCCTTTTGAAGGAATTGATACTTGTGTGGAAATGGGTGCTTCTCTGGGAATGGCCTTGGGGGCGGCAATGTCTGGGCAGGTACCGTCAGTGGGCGTTATTGGTGATTCTACTTTTTTTCACTCCGGACTTCCTACCTTAATCTCTCTAGTAGAGTCGAAAGTTAATGCTAATTTTGTGATTATGGATAATCGTATTACGGCAATGACTGGCCAGCAGGAGGTAGTGGCCACCGATATTATTCCTCAATTGGCACAGGCCGCCGGCCTTTTGCCAGAGCAGGTGCATATTTTGACACCGTTACCAAAAAAACATGAGGAGAATGTAAAAAAGCTAGTAGAGATTTTTAAAAATAATCGGCCAGATCTAATTATTTTTAAGCGCGACTGCATACAGGCCATGCGCAAAGGCCTATATGCCAAGATCAATGAAGAAAAAAAAGCAGGAGGGCATGGCCATGAGTAGTGATAAATTGTATGGAATCATTGTCGCAGGAGTAGGAGGGCAAGGAGCAATTACCTTGGCCCAGCTTTTTTTAGGGGCGGCATGGCGCTCCAGACTGCATACTATGCAATCTGAAGTACATGGGATGAGTCAGCGAGGTGGATCAGTTAATGCCCAAATTTCTATCTCTAAAGCAGAAGTTACTGCCCCGCTGCTTCTTTCTGGTGCGGTGGATTTGTTGATAAGTATGGAGCCGCTGGAGGCCCTGCGTTATGTCCCTTTCCTTTCAAAAAATGCCACAATCATTACTTCTACTGAGCCGACGATAAATATGGACAACTATCCAGACATAAACCTGATATTGGGGGCATTACGAGAAATTCCTGGAACTATTTTAGTAGACACTGCTGAGCATGCTAAAAAGCTTGCGAATAAAAATGCTGGGAATATGGTACTTTTGGGAGTTGCTTCTAATTACACTCCTATTGATAAAACTATCTGGCATACCATTATTGAAGAGCGTTTTGCTAGCAAGGGAGAGAAAGTGGTAGTGAAAAATATTGAGGCCTTTGATATTGGAAAAAAAATTATCGCTCCAAGTAGTTAGATTGCGATAGTTTTTTCATGAGAAATTTTTTTAAATATATCATTCTTTTGATCCCTTATTTGCTTATTATTTTTAGTTTTCTTTATTTAAAGAATGATCTAAAATCTTTTCGCCTTATTGAATCACTGGCCGCGGATCATCCAATCCGAGTTGATTATGAAAAATTTCAAAGTATATATAAGGACGATAACCGCCTTTATGTTCTTTTAAAAAGTAAAGATGGTTCTACTTTTCTTCAAAATAGACTAACTCCGGTGTTTAAAAAATTGGTAAGGATGTTAGAGAGGGTAAAAAATCTAAGCACCATCAGCAATTTAGAGACTGCGCGCTACATTGTTCCGCACAATGGCCATTTTCAGCTGCGGCCATTTTTATCTCCGGAAGGCCACTTACTTTCGCAGGCAAAAGGCCATTTAGAATCAGAGCTTTTTTTAAATAATTTAATTAACAAAGAGGCCGATTCGGCCATTACTGTTTTGGTGGTAAGAGATAATTTAACGGCAAGAGAGAAGAAAAAAATTATTTTAAGCGTAGAAGATATTTTGGCCAAGGTGAAGAAGGAGTATGGCATTGATGGCCTTATTTTAGGTGATATTTTTACGCAGTATAATTTACAAAACGAAATTTTGAAAAATCAATTAATCGTTTTGCCGGTATTTTTGGTTGCCACCATTGTTATTTTTTATCTTTTTTTTGGATCATTTTTTGTGTCGTTTTTGAGTTTGTTCATTATTAGTATCGCCTATTCATCGACGTTTGTGCTTATGCTTTTTGTCGAGAAAACAATTTCACCACTTGCTTCACTTTCACTTGTTTTTGTTTTCGTTGTTACTACCTCCGACCTCATTCATTTTTTTTCTATCTATTCAAAAACAGACAAAACCAGCTATGAGAGGATCTGGATTCCATGTTTTTATACTTCGCTTACAACCTTTGTCGGTTTTTTAACGTTAGTTTTTAGTGAGATTGAACAGATAAGATTTTTTGGAATATATAGCTGTTTTGGTATTGCAATCGCTTTTGGTGTCACCTTTTATTTTCTGCCTTATATTATAAATAATTTCTCGGAAATAAAAATGAAGAAATTGGCACTCGATTTTAAATTTCTTCCTTTTGTTGCCAAAAACAAAAAATCTATTTTGCTTGGTTATTTGGCAGTAATGATTCTATCAGCAGTGTCCATTGTCGATTTACAGTTTCAAGATCGTTATCTGAATTTATTTCCATCGTCACATCCTTTTTCTAAAAGTGTGGAGTCCTTCACCAAGAGTTTTTCTTTTGTAGGAACAGTTGATTTGCGGGTTAGGGCCCCTAGAAGTTTTTTACTCTCCTCCGAAGGAATCGCTAAGCTCGGGGAGTTAAATAGTGAACTCGTGGCCATTGACGGAGTTACAAATGTTTTGAGTTTGGTAAGTTTTGATAACTATGTGAAAGAGTTTTTGAACATTAGGCCAGAGGAGCGGCCAGCGTTTTTGAAGTTACTAGATCTTTTTGATGCTATGGAGATTTTTCTTCCGGGAAATTTCGATGAGACAAGGATGATTTTGCGGATAAACTCAATAGACACCCATGTACTAGATAAGGTCATCCAAGGTATTGAGACTGTTTCCCAGAAGAGGACATTTAGTTCCTTATTTAAAGTAGAAATTAGTGGTTATTCGAGAGTACGTCACGATATTATGAGTTTGATTTTTAGCAGTTTTGTGCAATCACTTACAGGAACAGCGCTGCTTGTTTATATTGTGTTGATTGTCATGTTCCGTTCTATTTCCTTGGCCTCTATTGCGATGATACCGAATATATTTCCTGTCCTGATTATCTACGCAATTTGCGCATTTTTTCAGATACCTATTGATTATAATCTAATAATTCTAAATGCCGCCATATTGGGGATCTCGGTGGATGATACAATTCATTTGATGTACCACTATACTCAGCGCAAAAATTATTCGTCCTACGATAATCTAAAAATTACTTTAAGTGAGATATCAACGGCGCTAGTTAAAACAACTCTTTTTTTTATTCTAACCTTTCCCATTTTTTTTCTTACCTCCTTTAATTTTTTTCATGAGATGGCCCTTTTGATAATTGTTGCTTTTACAGTGGCCTTGCTTTGTGACTTGTTTGTTTTGCCAGCAACTTTACTGATTAAAGACGGGGAACTGAAATAGTCGGCCTTCTGGTGGGCATTTTTATCTATACAACTAAATTATGTCCCTGAAAAAACTTTAGCTTACTTTTCTGTTTGGGCCTACTTTAAAGTTAGAGTACAATTATGGAGAAATGTATTTGATAAAATATTTGGAGGATTCATGAAGATTTTTATTGTAACACTTTCTTTTTTAGCGATTAGCGCCTTAGGAGTTTATACGCTGACAAGTAATAAGTATAAATTTTCCGAAGAGGGGAAGCGAGCGATTGCTTATAGCGATAAATCATCAGAGTTGGAAGTAGATGGAGATCGATCGGTAATAGAGGAGATAAATGAAACAATTTTTGCAATTAGCACAGAAAAAGACATTGATAATCTAATTAAAAAAGTAGACGCAGAGTTAGCAGAGCGGCCGATGGATGCCACCTTGCTTGTGTATAGCGCAATAATTTCTCCGCTAAAAGTTTTTAAGAGTTTTGGTTGGAGGGTTCTAGAGCTAGATGCGCCTTTTGATTTTTGGGAAATAATGAGTGTTGCAGAACTTAGAGAGGTGGGCAAAAATTTGGATCGATGGGCCCCTCACTTTCGTCCACTATTTTACTATTTGCTTCAGGGGGCGGATCATAAAAATATTTCTCAGGATCGGGCCTTCAGTGATTTTCAGAGATATTATTTGGAGACAATATATCCTGAACTGAATAAGAGTATTCAAAAACTAAGCAAAGTGGCGGAAGGAATTGAAGATTATAACGTAGAAATTTTTGAAATGAACACTGCCCTATTTTTGGGAACTTCAAAAAATGAAATGATAAATGAGGATTATAAGCATCTTAAATTTACCATAGAGCATGTTAATTTTTTACTTTCCAACTTTCATCGAATACAGGCCGTTTTGACTTATATTGCTTCTTATGATTTTGATGCGCTTAAAGCTTTTAGGGCATCGGTTGATGTCTACAATATGGGAAAAACTTTATTGGAAGGGACCTTTACGAATAACGATTATAAGTTTTTACCACATGACTTTAGATATTATGAGGCCCTCCATGATGAGCGAATGAAGCATTATTTAAAAATTACCCACAAAAAAGATTTGAGCAAACTTTTTACTTTGAAAAATAATATGATTGTCAATTTGTCTCAAGAAAGAGTGCATACACTGGCCGCTTCGTTAGAGCATTTTCGACTTGCTAATAAATATAGAATCAAGGCGGTGGATGGACTTAATATACAAAAGGATTATCCATCACCGCAAATTAAAAATCTTATCAATGCTGAAAACTATTTATCGCAAATTTGGGTTAATAAGAAGACTTTGAAGAAAAGGGGAGAGGTGCTAAATTCAAATGGTGCCTATTCCTTTAAAGACGCTTTTTATACCTTTAGTTTTAATATAAATTTTTCTTCGTTGTTTGACCCAAAAAATCCTGCAATTTTTGATTTAAAAAAACTTATGCCAACTAAGGCCAATTTCGCTGGCCGAAATCGGACACCACTGGAGAGATTAAAAAATCAGATGGGAAAGACTGATAGTGAAAAATGGTTGATGAGTTTTGAAGATGATTCGCCAACTTCGTTGCCAGATTATAGATTCGGGCAATTATTTCCAAATGCGTCCTCGATGCAAGATTTGAAAGCGATTACTGGATCACTGGGACGAGATAATGCCCTGCCCTTTCTTAATGTTTGGTTGAGCTTATTCTTTTAGTAGTAGAAAGAGCAAGCACTGTTTTCCCCACAGGTGTTTAGTTTCTAGGAGAAATTCTATGGAGTTTGGGGCTTTTTTAATTGCACTGTTTGTTACCATGGGGGTGAAAATCTCCGTAATTTTTACCACTCTTTTCCTTTTGTGGAAGATGATTAAGTTGCGAGTGGTTCAGAAAGAGTTGCTGGCCGAATCGGTGGCCAATCAGGAAAGCTATAAAATTTTTAATCTGCTTTTTTGGTCCTTGATTTTGTTTTTTTTCTCTGAGGTGTTTTGTGGTATTGAAACTTATATTCTGATGCGCTCTGATTATTTAGGAAGAATTACTCATTCCCTCTCCTCCAGCACTGGCCTGGCCGTTTTTTTACTGGGCCTTTTTATGCTGTTGGATAAGCATTTAATCCGCTTTGCTAAACCTAAGTGTATGTTTATTCCTGTATGTAGGGAGTGCACACTTTTTTCAGAGAATAATTGCAAGTTTTCTAAAATGGTGATTATTTTTTTTCTTTTTGTATTATTGGCCTGCCTTCCCCCGTTTTTTGCTAGTACCGACTATATGGGAGCAGAGGTGGAAAAATTTACTCTTCCTTTTGCTGGCCTGAATAATTGGTATGATGGCACTTTGTTACCGCTGCTTCAACGTTTGAATCCTAATTATATTCCGGTGCGTAATGCTATCTATTTAGATCGAGCTCCTCAGATTTTAGATTATCGCCTTACTCCATTAGTTGCTTTAATTTTTATTTTCACTGGACTTATTTTGTATTTGGCAAAAGATCAAAGACGTCGTACTGCGGGTATCAATTTGGCCATATTAGGTATTGGACTGATTGGTTTTACTTATTATGAGTTGGTGTTAAATCGTGCAACCAATGATCTTTTTGTTGGTGCCGTCGGCCATGAAATCGGCGAATTGTTGTATCTTTTATTTTTTTATCAACTACTGAAAATATTTTATATGAGGCCACCCCATGTCAAAATTTAGGGAATCTTCTTTTTTTTCAATAAGTGAATCTATATGCCCAGTTTGTAGAAGAATTTTGAGTGGGAAGATTTTACTTAAAGAGGGAAAGGTTTTTCTTGCTAAGCGATGTCCTGAACATGGGCACTTTGAAGCTCTTTTGTCATCCGATGATAAATATTGGGTTAATTCTCTTTCTTATACCAAGCCCGGCCAGCTGCCGCTTAAATTTTCTAAGGCCTTTGATAAAGGATGTCCGGAAGATTGTGGACTTTGTGAAGAACATGAGCAGCACACCTGCTCCCCAATTATTGAGATCAATAACAAATGTGATCTGGAATGTCCGGTCTGTATTGTTTGGAATGAGAATAATTATGAGATGAGCTTTGAGGATTTTAAAAAAATTGTAGATGGATTAATTGAAAAAGAGGGAAGTTTAGAATTGGTATTATTAAGTGGAGGGGAGCCGACTCTTCACTCGCAGTTTGAAAAATTTGCTCAATATATTACCTCTAAAAAAGAGATTAAACGAGTTCTAATTTCTTCCCATGGATTACGTATTGCTAAAGACGAGGAGTTTGCCAAGAGATTTGCCCAGCTAGGCCTATATCTATCTTTGCAATTTGATACGCTTCGAGGGGATGTTTACGAAAAATTGCGCGGTAGAGATCTTTTGGCCGATAAGATGAAGTGCTTGGAGCGATGTGAAAAATATAAAATACCAACGGTAATAGTGCCTACTATTGCGCGGGGGTATAATGAAGATGAGGTGGGGGCGTTGGCCAATTTTGCTTTTAAGCATGATTTTATTACTTCAGTAACTTTTCAACCAATGGCCTATACGGGAAAAGGAGGAAGCTCTTTTTCTGTGGATGAATCGCTGCCTATAACTCAGGCCGACATGCATCAGCTTTTGGCCACACAAACGGATTGGCTAAAAAAAGAGGATTTTTTGCCAATTCCTTGCTCTCATCCTCAATGTTATTCTGCCACCTATTTGTTAAAGGTAGCGGAGGCTGAATTTATTCCACTTACTAGATTTGGTGAAATCAACTCCTATCTAGATGCAATGGCCAATCGGGCCTTACTAGATTCGGGTGGACGTACAGCAGAAATGTTGCAAGATGCCGTCTATAGCTTGTGGTCGGCACAATCCATTACTGTTGATTCAAAAAAAGTAAATGACTCTTTAAAAAATATTATTAAGCAAAATCAGGCCAGCTGTTGTGCTCTTGATTTGCAAAAATATAACGAGGGTAAATTTAAGGCCATTTTTATCCATTCGTTTATGGATGAAAATAACTTTGAGGTTTCTCGGATTAGAAAGTGTTGTACTCATTATGCATTACCAGATGGAAGGTTAATGCCTGGATGTTCCTATAACAACATTCATCGACATCGAGATGAGCGTTTAAAGAGAAAATGAAAATTACAAGAATTTTACTTATTCACTCTTCCCACTATAATGATCAAGGCCAGGTGGTGCGATCGAGTTCTTTGTTTGATAGATTGACAATAACCAATGTTGCCCCGTTAGCACTTCCCTTGTTGGCCGCTTATGTCCCGGCCGCTGTTGATGTTGAAATTGTTGAAGATTGTTTTGAAGAGATTGATGTGAATGATCCGGCGGAAGTTGTTGGTATTTCTGCGCAAGTGATGCAAATTGATCGGGCGCGAGATTTAGCAAAGATGTTTAAAAGTCGAGGGAAAATTGTTGTCATGGGGGGATATCTCCCCACAATGCATCCAGAATTAGTGCAAGATTTTGTGGATAGTTTATGTATCGGCGATGGAGAACAGGCCTGGCCGCAGATGTTAGAAGACATAGAAAAGGGAGTGTTGCAAAAAAGATATTATGGATCTTCTGAAGAATCTCTGCATGGAATAAAAGTCCCACGCTATGATCTGATAAAAAAAGATCGCTTTGTCTTATATCCTATTTTTGCAACTAGAGGGTGTCCTTTTACCTGTGATTATTGCTCGATCATTCAATTTCACAAAAAAAATTACCGCCTGCGCCCAGTAGAAGAGGTGATTCGCGATATTAAAGCTACAAAAACAAGATGGATCTACTTTTGTGATGATGGCCTGATGGAAAATGTAAAATATAGCAAGGAACTGTTTCGGGCCATGAAAGATTTGCATGTGGTGTGGGGAACGCAGACTACTATTAATTGTGCTAACGATCCAGAGTTGTTAGCACTTGCTTATCAGGCCGGTTGTCGCTTTGTGGCCCTAGGAATGGAGTCTTTATCTCAAAAAAATCTGCAGGCGATGAATAAGACAATTAATAGGATCGATCAATTTAGCAAGCAGATTGAGACTATTCATAAGTTTAAAATTGCCGCTCATGTTTTGATTATTTTTGGATTAGATGAGGATACTCCGCAAACTTATGAAGAGACCTTTAACTACTTAATGAAGCTCAATGTTCTAGTTGCCGAATTTTTTCTTTGCACCCCGTATCCGGCAACTCCTTTTGGCAAAAGAATGTTAGCGAATAATCGTATGCTAACAACTGATTTGGCAAAATATCGAGAAGGATATCTAACTTTTAAACATCCCACGATGAGTGAAGATGAAATTATAACTAACTACTGGCACACCTTACGCCGCTTTTATTCACTCTTTAACATTGCTATACGTTTTTTTAAAGGTAGCTACAAGAACAGATTTTATCATTTGGCAAATGCACTTTCTTATTGGGTTAAGATAAAGCGTAATATTATTCCGGTCTATTTTGGACAAGGAAATCGGCCGGTTGCTCCAAAATCCTTTGACCCGGTGGGTATTTGGACTTCAGTGTTAGGCAATTTTGGTGAGTTTACGGAAATATTTTTTGCCAAGGATAATCAGACTGTATGGATGTCGCATGAAAAATATGACGGAGTTGGTGCTTTTGCTAAATTACTTAGAGAGAGTGGACTACGAGTGGGGGTTCTTTTTGATATATCGGCCAAGCTTCAGCGGCCTTTAACTATTTTTCAAAAAAGTTGGGCCATTTTTTTGTATTTAAAAGATAGTTTTCCCAGGAAAACATTTTGGAAAAAAGAACAATTAGAGGTTGTTGGCAAAAAACTTTCGCCGGCCATGCTTGCATTTTCTTTAGAGGAAACTTTGCAGATTAAACAGCAGGCCAAGCAAAAGGGAGTCTCGTTAAATAGTTGGCTTCTTTTTCATTTAGATCAAATAGTCTCTCAGGAGTTATTGGCCAAGAATCAAGAAAAGTGGTGGCTAATTCCTTGCAATATGCGTCCCTATGTTGTCAAAGTACCAGATACTGGAAATCATGCTTCCTATGTAGTGGCCAAAATAGCGGCCAAGGATGGGCCAAAGGAAATTCATCAGAAAGTAAAAAAAATGCTTTCTAATAATTATCATTGGGGCGCCTGGTATGTTTTTCAGATTTCACGCTGGATAAAAATAATTGGAATGAAAATGATTTTTTCTAATTATTATAGAAACAATCATTCATGGGTTGGAACACTTAGTAATCTGGGAGCATGGCCACCAGATGGTAATCAAGCTACAAAAGAACTATGGTATTTTTGTCCTCCGGCCACGCGCGCCCATCCGGTGGCGGCCGGAAGTTTAATATGGAAGGAGCAATTAACTTTAACGTTACAAATTCATCCACGTATTGGATTGGAAGAAGAATTGGCCTCTAAAATTTTAAAACTTTGGCAAAATGCGCTTAAGGAAAATTGATGTATAAAAAGTTATTGCTAAAAGATAAGAAAGTGGTGGTTACGGGTGGTTCAAAAGGGCTAGGACGAGCAGTTGTTCTTGCTTGTGCCAAAGAAGGAGCACAAGTGGCCTTCACGTATGCCCATGATGATGCTGCTGCCACCAAAACAGAACAATTGGTTGGAAGTGTCGGTTTTAAATATAAAATAAGTGCAACCTCGCTTGTGGAAAATATCAAGATGGCCCAAGAGTTAAAAGAACGCTGGGGAGGAATTGATATTCTTATCAATAATGCGGGCAGAAGTGAATTTTTGCCAATGGCACTTATGGAGGAGTCGGATTGGCGGACAACTCTCGATTTAAATCTTACGGGTGCTTTCATTACAGTCAAGGCCTTTCTTCCTCTGATGGTTGCGCAAAAAAAAGGACATGTGATGAATGTTGGATCATTGGCCGGGGTTCGGATTTTGGCCGCCCCCATCGATTATTCGGCCAGCAAGGCCGGCCTAAAAGGTTTTAGTGAAGCGTTGGCCAAGGAGGTTGGCCGCTATAATATTCAAGTTAACTGCTTTGCCCCTGGGATTTTGGATGGAGGGGTCGCGATGGGAATTCCAGAAAATAAAATTAGAGACTATATCGATCAGTTATCAATCAAGCGTATTGCTACTTTTGATGAGGCGGCCAGGGCCTTGGCCTTTTTTGTTTCAGATAAAAACTCTTACATGTCGGGAGCTACACTAATTTTTGATGGTGGATTGTAAAAAATGCAAGAGATTAAGGTGCAACAAAAACATTTTTTGGTTTATGGTGGATCTGGCCATGTTGGCCATGCACTTGTTTGTGCCCTTTTGCAAGAAGGCCACAAAGTGACGGCCACCTATTGTAATAACAAAATAACAATGGCCCATCAAAATTTAGAGGTAATTTTTTTTGATATGAGTTCCTCTTTGCCAATTGTTATCCCCGGGCCGTTGGATGGAATTGCCTTTTGTATCGGCCTAGATAAAAAAGCGCAGGCCATAAAAAAAATAGAGGAGAGTATGGCCCAAAACGTGGGAGAGTCCGCTCATCTTTTTTCACGTCTGGCCGTTGGGGGAATTCAAGCAGGACTTCCTTCTTTGCGTCAGTCATCCAACCCGAATATAGTCTTTATTGGTTCGCTGGTAGGAAGCAAGGCCTTTATTTCACCTTTAGAATTTGCCGCCAGTCAAGGTGCTATGAATGGATTGATAGAAGTACTAAGCAAAGATTTGGGACGAGATAAGATTAAAATTAACTCAATTGCACCTGGTGTTTTAGAGGGGGGAGCTAGCGAGAATTTGTCCAAGCAGCTTAAATATGATTACCTAAAACATTGCTCTTTGCGAAGATATGGAAAGGCCATAGAAGTGGCAAATATGGCAGTCTGGTTTTTAGAAGAAAATAGTTACATAACTGGTAAAACAATTGTGCTTGATGGAGGTTTATAGTGCGATACTATCTTTTAGACAAAATAACGCAAATTAAAGTTGATGAAAGTGCCAGTGGGATTAAATGTATTTCTTTCACGGATGAAGTTTTGCATGATCATTTCCCAGACAATCCTATTATGCCTGGTGCTTTGATTGTAGAAGGAGTGGCCCAATTGGCCGGTTTTTTGCTGGAAGTAAGTTACAATAAAAGTGATGATAATATTGTTAGAGCGGTGCTTTGTCAGATAGATAAAATGAAATTTTATAAAATGAGTGTGCCGGGGGATCAGTTGATTTATAATGCCAAGATCCTTTCAAAAATGTCAGATGCTGCGCAAGTGGCAGTGGAGGTTTTTTGCAAAGAAGAATTACATGCGCAAGGTAAAATAACTTTTCAACTTTTGCCAATTGACTCGGAAAATGTCAATAATCAGCGTCGATCGCTTTATAAAATTTGGACCAAAGGAGTAGAAAATTGTCCAACGCTAAGATAAACATTGTCGGCTTTGCCAGTTTCACTCAAGGTGATCCCTTTGCTACGGCCCGCCAGCTTTTGAAAGATAAGAAGCTTTTTAAGTTTTTATCTAAACAAGATGCGCTCGGATTATCTGCTGCCGGCCAGGCCTGGAGTCAGGCGCAAATTGAGCGGATAGATGCTAATTACAGTGAACGCACGGGGATATATCTTTGTGTGGGGATTTTGCCCTTCGAAGATGGCCCGTTGCATACGCTCTATGAAAACTCTAAAGAAGGTGATCACTTTTCAATGAAAAATTTTTCAAATAAGGCCTTTCCTGCGATGAATCCACTTCTAACATTTAAGTGTTTGCCCAATATGCCTCTTTTTCATATCTCCAATAATTTTCAAATTACGGGCCGCTATTTTATGACTTATCCTGGAATTCCAGAGTGGTTTGAAGTTTTAAAACGGGCCATTGATGATTTGAATGAGGGCGTTGTTGAGTATGCGATTGTGGGGGCCATTGCTGATCAGCAAAATTTTTTAGTCTCGCATCATTTACAAAGAATAAATCATGCGCTGGCGGCCAGGGCAATTGATGCTTCTTCGGTGCTAATTTTGTCGGCCGGCCAAAAACTTACCTCCTTTGGAAAGATAGAAGAGGTTTCTGTTTCCTATCGGCCTTTTGATCCTTTGGGCCAAAAAGAGTTGTTAATACAAAGCGCGGACGATTATCAGACAGATAGTTTTACGGGAGTGGCACAGGCCTCACTGTTTTTCACGGAAGCACTGGCACGCACGGAATTAAAAATGCCACTTCGCTATTGCTGGCGTGGCGATGAGTGGAATTATTGCGCACTTACGGTGGGGCCGCCATGAATAAAAAAGTAGTTGTTACCGGAATGGGAGTAATCTCTCCGCTCGGAAATAATTTAGTTGATTTTGAAAAAGCGCTTTTTGCTGGTAAATCTGGCGTGGGGCCGATTACTCGCTTTGACCCGACGGGCCTTCCGACTACCATTGCATCAGAGGTTAAAAATATTGCTAGTGATTTTAGGGATGTGAAAATAACCTTTGCTCTTTTGGCCGCTCAACAAGCGATTTTTGCTGCTTTTGGCCATGAGATGCTTCCTGCGAAGACTTCATCTTTTTTATCTTTGGGCATTGGCCTGGAACTTTTTTCAATGGAAGATTTAGTAGCGCTTAAATCCAAAGGCCGCGAAAATATTTCAGAAGTAGAAGACTTAACTTTTTTAAATACACCCTCAAATATTTGTGGCCATCTTATTTCTAAAAAATATCAACTAACTCATGCTCCTGCTTTTCACATCTCCGCCTGTGCGGCCGGTACTGATGCCATTGGCCACGGCTTTTTAAAAATTGCCAGAGGAGAGGTTTTGATGGCCTTGGCCGGAGGAACGGATTCCATGATAAATCCGATGGGGGTTGGTGGGTTTTGTCGGATAGGAGCGATGACGACAAAAAATAGCACGCCTCATTTGGCATCTCGTCCCTTTGATAAATCAAGAGATGGTTTTGTTTTAGGTGAGGGAGCAGGTTTTTTAGTGTTAGAGGAAGAAGAGTTTGCACGAAAAAGAGGGGCAAAAATAGTAGGCCGAATTTTAGGATATGGAAACAGTTTGGATGCTTACAGTGTAAGTGATCCTCATCCACAGGGAGAAGGGGCGATTAAGTCGATGCATCGTGCTTTGCAGTCGGCCCATCTTTGCCCTGCAGATATTTCCGCCATTAGTGTTCATGGAACAGGAACCGCCAAAAATGATCCGGCAGAGGCGGCCGCGATTAGAACACTTTTTAAAGAAGACTATAAACGTATTCCGGCCTTTGCGACCAAGTCTATGACTGGGCATCTTATTTCTGCGGCCGGAGCTGTGGAGAGCATTGCCACGTTTTTATCTTTGCAAAGACAGCAGCTGCATCCCACCATAAATCTTCAAGAGGTTGCTGATGGCTGTGAACTCAACCATGTTATCGGGAAGAGTAAAAATTGTTCTCTAAAATACATCCTTAAAAACTCATTCGGTTTTGGTGGCCAGAATGCCTCACTGGTTTTGGCCCTCGACGAAGGGCCGCGTTTTTGTTAAACTGTTGCTTGTAAAAGGAGTTCTTATGCCCAAGATGGAGCGCGAGAAAATAGTTGAAGAGATTAAAAATATTATAGCAGATGGATTGAGTATTGATTCATCCACACTATCGCTTGGGAGTTTTTTGGTAACTGATTTGCGGGCCGATTCCTTAGATATTATGGATTTTATGTTTCAAATCCAAGAAAAATTTAATATTAACCTACAAAAAGAGGATTTTCATTTTCTGAAAAAATTAAATATGCCACAGGAACAGGCGGTGATTGATGGTTTTTTGTCAGAAGCTGCCATTTCTGCTTTAAGACATTGGCTTCCACAATTACCAGCTTCTGTTAAACTACGGCCTGTGGATCTTGGCCAGTATCTATCTTTGGAGTCTTTAGTCATTATTGTTGAAGAAAATTTAAGCTGAATTATATGCCTTTGAGGATCAAAGCTTACTATATGCCTTCTGTAAAATCATAAAAGCCTATTTACATTTTTACAGAAGGCATATAATCTGTATTTACTATGCCGCATATCAGAAAACGTTTTCTTGAAGGTTTATTAAGGAAAACGCTCCGCTACTCTCCAATTGTTGGAATTTTTGGCCATCGCCAAGTTGGTAAAACGACGTTGGCAAATTTATTAAGCAAGCGTTATATTTCTTTAGATTCGGCATCATCACTGGCGCTCGCTTCCCAAGATGCCGCTAGTTTTTTAGAGAAAAACAAGGCAAGTCCTCTGGTTATCGACGAATGCCAACTTGCTCCGGAACTTTTTCCTGCGTTAAAAGAACATGTGCGACAAAATCAAAGTCCAGGACAATTCTTGCTCACAGGATCGGTGCGATTTAGTTCTCGCCGAGCTATTAGAGAATCTTTGACTGGTAGAATTGTGGCCTGGGAACTGTTACCAATGGATATGAGCGAAACGTATCAAAGCACATTGCCGATAGCTCTTATTAAAATGCTAACGGCAAAAAGCGTCGATATTGATTTGCCTACCGCAAATTATTTTACTGAAAAAAACTACTTACGTTATCTCCAAAACGGTGGCCTTCCTGGTATTTTTAGTATTAGGGATTCTGCGATAAAGCGCCAGCGCTATGAGACTCAGATAAATACTATTTTAGAGCGGGACTTACAACTGATATTTCCAACAACATTAAGCTATCGAACACTCCGCCACCTTCTGGCAACTCTGGCCAGCAAAGTTGGAGAACCTCTAGAGTGGTCATCGTTGAGTCGCGCAGTGCGTATCTCTATTCCAACGCTTTATAAGCTTATTGCGGCATTTGAGGCGATGTTTCTCATTCGACTCATACCTACCGTGGGATCACAAAAAAAAGCAGTACTTTTTTTTGAAGATGTAGGAGAGGCCAATTACTTATCAAGTTTAGCAAAAAATGAACTGACAGCACTAACGCTTTTTTTATTTGCTAATCTAAGAACGCAATTCATGTATCGTCCGGAAGCATCAGTAGAAATATTTCAATATCGTAATCGCGGAGGAGGTTTTGTACCGCTTTGCTTTAATACTTCGAATCATTACCTTGGAATATTACCATCTTTGGAGGAAAATCCAAGTGATTCAATTTTGGGAAGTGCTAGGAGCTTTTTAAGAAAATATAAGCAGGCCAAAATTCTTATTGTTCATAGAGGAGATAAGGACAAAATTTTACAAGATAATATTCGTATAGTAAGTGCAGGGCAGTTGATTTAAAAAAAGAATCGCCGTGGATTAGTCAATTATTTATTTTTGGAGTCTTTAGTCATTATTGTTGAAAAAAAATTTAAGCTGAATTTATAAGTCTTACTTTTTAGTCAGGATGTTAAAATGCATAGTCTATTTGGCGAAATGATCGGTACTTTTCTTATTGTATTTTTCGGCTGTGGAAGTGTAGCGGTTTCCACGATATTTAATACAGGTATGAGTCTTTCAGATGTGGCCATGGTTTGGGGAGGTGCTGTTGCATTGGCCATTTATTCTACAAGATATCTTTCTTGTGCTCATCTAAATCCAGCAATATCTATTGCGATGGTAGTGGCCGGTAGAATGAAATTAAAAAATATCGCTCCGTATATTCTTTTTCAATGTTTTGGTGCTTTTTTTGGTGCACTACTTTGTTAACCCGGCCTGCAGGCGCAGGGCGGGTTCAGTTTTTTCTTGCAGATAAAATTTCTGTGAACAAGGCATCACCAACATTAGTTGGCCCATTATGGGAGGTACGCTACTGCCAAAACAGAGATGCGGAGTATTGCATGAATGGCTCCTTTTCATTTGCATTACTTGCACCAGCAATTGGTTTTGCGTAGCCAATTTCAGCAATCAATCCCCAGTCATCTCCCCATTTGAAACCAGCAGATCCTCCGGCCAGAAAAATTGTTGAAGATTCATCTCCTAAGTCCCCTCCCGTGGCATTCATCAGTTTACTACTTAAAGTTGGAGTAAAAAGAATTGCAAAATTCTCCCTCAAGTTATAATCCATGAAGATTGGAATTTTAAGCTCTATGAATGTGGATTTTCTCTCTCCACTTGAAACTGAAAAATATCCAACCCCAAGCCCAGTGGATAGGTTTAGATCACCGTTCATAAGCTGATATTTTGCATCAAAGGCCGGAGATAATCCGTTGGTAACTCGAACACCTGCATCTAAGTTTGGAAAAATACCTCTACGATACATAATTTCTAGAGTTGGAAAAGAAAACTTATCACTTTCTCCTTCTACGTGGTACTTTGAGCTAAATTGGCCTACGCCAATCGCAAATGAACTTTTGTCCACATCCAGGACTTTTGCTGTTTGCATCTGAGTTACAGTTGAACAAGAAACAAAAAACAGGACAATAAAAGACAATAAAATGCTTTGCATAGTTCCTCCAAAAAAATAAGTGTTAAAAAAAATATTTAATTACTGAGTACAGATCGCCAGTTCAAATTCTCCGCTCACCGAATTATCGCTGTCGTAGTTAGCAACCATTCTTCCTCGCAATGTAGAACCATCGATATCATCAATTATTAATCGTCCATCAGTAACAAATAAATTCAAGTAGGACCCATCTTGCTCTTCAAACGCAAAAGTTACATTCTGAGATAAACTAAATGGGTACTCACCGCGTTTTAAAGGGAAACTTCCAAGGATGGAGCGATTAGAACTGGAAATAAATACACTACAAGGATCTGCCTCATATGTTTCCCAAAAATCAAAGGAGAGTTTATTGTTGTCAAATGTGGATGTTGTTACGCGCCCTGATTTAAAGGTCCAGCCGAAACCATTGATAGTTCCATCTAAGGTTCCTGCTTGAATAGAACGTCGATCTCCTCTCGGCTTTTTATCATTATTATTATCGCTGATTTCTGTTTTACATGCAGAAATCGAGAGAGTTAAAAGCGTAATCATTAATAGTCTGTTTGTCACAGTTTTCATTGTGTTTCTCCATTGTTTTACTGTTGTTGTGTGCGCAGGTGCAGTCTAACTCAACAATTAACAAAAGTGAAGAAGAGGATTGGGATTGTGTTCTGTGAGATTCTGTAGACCCCAGTCAAGAGATCTCATCCATCGGGAATAGTTGAGTAGAAAAACAGTAGACGCGATTGCGTCTGCGACTGCCTGTTAATAGCTTATTTAGTTCTACAGTAAAATCACGAATCATTTTTTTTGCTGTCCCAATTTGTGCAGCATCAATAGGTACGACCAGTGAGTTATATTCACGCTCATGTAATTGTGTAGTAAAAAGTGCACCTAATGATTTTAGAATAATTTCTTTGTGATAGTTTTTTATGGAGGCACTAGGTATTTCAGTGGGCCACATAAAGAGACTATCGTCAATTCGCTGTAGACGTCCTTTTTCTCGTTTTAGTAGTCCAGTTGAAATAAGTTTATCGATGCACTCTTGTGCCCTCTCTTCACTAATTTTAAGTCTAGTTGCCACCCACTTGATAGAATCCTTTGCACCATTTAAGAGCATCAACTCAGCAACTGCCAGGTATTCCCAATGGGAAATAATTTCGAAAAGTTCAAGTGATAATCTACGCTGCTCTTGCATTCCAAATTTCTTCAAACGTAGCTTAGCAGATTTTTTTGCCATTTGAGATCTTCCATGTTCACTTTCTACTAACGTAGAAAAAAAATCAGTTTCCATCACGTTGAAATTTAATATTTTTGCTATCTCACAGGCCTTTTTTGCAGAAAGTCCCTGTTTGCCTTGTAGTATCTCTGAAAGCCTAGAAGGCGATGTTTTAAGATCACGGGAAAATGCACGTAATGAGTAATTTGGATTGTGTGCTTTTCTTTTCTCAAATTCCTCAGTCAAAATATCACGATAATTGTTGTGGTCATAGAACATTGCTGATCAACCTACATATTATTTTTACGTTGGGGAAACGTTTTTTTAAACTTGTTTCCATTTGCTGCAAGTAGATTTCGTTATTCGATTCAAGATGAAGTTCCTGCAAATTAGGCGGAAGAATAGACAAAGTCGCTGGAAGTGTCAGTTTCATTATACGAAGAGATTCAAGATTTAAAAAGGGCTCGTTAATAACGAGTCCTTGATTTTCTCTTAGATCAAGCGTTTCAAGATATTTTAGATCACGCAAAATTTCATTACTCAGAATGGTTAAAGAGTCATTTACTAATGTTAAGTTTTTTAATTGGTACATTGGTGAAAAAATGCGTGGAGGGAGCATTGACTGCAAAGAAGAAGTATTATTAATGATTAAGTCGGAAGTTTTACCAAAACCATAAAAGTCACCAAAGCGAAATAAGAATCCTTCTGGTATGTTGTCAAAGTGTATGGCGGAGACAGATGAGAGATCCCTTGCCGAAATTTTTTCACACTCTTTTGGAAAGTATGCTTGAATAATTTTTGATCGTTCACAATAATCAAGCTTTGGAGCAAAGAGATTCCATGCGGAGAATTTTTCAATTAATTCTCGTCGACTTAATTTTTGAAGTTCCTTTGAGTGCATAAGCCAATTAAGTTTTCGCAAAATTCGCACATCACTAGTAAAATCCCACATCCATTCATGCATCAAAAAAAAGGAGTATTGGAGAGGATTGTATATTCGTTGATGGACTAGAATATTTTTGTCAAAGTTGTAACGAATTGGCTCGTATATACTTTGGCGAATTACTGTCTGATAAATCTGTGGTTTTTTATTTCTTATACAATTTTCAGGTAATTGTTCGATTATGTTTTCATCATTTATATCTATCAGTTCACCGGTGGCCTCGTGCCAACTACGATTTACTCCATTACGCAGGTATAGCGAACCAAAAAAATCATCAAAATGGGGAAGCAGTTCTGGATATTTTTCTTCCAAAAGCTGGCGAATATTGTCTCGGTTCTCTTCAAATGTTGTGTCAATACTGTAGTCGGCCAAATCCAAATCTTTATATTCTAGTAGAAAGTCGAGAGTGTAATATCCTAGGAAAGGACTTTTAGGATTGTTTTCACAAAAAATTGTGTCTCCACCATTTCCGACTAATGATCCACCGGCCAGTAATGAATGTGCATAAAGTACTGTCATTAATGCGATCAGAACTTTCATAAATCCTCCCAAAGATATTCAAGGTTAGGCCATTTTTAGCAAAAACTGTCAGGGGAAGCAAGTAAACTTTACTGGGTCAGTTGTCTTTATGTATTCGATAGGCCACAAACATGCAACATCTTAATTATTGTCCTCGGAGAAAATATGCATTCTTTTAAACTTTTAATTTTAGTTTCTCTTGTTTTAACATCCTCGCTCTCAGCCGAAACAATCTCCCACGTATATTTTGCAAATGTAGATGCTAATGCGCAGATTGATGTTTTAAAAACAGTTCCATTATTAGTGTCATTAAGTGAGCGTAAAATATTGGCGGTACGAGTTTTTCTGGCACCTCGAGTCCAAGCACCGATGAGGGTTAATTTTGAGGTTAATAAGCAAGTAACTGCCCAAACATTACCTTTTTATACGCCTGAAGAAATGAAAGATTTTCAATCACTATCGGTGGCCATTCCAGGATTAAATTTACGCGAAATTAAATCACTCAATTTGAAATTTATTGATAGTGCCGCAGTAAGCTTGATTGCGCTGGATTATGAAGAGACTGCTCATGATCCTGCTGGTGATAATCATTTGGAGCAGATAAAGCGTCTTGAAAAGTTGAGTGAGTATAATCTTTATGAGGAAAATAATCGAGCTTCGAAAGATAAGGAGATCCGTAGGCAGGCCGCGGTTGACCTATTACAATATCCATCAACACGTGCGCTAAAAATACTCTTTGAACGTGTAGATTATGATGGAGTTAGAGACGACTATGATCTTAAGCGGCAGGCCCTACATTCTTTTAAACAGATGATTCCGGCATTTACATCACTTTTTGGTGAGCTATCAATAATGGAGACACTGACTTACTTATATAATCGCTATCATGATTGGAATGTGCGAGACACAATGTTGGAAGCGATGTACGACTTTCAAACTTCAGCAGCACTTTTTTTTTCAATCAATAATCATGTATATTCTGGCACTGCAGAACGAAGGGTGTCGAATATCTCTATTCTCGAAGAGATATACAAGAAATCGGATTTTTTACAATATGTTGAATATTTTAAAGATAGAATTTTAAACGAAACCTTCGGAGAATTTGCTGATAATCAAGAGTGGGCACAGGAAGTCGCTTGTGATGTGCTGGCAAAAGCACCACAAAATGGACTGTTGAAAAAAATATTTCCGCTCTTTAAAAACGAAAGCTGGAGTTTTCAAGTCCATTGCGAAAATGCGCTAATTGCCTCTCTAGTCAATTATGATTTAAAAGAGGAGATTCTTTCGGATGTAGATTTGGATTATGTCTTTTCCGTAATTGGCCAAACCTATAAGCGAGGTGATTCCGTTTTTGACTCAGGTTATACGCATGATCATAGTGAACGTATTATTTCCGCATATATTTTATTAGAAATCAAAACAGCTGAAGCAGTCATGTTATTGAAAAAAATATCTAAAGAACCGGAACTTGAAGATGATATTCGCAAAGCAATCTTGGAAAATTTACGATGAGAGTTATCTTAATAATAATTTTTAATCTAATGTTTGCCTATCAAGTAGCAGGAACGGAGCTCGTCCGATGTAAAGGGACACTCTATACGCTGGATTATTTATTAAACGCAAATCAACCGCCATACGGTGAGATTTTTGCTGATAAAGATATGCAGGTTGGAACATTTCCTTACATGATTATCTTTATTGCTCTTTATAATCGTTTTGCTCCTGAGTTAGAAGGCCCTTATAAAATGTACCTACAGAATTTCATGAGTGGCGATCAGTATATTTCATGGCAAGAACACTCGCTCCCGTTTCCGTCTAAAAAAGTTGATGGAAAAGCGCTAGGACTTGACTCAAGTTGTCTTAATGCCCGTGGGGAGGCAGAAATCCTGACGGCGGTTAAAAAAACGCAGCAAGGAGAATTAGTCGCTTATGAATATGATAGCAAATTAGTGAGAGAGTTAAAGGCCAGCAATACTCAATATTCATTTTTTTTGAATGGAACCTTTTTTCGAAATTATGTCGCAGAGTATATCGACTTATCTCAATTAAATTATCTATTTCATACATTGAAATTAATTGGTACAGAGCCTACTCAGGTACGCTCAGAGATTGTTCGCTTGGGCTTAGTTTACGAGCAGGTTAATGGAATCTGTCAGCGTTCTCTTTATGTAAAGACCGCTATTGAGAGGGAAGTGGGACTACCATGCGAGGAAGTTTCGGGAAAGGATCTTATTGCACTACAAAAACTTAGTATCGAAGGGCAGGGGTGGAATTCTCAACGTTTTGTTCCTGGTGATTTTCTCTTCCTGAAAAACTTAGCATCACTCTCTATTAACAACGTTCGAATGTACCCAGCAGAAATATCTGAGGATGATATTAAAGAACTTAGTTCGCTAAAAATGCTCACATTTACAAATAATGAAATAAATGAGACTCCAAAAAATTTCATGGATAATCTATCGGGTCTTACATATTTAGATCTATCTTTGAATAACATTTTTGAATTAAAGCACGATGCCTTTAGAAATGTTTTTGTGAAATTAAACAATGCTCCTGAAGTTGTTATGCTTAATCTTTCTGGGAATACCAAGATGGTTTCCCCACGAAGTAATACCTATATTCATGAAGGGGCATTTAACAATTGTGAGGCAGTTACAGATCTAAATCTTAGTGATATGAATATCGTTAAAATAAATAGCTCAGTATTTGATCCATTTGTAAGACTAAAGAGATTAGATCTTTCTAAAAACTATTTGCTCGATTTTATAGATATTTTGCAATCACCATCTTTATCATCACTTGAGGAGTTAAGTATAGCTAGCACAGTACTCGGAGATATGTTGTTTGAGAATGAATTTCAATATATGAAATCTTTACGTAAATTGATTCTGGGACCTACTAGACTTAAAGAGTTCCCTGAGTTTCTTTTAAAACTTCCGGCCTTGAAAGAGATAACTTTTTGTGGAATATTTTTTCCGGAAAATAGAATGGCACCTGTTCGTGCTTTAGTTAAGAGTAAGCGTGAGGATATCAAATTTAATGAATGTGTGATTAACCCCTGACACTAACCTAAACATTGAAACGCTGTAGATTAGTCAACTATTGCCAGTAATTTACGAAAGTTTCTTGTGAGGAGTAAAAAAACGGAAGATAATGTTTTTGAGATCAAAATAATTATCTTCAAAGAGAGTACTATGCCTGACAAGAAAATAAAAAGAAGTTATATTCGTTACGAGGCCGAAAAAAATACTATTGGAATGGTGGGCCTACAGGATTCTCCCAAAGAATTTCTTCCTCAGTATATAGGACTTGTTTTTAGTGAGGCCTATCGGGGATGTGGAATGGTATTACTTTATTCTCCAGAAATTAAAACCAATGCTCTTTGTATCGTGCAGTGTGGTGTTTTAAATCCGATTAAGGCCAGAGTGGCCTGGATAACGCGACTAGATGCGGGGACGATTAAAGTAGGATTTGAATATCTAACGTAAGTAAAGCAAAATTTCGTGTTGCTCTTTTTCAGGGAAAATAATACATGTCAAAATATATCTGGGGAGATAGCGAAACTCAATTTTTTTTCCATTTGAATCCCGAGGCAGTTTTAAATGCGGTTGATTTTCTAGGACTTCGCACTACGGGACGGGTACTTACGCTTAATAGTATGGAAAATCGTGTTTATGAGATTGAGATAGAGAACAAAGCGTCAGAAGTAAAATCGCCAAGTGATAATTTTGTAGTTGCCAAATTTTATCGTCCAGGACGTTGGACATTGGCACAAATTTTAGAAGAGCATACTTTTTTATTAGATTTGGTGGAGGCGGAGGTTCCGGTTATTGCTCCGATACAGTTTGATGGCAAAACATTATTTACTACTCCTGGACATGAAATTTATTTTACACTTTTTCCTAAAAAAAGTGGCCGCTCACCCGAGGAGCCAAGTTTTGATTATCTTGAAATAATGGGCCGACAATTGGCCAGAATGCACAACGTCGGAGCTGCGCGCCAGGCATCTCATCGTCTGGCCATTTCTCCTGATAGCTTTGGAAAAAATAATTTAGAGTTTTTGTTGGTAAATAATTTTATTCCGCTCCATTTGCGCCCTCGTTTTGTAAAAGTAGTTGAAGAGATTTGCCAAATTATTACTCCTTTTTTCTTGGATATTTCGCTTCATCGTATTCATGGAGATTGTCATGCTGGTAACATTATTGTGCGTGATCAAGAGGGGCCATATTTTATCGACTTTGATGATATGTTGGTAGGTCCGGCCATTCAGGATATATGGTTAGTTGTTCCCGGAAGCGATCAGGAGGCGGTGGTTAATCGTAATATTTTATTGGAAAGTTATGAAACTATGCGCTCTTTTGATTATCGCAGTTTGCGCTTGATTGAACCGTTACGGGCATTGCGCTACATCCATTTTGCCGCCTGGATTGCTAAACGATGGGAGGATCCAGCATTTAAAAATACCTTTTCCCATTTTGGGAATGACAGTTACTGGGAAATTCTGATAAGTGATCTGCAATATCAATTGGAAAAAATAAAAGAGCAGTTAATATGATTCAAATCGGAAAGATAAATCAACTTCTAGTCGCACATGAAAATAAATCAGGATATTATTTGCAATCAGAAGATAAAAAAGATGAAGTTTTTATGCCTGGAAGTATTGCTCCTGCCGGTATTAAACTCGGAGAGATGCGGGAGGTTTTTGTTTACACGGATATCAAAGGTACTCCGCTGGCCACTCCGGAAATTCCAATGGTGGAATTGGGAGGTTTTGCCTATCTCAAGGTTATTGAAGTAGTGGAGTTTGGGGCCTTTCTTGATTGGGGAATTGATAAAGATTTGTTATCGCCAGGTAATCAGCAGCAACAAAAAATGAAACTAGGAGAGTCCTATTTAATTCGTGTTTGCCAGGAAGAGGGCACGAGACGTCTTTATGCTACTAATAATCTGAGCAAGTTTATTGAGCGGAAAAATATTGAACTTACTATCAATGAGAAAGTAATAGCTCTACCTTTTGAAAAGACGCAGCTTGGTTACAAAGCGTTGGTTAATGAAAAGTATCAGGGCCTAATTTATCATTCGGACATATTTTCAGAGATAGTATTGGGGGAGCGCATTGAGGCAATGGTTAAGTTAGTACGGCCGGATGGATTAATAGATTTAACGCTACGTCCAACGGGTATGAAAAATTTAAAAGATAGCGGGAAACTTATTATGACAGAACTGGAGCGCGCAGGAGGATTTTTGCCCTTGCATGATAAGAGCTCTCCGGAGGAAATAAAACGGATTTTAAAGATCAGTAAACAATCGTTTAAAAGGGCCATCGGTATTTTATATAAACAACGTCAAATCGTGATTGGAAGTAGTGGTATTGAGTTGGCCGGTGACAACAAAAGGAAGGGAGTTTGATAAAAAGATCAGATTTTCTTATTCATATTGAGCGGGCCGACGAGTTCTCTCTTCTCTTGTTTTTTTAAGGATAAATTTAACTAGTCCCAGCTTATCTAATGCTTCGGCCACCACACGATTATTTTGCTCTAACTGATAGGCCGCAGTGGGAATTAATTTATTGGGATTTACCCCGTACTCTTCTACTAAAGCATTGCGTACGGCCATAGCGCGGCCAAAGGCCATTGCCCAATCATCCTTTGTATCACCCCATCCGCGGATGACCACGCTACCATCATGCTCTTTTAATGCGTTAGAGATAAAGCTTAAATAGCGAAGGGCATTTTCCGGAATTTCATTGGAGCGTTTGGAAAATTTTATTTCTCCAGGAACATTAAACATAACATTTAAATCATCGGTGGTATCACTGGAAAAGGCCGCCCCATCAAAATTGGTGCGTAAACTACTAAGAGTGGCCTGTTCTTCCAAATAAACTGGTGCCGTGGCCGTGGGCCGTTTTACCCACTCTTCAGAAAAACGCCCCTGCGCACCGTCTGCGCGAGCACTAGCATCTCCTCCACCAATAATTCCATTTTTATTCATGGAATCAACGCTCAACATATTTCCATCGGCATTAAAGTAACCCTGGATAATTTCTTTTGTTTCTTCATCGGCGCCCATTAACCACATAACCATAAAGAGTGCCATCATCGCAGTGATGAAGTCGGCATAGGCAACTTTCCAAGCACCACCATGAGCAGCGGCGTGTCCGCCATCTCCTCTTTTTTTGATAATGATAATTTTCTTCTGATTATCGTTGTTAGTTGCCATATATTATGCCGCCTTTTTGGCCGCACCGCCGCCGCTACCCCCGGCCTCACGAATGGCCACTTCTAATTCCTTAAACTCTGGACGAAATTCAGGAGGAATACTTCTTCGGGCAAATTCTACGCATATTTTCGGATTGGTACCACGGGCCAGGGCCAAAAGAGCCACTTTTATTACATGAAAAGTTTTTCCCTCTTCTTCTAATTTCGTCTCAATTTTGGCGGCCAAAGGCTGAAAAAAACCATAAGAGAGCAAAACTCCGAGGAAGGTTCCAATTAGTGCGGCCGCAACGCTATGTCCGATAGTTTCTTTACCTTGCGACAACTTACCCATGGTGATAACGATACCTAAAACTGCCGCAACGATTCCCAGTCCAGGAAGGGCATCTGCCACCCGGTTAATAGTTTTGGGAATCAGTGCTTCACCTTCATGCATGGCCTTGATATCGGTATCTAGTAGATCATCTAGATCGTGAGGTTCGATGGCCGACGATAGTTGCATGATCATAGTGTTACAGATAAAGGCAATTAGATGGTGGTTTGCTAAAATGGCCGGATATTTTTGAAATAGTTTACTCTCTTCCGGATTTTCCACATGCTTTTCAATCTCTTGCGGGCCTTGTGAGAAAAGCTTCATTAGATCATGCATTAAAATAAGCAAATCTAAATAGTACTGCTTGGAGATTTTGGAAGGTAAAAAAACTCCAATTACATTTTTAATTAGTGCCTTTATGAGATCCCCGGAGCATGCCACGATGATGGAACCAATTGCTGCTCCTAAAATAATCAAAAGCTCGATTGGTTGCCACAAAACATGCATGTGGCCACCTTCTAGCAGATAGCCGCCAATAACACTCACAATAACCACGATAAAACCTAGCATCGTAACCATGTTAACTTCTTCGGAATTTTGAGAAAAAAAAGTAGAGAAAGGTTGAAAGTTATTCTTCAGATTTAAAACCAGCGAAGTATTTACCTGATTTTAACATGTTAGTACGAGAGCTAATAAAGATAAAAAGTTGAGCTATGTAGTTTTTACACGCTGAACAACTAATCATGTTGCGGCGCGGCAACAGCGTATAAAATAGAGCTATATAGACATGGCCCAGAAGGCCAATTAGAAGGAGCAGTAAAAATGAAAGTGATAAAACATTTTGCCACAGTTGCCACAGTTGCTTTGCTAGCAGGCAGAGCAATCGCCATGGATTTTAATTTGGGTTATTCCTGTCGAACAAATGGTAACTGGACTCAGAGCGCTTTAGATGAGACTAGTCGTTTAATTAAGACAATTGAGTCAATTAAAGATGATCCCAACTGTAAGGGAAAGGGGTTGGAGACCTTTGCGGCACAATTGCAGGTGGCAGAAGCACAATTTAATAAATCGCTGGAAAATGGTGAAGACCAAAAACGAGAAAGCACTGCCGCCCAAAAAGGGTATTTAAATAGCTTGCTTAATTCTGGTGATCCCAAAATGGATAAAAAGGCGTTAACGGAATTGGCCGCGGGAGTTCATATTGGTTCGGCCATTGACAACACTGTGCAAGTAGCTCCCTATTTGAGCAACATTATTGACCTGGTTGGAATGAAGTCTAATTTAAAAAATGCGGCAAATGATGTAGTTAATCTAATTAATTCTACGATGGCCAACTATCCCAGTTTTTCACAATGCTTAGTGGCCGCGCCGAATCAGGGGTTGGCCATGATGTCAGCGATGTTGAAAGTTTCAACAAACATTTTAACTTCTGGTTATGCGGATGGTTCAGATAAAATGGGAAATATTTTGGCCAACTTGGTTTCCTTTTTACGAGAGGCCAAGTTGGCCGGAGTAATAAAAGATTTAAACCAAACGGAATTATGGGCCTCCATAACCTGCGCATTAGAGAGTGCTACTCAAAATTATTGCTCGGCCAAAGATAATGTCAAACTCCTAAATTGGAGTATTAATCAACTGCAAAAAGGAGTAGAGGGCGATGCTAAAAAATCAGATACCGTTAAAATTAGAGATAATAGTTTGATCGCTGGTTATTATGCTTTAATTCGCAACGTTCCCAGCATCACTAATTGGCTACTAAAAGTGCAATTTGGGGTGGAACCCAAACTTAGTACGGAGGGAACATATAAAAATCTAGTGTGGGAAACAGTTCTTAGTATGACCAAGGCAATTAATAATCTGATTGCCACTTACAACGAAATGAAGGCCAATATTGAAGGAATGGAGCAACCTATGACGCAAAAGATTGCTACCTATAAGCTGATCAAAACATTGCAAAGTATTATGAATGATGCGTTGAGTGGTGGCGGGGGAGGTAGTTATGGGGCAACTAAAATGAACTTTTTTCTAAACTCCATGCCTGGAGAGCTTTTGCCGCTTTACCTTATTGGCTATGATATTGACAATATGCCGCCGGAAACTAAGCCTAATGCGGATGGAAAAATTCCTATGAATATTGACTTTTGGTTAGAAAATGGTGGCCAGTACCGTCCGATGTTTAATGATATTCCTAAGCTTCTTTCTACCATTAAGACCCGTCTTGATCGACTGATTGATCAATCATTAAGTCAGACCAGTAAATTTTTTGTACGCAAGTTAATTGCCGACAAGCCCAATTTAGTGGCCGGGGCCTTTGTTTATAACTCTCTGAACACCTCTGTTTATGAAAGTTTCCATTTTGTTAGTGGTTACTTGAAAAATCTTTTAAAAAAGATAGAGAAATCGCCATATCGAGATGAACAGATTTTGCCCGTGATTGATGATACTATTAAGAAGGTGGATAATGTCATTGAGCTTTTTGATTCGGCCTTAAATCGCAAGGTGGTGGCCGAGGATAATAACAGCGTTCAGTCGCAGTCTGAAAAAATTATTAACGCCGTTTATGAAAATTTTAATGTCTTAATTCAGCGGGATTCTTTTTTCACTAATAGGATGTCGACCTTTGTTTATTACGACTATTTTTTAAATATTCTTGAAGAGGAAAACTATAACGATTATGAAAAACAGTTAATGATTATATCCAACAATGAGATGTTGCAGAGAATTATGCAGGTTAGTGAGACCGAGCCGGCCTTGAATCGAGAAGACTTTGATAATGCGTTGGCCATTACAATCAAAAATCTCAATGGACTAGAAAATATTTTTCGAGATAACTATTTTGATTATTTGCAATCTACCGAAGACGATGCAAAAGGTCTCTCTTATACACAGAGAAATCTTCGCACTGTCAAACGTGCCCTGCATACGGATATTCCGTCGGAATTTAGAGGCTCACCGTTTGTCCCAATAATTGCCGCTACTAATGTCTTGTTTACCTATGATTATAGATATGAGTTGTATTGGAACAATCCATTTAAGCCCAAATATCAACGCGGAGATAATGACCACAACTCTTTGGAGAGAAATAAAAACAGGGTCTGTGTGCAGCTACTTGCCACCCAGCGGCCAGAGATTTTTAGTGAGTTTTGTAAAGATGCGGTTATTACCTCTCCCTTTTATGAGGCGGCCGAACATAAAGAGAAATATGAGTATTTGAATACTAAGTTTTCAGACTACGTTACTAAAGCAGACGAGCGTAAGTGGTGGATGAAGGCCACTGGAGCATGGGCACCTAAAAAAGAAGAGATAAAAAATGATCAAAAAAGTTATGATGATAAAATTTGTGCCTATCGTGATTATTTACGAAAAAACCAAGTTTACTGGTTAACACTACAACACGAACAGATTAAAAATCGAAAAGAGATGCAACTGAAACAGGGGCGAGATCAGTAGTAGTGCAAAAAAAATGGTGGGCCAGTTGATTTAGTAGAGAAAACAGATGCAGATGAAGAAGTGGTATAAAAAACATATTTTTCTTGTGCTATTAGTTGAATTGTCGCTGGCGTCGATTTCTTCAGCAATGGATCTGGGATATGCCTGTCGAACTAACGGTAATTGGACACAGACAGCACTGGAAGAGACTAAAAAATTAATTAAAACCTTCGAGATATTAAAGGATGATCCCAATTGTCGCAGCATAGGATTTGAATCGCTTGCGGCCCAACTGGCAGTGGCCGAGGCGCAATTTGAACAGGAGGTTGCGGATTCTCAACAGATAAAACAAGAAAACGCCGAAGCGCAAAAACGCAATATTAATGCCCTCCTAAATTCTACCAACAGCAGCGGGATGGAGCGGTCGTCATTACTTGACGTCGCCGTAGGAGTGCATGTTAGTTCGGCCATAGAAAATAGTGTGGCAACAACGCGGCCAGAAATGCGCAGCTCAACGAGTATTTTTAATATGCTGGGTATGAATACCGGATTGAAGATGGCCGCCAACGATGTCGTTCGCTTGGTCAATTCCACCATGGCCAATTATTCTAGCTATTCACAATGTCTGGCCAGTGCCCCGAATCTCGGATTGGCCATGATCTCTTCTATGTTGCGAGTATCTTCAAATATTTTATCTTCAGGATATGCTGATGGTGGCATAAAGATGAGTAACATAATTGATAATTTGATAAATTTTTTGCGAGAAAGCAAGTTTAGTAAACAGATTAAAAAATTAAGTGAGGTTGAACTTTGGTCTTCTATTACCTGCGCTATGGAGAGTGCTTCCTATAATTATTGCACTATAAAAGGAAATTTGCGATTGCTAGAGCGTACGATCAAACGAGGACAAAAAAGTATAGAAGATCAAAAATTGATTTCGGATGAGGTTAGTTTGGTAACCGGGTATTACGTGTTGACTAGAAATTTACCAAGTATCACCAGTTGGCTTTTTAATTTGCAATTTGGGGTAGAACCTAAAGTTGCTACCGATGGTGACTACAAAAATGGGGTTTGGACAAATGTTGTTTCAACTATTCAGGCCATTGATACCTTAAATGGATTGTATAACGAGATAAAGGGCAGTATCGACAGTATGAGTAGCGAAATGGAAAAAAAAGGTATTATTTATAAGCTAGTTGCCATGCTGCAACATACAATGGAGGCGTCGGCTGCAGTAGATGATGTTAGCACGGAAGTAAATTTTTTCTTTACTACTATACCCGTAGAGTTTTTGCGTCTCTATTTAGTTGGTTATGACTTGGAGACCATTCCGGATGAGGTGCGGCCAAATGAGAATGGAACAATGCCTATGGATAGCGATTTTTGGCTAAAAAATGGTGGACAATATCGGCCAGTTTTTGATGATATTCCCAATTTATTAAAAATAGTCAGATCTAGGTTAGATATTTTAATTAACAGCGCCGTGATTGGAATGAATCGTTTTTTTGTGCGCAAACTGATTAGTGATAAACCAGGTCTGGTGGCCTCTGCTTTTATTCATAATGCGATGAGTACTTCAGCGTATGATAGTTTTTTGTATATTCGAGGATATATTAAAAAATTATTAGAGCGAATTGGCCGCTCTAGTTATAGTGATCGACAAATTATTCCGGTGATGGAAGAGACAATTGCTAAGCTCGACAGAATAGTTGAGGTATTTGATAGTTACTTGAAGGAAAAAAGCAACAACGAAATAGAGGCAGAATGGAGATATGAGAAAATTATCAATACCGTATTTGATACTTTGAATATTTTAATTCAAAAAGATACACTGTTGGCCAATCGAATTGCTACCTTTGTTTACTATGATTACTATCTAAGTACCATGGAAAGTGTTGGGCCGCATACTTTCGAGCAGCAATTGATGATTATCTCTAATCAAGAAATGTTAGAAAAACTTACACAGGCCAGTGAGGGAGATAGCGAAGCGGCCTTAACTCGAGAAGACTATGATAATGCGTTGGCCATTTCGATAAAAAATATGAGCGCTTTAGAGAATATTTTTCGAGATAATTTTTATGATTATCTGCAAACGACTACAGATGAGGCGCGGGGATTAACCTATCTTGAGCGCACCAGCAGGAATCTTAAACGAGCACTGTATACCGATATCCCCGAGGTATTTCGCTGGTCGCCATTAGTCCCTTTTATTGCGGCAGGCAAGGCCCTTTTTAGTTATGACTATCGCTATCAGCGCTATTGGAATAATCCTTATAGGCCAGAGTATCAGCGCGGGGACAATGATCGTCAATCGCTCAAAAGAAATATTGATAGAACGTGCATTCAACTATTGGCCACTTCTCGGCCAGAAATTTTTAGTGAGTTTTGCCAAAACGCCGTGTTGATTTCTCCTTTTTATGAGGCGGCCAGCAATGCGGTGGAGAAGGAAAAATTAGAATATTTAAATGTTCGCTTTGCTGATTTTATTCGGCCGGCCGTCGGTTCTCAGAAAAAAGATAAAGGGTCGATGGCAGTTAAAAAGAGTTTTGATGATAGGATCTGTGCCTACACGCACTATCAGAGGAAAAATCAAGTTTACTGGCTTACGTTGCAACATGAACAGATTAAGCAGCGTAAATTGAAAGATAATTTGTATTATCGTAAGGCACAGCAGGAATAGGTAAATTAAAATAGTAACATTAATAAAGTAGGAACAGATTAGCAGCGGCATGTAAGAGGTGCAATACTCTGAAGTTTATAGTTGTCATAACCAAAAAAAGGCATTAAAAAATCATAAATCGCTTTTTTCTGGACTTTTTTATTAACTTAACTTGGAGAATTTATGGCCCACAAAATTACTGAAGACTGTACCTCCTGTGGCGCTTGCGCCGCCGATTGCAAAGTAGAAGCAATTTCTGAAGGTGATACCACCTATAAAATTGATCCTGCTTTATGTACTGATTGTGGAGATTGTGCAGACACTTGCCCAACCGAAGCAATTATTAAAGGTTAATTATTTCTTAAGGCCACGGATGCCGATGTTAATGAACTTTCGTGGCCTTTTTTGTTTTTATTTTAATTTTGACATTTTAGAGTGCTGAGATTTTATCATGGATTTAGATACAGCTATTTTTAAACGTCGCTCCGTCCGTAAATTTACTGAGGAGTACGTCTCTGATTCAGATATAAAGCAACTAATAGATGCTGCACGCTGGGCCCCTTCTTGGGCCAATACACAGTCTTGGGATTTTATTGTTCTGCGCGATAGCCAACTAATGGCACAAATCACGGAGCTATATTCTGAGCGAAATCCGGCCCGTTCTTGTTCTTTGTCATGTAATGCAATGTTGGTGGTGTGCGCTAGGATGAAAAATGCAGGCCATAAAATGGGAGTAGGACTAACCAAATTTAAAGAATGGTTTATGTTTGACATCGGGTGTTGCGTGCAAAATATCTCTCTAAAGGCCTATGAGTTAGGACTTGGGTCCGTCATAGTTGGACATCTCGATCATGAGAAGGCCAATCGACTTCTAAATTTACCAGCAAATTATGAGGTAGTAGTCACCATACCACTAGGACATCCAGTAGAGAAAGATAAGGCCCCACCTCCGCGACGAGAGATCGGAGAGATGCTTTATCTGAACCAATTTGGCGAAAAATTTATTAAGGAGTAAGGATGAGTGTTATTCAACTTAGTTCATGGAAGAAATTGCAATCGCATTTTGCGGAGATGAGAGCTGTTTCTATCGGGGATCTTTTTGCTAAGGAGACTGCGCGAGGTGATGATTATAAAATTGAGGCCGAAGGCCTCTATGTCGATTACTCCAAACATCGTTTAAATCAAACCACGCTCTCTTTACTTTTAGATCTTGCTAGAGAGCGAAAATTGGCAGAGGCCATTGAGGCGATGTTTTCAGGATTATCCATTAACAGAACTGAAAATCGTCCGGTGTTACACGTGGCATTGCGTAATCGTTCTCAGAATCCTATTTTTGTTGAGGGAAAGGATGTAATGCCAAAAGTGCGGGCCGTCTTGGCCCAGATGGCCGCCTTTTCCGACAAAGTGCGATCGGGGGAGTGGTGTGGTTTTACTGGGAAGAAAATTAGAAACGTTATAAATATTGGGATTGGCGGGTCTGATCTTGGGCCGGTGATGGTGACAGAGGCGTTAAAATTTTACTCGGATCGATCAATTACCGTTAATTTTGTTTCTAATATCGATGGCACACATTTGGCGGAATGTTTACAGGGAAAAGATCCATCGGAAACACTATTTATTGTTGCCTCCAAAACTTTTACTACTCAAGAGACGATGACAAACGCCAACAGCGCTAAACGTTGGTTGTTAGAAAAATTGTTATCTCCCAAAGCTGTGGCCAACCATTTTGTGGCCTTATCTACCAATAAAGAGGCGGTGGAGAAGTTTGGAATTAATTCAGAAAATATGTTTGTTTTTTGGGATTGGGTAGGGGGAAGATATTCGCTGACTTCGGCCATCGGTTTGCCGATTATGATTGCCATTGGTGCAGATAATTTTGCGAAGCTATTAGATGGATATCACGCTATGGATAATCATTTTCGCTACGCTCCTTTTGAAAAAAATATTCCTATTCTTTTGGGTATGATTGGAGTTTGGTACAACAACTTTTGGCAGGCAGAAACGCAGGCCATTTTACCATACGATCAATATCTCCATCGCTTCGCTGCCTATTTTCAACAAGGTGATATGGAGAGCAATGGAAAGTCTACCGATCAAGAAGGAAAGCGTGTGGATTATCAAACCGGGCCGATTATTTGGGGAGAGCCAGGAACAAATGGACAACATGCTTTTTATCAACTGATTCATCAAGGAACCAAATTGATTCCCTGTGATTTTATAGGTTTTGTTAATTCACTTAATCCGTTGGGAGATCATCATAATAAATTGATGGCAAATTTCTTTGCGCAAACAGAGGCCTTGGCATTTGGAAAGAGTAAGGTTTCAGTAGAATTGGAAGAGAAAAACAAGGACCTGGTTCCTTTTAAGGTTTTTGAAGGGAATCGCCCAACGACATCCATTATGGCCGAACGCCTGACACCAGAAGTCTTAGGTAAGTTGATTGCCTTGTATGAACATAAGATTTTTGTTCAGGGAGTAATTTGGAATATTTTTTCTTTTGATCAATGGGGTGTTCAGCTTGGCAAAGTTTTAGCGGACAAGATTTTGGGAGAACTTACTTCCGAGGAGATGGTTGAGTTTAAACATGATTCTTCCACTAATGCGCTTTTAAAATATTATAAAAATTATCGGCAACAGCGTTCATGATCCACTATGTTATTAGCACTAATCCCGATGATCGAGTGTTACAACGCGCAACTTATGCGTTATCGGAAGGTGGACTTATTGCTTTTCCAACGGATTCTAGTTGGGTAATTGCGGCCTCGCCTATGTCAAAAGTGGCGGTAGAACGCTTGTATAAGTTGAAAAATGTTGATCACCATAAACACTTTTCTCTTTTGTGTAACACGATTGCCCAGGCCAGTCGTTATGCTTTCATTTCTGACGCAGTATACAAGCGTATCAGAAACAAATTACCGGGCCCCTATACTTTTGTTTTTACTCCAACTAATGATTTGCCACGCTCTATTCGTGACTATAAGAAGGAAAAAGAGATCGGCATTCGTATTCCGGCCTCTGTTTTAGCTGCGCGCTTGGTAGATTATCTAAAACAACCACTACTAGCGACATCTATTTCTAAACATATGATTCCAGAGTTAGCAGAAGAAGAGGCGGAAGAGTCATGGCCTGCGGGCAAATATGATATTTATAGTTATCAAATTGAAGAGGCCTTGGGCCATTTGTTGGCCATGATCATTGATCCTGGTGATTTTGAATTCAAAGGCCCCAGTTCTGTGGTGGATTTTTCTAAAGATCCATTCATTCCAGTAATTTTGCGTGAGGGAATAGGGGAGATTGAAAGCTTTCTTTGATTTTTGAAGTAAATCATCCTAGAATGGGGAAAAATATTTGTGGCGATTTATAAGAGGTATAAAATGGGTAACCAAAATGCGGACAATGGTATTGGGGGAGTAAATGCCGAGCAAGGAGAGCTTGCTGAAACTAATACCAATCAGTGGGATAAGAAAAAAATAATTCGCGAAGTTCGTTCAATTATTTTAATCGTGGTGATTGTTTTCTCATTACGTTCTATGTTTTATGAGCCATTTAGGATTCCCACTGGCTCTATGATTCCTACTTTTATGATTGGCGATTTTATTTTGGTTAATAAATTTGCCTACGGACTGAAGCTCCCATTTTCCGAAATGTTCACTAATCCTATTTACCTAACCACTCCCAAAGATCCACAACGTGGGGATATTATAGTTTTTAAATATCCAGAAAATCCCGATGTAAATTATATCAAACGCTTAATCGGAGTACCAGGTGATGAGATCGAAATCATTGATAAGGTGGTCTATATCAATGATCGTCCATTGCCTGCGATTAAATTTGATGGCCAAGAAATTATGCAGGATATGGATGATAAGTTTAAGGAGTATAATTTAGAATTTTTTAATTCGGAAACTGGAACGCACAAGCATGTTATTCAACAGGTCGCAGGTATTTATACCAATCAGGGTTCAAATATTCCGCGTTTTCGCGTTCCGCCCGGAAAATATTTTGCGATGGGTGATAATCGGGATTTTTCTGCTGACTCTCGTTTTTGGGGATTTGTCCCGGCCGAAAATATTAAAGGCCGTGCCTTGGCAGTTTGGTTTTCGCTTGCCTTTGCAGATTCAACAGTGCCTGACTCAACCATGAAGCTTCGTTGGCGGCGCATTGGAACAGTTGTAGATTAGGCCATGGTGACGATATATCAGCTAAAAGGACAATTTCAGGATATTTTGCGTCCGCTTGTGCATAAACTGCATGCTCGCCAGATTACTCCTAATCAAGTTACAATTTATACTTGCTTGGCATCAGTTTGGGTGGGGATGATGCTTTTACTGTTACCTTCTAGTCGGGCCATGTTACTTTTTATTCCGTTTTTTATGTTTATTCGAATGGCGTTAAATGCCATAGACGGGATGTTGGCCAAAGAGTTTAATCAACAATCTAATTTGGGTGCTGTTTTAAACGAAATAACTGACGTGGTGTCGGATATGGCCCTTTATTTGCCATTTGCCGCCCATCCTGAGGTCAATGGGGTGGCCGTCGTGGCAGTTGTGATGTTGGCCATCTTATCAGAAATGGCCGGGCTTATTCCGGTTTTAATTGGTGTTAAACGTAGGTTTGATGGCCCGATGGGGAAGAGTGATCGAGCTTTCGTTTTTGGCCTAGTGGCATTGCTTTTGGCCTTTTTTGGAAAGTCGATTCTGATAACCTTTATTGTAAATGGTATTTTTATAATTACCCTACTGCTACTGATTGGTACGGTGGTTAATAGACTCTATTTGGCACTAGTGGAGTCTTCCAGATGAATGCAAGGCGTATTATTAGTTGGTCGACCACTTTTTTTGCGGCCTTCGCTCTATCGATGTTTTTAGCAGCGATCGTTACTGCCTATAACTATTATTCGGCCTTTACCGCAGACATTGATCGATTACAAAATGGCCATCCTGTTTGGCGTGATGGAAAGTTAATAGCGATTCAGAAAAAAGTACCCAAAGGGTGGATTCGCGCGAGCAGGATAGATCATGAAGTAAAAATGGCCATTGTTATTAGTGAGGATTGGGGTTTTTTTGGCCATAACGGGATAGATGTTATTCAGATAAAAGAGGCAGTTTGGGAAACATTAATCTATTCCGAACGATTGCGTGGTGCGAGTACAATTACTCAACAGGTAGTTAAGAATTTATTTTTGACCAATGAACGTAGTTATGTTCGTAAGTTTGTGGAAATTATTGGTGCACTATATATGGATAAGGCCCTTTCCAAAAATCAGATATTGGAAATTTATCTTAATATTGCGCAATTTGGTGATCATCTTTATGGTATTTCGGATGCCGCCCATCACTACTTTCAAAAGAGTGCAGGGGAGCTGACAGTAAGAGAAGGGGCCTTCTTGGCCATGTTATTGCCCAATCCGGTAAAGTATTCTCAATCTTATAGAAGAAGGGAGCTTTCTCGTTATGCTCTTAATACAATTAATTCTATCTTGAAGAAAATGAGGAGTGCGCATATTTTAGATGAAGAGAATATGGAAGAAGCACTAGGAAGTCATTTTGAGTGGGAAGATAATATCAGTGAGGAATTGCATTTTCCTTGGAGTAAATTCAAAATTAATATCTAAAAAATAGTGGCGGTTTTAACAATCATAGAATCGACGCTTCAAATTCCTTTTTTCCACGTCGACAAGATGTGCTCAATGTCTCTTCAGGTTTATTCTATATGGGTGCCAATCTTTTTATTAGTGATATTTTCTTACAATTTGTTACCGGTTTGCTAAAGACGGTCAGGTATTGTTACGTCGAATCTGTAGGTATGAATTTACAGTAGATTTTATGCTTTCCTCTATACTGATTTTATAGGTAGCATTTAAATCTGTTTGAGATTTTTGAGGTGAACAAACCCACCCGCTTTGGGCCAGTTCAGTTACTTTATCGTTGGTAATTCTTATTTTTATCTTCATGCCTAATCTGTTTAGTAAAAATAATATTAGGGCAAAAAGGTGCAATATAATAATCGGAATATGGATGGCCTTTAGCCTCACCATGCTTAAATTTTTTTGAATCTCAGTCACAATTTTTTCAAAAGTTACCGGCGTAGGATTAGCTATAAAATAAATATCAAAGGGTAATCTATTTTTAGAGGTTATTGCCTTAATAGTGTTTTCTACCAGATCTTCAATGGCAACAAAACTATAGAGTTTACTATTCCCTTCTTTACCTGGGTAGATTGCTAAACCTTTTTCAATCATCTCAATTAACTCGAAAAAAGCATCATCTTCGGCCCCAACAATAATGGGAGGGCGAAGAATAATGTTCTGCCAGGTTTTTGGAGTATTGTCGCGAATAACTAGTTCGGCCAAGAATTTAGATTGGCCATAATCATTTATAGGGCCATATCCATCCTTTTCATTTAAGACTTCACGGTGTTTTCTGGCCGGGCCACTTACCGCAAGAGAGGAGATTAGCACGAATGTCAATTTTTTATAGCGGAATGAAAGCTCACGAACGAGGACATTTGTTCCATCAAAATTAGTTTCATAGTAATCTTTTGCCCTAAAACTATGCACTACCGCTGCAGTGTGAATAATAAGATCTAAATCATCAGGAAGTTTTTTTACCCACAGGGGAATGGACGATATTGAAAAGTCCCCTTCAATTAATGTTCCTGGGATTTTTAGTTTATTAAACTTTTCGAGATTTCGGGCCTGAGCAAATATTTGATGGCCCTCTTGGATTAAGTGTTTGCAGAGATTTTTTCCGACAAAACCTGTCGCCCCTGTGACTAATATTTTCACAATTAGTGGTAGATCGAAGGAATATCAAACTCTTTTTTTGCCTTGGCAAAGACTTCTAATACGCGAGTGAGATCCTCAACATTGTGGGTTGCCATATAACTTGTTCGAATTAACGCATCACCAGATGGAACTGCCGGTGGAATGACCGGCGTGGCAAAAATTCCATGCTCGTATAGGAAGTTAGTTATTTGCATGGCCTTCAGGTCATCACCAACAAAAATGGGAATAATTGGAGTTTGAGAGTTATAAGTATAGACACCAATGTCTCTAAAACCTTTACGCATAAAATCGACATTTTTCCATAGTGATGGAAGAATAGTTTTATCTACATTTAAAACGTCCAAACAGGCAGAAACGGTGGCGACTGCCGCCGGTGGCATAGATGCTGAGAACATAAAAGACCTGGCAGTATGCTTTAGATAATCGATGGCCATTTTAGGCCCTGAGACGAAGCCACCAATGGAAGCAAAAGATTTTGAAAAGGTCCCCATGTTGAAATGCACTTTATCTAGCATATCAAAATGAGCAACAGTCCCCCGTCCATCTGGGCCTAATACACCTAGGCCGTGAGCGTCATCGATATAAATCATTGCACCATATTTTTCGGCCAATTTAACTGCTTCGGGAAGATTAAAAATATCGCCAGTCATGGAAAAAACACCATCTGCAACAATCATCATGTTTTGGTATTTTTCAGCATTTGCCGCTAGTTGTTCTTCTAGAGATTGCATATTATTGTGTTTGAATTTATAGGTAGTGGCAAAGCTTAAACGAGAAGCATCAACGATAGAGGCATGATTTTCAGAGTCAAAGAGCATGCAATCCTTAGGTCCACAGAGAGAGGAAATGGCACCAAGATTTGATTGCATTCCAGTAGAAAATATTAAACAGGACTCATGGCCTACATACTTGGCCAATTTTTCTTCTAAAATTTCGTGAATTTCCAAGTTCCCATTTAAAAAGCGCGAACCAGTACAGCCAGTTCCGTATTTTTTGGTAGCAACAACGGTGGCCTCTACCACATGCGGGTGGTGGGTCAGCCCTAAATAGTTATTAGAGCCAATCATGATTAACTCTTTATTATTCACGGTAACTCTGTTGGCCGCCGAGGATTGAATGGATCTAAAGAAAGGGTAAAGATTTTTTTGTTTTAAGAAGTCACGTTTTTGAAGAACTTTGCTTTTGCCGTAAGAAATAATTGCTTCTACATTCATGTTTTTTCTCTAGGTTGTTTGTTAAGTTGATATTATGTTCAATCCATTTACTATTTTAGGGTGGCCACTAATACCGCTTATTGATTTTTTCGTCAATAAAACTATCCGGCCGTGAAAATAATATCTACGTCCTTTAAGTTGTTATTAAATCGGAACTGATTTTACACTATGTGCCACGAACAATAAAGCAAAATTCATGAAAAATAGTCATGGTCAAATTTTTTATTTGCCAGATCGAAAAAGTTGGTTCTCCCGAGTATAGATGACGGAACAGAATATGCCTTGTCTCTTTGACAAACATCTCTTACTCTCAATTGGACTTTTTTTATATTGTTGAGAGGAGAGTGTACGATGGGTAAGAAACCAAGCGCGGTGTTATTAAAAAATTATAAAAAACCAGCATACACAATAAGCGATATATTTTTAACCGTAGAATTGGAAGATACGCGAACTATCGTCACCTCCAAAATGAGTGTAAAGGTTAACGATACTACCGTGACTAAGTTGCCTCCACTAGTGCTTGATGGAGATAATTTGCTCTGTCGATCAGTTAGTCGCGATGGGCGCTCGCTAAAAGATGATCAGTTCTCGCTCACCGAAAATTCGCTAGTGATTCACGATGTGGCCGCTAGTTTCGAGTTGGAAATTGTAAACGAAATTAATCCTCAGGCCAATAAGGCCCTAGAGGGACTCTATAAGTCCGGTGGAATTTTTTGCACTCAAAATGAACCGGAAGGATTTCGCCGGATCACTTATTTTATTGATCGGCCAGATGTAATGGCAAAATTTTCTACAAAGATCGTTGCTAATAGAGAAAAATATCCGGTGTTGTTATCCAATGGGAACCCTTTGGATCATGGACAGATGAGTGATGGACGACATTGGATTTTATGGGAAGATCCTTTTCCAAAACCTTGCTATCTTTACGCTTTAGTGGCCGGAGATTTGGGGTTAGTACAAGATACTTTTACTACCAAATCCAATCGCCAGATTGATCTACGCATTTATTGCGATAAAGGGAATGAGTATAAGTGTGGCCATGCTATGGCCTCACTGAAAAAATCGATGAAATGGGATGAGGATATTTTTGGGCTAGAGTATGATTTGGATATCTACATGATTGTGGCAGTGGATTCTTTCAATATGGGAGCAATGGAAAACAAGGGATTGAACATTTTTAATTCTGCCTGTGTTTTGGCCGACCCGCAAACTGCCACGGATAGCGATTTTTTAGGTGTAGAATCAGTTATTGCACATGAGTATTTTCACAATTGGACTGGCAATCGAGTTACTTGCCGTGATTGGTTTCAGTTAACCCTCAAAGAAGGATTGACTGTTTTTCGAGACCAGCAATTTTCTGCGGATATGAATTCTGCAAATGTTAAGCGAATAGAAGATGTTGGTAGGTTGCGTACCAGACAGTTTCCGGAGGATGCCGGCCCCATGTCACATCCGATTAAGCCGGATTCATATATTGAAATTAATAACTTCTACACTGCCACGATTTATGAGAAGGGAGCAGAAGTTATTAGAATGATCTATACCCTAATTGGCCATAATAAATTTGTAATGGGAATCAAAAAATACTTTGAGTTATACGATGGCCAGGCAGTTACTACCGAGGATTTTATTTATGCTATGCAGTTGGCCAGTGGTTTTGATTTTACGCAGTTTGTAAAATGGTATCATCGGGCGGGAACTCCCGAGATTGAACTTAAAAGCAAGTTTGATAAAAATAGCAAACAATTTGAAATAGAGATCATTCAAAAAACTAACAGCGAGGCATTGTATTTCCCTTTAAAAACTGCACTTATCACTGAACAGGGGAGAGAAATTCTAGAGGAAACATTACACATAAAAGAGTTAAGCAATAAGTTTGTTTTTAAAAACATCGAGGCCCCTCCGCACTTATCAATCAATCGCGGATTTTCTGCCCCAATTAAAATTCATGGTAAGCAGAATGTTGAAGAATTAATTTTTTTGATGGCCAACGATCGAGATGGATTTAATCGCTATGAGGCATCTTTCCAGCTAAGTAAAAGCTTGATTAACGATCTGGTGGTGGAGAAGAGTGCTGCCAAATGGAAAAGTGATGAACGTTATTTGTCCGCTTTTGGACAATTACTTGCAGATCGCTCTATTGATGATTTATTTAAGGCCAAATGTCTTAATACGCCAACAATGGATAATATCTTTCAAGATCAGGCGGTAATAGATTTCGATGCAACTTATTTGGCCCGTGAGTTTATGATAGGAAGTATTGCTAAAAAATTTAAAAATGAATTTTTGGAATTATATAAGAACAATAATGAGGCGGGTGATTACGCCTTAACACCGAAAGCAATAGGGCGAAGAGAGTTAAAAAATATTGCGCTGGCCTATCTTTGTGCTAGCAGGGAAGAGTCGTGTTACGAGTTGGCCTACGAGCAATTTAAAAATGCTGGAAATATGACTGATTCACTAATGTCATTTAAGTTGTTGGTGGATTATCCGACCAAGTATAGTGAGAGCGCTATTGCCGATTTTTATGAAAAGTGGAAAAAAGAGACTTTGGTTATACAAAAGTGGTTGGCAGCACAGGCCACTTCGCCGCAGGATAATGTCTACGATAAAGTGGTGGCCCTGGGGAATAGTGAAGTATATTCAGATGCCGTTCCCAACTTAGTGCGCTCACTTTATGGAAGCTTTAGTACTAATCATTTGCACTTTAATCATAAATCAGGCCGAGGTTATACTCTTTTGGCAGAGAAGATAATTGAGCTTGATCGCATCAATCCTCAAATTGCCTCTAGCTTGGCCACCAAGTTCAATTACTTCAAGCGATTGCGGCCAGAAAATCAGAAGGCAATGCTCAACCAATTGCAGAAGATCGTTGGGGTCAGCAATATTTCCAAAAATGTTTATGAAATAGTTTCTAAAATTTTGCGTTAGATAGAACGATATGGCCGTTGCATGGTAAGTGACGAGTTATCCTGGCCATCACTTTGCAAGAATCTAGTTATGCCTTCGGCGATGTCACTTGGAAGTTCTGGCGTTGCCTGGATTATTTGCAGCGCTAGTGGAATAATTTTTTCTCGACTATGTGAGGAAGGTGCAACCAGCGATGAGCGATTGATCAAATCAGGAGTTTCTGCGTTATCGTTGCTAATTATTTCCCCAATTGTTAAATTGTCCTTTATTCCTCCTAAAATGATATTGGTACCGTAAGAAATTTCGAAATGGATAATCTTATGTCCCATTACTTCAACGTAGAGATCGGCAGAAGAAGAATTAAACCAAAGAGGTGTACCAACACTGTTTTTTATATTAAGAGATTTTGGATTTACTTTTTTTAATTGTTCCATTTTTCGCCCCTGGCCAGCTGTATATATGTGTTAGTTCCAATGCATAATAATGAAAGCAAAAATAATATGTGTGGTGTGATGGATCGCTTGATCAACTCCTAAAATATTCCAAAATATTGAAGTGGATGGATCATTGAATTTTCCTAAATATCTGGGCCCAACCTTTATGCGATCAATAATAAAGTGAGTAATAAAATCTAAGATGGCCAACCACCAAAGAGAGCGATTATATAAGAGCGTTAGAAAGAAAGTACCGGCCGCGTGGGTGAGAGAGTGAACTCCAAGAGAGGTCAAGAAGTCCCAATTGGCCGAGGCCTTTTGAATGGCAATTTTTTTTGGCTGCAGCAGATAATCGCAGAGGAGATGTTTAATTTGAAAAAGGAAAAAGAGAAAATATATAGCAAAATCTGGTTGTTCTGACATAATCCACTCTCCTCTTGCTATTTAGATGTTAGATTATAAACTCCATCCCAATTAGCTGGGGGAGGCGTTTTTTTAAATTCTTCACAGCGCTCTATGTAGATGGAAGAAGGATTTGCCTTGTCAATTAGCTCCGGTTCGCGTTTGTGCTCGATCTCTAACGTTTTTTGGAAAATCTCGATGGCCCTATCCCAATCCATTTTTTTGTATAGATCAATTCCTTGCTTAAACAGATGTTTCAACTCCATTAGCATCGCTGGGGTTTGGCCAGCTTCTCCTAATAATTCATATGTCGTGATCGGTTCTGTTTTTCCTACAACTCGAATAGTATCGAGTTCGCGCATATCAAAGGCCGCACTGGTTATCTGTTGAGTGTAATGAGCGACCTGAATAAAGATACCGTATTGTTTAGCAGAAGACTCTAGACGAGCGGCCAGATTTACGGAGTCTCCCATCATAGTATAATTCATTCGACTGGCCGATCCCATATTCCCAGTTACAATCTCACCAGAATTAATACCTATGCGCATGCGCATATTATGAACAATTGTTGGCCATTTATCACCTTCGGAGCGCCACTTTTGTCGCAACTCTTTAAGGGCAATTTGCATTTTCAATGCAACTCTCAGTGCGCGATGAGCATGGTCTTCGAGTGGAAGGGGAGCACCAAAGAAAGCGATGATTGCGTCTCCTTCGTATTTATCCAAAGTTCCACCTTCCGCAAGAAGTATATCCGTCATGCGAGTTAGATACTCGTTTAAGAGTTCAACCAGTTTAGTGGCGGATAATTTTTCTGAAAAAGAAGAGAAACCTTGAATGTCTGTAAAGTAGGCAGTACGAATGCCAACATCTCCTCCCAACTTGGGAGGCTCACCTGTTTTGTACATTCGATCAATAAGTTCCGGAGAAATATAGTTTCCGAAAGCGCTTTTTAAGAATCGTTTATCTTTGTTGGCAGAGTAGAAATTCAAAAAAGTAGTCCAGGAGTAGCAAGCAACGATAGAGAAAAGACAGAACGCCAGTTTGATTTCATAACCGCCGGGAGTTAGTTGATTAATATCATACAGGTATAATCCTATGGAGATGCCGGCCACGCAAAGGAGATCAACAATTGCATGTCCCCAGAGTTGAATGAGGATCATTAGGCCGGTACCGACTAATAAGATTAGCCAGGATAATTTTGTTGATTCATCTTTGCTTTTAAAAAAATGGCCATCTAATAACATATTAGTGATGTTCATATGGAAATAGACTCCTGGTAGCATGGGCGCAACAGGTGAGTGGCGCAAATCGCTAAGGCCGAAGGCGGTAGCACCCACAAACACGATATTGCCGGCCAGTAGTGTTCGCATTTTATGATCATTGTCGGGAGCGGCCAAAATATCTGCAACCGCTACATCTGGAAAATTTGTCTCGGCACCAAGCCAGCGCACTTTCGTTTCGCCATGAGTGTTCACATTCATATTTCCAGAGGCCAATTGTAAAGTGGCATCACCTCGCATTAAGAGGTTTAACTTTGGCTTGTCTCCAGAGTAGTACTGATATGCTAGCAGCGCAAAAGCAGGAAAGTAGAGTTCGTCTATATTGGCAACTAGCTTATAGTGGCGAAAGATACCGTCTAAATCGGTATTGGCCTGAATATGCCCGAGGCCTACATCGGCATCAATTAATGCGCTGACTGGATAAACTGTTTTGGCAACATAGTCTCTATTTAAATTTATATCGGCGTCTTGTTTGGTATCCATTACAAAGTTATACATGGCCTCGGGAGTTTCCGAGAAGGTTTCGTTATCGTCGCTATAGGTCTGGGTGGAATAGGAAAGAAGTATTTTGTTTCCTTCGATAGCTTGAAATTCTGAGATGGCCGCCGCCAGATCAAGATCTGGTGATACGGCATTACACACTTTTTCTTCTTCGGAAAAGAAAACGTCAAAGGCAATAATTTTGGCCCCAAAACTATTCATTTTGCGAATGAATTTACTCCAAACTGTTCTGGTCCATGGCCAGCGGCCGATTGATTTAATAGAGGCATCATCCATCTTGGCCAGAATAATACGCTTGTCGACTTTTTTTGGATCGAGTTTTTGTCTCATGCGATAATCGTAAAATCTATCCTCAAAAGTAGAAGGGAGTGAAACAATGGCCTTTAGGATTGGACGATCATTTAAATTTTCAATGGGAAGATCTCGCTGTTGAATGGCAATTAAAATACATAGTGCACTAAAAGAGATGATAAGAAAAATTCCCAAAATGTGAATTATGCGACCAATCATAGTCCTACTACTCCGCCCAGGGTTTATAATTATTTATAAGCTTCATCTAGATTGTAATCGTTGATTTAATTTTGGTAAAGCGGAAGGGAATTCCCTAGTTTTGTAGTTTGGTATTAGGGTCAGAAACCTGTAGGCGTTTCGTTATTACTATCCCAAAATGGAGAAATTTTACGTAGTGATTTGACAATGTTTGGGAGCACCTGCATAACTTTTTGTAAATCATTTTCGCTATTATATCTACCGAAGGAAAAACGAATTGAGCCATGGGCAAAAGAAAAAGGCACTTTCATTGCCTGCAATACATGAGAGGGTGCCAAGGAGCCTGAGGAGCAGGCAGAGCCTGTGGAGGCACAGATATTGTGTTCATTTAAAGCGTAAATAATACTTTCGCCTTCAATACCTTGGAAGCTAACATTGGTAGTGGAGCTAAGTCGTTTATTTCCGCTCCCATTTATTTTGATGGCCTTGATCTGCTCTTTTAAGAAAATTTCCAGGCGATCACGCATGTCCTGAATTTGATTTTCTGTTTGAAGATGTTCTTGCGCCAATTTGCAGGCCTGTGCCAGGCCAATGATGTAGGGGACATTTTCAGTTCCTGCTCGTTTTCCATGCTCTTGATGGCCACCAATCATCGATGGGCGCCAACGAGTACCGGCCTTGCAATAGAGAACTCCAATTCCCTTAGGAGCATGAAGTTTATGGCCGGAAAAAGAGAGCAGGTCAATATATGGGAAATTGGCCTTTAGGTTTATGGTCAGTTTTCCGGCAGTTTGTGTGGCATCAGTGTGAAAGATAATTTGATTATCGGTTAATTTTACTATGCGAGAGATCTGTTCAATAGGAAAAATTACACCTGTTTCATTGTTGGCATGCATGATGGAAACTATGGCAGTGTCTGGGCGAATGGCATTGATCAGTTCTTTAATATCTAATTCGCCATTTTCATTCACCGCCAGATAGGTGACACTATATCCAAAGCGTTCAAGATCTTTGCATAGTTCGAAGATGGCCGGATGTTCAACGGAGGTGGTGATAATATGTTTGCGTGAAGGGTTGGCCTGTAGTACTCCGCGGATGGCCGAGTTATTACTTTCGGTGGCAGAGCCGGTAAAAATAATTTCATTGTCTTTATTGGCGCCCAGAAATGAGGCAATTTGTGCCCGTGCTGTTTCAATAGCGTAGCGAGAAGTTTGTGCTTGAGGATAGAGAGAGCTTGGGTTGAAAAAATAGTCGGTAAAAAAAGGTTGCATGGCCGTCACTACGGTTGGATCAATTTTGGTAGTGGCATTATTATCTAGATAAATAGTTTCGTTTAAATTCATATTTTCCTCAAAAAGAGAGTTGCAACTGATGCAACGATTAAATATCTATAACCTTGATGGTATTATCCACTAAATCTTGTAACTGTTTTTCTACGCTGTTTTTGAGGGTAAATTGTGCCCCCAGACAGGAACTACAAGCGCCAGTAAGAGTGCAGTATACCGTCTTATCTTTAATTTTTATAATTTCAATATCACCACCGTGACTTTGTAAGGCCGGGCGAACGGTATTGGCAATTACTCTTTCAATCTGTTCATTTAAATTACAGTGAGTCGTGTTGCTATCAGCGCAGTGATAGGGTGCCTCGCTATCGGCATCTTTGCCATTAATTTCTCGTAACAGATCGCGAATTCCTCCCGGGGCGTCGATACAGCTACCACACCCGCCTCCGGCCTTAGTAGCATTAACGACATCTTCTACTGTGCGCAACTTCATCTCCTTAATTTTTTTCTTTAAAAAAAGGTCAGAGTGATGAAAGCAGCGACAGACTAAACGGCCTTCTTCTTCCTCTTTTTGTAAATCTCCGTGTCCAGTGGCCTTGGGAAGATTAACGTTGCGTTTTTTTGCCCAATCAGAGACGGCCGCCCCCAGCGCTTCAGCACCCATTACTGAGCAGTGGATTTTTTGTTCAGGTAATCCACCAAGGTAATCTACAATATCTTGATTGGTAATTTTTAGCGCTTCGATAGGAGTTAAATTTTTTGCTTCAATCATCGCACATAATGCCTCAGAAGATGCAATGGCCGAAGTGCAGCCAAAGGTTTGATATTTTACTGCACTGATTCGATCTTGTAGGGGGTCGCTACTGTGTTTATTGATTTTTAAAAATATTTTCATGGCATCACCGCAGACGATGGAGCCATCTTCGCCAATTGCGTCTGGATTTTCCATAACGCCAAGATGCGTCCCGGCCTTATTAGAAAGGGCATCAATGAAAAGTTGTTTTGTTTTATCAGTATATTCCCAGGCCATATCATTTTCTCCTTAAGTAATTTATAATTATGTTATTGCAAATCTCCGGAGAGAAGTTCCTGTAATGATATTTTATCTAGATATTTGGTCAGCTTGTTATTGAGGGCCTGAATCGGGCCTACGATATTGCAGCATTTTTTGCGCTGGCAGTGTGATTTGCCATCACACGCAATAGTGGAAGATTTTCCTTCTATAATCTTTGTTAGTTTAATGTAGCTAATCTGAGATAGATCTAGAGATATTGCATAACCACCTTTTACTCCTTGGATGGAGTTTAAAATCCCATGGTTATTCATGGATTGCATAACTTTGGCGGTGGTATCAAAAGGTGTATTGAATTTTTGGCAAATTTCACGGGCAGTAGTCAAATCGCCACTTTTTTTGCCAGACATAAATTGTAGCGCAATTAGAGCATATTCAACTTTCTTATTAATTTTAAGCATAATGGGAATTGTATAGTCCAATTTAGGTTAAAAATAAACCTATTTTTGTGCGACAAGGTAAATTATAGCTAATGGGGGGGGGCAATAGAGATTGTTGCTGGTGCAAACAAGCAGAGGTTATTTTAACTGTCTTTCAAATTTTGTTACTTTTAGTCCTGGTAAAATGAAGTGTTTTGCGAGAAGATTTTCTGGTGACATGGTCATCCTCCTTTCTCCTTCCTCCTTCTTTTGTTTTTCGATTCCCTTGCAAGCTATACTCTAAGTCTCGCAATAAAGTTGCCACGGTTTGTGGACAAACATCTAGACCTTCTTCTTGTAACAGCTGTGCAATATTTCTAACGCTCTTACATGTCCATCGCAATGTTGTCTTGGGATCACCTCTTGTTTCTGGCTCAATTAGTTGCGGTAATATTTTTATTAAATGCGGATTGTGATCCGTTGCCTTTTTGCGGCTTCCCCCTGCTTTCCTTATTCGATTTGATTGTTTACGCTTTTTATTTTTTAATTCTTGTATATCCCGTCTTATTGTTGGAGGAGTCAATCCAGTGATCTCGAAAAGTATCGTGATTCCACCATATCCAATGGCACGAGCTTCTGCTCCAACAACTAATCTTTTTTGTCGTTAATTTAGTTCGGGAAGTAATCCTGATAATTTGATTTTTATCTTTTCCTTCGAAAGATCAATGTTTATTTTTACCAATTTTTCTACCAAACTTTTAAACTTTTTGTACTCCAAAACCTCCGCTTTAATTTGTTCTACAAATTCATCTCTAATGTATTCAG